>Ga0307469_10000001_pt1 | contig 354764 bp, 347 predicted proteins | sample atmos_gasesAM2C__FD_203084 | JGI IMG/M metagenome (GOLD analysis project Ga0307469, IMG submission 203084) | Hardwood forest soil microbial communities from Morgan-Monroe State Forest, Indiana, United States - atmos_gasesAM2C_515 | ecosystem: Environmental > Terrestrial > Soil > Temperate... | reverse complement strand
ACTCGTAGCCGGGCAGCGCGAGCAGCTTCGGATAGCCGTCCAGCGCCTCGGTCGCGATCGCGATATCGGCCTCGCGCGCGATCACCATCTCGGCGAGCTGCGGCGGGTTGCCCTGCTTCATGGTGAGGTGCACCTTTGGATAGCGCCGCTTGAACTCGCCTACCACCTTGGGCAGTGAGTAGCGCGCCTGGGTATGCGTGGTTGCGATCGTCAGCGTGCCCGAGGACTGATCCTTGAACTCGCGACCGACCTGCTTCAAGTTTTCCGCTTCCTGAAGCAAGTGGTCGATGACCTCCACCACCGCTTTTCCGGGCTCGGTCACGGCGACGATGCGCTTGCCGTGGCGAACGAAGATCTCCACGCCCAGCTCGCTTTCGAGCTCGCGGATCTGCTTCGATACCCCAGGCTGGGAGGTATGGAGGCTCCGGGCCGCCTCGGTCAGGTTCAGACCCTGCCTGACGGTCTCTCTCACGTACCTTAATTGCTGGAAATTCATGCCCTTACATCATATTAACCAAGGTTATTAAATTCTAACACAAAAGTCTTTTGAGGTATTAGGGCAGGGGGCTAGGATGCATCCTCGCTCGAGAACCCAGCATGGATTGGCTCTACACCCTCACTGGATTTTTGGTCGGCCTGATCGTCGGCATCACCGGCGTTGGCGGCGGCTCGCTGATGACGCCGTTGCTCGTACTGCTGTTCGGGGTCGCGCCCGTCACGGCGGTGGGGACCGATCTGCTCTTCGCCGCCCTGACCAAGGCGGGCGGCGCCTGGGCCCACGCCCGTCGCGGCAACGTCGACTGGAGAGTCGTCGGGTGGCTCGCGGCGGGCAGCGTGCCGGCCTCCGCCGTCACGCTGGTGCTGCTGCACATGTTCGTCCCCCACCCCGACAGGCTATCTGCGATCGTGAGCGTCGGCCTGGGCGTCGCGCTGATCCTCACGGCGTGCGCCCTGGTATTCAGGGAAAAGCTGCACGCCTGGGCGGCCCGGCGCGCTCCCGCCGGCATCGACGGGCGGTCCACTTCCCGCCAAACCTTCATCGTCGGCGCGATCCTAGGGGTGCTCGTGACGGTCTCCTCGGTGGGAGCGGGGGCGCTGGGAGTGACGGCGCTCTTCTTCCTTTATCCGGGGCTCGCGGCGGCGCGCATCGTCGGCACCGATATCGCGCACGCAGTCCCGCTAACGCTTGTCGCGGGGCTCGGCCACGCGGCCGCCGGCGCCGTCGATTGGCAGCTGCTCGTCGCTCTGCTCACCGGTTCTCTGCCCGGAATCTGGCTGGGCAGCTCGCTCAGCCAAAAGATCCCCGAGCGGGTGCTGCGCACCGCTCTGGCCGCGATGCTGTTGCTCATCGGCGGCAAGCTCGCGCTGTGACGGAAATCCACGGCTAGCGCATGTACGTATACGACGAAATCGATCAAAAGCTCGTCGACGAGCGAGTCGCGCAGTTCCGCGATCAGACGCGGCGCTTTCTCGCCGGGAAACTGTCCGACGACGAGTTCCGCGCGTTGCGCCTGAGAAACGGCCTCTATATCCAGCGCTACGCGCCCATGCTCCGGATCGCGATCCCGTACGGGCTGCTGTCGACGAGGCAGCTCAGAAAACTCGCGCACATCGCGCGCAAGTTCGATCGCGGCTACGGCCATTTCAGCACGCGCCAGAACCTGCAGCTCAACTGGCCCCGGCTCCCGCAGGTGCCGGACATCCTCGCCGAGCTCGCGACCGTGCAGATGCACGCGATCCAGACCTCCGGCAACTCCTTCCGCAACATCACCACCGACCATTTCGCGGGCGTCGCCCAGGACGAGATCGTGGACTCCTTCGTCTGGTGCGAGGTCCTGCGCCAATGGTCCACCTTCCACCCCGAGTTTTCCTACCTGCCGCGCAAGTTCAAGTTCGCGGTGAACGGGGCGAAATCGGATCGCGCCGCGGTGGCGGTGCACGACATCGGACTGCACGCGGTGCGCGACGAAAAGGGCGAGATCGGATTCAAGGTCCTCGTCGGCGGAGGGCTGGGGCGCACGCCGGTGATTGGCTTCGTCATCCGCGAGTTCCTCCCCTGGCAGCACCTGCTCAGCTATTGCGAGGCGATCCTGCGCGTGTACAACCGCTACGGACGGCGCGACAACATACACAAAGCCCGGATCAAGATCCTGGTGAAGGAGCGTGGCCCGGAGCGGTTCCGCGAGGAAGTCGAGGCCGAATGGAAGCACCTAAAGGACGGCCCTTCGACGCTCATCCCCGAGGAGATAGCGCGCATCGAGAGCCGCTTCACGCGCCCGGCCTACCTGCCGCTGCCGGCGACCGACGCTGGCCTCGCCACCGCCCTCGCATCGGATAAGGCGTTCGCCAATTGGCACGCGCGCAACGTTCATCCGCACAAGAAGCCGGGCTATGCGGCGGTCACGCTGTCTCTCAAGAAAACCGGCGTGCCGCCGGGGGACGTCACCGCGGAGCAGATGGAGAGAATCGCCGACCTCGCCGACCGGTACTCGTTCGGCGAGCTGCGGGTCTCGCACGAGCAGAACCTGATTTTCGCCGACGTGCAGCTCTCGGACCTGCACTCGCTGTGGGGCGAAATCAGAGCCCTGGGGTTCGCCACGCCCAACATCGGCCTGCTCACCAACATCATCTGCTGCCCGGGCGGCGATTTCTGCTCGCTCGCCAACGCCAAGTCGATCCCGGTGGCGGAAGCCATACAGCAGCGCTTCGACGACCTTGACTACCTGCACGACATCGGCGAGATCGACGTGAACATCTCGGGCTGCATGAACGCCTGCGGCCACCATCACGTCGGCCACATCGGCATTCTCGGCGTCGACAAGAACGGCGAGGAGTGGTACCAGATCGAGGTCGGCGGCAACCAGGGCGAGGTAAGGCCGGGCGTCGGCGCTTCCCTCGGCAAGGTCATCGGCCCCTCGTTCGCGCGCGCGGAGATTCCCGACGTCATCGAGAAACTGATCGAGTGCTATCTCGCGCGCCGCGACAGCGACGCCGAGCGCTTCATCGACGTCGTCCACCGCGTCGGAGTCGAGCCCTTCAAGGAATCCGTCTATGGCAACGCTGATCAAAGAGCGGCGCATCGTCGCGGACACCTGGCGTCTGCTTAGCCGGGGCCCCAAGGGCGAGCTGCCCGAGGCGCCGGCGCGGGGCGACGTCATCGTCCCGCTCGCGCTGTGGCTGGCCAACCGCGAGAGCTTCCTCGCCTATCCCGGCAAGCTCGGCGTGTGGCTGGACGCGAGCGAAGGTCCCGAGGCGATCGCAGGAGACCTGCAGCGCTTTGCGCTCATCGCGGTGAATTTTCCCAAGTTCGGCGACGGCCGCGGCTACTCGATCGCGCGCCTTCTGCGCGAGCGCTACGGGTACCGGGGCGAGCTGCGCGCGATCGGCGACGTGCTGCACGACCACCTGCACTTCATGAAGCAGTGCGGATTCGACGCGTTCTCGCTGCGCGACGACCAGGACGCCCAGGAAGCCCTTTCGGCACTGGACACTTTCAGCGACGGCTACCAGACTTCGGTCCTGCGGCCCGTGCCTCTGTTCCGGCGCCGGCTTGCGGCGGGAAAGCCGTGAACGAATCGCTGAAGCAGAAAGTGGGCGATCTCGAGCGCCTGCTCGTGCGCGTCGCGCTCGAGCACGCACCGGCCGCGCTCGCCTCCAGCCTGTCCGCGGAAGACATGGTGATCACCGACGCCATACTGCGGCACAAGCTCGGAATCGAGATCTTCACCCTCGACACCGAAAGACTGCACGCCGACACGCTCAACGTCGTCGCGGCGATCCGCGAGCGCTACGGTTTCGAAGTGCGGGTTTTCCGTCCCGATCCGGCCTCGGTCGCCGAGTACGTCGCGAAATTCGGACGCGATGCCTTCTACCAGAGCGTGGATCTGCGCAAGCGCTGCTGCCACATCCGCAAGGTCGAGCCCCTCAACCGCGCGCTCGAGGGCAAGGAGGCGTGGATCACCGGCCAGCGCCGCGAGCAGGCGGCAACGCGCTCGGAGCTCAAGGTTCAGGAATACGATAGTGCGCGCGGGATGGTGAAATTCAATCCGCTCGCCGGCTGGAGCGAGGAAGAGGTCTGGGCCTATATCCGCGCCTACGACGTTCCTTACAACGCGCTCCACGATCAGGGCTACCGCTCGATCGGCTGCGCACCCTGCACGCGTCCCACGGTCGCGGGAGAAGACGTTCGCGCCGGCCGCTGGTGGTGGGAGCTGCACGAGGCGCGCGAATGCGGCCTGCACGTGACTCCGGAAGGGCGCCTGACGCGCGCAAAGGAGCCGGCATGAGCGCCGTGCTGCAGAAGGCGCGCGCGGAGCCGGTCGCGCGGCCGGTCCGCACCCACCTCGATTGGCTCGAATCCGAGGCGATCTTTATCCTGCGCGAGGTCGCGGGCGAGTGCGCCAATCCTGTGCTGTTCTTCTCCGGCGGCAAGGACTCGATCGTCCTGCTTCGCCTCGCGGAGAAAGCCTTCCGGCCCGCCCGGTTTCCGTTCCCGCTGCTGCACGTCGACACCGGACACAACTTCCCGGAGGTGATCGCATTCCGGGACGCGCGCGCGGCCGAGCTCGGAGAGCGGCTTCTGGTGCGCTCGGTCGAGGACTCGATGCGCCGCGGCACGGTGAAGCTACGCCGGCCGGACGACAGCCGCAATGCTGCGCAGTCGGTGACCCTGCTCGAGGCGATCGCCGAGTTCTCCTTCGACGCCGCGATCGGCGGCGCGCGCCGCGACGAGGAGAAGGCGCGCGCCAAAGAGCGCGTGTTCTCGTTCCGCGACGAATTCGGCCAATGGGACCCGAAAAACCAGCGCCCCGAGCTGTGGAGCCTCTACAACACCCGCGTGGCTAAAGGCGAGCACATGCGCGTGTTCCCGATCAGCAACTGGACCGAGCTCGACGTCTGGCAATACATCGAGCGCGAGCGCCTCGCCGTGCCTTCTATCTACTACGCGCACCGCAGGAGCGTGGTGCGCCGCAACGGCCTGCTCGTGCCCGTGACCGGAATCACGCCGCCCCGGGACGGCGAAAGGGTGGAAGAGCTCTCGGTGCGCTTTCGCACCGTGGGCGACATCAGCTGCACCTGTCCGGTCGAGTCCCTGGCGCGCACGCCCGCCGAGATCGTCGCCGAGACCGCCCTGACCACGGTCACCGAGCGCGGCGCGACGCGCATGGACGACCAGACCTCCGACGCCTCCATGGAGAGGCGCAAGAAAGAAGGGTATTTCTAAGGTGGCGCTGCTCGGCGAACTCGAACGCGGGCCGTCGGTTTCCGAGGACAGGGGCGTGCTCCGGTTCATCGCGGCCGGCAGCGTCGACGACGGCAAGAGCACGCTGATCGGCCGGCTCCTGCACGACACGCGCGCGATCCTCGACGATCAGCTGGCCGCGGTTGCGCGCGCTTCGCAAAAGCGCGGCTACGAAGACCTCGACTTGTCTCTCCTCACCGACGGCCTCGAGGCCGAGCGCGAGCAGGGCATCACGATCGACGTCGCCTACCGCTACTTCGCGACGCGCGGGCGGAAATTCATCATCGCCGACACACCCGGCCACGAGCAGTACACCCGCAACATGGTCACCGCCGCCTCGACTGCCGACGCCGCCGTGATCCTCATCGATGCGCGCAAGGGAGTGCTCCCTCAGACGCGGCGCCACACCTACATCGCTCACCTGCTCGGCGTGCGCCACATCATCGTGGCCGTGAACAAGATGGATTTGGTCGGCTTCGACGAAGCGGTTTTCGAGCGGATCAGGCAGGATTTCCTCGCTTTCGGTTCGTCGCTGGCGATCGCCGATCTTCGCTTCGTTCCGATCTCGGCGTTGCGGGGGGACATGGTGGTGGAGCGCGGCGAGGGAATGACCTGGTACTGCGGCCCCACGCTGCTCTCCACTCTCGAGGAAATCGACGCAGCGGACGAGGCCGATGCGCTGCCGTTCCGCTTTCCGGTGCAGCTCGTCGTGCGCGCCGGAGCGGGCGCGGACTTCCGCGCCTACGCCGGAAGGGTCGAATCGGGCGTGCTCGCGCGGGGAGCCGAGGTGCTGGCACTTCCCTCCGGCCGCCGTACCGTCGTGAATGACATCGTATCCCTCGGCGAATCTCTGCCCGTGGCGGTCGCGGGCGACTCGGTGAGCCTCGTCCTCGCCGACGACATCGACCTCTCGCGCGGCGACCTTCTCGCCGAGCCGAATCACGCTCCGCGCGCGGCGAAGACCGTCGATGCGCGCATCTGCTGGCTTTCCTCTCAGCCCCTCGACGCGCGCGCCCTTCCAGCGGCCCGCTTCGTGCTCAAGCACACGACCCGGAGCGTGAAGGCGCGGCTTACTTCACTCGGCTCCCGCTTCGACGTCACCACGCTCGAGGAGCAAAGCGCGCCCGCGGGGCTTGCGATGAACGACATCGCCCGCGTCGCCATTGCTCTCGCCCAGCCGATTTTCGTCGATCCCTACCGGACCAACCGCGCCACCGGCTCGTTCATACTCGTCGACGAGACCAGCAATCAGACCCTGGCTGCAGGGATGATCGAATGAAGGGGCGCGTCTATCTCATCGGGGCCGGGCCCGGAGCGCCGGACCTCCTGACGCTGCGCGCGGCGGAGGTCCTCAAACGCGCCGATGTCGTCTTCTACGACTCGCTCGTCCATCCCAAAACGCTCGCGCTCGCCGCGAGCGCGACGAGGATCCCCGTCGGCAAGCGCTCGGGCCGCCGCTCGACTGCGCAGAAGTTCATCAACAAGCGCCTGATCGACGCCGCGCGCGTGCACGCCGTGGTCGTGCGCCTCAAAGGCGGAGACCCGTTGCTCTTCGGCCGCGCGCAGGAGGAGATCGATGCGCTGCGCCGTGCCGGCGTCGGGTTCGAGATCGTGCCCGGCGTGACCGCCGCGACCGCGGCCGCCGCCGAGATGGGCGTCTCGCTGACGCGTCGCGGCCTGAGCCGGCATGTCGCGTTCGTCACGCCCCGTGCGGCTGACGGCGAGCGCAGCAACGATTGGGCCGCGAGCGTGCTCGCCGCAGACACCGCCGTCGTCTACATGGGCGCAGGCCTGGCCGAGCCGATCAGCGCAGAGCTGATCGAACGCGGCAAGCCCGCGACCACGCCGGTTGCGCTCGTCGAGAACGCTTCCCTCCCGGAGCGCCGAGTGCTGCTCGGAACGCTCGCGCAACTGCCCGCGTTGGCGCTGAAGACCGGAGACGGCCCGGTGGTGGTCATCTTCGGCGAAGTGCTGAAAGCCGCCCTCGCCGGGGGCGGCGCAGCCCGGGCGGACGATTTCGAGGGCCTTCTCGAGCAGGCATCATGAGCCCGCGCCCGTTGCCCGAGACAGTCTGGCGCTCGCCCACGGGCGAAATCGTTTCGTGTGTCGAGAAGCTGAAGGTCCTGCGCGAGAATCTCGAGGAGATCCAGCAGCTCTGCCAGGACGCGCTCGAGGACGCGGTCCTGATCGGATGCGACGAGCGTCAATTCAAGCTGGTGCTCGGAAACCTGGTGCAGGGGCTGCAGAATCCCTACGGCGACAAGGCCGGCTAGTCAGTCGCGCAGCGCGAGAAATACCGCCCACGCCAAAAACGCCACGAACGCCGCGAGCGTCCACTCCGGGATGCTGAAGGAGAGCAGCGTCCAGTCGACCGTGCCGCATTCCCCCGAGCCGCGCAGGATACGCCCCAGCGACTTGATCGGCCCAAACGTCGACAGCATAAAGTCAAGGCTCGGCCCGCAGGCCGGACGCTGGTCCGCCGGAAGGTGTTGTATCCAGGTGTGCCTGGCGGAGATCGCCGCGCCCGTCACGGCGCAAAGGGCAATGGCCCCCGCATAAACGCCGGCGCCGACCCTACCCGCCGGGTGGTGGATCGCCGCGAGAAGAAACGCGATTCCCGTAGCAAACAGCATGATGCGCTGGAGGATGCACAAGGGGCAGGGCTCGAGCCCGACGGCGAACTGGAGGTAGTACCCGAAGGCGAGCATGGCCGCACAGGCGAGAAACCCGGCGAAATTGCCGATTCTTCTGGAAAATAGGAGTCTGCTCACGGCTTAGGAGCCTACATTAGAATGGCCTGCGGCGCCCGTGCTGGACGCCGCTCTCACGAAGGGGTCATGGCTTGAGACCGCGTTTTGCCCGCCGCGAGGATCTGGGCCTGAGCAAGGCCGAATTCGCCGCGCTCAGGCGCCTGAGCACGCCCCAAAAGATCCAGGACTTTCTGAACGCCCTGCCCGCGAACTTCGAGATCGGCGGCCAGACCTGCCTCTCGGTGCGCGAGGTGCTGCGGCAGCGGCGGGCGCATTGCATCGAGGGCGCCATGCTCGCGGCCTGCGCCCTGTGGGTCCACGGGGAGCCGCCCCTGCTCATGGACATGCGCGCCGAGCGCGACTACGACCACGTCGTCGCATTGTTCCGCCGCGGCCGCTGCTGGGGCGCCATCTCGAAAACCAACCCTGCGGTGTTGCGCTGGCGCGACCCCGTATACCGCAGCCTGCGCGAGCTCGCGATGTCGTACCTGCACGAGTACGCGAACAGGCGCAACCAGAAGAGCCTGCGGAGCTATGCCGGCCCGTTCGATTTGCGTCGGTTCGATCCCGAGGTGTGGGTAACCAACGGAAAGAACTGCTGGGAAGTCGGCGCGACCCTCGATGACATGCCGCACATTTCGCTGCTCACGAAAAGGCAGGCGCGGATGCTGCGCCTGCGCGACGCCATGGAGCGCAGGGTCGATTCGCTTGCCGAGCATCGTCGGCCGCGGGGAGGGAACGTCCGCCTCTAGGCTATTTGTCGTGCCTTGCGCACGCTCTCTATGAGAGAGGTGTGCATGAGGAACTGCTTGTGGAGCCCGCGATCCGCGGCGGTGCGCCGCAGCTCGTCGAAATTGGCCTGCCTCACCTTCGGATCACGCTCTTCCAGCCTTTTCTTGTTCGCGACCGTCTGCTGCTGCACGTATTCGATGTTGAGAGCGCGCCGGCGACGCTCGTAGCGGTCGAGCAACTGCTCGCCTTCCCGGCCGCTCGCGACGAGGTGCAGGGTCTCGGCGATCTCCATCGCGTCGTGGATGCCGCAATTCAGGCCGAGTCCCCCGACCGGGTTGTTGACGTGCGCGGCGTCGCCTGCGAGGAATACGCGGCCGACCCGAAACGCCTTCGCCACGCGCTGATGCGCGCGATAGATGTTGCGGTGTACGAGCAAGTCCATGGGGTGGTCTTGGCAGAGCCTGTGCATCCTGCGCTGCGACGAGCTTTCGGAGAACGCCTCGTCGTCCGTCTCGTTTTCCCTCGCCGGAAAGACCGCGCGCCATCGCCCTTTTAGATCATCGCCCATGACCTTGAACAGGTTGGCCCACTCTTCCGGATCGGACATGTAGCTGCGTTCGCAGCAGCCCAGCGCGGAGCGAAAATCGAACAGGGTCGTGAGCACCAGGAACCGCTCAGGCCAGGTGTATCCCTCGAATTCGACGTCGAGGCACTTGCGCACGGCGCTTTTCCCTCCGTCGCAAGCGACGACGTAGTCGAACGCGTGTCCCTCCGTTCCCTCGAGGCCCTTCGCCGCCACTCGCACGCTTCTCCCATCCTGCGTCACGCCGGTGACGCCCGTTCCCAGCCGGACCTCGACGCCCGGGAGGGTGGAGAGCAGCCGCAAGCCGATCTCGCAGAGCTTGTGCTGCTCGGTCTGCACGACATACGGGTAGGGCGTCTCCTCGCGCAGCGCGTCATGGTCGAACTCGGCGATGAGGGTCCCGCTCCGCCCATCCCAGAACTGAAAATGCCGCGCGATCAGCCCGACTGACTGAACCTCCTCGAGCAGCCCCAGCCCGGCGAGTATTTCGAGCGTCGAGGGGTGGGTTGTCGCCGCCCTGGGGCTGTGGTCGATTTCGCCTTCGGCCTCGAAGAGCACGACGCGCATGCCGCGCTGCGCGCAGGCGAGCGCCGCAACCACCCCGACCGGGCCCGCGCCGACGATGCCGACCCGCGCCTCCATGGAAACGCGCAGTTCAGTGCGTGGCGTGCTCGCCCGACACCGGCAACGCTTCCGCCGTCGCGCGCTTCGAGTGGTCCCCGGCGATTAGCACGTACATCGCGGGGACGACGAACAGCGTAAACAACGTTCCGATGGCAACCCCGGTCGCGATCACCAGCCCCATATTGAAGCGGCTCACCGCGCCAGCGCCGCTCGCGGTGAGCAGCGGCACCACGCCGAGCACCATCGCACCGGTGGTCATCAGGATCGGGCGCAGCCGGATGCCGGCCGCCTTCTCGACCGCTTCGCGCTTCGACAGGCCCTGTTTCTGGAGATTATTGGCGAACTCGACGATCAGAATGCCGTGCTTGCTGATGAGTCCGATCAGCGTCACCAGTCCCACTTTGGTATAGATGTTGAGGCTCACCGCGCCGATCCCGAGCGTGCCGAACAGGTTGACGAAGATGAGCGCGCCGCAGATCGACATCGGCACCGAGATCAGGATGATGACCGGGTCGCGGAAGCTCTCGAACTGCGCCGACAGCGCGAGAAATATCACGACCAGGGCGAACAGGAACGTGACCAGCAGCGCGCTCGATTCCTGGATGTATTGGCGCGACTGCCCGGCGTAGTCCACCGAATAGCCCTGCGGCAGCATGCGCGCCCCGAGCTTTTGCATATACTCGATTGCGTCGCCCTGGGTCACGCCGATGAAGGGCACGCCGGAGATCGTGGCCGCGTTTTGCTGCTGAAAGCGGTTGAGCGACTGCGGGATCGTCTTGGTGGTGATATGCACCACCGTCGAAAGCGGGATCGAGTCGCCGCTCGCAGTGCGGATATAGGTGTTGTTCAGCTGGTCCGCGTTGAGGCGGTCGGTCTGCTGGACCTGCGGAATCACCTTGTACGCCCGGTCGTAGAAGCTGAAGTAGTTGACGTAGCCGCCCCCCAGCAGCGAAGACAGCGCGCCGCCGACATCCTTCATCGTCAGACCGAGCTGCGCGGCGAGCTCCCGGTCGATCTCCACGGTCGACTGCGGGAGATCGTAGCGGAGATCGTTATCGATGAAGAAGAACATGCCGCTTTTTTGAGCTTCCTGCGCAAGCGCGGAGGCTACCCCGTTCAGCTTCTCGAAGGGCTCGGTGGTCTGGATCACGAACTGCACCGGAAACCCGAAAGCGCCGGGCAGCGGCGGCGGCTGGAACACGGCCGCGCGCAATCCCGTGATTTTCCCGAGCTCCTGCGTGACGCCGGGCAGGAGGCGCGCGGCGGTCGCCTTGCGCTCGTTCCAGGGCTTGAGCACCATCCCGGCGAGCGTCTGTCCCGGGATGTCGAGCTGGAACACGTGGTCGGTCTCCGGGTGCTTGGCGAAGGTGTTGTAGACCTCGCGCGTGTAGAGCTGGCGTTGCTGCAGCGTCGAGTTCGGCGCAGCCGTGGCGGACATGATGAGAACGCCCTGGTCTTCCGGAGGAGCGAGCTCCTCCTTCGCTGTCGCCCACAGAAAGTAAATCGTGCTCAGGACAATGAGCGAGAACACGGCGGTCACCGGAACCCAGTTGAGCGTGCCGTGGAGAAAATTCTCGTAGCGCCGGTGCAGGGCGTTGAAGTTGCGGTCCAGGAATGCCACGAGCTTGGCGTCCCAGGCGCCCGCGGCGGGGTCGTGCGGCTTCAAGAGCTTGGCGGACATCATGGGCGACAGGGTCAACGCGACCACCGCCGAGACGGTGACCGCTCCCACCAGGGTGACAGCGAACTCGGTGAAAAGAGCTCCGGTGAGACCCGTGAGGAAAATGATCGGAACGTACACGGCGACCAGCACGATCGTCATCGCGATGATGGGATTGGCAAGCTCGCGCGCCGCGAGTATCGCCGCCTGCATGGGCTTCATGCCCTCTTCCAGATGGCGGTTGACGTTCTCGACCACGATGATGGCGTCGTCGACGACCAGCCCGATCGCCAGGACCAGGGCCAGGAGCGTCAGCAGGTTTATCGAGTAGCCGAGCGCGAACATGACCGTGAAAGTGCCGACCAGCGAAAGCGGTATCGCTACCGTGGGAATCAGCACCGAACGTACCGAGCCTAGAAAAGCGAAGACGACGAGCGTGACGATGATGAGCGCTTCGGCGAGAGTCCAGATGACCTCCTCGATCGCGCTGTTCACGAACTTGGTCGAGTCGTAGACGATCTCGCCCTGTAGCCCCTGGGGCAGCTGCGAGTGGATGTCTGGCCACACCTTGCGCACGCCCGCGATGACGTCGAGCAGGTTCGCCGCGGGCGCGACATTGATGCCGATGTAGACGGCCTTTTTGCCGTCGAAGCCGACCTCGGAATCGTAGTCCTCGGCGCCGAGCGTCACGTTGGCGACGTCGCTCAAGCGTATTACGGCGCCGCCCTGCTGCTTGACGACGAGGTTCTTGAACTGCTCGACCGAGCGGAGGTCGGTCGACGCCGTGAGGTTCACCTGGACCATCTGGCCCTTGGTCGCACCCACCGCCGAGAGGAAGTTGTTGGCGGCGAGGGCCGCGCTTACGTCGGCCGCCGTGAGGCTGTAGGCCGCCAGCTTGTCCGGGTCGAGCCAGACGCGCAGCGCGAAAAGCTTCCCGCCCAGGATCTCAGCGGTCTGCACACCCTCGACCGCCTGCAGCTTCGGCTGGACGACGCGAATCAGGTAATCGGTGATCTTGTTGGGCGCTATCACGTCGCTCGCAAAACCGATGTACATGGCGGCGAACGTCTGGCCGACTTTCACCGTGAGCACCGGCTGCTGCGAGCCAGGCGGAAGCTGGTTCAAGACGGCGTTGACCTTGGTGTTGATCTCGGTGAGGGCCTTGTCGACGTCGTAGTTGAGGCGCAAGGCGGCCGTGATCGTGCTCACGCTCTGGCGGCTCGAGGAGCTCATGAAGTCGATGCCGTTTGCCTGGGCGATGGAGTTTTCGAGCGGTGTCGTGATGAATCCGGCGACCAGCGACGGGTCGGCCCCGAAATAGGTCGTGGTCACGGTGACGACCGCATTCTGCGTGCGCGGATACTGCAGCACGGGCAGGAGCCCGATCGAGCGCAAGCCGAGAACGAGCAGCGTCAGGCTGACGACCGTCGCGAGAACGGGCCGCTCGATGAAAATGTCGGTGAATTTCCTCATCCGGACCCCCTATTGGTCCTTGGGTTTTGGCGCCGCATCGTTCGTCGGCTGGATGGCGTTATTGACGATCACCGGAAATCCCGAGCGCAGCTTGATCTGGCCGGCGGTGACCACCGTGTCCCCCTCCTTGATGCCCGAGAGGATCGCAACCTGGTCGCCGCGCGCCTCGCCGGTCGTGACGAACTTCTGCTGCGCAAGGAGCGCCGCCTTGTCGTCCTTACCCTTGCTCTCTTCAACGACGAACACGGTGTCGCCGAAGGGGTTGTAGGAGACCGCGGTCTGCGGAAGGGTGAGAAAACGTTGGGGGCCGCCCGAGGCGATGACCACGGTGGCGAACATTCCGGGGAGCAGGCTGCGCTTGGCGTTGCGCACCGTGGCGCGTACCTGAACGTTGCGGGTCGCGGGATCCACCTTGGGATCGATCGAGCTCACTTCCCCGGGAAACTGCTGGCCCTGGAATGCGTCGGTTTTCAGCACGATTTTCTGTCCGATCACGATCCTGCCAAGCGATTTTTGCGGCGCGTAGAAGTCCACGTACACCGGGTCGAGTGCCTGCAGCGTCACCAGCTTCGTGCCGGCGTTGACGTACTGTCCGACGTCCACCGCGCGGATCCCCAGCCGCCCGGCGAAGGGTGCGCGCACCAGCTTCTTGGCGACGAGCGCCCGCTGCTCGGCAACCTGGGCCTTCGCGCTCTTCAGGGTAGCGGCGTCGGCGTCGACCACGGCCTGGCTCACCGCCTGGATCGCCAGCTGCTTCTGGTCGCGGTCGTAGTTCGCCTCGGCGAGCTCGACGGCTGCCATCAACGATTGCAACTTCGCCACGTCCGATTCATTGTTCAGCTGAACCAGCGGCGCGCCTTCTGCGACCTCCTGGCCGGACTGGAAGTGGATGCCGGTAATGAGCCCCGACAGCTCCGGCGCGAGGTCGGCGCCGCGCACCGCGCGCAACGTTCCGACCGCCTGAAACTCGCCTTGCCATTCGGTGAACTGCGCCTTGGCCGTTGACACGGTCTGGGGCGGAATGCCCTGGGAGGAGATGCTCTTCTTTATCACGTTCCCCAGGAGGGCCTTGAAACCGAACAGCCCGCCGAAGAGCACCCCGACGATTGCCAGCATGATGATCATGCGCTTGGTCATAATTGCGACTCCCTTGAATTCTTCCCTGGCGCTCAGTCGGCCCGCGCCGCCTGCGCCGAACCCGCAGGCGCGCGGTTCCACCACCCGCCGCCCAACGCCTGGAACAGCGCGGCCGTGTCCGCGTAGCGCGCGGCCTGCGCCTGCACCAGCGCGAACTTCGCGAGCGAATACTGCCGCTGCGCGTTGAAAAGCTGGACGTAGTTCACCGCACCGAACTTGAGCTGCTGTTGCGTGACCTCGAGGCTTTCGCGCGCAGCGGCCTCGGCCTCGGCCTGCGCCTTGAGCGTCGTTGCGTCGTACTCGAGCGCAAGCAGGACGTCGGCGACGTCCTGGAACGCCGTGAGGACGGCCTGGCGGTATTGGGCGAAGGCCTGTTCGTAGGCGGCCTCGGCGCCGCGCTTTTGCGCCCGGAGCTGGCCCGCGTGGAAGATCGGCTGGAGGAGATTCGCGCCGAGGTTCCACAGCTGAGTCCCGGGATCGAATAGGTTTCCGGTGCGGGTGGCCGCGGACCCGTAGCTTCCGGACAGGGTCAACTGCGGAAACATGAGCGCCTCGGCAACGCCGATCCGGGCGTTGGTCTGGCGCATGATGGCCTCGGCCTGGCGGACGTCGGGCCTTTGTCTCAGCAGCTCCGAAGGAACGCTCAGCGGCAGCTCCTGAGGTAACTTGAATGCGCTGAAGTCGAGTTGGGGCAGCTTCGCGTCCGCGGGGAGCTTGCCGACCAGGACCGCGAGCTGGTTGCGGGTCTGGGCGAGTGCTTTCTCGAGGGGAGGCAGCGTCGCCCGGGTCTGAGCGGCTTGCGCGCGCTGGCCGAGCAGGTCGGACCCGGAAATGGCGCCGAGCTTGAATTGTTTCTCGGCGAGCTGCAGTTGGGCGTCCTGCGCCTCCGAGATCTCCCGTGTCGCGCGAATCTGCTCGCGCAGCGAAGCTTCGCGAAACGCGGTAGTCGCGACGTTCGCCGTGAGCGCAAGATACGTCGCCTCGACCTGAAGGCGCTGGAAGTCCACGCCCGCCTGCAGCGCCTCGAGCTCCCGGCGCGCGCCGCCCGCTACGTCGATGGCGTAGGTCACGTTCACCGACGCGTTGTACAGATTGAAGGTGGGGACGTTTTGCGACGGGTTTCCAAACGAGGCTCCGGAAATCTTCTGGCGCCTGGCCGAGAGGCTCGCGTCGACGCTCGGATAGAGCACCGCGTATTGGGCGTTCACGTTCTCTTCGGCCTGGCGCAGGGCGGCCTGCGCGGCGGCGAGCGTCGGCTGGCCGCTGAGCGCGGTCCGAATGAGCTGGTCGAGCTCCGGCGAGCCGAAGAGCGTCCACCAGTCGGCCGAAATCTTCGCGCCAAGGGCGAAGCGCTGCGTGTCACCGCCCTGCACGGGAGCGGACTCGGTTCGCTCGACCAGCGGTTTTTCCGTATACACGCCGGTGACGGGCGCTTCGGGAGCCCGATAGTCGGGTCCGACCGCGCAGGCCGCGAGCAAGGCCCCGACGGCGGCGGTCGCTGCGATGCTGATCCGGCTCATTTTCTTGCTCCTTTCGCAGCGACTCGCTCTTCGCCGTTCGCCGGCTGAAGCCCTATCATCAGCGCGCGGACTGCCTCGCGCAGCCGCTGGCGCGCTTTGCCCTTGTCCGAACCGCCACAGAAGAACTGGTCGCACAAGGCCGCATTGAAGCTCACCGCAATCAACAGTTCGGCGAATGTTTCGGCGACGGCCGAAGCTGCGACGCGCCCGAGCTGCTGCTCGGCGCGCAAGTAGGCAGCGATCGCGAAAGCCGCGCGCCCCGGCCCCATGGAGCGCTCGTTCATCATGCCGCGCACCTTGACGAGGAGCTCCTGGTCGGCAAAGAGCGAGCACACCAGGGGAGTGATCCGATGGTGAAAAGCGAACGCGCTTTCGAGCACGTGCTCGAGGTTCTTCTGCAAGGTGTTCTGACCCACCTGAAGGGGAAGGCTCTGCAGCACCTCGGGAAAGTCGCCGAGCTGGTGCAGACACACCGCCACGATCAGCTCGGCCTTGTCGCCGAAGTGATGGTAGAGCGCGCCCTCGGCGACGTTCGCGGCGCGAGCGATGTCGCGCGTGGTGACCGAGCCTAGTCCTTGCGAAGAGAGCAGGCGCTCGGTCGCCGCGAGCAGCCGCTCCTTCTGGTCGGGGGAAGGGGAGCGGGAAGCGGAACGAGCGGGCCGCGCCATTCGGATTTGGGTCTGGAAAAAAGATAGTGATTGAGCAAGTGCTCAAGCATTATGAGCACTTGCTCAAAAAAAGGCAAGACCCGCTCAAGGCGGGGCCGGGCGCGCCGTGTCGTAGACGACTTCAGGCGGCGGCGCGCGTTTTTTGCTTTTGCAGCGCGGCCTTGGCGTGCATCGCGGCGTAGGCTCCGTGCGCCGCGGCTTCGGCGTCGCCCACGTGGACGTTCATCCCCATGTCGGACAGCACCGATCCCAGCGCCGAGAGGCACAGCATCACGTTGTCCGGGCGGCACGAGTAGCCCATGATGCCGATGCGCCAGATCTTGCCGGCGAGCGGCCCCAGCCCCGCGCCGATCTCGATGCTGAATTCGTTGAGCAGCGTCTTCCTCACCTCGGCCTCGTTCAGCCCTTCCGGACAGCGCACCGCGTTCATCTGCGGCAGCTGGTATTTCTCGTTCACCAGGAACTTGAGCCCCATCGCTTCCAGGCCCGCTTTCAGGGCGTTGTGATGGCGCTGGTGGCGAGCCCACGCGTTTTCCATGCCTTCCTCGCGAAGCAGCAGCAGCGCTTCGTGCAGGCCGAAAAGCGAATTGGTCGGCGCGGTGTGGTGATAGGTGCGCGTGTTCGCTCCCCAGTAGCCGAGCAGGAGATTCATGTCCATGAACCAGGAGTGGATCTTGTCCTTGCGCGCCTTGACGTAATCGACCATGCGCTCGGAGAAGGACACGGGCGACAGCCCCGGCGTGCACGACAGGCACTTCTGGCTCGCCGAATAGATCGCGTCGATCTCCCATTCGTCGACGAGCACCGGCGACCCGCCGAGCGTGGTCACGGCATCGACGATCGCGAGCGCGTCGTACTTGTGGGCGATCTTGACGAGCGCCTGGGCGTCCGACTGCACGCCGGTGGAAGTCTCGCCGTGCACAAAGGCGACGACGCGTGCGTCGCGGTTCTTCTTCAGAGCGTCCTCGAGCTTCTGCGGGTCGACGGGGGCGCCCCACTCGTCCTCGACGACGATCGCATTGCCGCCGCAGCGCTCGACGTTCTCGATCATGCGGCCGCCGAACACGCCGTTCCTGCAGACGATCACCTTGTCGCCGGGCGCGACGAGGTTCACGAAGCAATACTCCATGCCGACCGAGCCGGGACCCGAGAGCGGGAAAGTGAGCGGGTTGCTGGTCTGGTAGACATAGCGGAGCAGCCCCTTCAGCTCCTCCATCATCTCGACGAAGACCGGGTCGAGATAGCCGATCGCAGGCTGGCTCATGGTGGTGAGCACGCGCGGATGGATCTCGGTCGGCCCCGGACCCATGAGCGTCCTCTGGGGCGGATGGAACGAGCTGATGCGTTTGGCGGGCGCGAAATCGTTCATGGCTTCCTTTCCCGAAAGAGGCGACCCGAACAGATGACCGTCGGGACGCGATTTGACCTTGACCGGCTTCTTGGCCGAAGCCTCGTTCAGCACTTCGACCGCGTGGATCCCGCCGTTGGTGACGCGCTCGACCTCGGTGGCCCAGCGCGCCGGCACGTAGCCGGACTTGACCCAATTGTTGACGACCGCGCGGTCGAGGCGGAACGCGCGGGCGACTTCTGCTTGGCTACCGAAGATTTCTACGAGGCGCGCGGCGCAGTTCATCAGCGCCGAAGACTAGCATGTCAAAATTACATTGACAATCGGAAATATACTCCGAAAGGATCAGGCGGTGATCTCCCCGACGAGGATCACCGGGCCGGTCGGCGCTCCGGTTTGCGAGCCGCCCGCGGGCTCGACCGATACGGCGAGCTTGGCGCCCGCGCTCAAGCGTCCGACCTGCGCGGGCGGGAGCGCGAAGCGAGCGTCCAGGCTGCCGAGCACCGCGAGCGAGATCGGGGCGCCGCCCGGAGGCAGCAGCCACAGCTCATAGCTTTGCGCGGGGCCGGCCACCACCGGGCGCGAGGCGCGGAGCTCGAGCGTGCGTCCGTCGCGCGAGAGGAACGCGGTGACCTGCGCGGCTTCGGCCTTGCCGGCCAGGGTCGCGATCAGGGCCGAAGGCTCGGGCGCCGGCCGCAGCACTTGCATCCCGATCGCGAGCGCGAGCGCCGCGGTCGCGGCGACCGCCCATGCGCGCCAGAACGCCGCGCGGCGGTGCCAGGGCATGCGGTAGCGGGCGAGGCCGAGCTCGCGCTCGAGCCTCTTCCAGACGTTTCCGGAGGGTTGCGCTGCGATCATCTTCGAGTACCTCGGCGTAAACATCCCCTGCCAGTGCTCGAGGCGCTGCACCACGCGCGGCTCCTCGCGCAGCGCGCGCTCGAAGCGCCTGCGGGCAGCGCCTCGCAGGCTGCCGAGCAGGTACTCGCCGCACAAGGCGTCCAAGCGTGCGTTGTCGGCTATCCTCACCTCGCGGCTCCCATGCAGGCCTCCACGCATTGGCGCAGATTCTCCATCCCGCGCCGCACCCAGGTCTTGACGGTTCCCAGGGGCTTTTGCAGATGCGCCGCAAGATCGCCGTGGCTCAGGCCGTGCTCGTACGCGAGCACGAGCGCCTGCCGCTCGGCCGCCTTGAGCTTTCCGAGACAGTCGCGCAACCATTTCGAGGCGCGCCGGCGATCTTCGGCGTCGTCCTCGCCGGGGCTCCATTCGAACAGACGGTCGAGCGTCCCCTCGGGATCGCCGTCCACCTCGTGATACGAGTCCACGCGCGCGACGTCGTGGCTCGCGCGCACGTCGATCGCGCGGTTGCGCACGATCGCCACCATCCAGGCGAGCGGCTGGGCGCTGAGCGGATCGAAGCGCTCGGCCGAGCGCCAGATCGCGGCGAAGCCGTCGTGCAGCACTTCTTCCGCCACCTCGCGCCTGCCGACGACGCGCTGCGCGACCCCGAGAAGAAGCGGGGCGCAGGTCTGGTACAGCCGCTCGAACGCCTCCGCCGAGCCCTCGTCCCGGGCCGCGGTCAGCAGCAAGAGCCGCTTGATCTCCCTGTCGTCGTGCATCAAATGAGATACGGTCGAAGGCCTGCTCTGGATGAGCCCCGCCCTACTCGAGCCGCAGGCCGATGCGTTTGATCAGCGCCCCGAACCGCTCGTGCTCCTCGCTGAGCATCTTCTCGTACTCTTCGGGAGTCGATCCGGCCGGCTCCATTCCTATGGCGGCCATGCGCTCGACCACCTCCGGCGCCTTCACCGCGTCGACCACCGCGCGGTTGAGCCGCGTCACGGTCTCGCGCGGCGTGCGCGCGGCGACGAAAACGCCGAGCGGCGCCGCCATGTCGAAGCCCGGGTCCACCGTCTCGGCGACCGTAGGCACCTCGGGCGTGAGGCTCGAGCGCCTCGACAGGCTGAAGGCGAGCACGCGCAGCTTTCCCGTCTTCATCGCGCTCGCGGCGGCGGGGTAACCGACGAAGCCGAGCAGGACGTCGCCCGCCATCATCGCGGGGACCGACTGGCCGGCGCCCTTGAACGGAACGTGGGTGAAGTCGACGCCGGTGTCCGCCTTGAAGCGCTCCATGGTGATCTGGTGGATCGAGCCGTTTCCCGAGGATGCGTAGGGCATAGGCTGCTTCTGCGACTTGGCGAGGGCGATCAGCTCCTGGACCGTGTCGGCCTTCACCGAGGGATGCACGACCAGCCACATCGGCACGACCACGGCGAGCGAAACCGGCCGGAGATCGCGGAAGGGATCGTAGGGAAGCGACTTGAACAGGTGCGGCGCCATCGTAACGACGCTCGAGTCGCTGATGAGAACGGTGTAGCCGTCCGGCGCGGATTTGGCGGCGAGGTCGGCGGCGACCGTGCTGCCCGCCCCGGGCCGGTTCTCGACCACGAACTGCTGCCCCAACGTCGCCGTCCACTTCGCCGCGAGCATGCGCGCGAGCGTGTCCGGGTTGCCGCCCGGGGCGAGCCCGACGAGGACGCGCACCGGCTTTTGCGGCCAGGCCTGGGGGCAGGCTATCCCTGACCACGTCGCCACGGCTAGACCGAGCAACAGCGCGAGACGATTCATGCTCCCTCCTTGTCAGACCTCCGCGTGCACGCGCAGCAGGCCCGGAATCGTCTCCGGCGGACGCCGCCCGAAGCCGCACTCGGTGGCGACGCCGAAATTGCCAGCGTATTTCGCCGCGGCGGCGATCCGCTTCCTCGTCCCTTCGACGCCGTCGGAATCGTGCACCAGCCCGAGGAAGAGCTTCGTCCCGGAATCGATTTTCAGGTTCGCGAGCGGCTTGAAATAGGCGTCATCGCTCCTATCTGCGGGCACGGGCATGTGGAGATAGTCGATCGGACGCTCGAGCCTCGCGGTGAGCCGGTTGTGCACCTCGACCATGTTAGCGGTGCTCTCGGGCTCCTTCCAGTGGCGACCGCCGTAGCTGCCGTAGCAGAGGTGCACCCCCAGCTCCGCGTCGCGCGGCACGCGGCGGCAATGAAGCGCGAGGCGCTCGATCACCCCGGCCTTCACATCCGGAAAATGCGCATGCCGCACCCCTTCCCATTGGCCCATCTCGGTCGAGACGTCCCACTGGATCGCGAGATCGCGGTGCGGGATCGCCGCGAGAATCTCGTCCACCTCGGAAAAAAGCCGCTCGCGGTAGATCGGCTCCACGATCGCGTGATGCTCGTAGACGAGATGGGCGTTTAGAAACGCGGCGGTCGTCGGCAGCGAGACCTGAAAGCGGAGGTGCTTCGGAACGACACCTTCCTCGCGAAGACGGCACAAGATCCGGTAGGAATCGATCGCGGCCCGTGGATAGCCGAGATCGCCGACGCGGATGTCCTGCGGCTTGGTCCCGGCGCGCAGGCGCAGCCGCGGGGGCGGCGGCGCGCCGCGCGGAACGATCGCGCTCCCCTTCCAGGTGCGCGTGCCCTCGGTGGGGTGGGTGATACGCCCCCCCGCGGCGACCTCCCGCGGATCGTCCGCGAACGCCGGGTTGTCCGCCAGCGCGAAACGCAAGCGCCCGACCCAGGATGTGCGCTGCCCGGTCTCGCCGTCCGGTATGCGCCGCATGCGCGCCCCGAGCAGCGGCCCGACCGTACGGAAGACTTCCTCGTTGTCTTTCAGGCCGACGCTGCCGACGAGCAGCACTTCGCGGGCCGAGCGGAGATCGGGCGTCACGCCCGCATTGTAGTCGCTGCTTGCTGGGACTAGCCCGAGTGCTGGCCGGCCGCGTCTTCGGCGTCGGCGGTGACCGCTCGCGACGGGCCGATGCGGCCGACGAGGGGGAGCTTCAGCGCCGGATCGAAGGGATTGATCCCGAAGGTGAGCCCCAGAAGGTTCACTTCCAGGCCCTCGACGCGGCTGGCGGTGATGCCCGCCAAGCCGAAGAGCGAGAATTGAAACCCGCTGCCGCTCGGGGCGGACCCGAGGACTTTCTTCCCGGAATAGTCCTTGCCGATCGCGGTCGGAGGCAAATCGGCTTCGAGCTCGGGCACGGCCCGCAGGACCCAGGCAGTGAAGGTGTTGGAGTTCGGGCCGGGCCACATGATGTATTCGCCCGCCCACGGATACGCGCGCGCGGCTGCGTCTATGCGCGGGATCAGCACCTCCGCGTCGGGCCCGCGCTTCTCGGCGATCAGCTCGGGCACGCTTCCGAACCAGCGGGCGTCGGGAGCGCGGTGCCTGACCGTAAGCGCTGTGTCCTGCCAGCGCAGCCGCCAGCCGATGATTTCATAGACCGTATACTGGGTCGCGCGAGCGGGCTTGACCGCGATCCAGGTATGCACCCCGAAGACCCCGCGCCAGCCGATGACGCGCGCCGCATAGACCTGCACGATCGCCTCACCGTGGGTGGAAGGATCGGGGGCGAGCCCCACGGGCTCCTGGCTCGCGGTGCGCCAATCCTGCGCCGTGACGCGGCCGACCATGGCCGCGCCGAGCGCGATCGCGCCAACCATGACCAGGAAACCGAAGACGATGCCCACGCGACGCCTCATTGCTCTTTCGATACCCGTTTTACAGATAGAGCGTGAAGATTTCATTTCGTTCAACGAGACCGAAAGGAGGGCGTTGACAGCACCGAGCGGTATCGATCCGTAATAATCCGCGTTCTAGTCGAACGCCTTGTCGCCCTCGCCCGACACCGCCGCGCGCACCGCGGCGAAATCGAAGACCTTCCGATCCATCAGGTGCGAAGGAACGAGGTTGGAAAGCGCCCTGAACATCGAGTCCACGCGCCCGGGGTGGCGGCTCTCCCATTCGCGCAGCATCTCCTTCACCTGCTTCCGCTGAAGCGTCGGCTGCGAGCCGCACAGGTCGCAGGGGATGATGGGGAACCGCTTCATCTCGGCGTAGGCCTGAAGATCCGACTCCGCCACATAGGCGAGCGGGCGGATCACGACGTGCTGCCCGTCGTCGGACTGGAGCTTGGGCGACATCGCCTTCATCCTGCCGCCGAAGAAGAGGTTGAGGAAGAAGGTCTCCAGAATGTCGTCGCGATGGTGGCCCAGAGCGATCTTGGTCGCGCGGAGCTCGCGCGCGACGCGGTAGAGGGCGCCGCGGCGCAAGCGCGAGCACAGGCTGCACATCGTTTCGCCTTCGGGGACCAGCCGCTTGACGACCGAGTACGTGTCCTGAACCTCGATGCGGAACGGGACCCCGAGCGCCTTGAGGAAGTCGGGAAGAACGTGCTCGGGATATCCGGGGTGGCGCTGATCGAGGTTCACGGCAACGAGCTCGAAAGAGAGCGGCGCGCGTTCGCGGAGCTTCAGAAGCACGTCGAGCAGCCCGTAGCTGTCCTTGCCCCCGGAGAGGCACACCATGACGCGGTCTCCGGCTTCGATCATGGAGTAGTCGCCTATCGCCTCGCCGACAAGGCGGCACAGGCGCTTCTCGAGCTTGCCCGCCTCGAAGCGCTGCTTGCGGGAGATGTGAATTCTTTCCGGTGCATTCATGGTTGGGTGCTCACAGGTTGATGCTTCGTCCGCCATCTACGGCAATTATTTGTCCCGTCACGTACGGCGCTTCGGCGAGCAGATAGTAGACGGCGCGTGCGATGTCGTCGGGCTCACCGGTGCGCCGGAGCAGCGTGTGCGAAACGATCCGCTGGCGCGTGAGATCGTCCCACGAGCCGTCCTCGGGCCAGACGATCGCGCCGGGCGCGACGCCGTTCACGCGCACCTCGGGCGCGAGCTCGCGCGCGAGCGAGCGCGTCAGCCCGACGAGACCCGTTTTTGCGATCGAGTAGATCACGTAGTTCTTCAGCGGGCGCTCGGCGTGAATGTCGGTGATGTTGACGATCGCCCCGCCCGTCTTCTTCAGGTGCGGCGCTGCCGCCTGCGAGAGGAAGAGCGGCGCCCTGAGGTTCGCGCCGACGATGGTCTCCCAGGTCGACCCCGTCATCTCTCCGACCGGCGTGGGAAAGAAAGCCGAGGCGTTGTTCACGAGAGCGTCGAGACGCTCGAAGCGACCGATGGTGTTTCTCACGATTTCGGACAATCCCGGGACGTCCAGCAGGTCGGCCTGGACCAGGGCGACGGAATCGGGGCGCGCAACATTCAATTCGGCGCGAAGCGCCCTCGCCTCGCGCTCCGATCCCCTGTAATGCAGCATCAGGTTCGCGCCTTCGCGATGCAGACGGCGCGCGATCGCCGCGCCGACGCGCTTCGCTGCGCCGGTGACGATCACAACTTTCCCTGAAAGCGATTCGCTCATGGCCTAGAATGATACCGGATTACTCTCTCCATTCCCGACATGGCGCTTCCCGAGCCCACGCCTGACGCGCGCGCGCACAGCGATCGCGTCGCCGAGCATATTCGCGGCGAAATCGCGGCGAGCGGCGGCTGGATAAGCTTCGCGCGCTACATGGAGCTCGCGCTGTACGCGCCGGGCCTGGGTTACTACAGCGCAGGGGCGAAAAAGCTGGGAAGAGCCGGGGACTTCGTCACCGCGCCCGAGATCTCTCCGCTCTATGGGCAGACGCTCGCGCGCCAAGTGAATCAGATCATGCAGGCGGGGCTCGACGAGGTTCTCGAAGTGGGCGCGGGAAGCGGCGCGCTCGCGGCGACGCTTCTCGAAGAGCTCGAGCGCTCGGGAGCCGCGCCGCGCAACTATCTCATCCTGGAGCTTTCGGCGGATCTTCGCGAGCGCAGCCGGGACACGCTCGCGGCGAGAGTGCCGCATCTTCTCGAGCGGGTGGCCTGGCTCAACCGCTTGCCTCCTGCGTTCTCCGGACTCGTGCTCGGCAACGAAGTGCTCGACGCCATGCCCGCTCACGTCGTGCGCGTGCAAGGCGGAAACATCGAGGAAGGCGGCGTCGGTGTGCGAAGCGGCCGGCTCGACTGGTCGTGGCGGCTGGCTTCCGGCGCGCTCCTCGACGCGGCGCGCACGCTCAAGCTCCCGGAAGGTTTCCGCACCGAGATCCAGCTGGCGGCGCGCGGCTTCCTGCACTCGCTCGCGGGAGTGCTGGAAAAAGGCGTGGCGCTCTTCGTCGACTACGGCTTTCCGCAAAAGGAGTACTACCACCCTCAGCGCAGGGAAGGCACGCTCATGTGCCACTATCGCCAACACGCGCACTCCGACCCTTTCTTTGTGCCGGGGCTCCAGGACATCACCAGCCACGTCGATTTCAGCGCGATCGCCGCGGCCGCTCGCGAGGGCGGGCTGGACCTCGCGGGATACACGAGCCAGGCGCAGTTCCTGGTGAACTGCGGCATCACCGAGGTGATGTCGCGCACCCCTGCCGAGGAGGGAGCGCAATTCCTGCCGCTCGCGAACCAGGCGAACCGGCTCATGAGCCCTGCCGAAATGGGCGAGCTGTTCAAGGTGATCGCATTCCGGCGGGGGTTCGCCGCGCCGCTTCTCGGCTTTCTCGAGGGAGACCGACGTCAGGCCCTGTAAGGTGTAGGCTATCGTCAGCGACCAAGCCGGAACGGAAGCGCTAGGACTTGCGATGGAGCCGTCACAGACTCAATGGGTCAAGATTCACCCCCTCGTCGTGCGCATAACGCACTGGGTCAACGCGCTCGCCATCCTCGTCATGGTGACGAGCGGATGGCGCATCTACAACGCCTCTCCCCTCTTTCCCTTCAGGTTCCCGAACGAGCTCACGCTCGGCGGCTGGCTCGCCGGAGCGCTGCAGTGGCACTTCGCAGCGATGTGGCTGCTCGTCCTGAACGGCATCGTCTACGTCACCTACGGAATCGTCTCGGGGCACTTCAGGAGTAAGCTCTTTCCGCTCACGCCGCGCGCGGTGCTCAACGACGTGCGGGAGGCGCTCCGCGGCAGGCTCGCCCACGGTGACCTGTCCGTGTACAACGCGGCGCAGCGCGCGGCCTACCTCGCGATCATCTTGTGCCTCGTCGTCCTCGTCTTCTCGGGACTCGCAATCTGGAAGCCGGTGCAGTTCCAGGAGATCGCGGCGATCATGGGCGGCTACGAGGGCGCCCGCATCGTGCACTTCTGCGCCATGGCGCTGATGGTGCTCATCGTGCTCGTTCACATCATCATGGTGATCCTGGTGCCTCGCACCTTGCCCACCATGTTCACCGGCCGCGCAAGGAGGGCTTCATGAAAAAGCGGACCATGGAAACAAGCCTCGCGGAGCATTCGCCGAAGCTCGTTCGCTCGATCGAGCGGCGGCTGTTCCTCAGGCAGGGCCTGTCGGTCGGGGCCCTGGCCATGCTCTCGGGGTGCAACCTGACCGATGACGAGAGCGTGCAGAAGGTCCTCGAGGGGATGTCGCGCTGGAACGACCGCGCCCAGGGCTGGCTATTCAGCCAGACCAAGCTCGCTCCGGAATTCCCGGAGAGCGCGATCACCAAACCCTTCCCCTTCAACGCCTTCTACACCGAGGCCGAGGTCACCGTCGTCGACGGCAAGAGCTACCAGCTCGAGCTCGCAGGCCTCGTCCGCGACCAGAAACCCTGGACCCTCCCCGAGCTCTACGCGCTGCCCCAGACCTCGCAGATCACGCGCCACATCTGCGTCGAAGGCTGGAGCGCGATCGGCAAATGGAGCGGAGTGCGCTTCTCGGATTTCCTCGCGCGCATCGGCGCAGACACCACGGCGAAGTACGTCGGCTTCGAGTGCGCCGACGACTACACCACCAGCATCGACATGGCGACCGCGCTCCATCCGCAGACGCTGCTCACCTTCCGCTTCGCCGACCAGATCCTGCCGCCGAAATACGGCTTCCCCATGAAGCTGCGCATCCCTACCAAGCTCGGCTTCAAGAACCCGAAGCACATCACCGCCATCGAGGTGACGAACGAGTATCCGGGCGGCTACTGGGAGGACCAGGGGTACAACTGGTTCAGCGGGTCCTAAGCCTTTTTCCGGGACCAAGTTTCCTCGAGCATTCGCTTGAAGTTGAGGCCGAGCACCCCGCGGATATCCGCATCGCCGTAACCGCGCCGGATCAGGCCTTCGGCGATGTCATAGACGCGCTTGGGATGATCCAGTCCGTCGATTCCGATTCTTGTGCGAAAGCGATAGAATCTTTTCACGTCTGACGGCAACCTCTCATACCACTCCATCTCCTCCTTGGGGGAACTGCTGGTAGCAAGCCCCGCGTCGCTGCCGATTCCGGCGTGCTCGACGCCAACCAGCTTGGCGATGTGGTCGACGTGGTCGAGCCAGTGCTCGATCGTAGTCGGTTCCTCGCCCCGCACGAAGGCGCGCAACACGGTCAAGCCCATCACGCCCCCCTTCGCCGCCATCTTGCGAAGGGCTTCATCGGTCTTGCAACGTGGATAGCCGGGGTTGAGTGCGCGGCAATTCGCGTGACTGATGGCCACCGGCTTGGAAGACGCTTCGATCGCCTCCAGAGTCGTGCGGTCGGCGCAGTGGGCCACATCGACCGTCATGCCGACTTTGTTCATACGCTCGACAACGGCGGCCCCAAACTCCGTCAGGCCGCCGTCGAACCAAGCCATGCCCCCGCTGCCGATGCGGTCTCGCTCATTGTGCGTCAACTGGGAGACGCGCTGACCCAGCAGCCAGAACGTGTCGACGTCATCGACCTTGTCGAAATGCACCGAGTTCTGCGCACCGAGCAGGAACCCCACCTTGCCCTCTCGCTTCACGCGTTCGAAATCGCCGGCATCGTCGATTCGCATGACGTGCGCGCTCTTGTAGAGGATGAGGGAGTTCAGGCGCGCGAATTCCTTGAAGGCGTATTCGCGCGCGCGTGAGCCGGACGTAGTTCCGGCCAGGTGGAAAACGCTGATGCCCGAGCTCTTGAGCCACTGGAAATCCGATTCGCCGATCGCGCTCGCGTTGCTCCACATTTTCTCCCAGCGCTCTCCGCCCAAGGCGCTGAGCATGTCGATGACCAGCGAGCCCTCCACGAGGTCGATCGCATGCGCCGAGTATGTCGCTCCGCTTTGCGCGAACGCCTGAAAGCGACCACGATTGATCATCGGCGCGACGAGGCAAAGACCACACGCCGCGGCGCAAGCCTTGAGGATGCTTCTACGGGAATGTCGTGTTACACGCATCTCAGGCCGGGTCGAGTGTCATGAAGAGGTTGTTGAGCGATTCGGCGAGCGTCGGGTGCGCGAACACGGCTTCCTTGATCGCCGTGTAGGGGATTTTCCCCATCATCGCGATCTGCAGCATCGACATGATCTCCCCTCCCTCGATCCCCAGGATCGTGCAGCCGAGGATCTGCGCGGTTTTCGCGTCGACGACCGCCTTCATGAAGCCGCGCGTCTCGCTCATCTCGTACGCCCGCGCGACCCTTTTCATCGGCAGCTTCGCGACGCGGTAGTCGAGGCCGCGGCTTTGCGCCTCGGTTTCGGTCAAGCCGACGGTCGCGAGCTGCGGATCGATGAACACGCAGTTGGGCACCAGGCGCCCGTCGATGGTCGCGCTGCCCCCGTTCAGCCAGTTCTCGCGCAGGACGCGGAAATCGTCGTAGGAGATGTGCGTGAACGCGGGCCCGCCCTTGACGTCGCCGATCGCGTAGATTCCCGGCACGCTGGTCTCGAGCCCTGAATTCACCTCGATGAAGCCCGCCTTATCCGTCTTGACGCCCGCCTCGCCGAGGTTCAGATCGGTGTTCGGCACACGGCCCACCGCGACGAGCAGGTGGCTGCCGGAGACTTCGCCCGAATTCAGCACGACGCGCACGCCGCGGCCGCTCTTTTCCACACGCATCGCCTGCGCCGAATTGAGCACTTCGATCCCGTCCTCCTCCAGGATCTTCTCGACCCCGGCGGAGACGTCGGGGTCTTCGCGAAGGATCAGGCGCGGATCCCGGTTGACGACGGTCACGCGCGAGCCGAAGCGCCGGAACATCTGGCTGAACTCCAAGCCGACGTAGCCGCCGCCCAGCACGACGAGGTGCTCGGGCAGCTCGGCGAGATCCATGATGCTCGTGGAATCGAGAAACGGAACGCCGTCCAGACCGGCGATCGGCGGAACCGCCGGCCGGCCGCCGGTGTTGATGACGATGCGCTTGCCTTTCAGGTCGCGTTTGCCACCGCCTCTCAGTTCGACGAGCACGCGCATTGCATCCCCGAGGCGCGCCTCGCCGAAGATCAGCTCGACTTTGGAGGTCTTCTCGAGCGATTCCTGCACATAACCTCGGAAGCTCTCGACGACGCCCCGCTTGCGCTCGAGCACGCGGCGCATGTCCACCGCCACGGGTCCGGTCGCGACTCCGTAGTCCGACGCGCGCCGCGCGAGATACGCGACGCGGCCGCTCGCCACCATGGTCTTCGTCGGCGTACAGCCGACGTTGATGCAGGTGCCGCCGACGTGCTCGCGCTCGATCACGGCGATCTTCCAGCCTGCTTGCGCCAGGGCGATCGCGAGCGGCTTGCCGGATTGGCCGGTACCGATGATGACTGCGTCGTAGGTGCTCATGCTGGCTCCTGAGCTGACGATCGGTCGGAGAACGTGACCCGGCCCAGTATAATCGCCCGGTGCGTTTTTCCGTCGCGCTTTCCGCCCTAGTTTTTTCGACCGCCGCGTTCGCACAGGACGCGGAGCGGCTTGTCGCCCAAGCGAAAAAGCGCTGGGCCGAGAGCCCGCACGGACCCATGCTCGAGCGCATCCTTCCGCCCACGTTCGAGCTGCAGCAGCTTCCCGCGCCGAAGTCGCGCGGCGCGCGGCTTCTCGTGCGCTATTGCGTGCAGTGCCACAACCTTCCCAACCCGGCGATGCACCACGCGGCGAAATGGCCCGCGATTTTCGAGCGCATGATGCTGCGCATGCGCGGCAAAGGCAATATGGGCGAGTTGATGCGGGAGATGATGGCGGGCGTGCGGGCGCCGACGGAGCAGGAAGCGGGTGTCCTCCTCGCCTACCTGCGCAAATACGGCCAGCGGCCTCTCGATCCGAAAAAATATCCGGAGGTGAACCTGCCCGAGGGCCGGTCGTTCAAGCTCGCGTGCGAGCAATGCCACGTGCTGCCCGACCCGATGCGCCACACCGCGGCCGAGTGGCCGGCCGTGGTCGCGCGCATGGAAAAAAACATGGAATGGATGAACCGGGTCGTCGGAAACCGGCACCCGCCCGACGAGCCCCAGCTCAAGGTCGAGGAGATCAACGCCTTTCTGGTGAAGCGCGCGCGAGCGCGCTAGGAAGGCACCGCCATCCCGCGCTTCACCGCCGGCCGCGCGCCGATCGCGTCGAACCAGCGCTTCACCTTGGGGAAGACATTCAAGTCGGTCTTGTGCCACTCGTATCGGGCGACCCATGGATAGGTCGCGATGTCCGCGATCGAGTACTCGCCGGCGAGGTACTCGGCCTCGCCCAGGCGCCGGTCGAGCACGCCGTAGAGCCTGTCCTTTTCCTTGGTGTAGCGCTCGATCGCGTAAGGGACCTGTTCCTTGGAGCGAAGGAAGTGGTGCACCTGCCCGAACATCGGCCCGACGTGACCCATCTGGAACATCAGCCACTGCAGCGCGAGGTACTTGCCGCGGTCGTCCTTCGGCAGGAATTTCCCGGTTTTCGCCGAGAGATAGATGAGGATCGCGCCCGATTCCATCATCCGCATCGGCCGGCCGCCGGGCCCGTCGGGGTCGACGATAGAGGGAATCTTAGCGTTCGGATTGATCGCGACGTAGTCCGGAGCGAATTGATCGCCCGAGCCGATGTTGATCTTGTGGACGTTGTAGGCGAGCGCGCATTCCTCCAGCATTACGGAGACCTTGCGGCCGTTCGGCGTGCTCCAGGTGTACAGCTCGATCATCGTTCCCTCCTGCTAAAGTAACGCAATGCTGAAATGGGTCTTGGCGCTCGTGATCGGGCTCATCGTCCTCACTGCGCTCGCTCCGTGGCTTTCCAGATACGGGCTCGGCCGACTGCCGGGCGACCTCACGGTGCGCTACAAGGGCCGGCTCTACTATCTGCCTTTCACCAGCACTCTGCTGCTGTCGATCGTCCTCACCCTGATCGCGCGGGCCCTCTGAGGGTCGGGCGCGAAACCCGAGCTCAGGCGTTTCTCCAGCGAGGCGAGCTTCCCGCGCATCGCCGCTCCGAGGGCGATCTGCGGATTGGAGGGCGGGTAGCCTTCGGCGCGCTCCCGCGCGCGCACCGCTTTTTTCGCCGCATCGAACGCCTCGGTGAACGAGAAGGTCCCGCGCAGGGCTTCCTCGTAGAGGGCCTCGCTGAACCAGGTGTAGTCGCTGTCGTAGCTGCAGCCGAAGGACGAATGAAACGCGTCGGCGGCGGTGATGACCAGCGTATTGTCGTCTCTCAGCGGCTCGATGAAGCCGCCGGAGAAGCACGCCGAGATCACGATGATCTTCCACTTGATGCCGCTGTCGGCCAGTATGCGCGCGAGCGCGCTCGGCGTGAGCTGCGCGAGCTCCAGAGGCGGGAGATCGAACGCCAGCTCGAAGTCGCTGCTGCCGTGCGTGGTGATGTGCAGCAGGACGACGTCCTCGTCGGTGTTGATGGTGTTGCCGAGGTACGCGAGCGTCTCCCGCAGGTTGCTCACGGTGGCGATGGGCTGCTCGGTCAGCGTCGCGGGATTGTTGATGAGCACGACGGACCTGCCGTCGGTATCGAAGCGCTCGTCGAGAAGCTCCCTGATGGACTCGATCTCAGAGAAGAACGTGTCCTGGCCGGCGTCGGCCGCGACGCCGACGAAGTACAGGTCCACGACGCCCCGCCGCTCGGGCGCGAGCGCGGCAAGCCGCTCGTCGAGGAGCGTTCCCTGACGATGGAACACCTCCTCGTCGGTCAGTTGCGGCTGCGCATCGTCGTCGTCTGCCGAGGCCGCCCACAGCTCGCCGCGCGGGGAAATCGCCAAGAGCGCCGCGAGGAGCCCGGCGAAAACGGCCAGCGCCAGCGCCGAACGACGCCCGCGCCAGCCGGTCAGAACGTACTGGCTGCGCGCCACGGCAGCAAAAACCCATGCGAGCAGCGCCCAATCCATGGCCGTGGCGTAGGGCTCGAGCGCTCCGACATCGGAGAGGCGATCGAAGGCGACGCCCGCAATCTGGAAAGTCGGAACACAGGCGAGAAGAACTACGGCGAATGCGGTCGCGAGCCCGGTCTCGCCGAGCAGCTTCGCGGCGAGAATGCATCCGCACAGCAAGAGCGGGATCCCGGCAAGAGCCGCGGTGAGCGCGCCCAAGTCCACGGACCCCGGAAGGCCCTGGCGAACGACACCCACTATCAGCCACAGCGCGAAACACGCGAGCGCCAGGGCCACGACCTGCTCGATCGACGCTCTGAAATCGAGCGCGCGCACGGGAAGAAAAACGGCAAGGCGCGCTCCCGCGAGAAGATTCCGCATCAGGCTGTGCAGTTGCGTGACCACGCCGGAGGGGCCCACTCTAGGCGGCCTTCCCGATGGCCGCGATCCGCGCGCCGCGCACCCTGGCCGCGATGTCGGACTTCTCCCCCTGCGAGGCGATCGCCGCGGCATCCACGCCCACTGCGGCGCGGAGGGCCCGGCGGAGCGCGGCGCGCGGCGGATAGGGTAATCGTCCCCAGCCGCGCGCGGCGCGCTCGGCGCATTCGCAAAGGGCGAGAAGCTCCTCGAAGCGCTCGGGCCGGCGGAAGGCGTCGCAACGCTCGAGGAGGGCCAGCAAGTCCGAAGCGCTCATTCCGGCGCTGCGCCCTATCGCTTCGCCGTGCCGGTGCGCGAGCACCGCCAGATCGCGGCAATCGCCGGGAGCCTTGAGGCGCTCGGCGAGCGCCTCCACCGCTTCGGCCGTAGGCGCGCGCAGCGTGATGAGCGCGAAGCGCGGAGCGAGAGCCAGGCGCTCGGCGGCCGCGCACTCGAGCGAGCGCACGAGCACGCGCGACGCGTCGTTCGCCGGGCGGCCGCGATCGAACTCCAGCCCGAGCTCGGGCAGGAGCTTCTCGAGGAGCCCGGATTCCGAGAGCACGTGGAACATCAGGGCGGGGTTGCCCTCGGTCAAGCCGCGGGAAAATTCCTGCCAAATCCTCTCGGGCACCAGAGCGTCGGCTTCGCCGCCCGCCACCATAGAGCGCATCAGCGCCATGGTTTCGGGAGCGACCGCGAAACCGAAGCGTGCCGCAAAGCGCGCGACTCGCAGTATGCGCACCGGATCCTCGACGAACGCCGGGCTGACGTGCCGCAGCAGCCCGCGCTCGAGGTCCGCGGCCCCGCCGAACGGATCGACGAGCCGCCCGGCTTCGTCGCGCGCCATGGCGTTGATGGTCAGATCTCGCCGCTCGAGATCCTGCTCGAGCGTCACGTCGGGCGCGGCGCGGATCTGAAATCCCTTGTAGCCGCGCGCGACCTTGCGCTCGGTGCGGGCGAGCGCATACTCCTCGTGGGTTTTCGGATGCAGGAAAACCGGGAAGTCCTTGCCTACGGGCTTATAGCCGAGCCGCTCCATTTCCTCGGGAGTGGCGCCCACCACGACGTAGTCGCGGTCCGACACCGGCAGCCCCAGGAGCTCGTCGCGCACCGCTCCGCCGACAGCGTAGATGTCCACGCGATTGCTCGGGTGTCAGCGGCCGGCCTTGTAGCGGAACCAGCTGTAGCGCGAGCGCGGAAACGCGCCGCGAAGGTAGACGGGCGCCACCGCCTCGAGCGAAGTGGGTTGTATGGAGAAGGGGAAGGGGCTGTCGCAAACGCTGTCGACCTTCATCGAATTGAAGTTGTCGCGCGACATGAGCTTCGCGCCCGGCTTCAATTCCATGGCCCACGCCGCGAGGAACGACAGGCGCTCCGAGAGGCCGATCACGGGCCGCGGATGGCCGCTTGCGCTCCCAGCGTAGATCGCGAGCTCGCGCAAGGTGTAGACGCGAGGCCCGCCCAGGTCGTAGCGCTTGCCGATGCTGTCCCGGTCCGCGAGGCTCGCCGCGAAGCAGCGCGCCACGTCCTCGACGTAGACGGGCTGAAAGCGCGCCTCAGGGCAGGGGAGCAGGAGCATGGGCAGCCAGCGCTGGAGCGCGGCGAATGTGTTGAGAAACCGGTCCTCCGGCCCGAATATCACCGACGGCCGGAACGCGGTGACCGCGAGATCGTTCTGCGCCGCGAACACCCAGGTCTCGCCGTCTCCCTTGGAGCGCAGGTATTGGCTGGGACCTTCGGGATGGGCGTGCAGCGCGCTCATGTGCAGCAGGCGCCGTACCCGCTTTTTCTTGCAAGCCTCGACGATTTTCTGCGGCAGCTCCACGTGAACGCGCGCGTAATCCGGTCCGTAGGGGTCGCCCCGGCGGCCGTGCAGGATGCCGACGAGGTTCACCACGGCGTCGCAGCCGGGCAGCAGCCTTTCGAGCGCCTCCGGGTCGTGCACGTCCGCTTCCACGACATCCACCGTCGGCAACAGGATGAGATGCTTCGCGCGCTCGCGCCGACGCGTGGGCACGACGACGAAATGCCCGTCTTCCACGAGCCGGCGCACGAGATGCCGGCCGACGAAGCCGCTGCCGCCGATGATCAGAATGCGACTCATGGTGTTGCCAGGGAAAGCGCTAGTTTAACCGCGAAGCGCGCCCGCGCGGGCGCGAGCGCTACTGGACGACCGGTTCGCTCCGGATGGACGCGACGCCCTCGGAGGTCCGCCGCGCCGGGACCACACCCAAGCGCGCCTTGAGCGAGATCGGCTCTACGCCAAGCACGGCCGCGTAGTAGACCGTGTTCGCCATGACCTTCTTGACGTAGTCGCGGGTCTCCGCGAAGGGAATCGTCTCGGCGAAAATCGCGCCCTCGACGGGTTCGGTCCCGCGCCAGACCTTCGCGCGGGAGGGCCCGGCGTTGTAGGCGGCGGCGGCGAGCACCGGGTTGCCGTCGAACTGATTTAGCACGTGGCGCAGATAATATGTACCGAGCGAAGCGTTGAGCTCGGGCTCGTGCAGGCGCGCCCACGAGAAATTCTTCATGCGCATTCTCTGCGCGGCCCACCTCGCGGTGGGGCGCATCACCTGCATGAGGCCCGTCGCCCCCGCGGAGGATTTCGCGCCCGAGATGAAGCGGCTTTCCTGGCGTATCACGCCGAGCACCCAGGGTTCCTCGAGCTCGCGCGAGCGGGCCTTCTCGGCGAGCACTTCGCGATAGGGCGCAAGGTAGCGCACCGAGAAATCGTGGCTGAGCACGGTCCTGTCCGCGGTGCTGATCGCCCGGTCCCAGGCTTCGTTGCGCCGGGCGAGCTCCGCCGCCGCGAGCAGCTTGCGGTCGTCCATTCCGCGTATCGTCCACAGCCACTCGCGCGTCGCCTCGGTGCGCATGTCGATGCGATAGAGCGCCAGCGCGCGCGCCAGGCCCGGGTTGGCGGCGGCCTCGGCGACCTCGGCTTCTGTGGGCAGTGGCGCGCGCGGGGGAATGTGCAGGCTCACGCCCAGCTCCTCGGCGGCGAGGCGCCCGTAGAAGCTGTACTCCCCCGCGATGCGCCCGAAATAGCCCTCGGCCTCGACCGGGTTGCCGAGCTCGCGCTCGGCCCGCCCGTACCAGTAGGTCCACACCGGATCGTTCCTTGCGACAGCGGACATGCGATCGATAGAGTCTCTGACCTCGCCCCACTTCTCGGTCCTCATCGCGATCCGCGCGCGCCAGGCGAGCTGCTCGTCATTGAGAGGACCCGCCTCCCCGAACCAGTCGAGCGCTTCGGGGACGTGGCGCTGAGCGCCGTTCACGGCGAGCATCGTCCAGACATACCGCCGATCCTCCGCGACGAAGGCATCGCTCACGCCGCGCCACGATCTCGCCGCTGCGAGCGGCTCCGTGTCCGCAGCGAGCATCAGCGCGACGATGAGGAGCTCCCTGTCGGCGACCTTTGCCAGATCGACCTGCGGGTTCTTGAGGAACCTCGCGGGTGCCCTCACGACCGCGGCGAGCCGCTTCGGGTCGATCGCTTCGCCACGGGGCAGGAATTCCGTCGAGCGCTTGGCCGCGCCGATGAGGCCCGCGTCGATCAGCAGGCGGAATCTTCCCCACGCTTCGCGCGAGCCGATCTGCCCGACCCTGTGCAGCCCGCGAGCGAGCTGCAGGCAGCCGTCGGGAAGCTCCCGCGGCGCGTTCCAGAATCCCTTGAATTGCTCGAGCGCCGATTCCTCTCCGCGTTTCCAGCGCGAGAGCAGAGCGTAACAGGCGACGTCCGGGTCGTCGGCCGAGAGCGCCGGATACTCCTCCTGAAACAGCTCCCAGCGGCCGCTCTTGCCGAGAACCTTGAGCCAGTCGGTACGCAACTGCTCGGCGAGCGCGGTGTTCGCGTAGCGCGACAGGAAATCGCGTACATCGTCGGAGCGCGCGGCGGGCAGCCTGAAGAAAAGCTGCCAGTATTCGACGTAGGGCGCGAGGACGTGGCCTTCGAGCTGCGGCGCGACCATGGCGAGCTTGGAGCGATTGCCTGCCTCGAACGCGTCGCGGGCGGCGAGCAAAGCCGCGTCCTGCGGCTCGATCTTCGCCGCGCAGGCAAGCTGCGTAGCGGCGAGCAGAACCGCCGCCGCCGCGATCCGTGGCAATGCTCGTCTCAAGTCACACACCCTCCATTTGTAGAATACCATAGCAATTTCCGGGCCCAGTGAACTAATACCGCATGACCGTGAGCTCACCCGAGATGTCTTCGGAACTCGCCGCCTGGCGCAAGAGCGAGCGCGCGAGGCTCCTGCGCGAGCGAAGCAGCCTGTCGGAGGAAGCCCTTGCCGAGCTGCGCTCGCGCATCGATAGTCATATTGAACGCACGTTCCCGGATCTGGTGCACGGAATTCTTGCCTTTTGCTGGCCATATAAAAACGAGTACGACGTGCGCCATCTCGCCGCCGCGCTGCGAAGACGGGGAGCGACGACCGCGATGCCGGTCGTCGTGGCGCCGAAAACGCCGCTGATCTTTCGCGAGTGGAAGCCGGGGACCGAGCTGGCCCATGGGCCACTCGGCATACCCTACCCGGTGGGCTCGGCCGAAGTGGTTCCCGATCATGTGCTCCTGCCGATGCTCGGCTGGGACGCCGCAGGATATCGGCTGGGCTACGGCGGCGCATTCTTCGACCGCACGCTGGCCTCGCTCTCGCGCCGGCCGCGCGTGATCGGGGTCGCTTACGAGCAGGCCTACGTCCCGACGATAAGGCCGCAGCCGCACGACATTCCCGTCGACTTCGTCGTCACCGAGCGCGGCGTGTACCGCCGCGAGCCGGAGGGGCTCAAGTTCCTCGACAATCCGCAGGGCTTCGCTTCGCCGCCGTGCTACGCGGGCGAGATCGCGCCGGGCTATTTCGGCGAGGATCCGAAAACCTAACCGAGGAACAGCCGGTACGCGGGGTTACGAGTCTCATCGACGAACGGGTAACCCAGAGTCGTGAGAAAGCGCTGAAACTCGCGCATTTCGTGGGACGGCACCTGCATGCCGACCAGCACCCGGCCGGTATCGCTGCCATGGTTGCGGTAGTGGAACAGGCTGATGTTCCAATCGGTGCGCATGCTCGAGAGGAACTTCATCAGCGCCCCCGGGCGCTCTGGGAACTCGAAGCGGTAGAGCAGCTCGCCCTTCCTGATCCCGGCCGGGGCGTGGCCGCCGACCAAGTGACGCACGTGCAGCTTGGCCATCTCGTCGTCCGAGAGATCGAGAGTCTTCAGCCCTGCACGCTCCAGCGTCTTGACGATTCTCGCGGTCTCCTCGCGGTTGTGCACTTCGACGCCCGCGAAAACGTGCGCCTCCTTGGGGTCCGCGATGCGGTAGTTGAACTCGGTGATGTTGCGCGACCCCAACGTGGCGCAGAACTTCTTGAAGCTGCCCGGGCGCTCAGGGATGGTGACCGCGAGGATCGCCTCGCGGGCTTCGCCCATTTCGGCGCGCTCCGCGACGAAGCGCAGGCGATCGAAGTTGGCGTTCGCGCCCGAAGCCACCGCGACCAGACGTTTCCCGCGGATCCCGGTGCGCTCGACGTAGGCCTTCGCCCCGGCGATCGCGAGCGCGCCCGCGGGCTCCAGGACGGTGCGCGTGTCGCCGAACACGTCCTTGATGGCCGCGCAGATCTGGTCGGTATCGACGAGGATCATCCCGTCGAGCAGCTCGCGGCACAGCTTGAACGTCAACGCACCGACCTTTTTCACCGCGACGCCGTCGGCGAACAGTCCCACGTGGTCGAGCGCGACGCGCCGTCCCGCCTTCAGCGAGCGCGCCATGGCGTCGGCGTCGACCGGCTCGACGCCGATCACCTTCACCGAAGGGCGCAGGCGCTTGATGTAGGACGCGATGCCCGAGATGAGGCCCCCACCGCCGACGGCGACGAAGACCGCGTGGGGCGGCTCGCCGGCCTGCCGGACGATCTCCATCCCTATCGTTCCCTGCCCTGCGATGACGTCCACATCGTCGTACGGGTGGACGAAGGCGAGCCTGCGCGAGCGCTCCAGACGCCTCGCCTCCGCGTGCGCCTCGTCGTAGGTGTCCCCGTGGAGATGCACTTCCGCGCCCCGCGCCTTCACCGCCTCGACCTTGATCTTGGGCGTGGTGGAGGGCATGACGATGACGGCCGCGCAGCCGAGCTTCTGAGCGGCGAGCGCCACGCCCTGCGCGTGATTGCCCGCGGACGACGCGATGACTCCGCGGGAAAGCGCGGCCGCGGGAAGATTGACCATCTTGTTGTACGCGCCCCGGCACTTGAAGGAGAACACCGGCTGCATGTCCTCGCGCTTCAGCAGCACGCGGTTGCCGAGCCGCGCCGAGAGGTTGGGCGCGACATCGAGCGGAGTCTCGATCGCGACGTCGTAGACGCGCGCCTTCAGAATCCGCTCGAGAAAGTCGTTTTTCACGATTTTGCCATACCCCCTAAAGGGGGGTCCTCAAAACACCCCCTTTCGGGGGTAGGGCGCTACTTTACACGAGGGCGGATTTTCGCGGGTAGAATGCGCGCGAGGGGGTGGCGCATGCCGAAGCGCTCCACGAAGACGAAAGCGAAGCGGGCGTTCTGGGAACGCGGGTACCTGTCCCACGGCTACTGGCTGGGGAAGGAGCGCCTGGGCCTCGTCCAGCTCGGCGCTAAGGGCGACTGGGACGGAGTCTACCGCTGGCGCGCCGCCAACCACTCGGGCGAGGCGGCGACGCTGGAGGAGGCGAAGCGCGCGGTCGAGCAGGCTGCCTTGATCGGGGCCAGCCAGCTGCGGCTGTTCGAGAAGAACTAGCTCGCGGCTAGGCCGCGGTCAGCTTCGCGTATTCCAACGCGAGCCACTTCATCCCCTGCTTCCCGAAGTTGATCTGCAGCCGGGCGTCGGTGCCCGACCCTTCCGCGTTGACGATTACGCCCTGACCGAACTTCGGGTGCAGCACCGCCTGGCCGATGCGAAATCCGTGGCTCGGCGCCCTGGCCTTGAAGGTCTTCTCGGGAGCGGGCGCCCAGGCCCGATCGTCGAATCGCGCGCGACCTGCAACGGGCGTGAGGCGCTTCACGAGCTCCTGGGGAATCTCGTCCAAGAAACGCGACGCGACGTTGTAGCGCGTCTGCCCGTGCAGCATGCGCGTCTGGGCGTAGCACAGATACAGCCGCGCGCGCGCGCGCGTGATCGCCACGTACATGAGCCGGCGCTCCTCCTCGAGGCCGTCGTCTTCCGTCACGCTCTGCTCGTGCGGAAAGAGGCCTTCCTCCAGGCCGGTGATGAACACCGCGGTGAACTCCAGGCCCTTTGCCGAGTGCACCGTCATCATCTGCAGCGCGTCGGCTCCTTCCGCGGCCTGGTTCTCTCCGGACTCGAGCGAGGCGTGCGCGAGGAACGCCGCGAGATCGTGCTCTTCTTCCTCGCCCACGAAGGCGGCGGCAGCATTGACGAGCTCGTTCAGGTTCTCGACGCGGTCGGCGCCGTCCCGCTCGCTCTTGTAGTGGGCGACGAGGCCGCTCTTCTCGAGCATCACCTCGACCGTCTCGGGCAGCGGCAGCTGCTGCGTCTCGGCCCTGAGCGAGTCGACGATGCGTACGAAGGAAGCGATCGCGGAGCCTGCCTTGCCGGAAAGCGCCGCCGCGGCCTTGTAGAGGCTGGTCGCGCCGGCCTTTGCGGCGTCTTGAAGCTGCTCCAAGGTCCGCGCGCCGATGCCGCGCGCCGGAAAATTCGCTACGCGCAGGAACGCGCCGTCGTCGTCCGGATTGGCCGCGAGGCGCAGGTAGGCGAGCGCGTGCTTGATCTCCATGCGCTCGAAGAACCGCAGCCCGCCGTATACGCGGTACGGAATGCCGGCGGAAAAGAGCGCATGCTCGATGATCCGCGACTGCGCGTTGGAGCGGTACAGCACTCCGATGTCGGCGAGCCGCAGGCCGCCGCGCTTGAGCGCCTGGATCTCTTCGGCGAGCCAGCTCGCCTCGTAGGCGTCCGACTGTGCCTCGTAGATGCGCACCGGCTCGCCCTTCCCGGCCGAGGTCCACAGGTTCTTGCCCAGGCGTTTCCTGTTGTGCGCGATGAGCGCGTTCGCCGCGTCGAGAATATGCCCCTGCGAGCGGTAGTTCTGCTCGAGGCGAATCACGTTCTCGACGCGGAAGTCGCGCTCGAACTCGGCCATGTTGCCCACGTTCGCGCCGCGGAAGCGGTAGATGCTCTGGTCGTCGTCGCCGACCGCGAACATGACGTTCTTGGGGCCGGCGAGCAGCTTCAGCCAGCGGTACTGCAGGCGGTTGGTGTCCTGGAACTCGTCCACCAGGATGTGCCTGAAGCGGGCGCGGTAGTGCTCGCGCAGCACCTCGTTTCTCGAGAGGACCTCGAAGGTGCGCAGCAGGAGCTCGGCAAAATCGACCACGCCCTCGCGCTGGCACTGCTCGTCGTAGGCGGAGTAGATCTCGGCAAAGCGGCGCATGATCTCGTCCCCGATCTCGACGTCTCTGGCGCGCTTGCCCTCTTCTTTCGCAGCGTTGATGAAATACTGCGCCTCGCGCGCCGGAAAGCGCTCCTCGTCGACGTTCATGGCCTTGAGCACGCGCTTGATCGCGGCCTGCTGGTCCTGCGAGTCGAGGATCTGGAAGAGCTGCGGCAGGCCCGCGTCGCGGTGGTGCATCCGCAGGAACCGATTGCACAGGCCGTGGAAAGTGCCGACCCACATGCCGCGCGTGCTGATCGGAAGCATCGCGGAGATGCGCGTGAGCATCTCTTTGGCCGCCTTGTTCGTGAAGGTGACGGCGAGGACGCCTCCGGGAGTGACGTTGCCCGTCTGGATCAGCCAGGCGATGCGCGTCGTGAGGACGCGCGTCTTCCCGGAGCCCGCGCCGGCGAGGATCAGCGCGGACTGGTCCGGAAGAGTGACCGCGGCGAGCTGCTCGGGGTTGAGATTCTCAAGAAGATTTTGCATTCGGGCATCTGTGAATGCCCGATTTTACCGCACGCCCTGCGCGCCGCGGCCTTCGGAGCCTACATTCCGACCTTGTACTCGTGCTTCCCGAGGTCGGCCTGACCCTTCAGGGCTTCCATTGCGAATTTCGCGTCCTTTTCGGATTCGAAATTCGGAATGCGCACGTTGTAGACTCGCGCGTCCCCGACTTTCGCGGGAACGATCTCGGCGGGATAGCCCGCCTTGCGCATCTGGTTGTAGACATCGAGCGCCTCGCCGGATTTCTTCGCCGAGGCGACGGTGACTTTCCATTTCCCGGTCCGGCTCATGACCCCGTGGCCCGGCTCCTCTTCGGTTTCCATCGCCCATTCGGTAAGCCGGTTCGGGAGCACGATCGCAACCGCCCGCGACGTGGTTCCCTCGAGCGTGTAGAAGGACAGGGGCTGTTCCATCGTGAAGGGCTTCTCGCCCGGAGGAGTGACCTCGATATTGCCCTGGATGAGGCAGACGATCTGGCTTTCGGACGTGGTTTTTCCCCAGAAGTCCGCGCCGCGGACCCCGACATTCACGGTATTGACCGCGACGCTCAGCTCGCGCTCGGCGATGGATTTCGCCAGCTTGTCGACCGCGAGCCTGAAAGCGCCCTCGGCCGCGAAAATCACCGCCTCGAAGACCTTGCCGTCGCGCAGGCCCATGCGGTCGAAGAAAATCGAGCCCTGCTCGCCGAGCTTTACGGTGCTGCCGTCCACCAGCCTAATGATCAGGCGGGACTTGGCGCCGGTGTTGACCCGATCGCCGCTTTTGAGCTCCATCCCCGGAGCGAGCGGAAAGGTGGCCTTGCCGCGCTCGACCGAGGCGGACAGCTGCACCGACTCGACCGTTGCAAGTGGAGCGGAGCCCGACTTAGCTCCCGATTGGGCAGCGGCGGCGCCGCTTGCGCCGAGCGCGACGGCGATGAGCGCCGAGCCGATAGACAATCGCATCGTCACCTCCCGTTATAATTCACGCTTTCGTCAAATCCCTTCATGCAGCCCCAGTACCATCCCGAAACCGTAGAGCGCGAAGCGCAGGAGCACTGGCAGCGAACCTTCGCGTTTCGCGCGACCGAAGAGCCGTCCGGGAGAGGCGGCCGCCCCAAGTTCTACTGCTTGTCGATGTTCCCGTACCCGTCGGGCAAACTGCACATGGGGCACGTGCGCAACTATACCATCGGCGACGTGATGTCCCGCTTCCATCGCATGCGGGGACACAACGTGATGCAGCCCATGGGCTGGGACGCATTCGGGCTGCCAGCCGAGAACGCCGCCATGGCGAACGGCGTTCCACCGGCGAAATGGACGTACGACAACATCGCGTACATGAAGAAGCAGCTCCAGTCGCTCGGCTTCGCCATCGACTGGGAGCGCGAGCTCGCCACCTGCTCGCCCGCGTACTACCGCTGGAACCAGTGGCTGTTCCTGCGCATGCTCGAGAAAGGCCTCGTCTACAAGAAAACGGGCACGGTGAACTGGGATCCGGTCGACCAGACCGTGCTCGCGAACGAGCAGGTCATCGACGGGCGGGGCTGGCGCACGGGTGCGGTCATCGAGAAGCGCGAGATCCCGATGTACTACATGCGCATCACCGCCTACGCCGAGGAGCTGCTTTCCGCGCTCGATACGCTCTCGGGTTGGCCGGAGCGTGTGAAAACGATGCAGGCCAACTGGATCGGCAAGAGCCACGGCGTCAACATCGCCTTTCCCTACCAGCTCGGAGGCGAGAGGAAGCTGCTGCGCGTCTTCACCACTCGCGCCGACACGCTGATGGGGGCGACTTTTTGCGCGGTCGCGGCCGAACACCCGCTTGCCGCGCACGCCGCCAAGTCCGACAAGAAGCTCGCGGCATTCGTCGAGGAGTGCAAGCGCGGCTCGGTGATGGAGGCCGACCTCGCGCAGCTCGACAAGAAAGGCATACCGACCGGGCTTTTCGTCGCGCACCCGATCTCGGGCGAAAGAATCGAGGTCTGGGTCGGCAACTACGTGCTCATGGCCTACGGTGAAGGCGCCGTGATGGGCGTGCCCGGCCACGACGAGCGCGACTTCGCGTTCGCGAAGAAATACGGGCTCCCGATCAAGCCCGTGATAGCCGTCGAGGGCAAGGTATACAGCGCCGACGCCTGGCAGCCCTGGTACGCCGAATACGGTCGCTGCGTAAACTCGGGCAAGTACGACGGCCTCGACTACCAGGCGGCGGTCGATGCGATCGCCGCAGACCTGAAGAAAAACAACCTCGGCGACAAGCAGGTCGTCTGGCGGCTGCGCGACTGGGGCATATCGCGCCAGCGCTACTGGGGCACGCCGATTCCGATCATCTACTGCGAAGGCTGCGGCGACGTGCCTGTCCCCGACGATCAGCTTCCGGTGGTGCTCCCGGAAAACCTGGTGCCGGACGGCACCGGCAACCCGCTCACCAGGACGCCTTCGTTCCTGAACTGCAAATGCCCGAAATGCGGCAAGCCGGCGAAGCGCGAGACCGACACCATGGATACCTTCGTCGATTCGTCCTGGTACTTCCTGCGCTTCGCCTGCCCGGACCAGAAAAAGAGCATGGTCGACGAGCGCGCGAAGTACTGGATGGCGGTCGACCAGTACATCGGCGGGATCGAGCACGCGATCCTGCACCTGCTCTACTCGCGTTTCTGGACCAAGGTGATGCGCGACCTGGGCCTCGTCTCCGGTGTCGACGAGCCGTTCATGCGCTTGCTCACCCAGGGAATGGTGCTGAACGAGATCTTCTACCGCAAGACGGGCGAAGGCCGGATCACGTACTACAACCCCGCCGAAGTCGAGTTGAAACACGACGACAAGGGCCAGCGCACCGGCGCGATCCTCAAATCCGACGGCAAGGCGGTCGAGTCCGACGGCATCGGCACCATGTCGAAGTCGAAGAACAACGGCGTCGATCCGCAGGACCTGATCGAGAAGTACGGCGCCGATACCGCGCGGCTTTTCATGATGTTCGCCAGCCCGCCCGAGCAGACGCTGGAATGGTCGGATTCGGGCGTCGAAGGCTCGTATCGGTTCCTCAAACGGCTTTGGAACTTCGCGGCCGAGAACGAAACGGCAATCAAATTCGGGGGCGGGAATGCAGGCGGGAGAATTGGTTCACTCATCAACTGGGATAACGTCGCACCAGAGCAAGCTGCGGTAAAGCAAGAAGTGCAGGAAGCGCTTCGAGAAATTCATGTCAATCTCGGTAAAGCAAACTACGACCTAGGTCGCAACCAATTCAATACGGTTGCGTCCGGAGCAATGAAGATACTCAATGCGTTAGAGCGGTTACCTGCGGCGATTAGAGCCGGCCGCGGTCACGAACCCTCCGGTACGGTTTATAACCTGATTGTCCACGACGGAATGAGTATCCTGCTACGCTTGCTCTCGCCGATCTGTCCGCATATCACACACAAACTGTGGTACGACCTCGAGTACGGGGACGATATCCTTACCGCGAGTTGGCCAGAACCTGATCCGCGCGCGCTCGAGCAGGACGAAATCGAGCTCGTCCTCCAGGTGAACGGCAAGCTGCGCGGCCACATGCGCGCGCCCAAGTCCGCGGATCGCGGCGAGCTCGAGCGGCTCGCGCTCGCCCACGAGGCCGTGACGCGCTTCACCGACGGCCAGCCGGTGAAGAAGGTGGTGGTGGTTCCCGGGCGGCTGATCAACGTGGTCGTCTAGAGTGCATATGCGCGTCGCTCTCGCAGGCGCCATCCTCGTGCTTCTCGCTGCCTGCGGATTCCAGCTCCGCGGCCAGGCGCACCTCCCGTTCGCGACGATTTACATTCCCGGCAGCAACCCGCTCGCGATCGAGCTTCGGCGCAATGTCACCGCGGCGAGCGCGACTCGTCTCGTCGACACTCCCCAGAACGCCCAGGCCGTTTTCGGCTTCACGCAGGAGACGCGCGAGAAGGTCATCCTCTCTTTCACCTCGGCGGGCAGAGTCAACGAGTACCGACTTCGCTACCGCGTCGGATTCCGCGTCACCGACGCCAAGGGGGCGCAGGTGTTTGTACCGACGAACGAAATCCTGCTGACGCGGGACATGACTTACAACGACTCGCAGGTCATCGCCAAGGAGAACGAGGAAGCCTTGCTCTACCGCGACATGCAGACCGACATGGTGCAGCAGATTCTGCGGCGCCTGGTGGCGGCGAAGCCTTCGGTGCCTGAAACCGAGTAGGACGGCATGCCTACTCTCAGGTCCGAGCAGCTCGATGCGCATCTCGCGCGCGAGCTGCGGCCTCTATATACGATCCACGGCGACGAGCCGCTCCTTTCCCTGGAGGCCGTCGACGCGATCCGCGTCCGGGCGCGAGCGGGCGGATTCTCCGAGCGCACTGTTCTCACGGCCGAGCGCGGCTTCGACTGGGGCGAGCTCGCCGCGAGCGCCGCGAACCTATCCCTCTTCGGCGATCGGAGACTGATCGAGCTGCGCCTCGCCTCGGGCAAGCCGGGAGCGGACGGCGCCGCGGCGATCGAGCGTTTCTGCCGGGATCTGCCGCCCGACACCCTCGTCATCGTGATGCTCCCGCGGCTCGATCGCGCCGGCCAGTCGTCTTCCTGGTTCGAGGCTCTCGAAGCGAAAGGAGTCGTCGTCAACGTCTTTCCAGTCGAGCGCTCTCGCTTGCCGGAATGGATCGCCGCGCGGCTCGCGCGCCAGAAGCAGCACGCGAAGCCCGAGACGCTGCGATTCCTCGCCGATTGCGTCGAAGGGAATCTCCTCGCGGCGCACCAGGAGATCCAGAAGCTCGCCCTGCTCCAGCCGACGGGCGAGCTCGACTTCGACGCCGTCCGCGAAGCGGTGATGAACGTCGCGCGCTACGACGCGGGGAAGCTCACCGAAGCCATGCTATCGGGGGACCGCTCGCGCCTCGCCCGCATGCTCGAGGGACTGCGAGGCGAAGGCGAGGCGGCGCCGCGCGTCCTGTGGCTGCTCGCCGAGGAGATCCGCGCGGTCTGCCGGGTGCAGGACGGCATCGCGGCGGGCCGGCCGCAGGCCGAGGTCCTGCGCGAAGTGCGCGTGTGGGGCGACGCGCACCAGGCGCTGGTCGGCAAGGCGGCGCGGAAATTCCCGCGCGCGGCACTCCTTGCCGCTCTCGAGCACGCCGCCGCGGTGGATCGCGTCGTCAAGGGGATCGTCAAGGGCGACGCCTGGGACGAGCTGCTGCAGCTGGGCTTGAGGTTTGCAGGCTGACACGAGGGAGGGGAGTCATATGACGAATGCAGATACGCCCTTCGAGCTGCGGCTGGCTACTACTGGCCTTGCAGCATTGTGTTGGATGGTCGGACCCGTGACTGCGCAAGAAAGCAAAGGCCGTGAATCCGCGATCGTTGCCAGGCCTACGCTGGTGTGCGCGGACCGGCCTCAAGGGGTGCGGCCTCCACCGAGGCGACTTGCTCCGATTCCCCGCCCGACAGAAAAGGGACGGAATACCGGGGAAGAGGTCGAAGCGCCCGCGAGCGTTCTCGGAACCAAGGCGCCCTGCCCCGAAGGGAAGGTTCCCGTGATCAAGGCGCGTTCGTCCAAGGTTGAAAAAGGCAACCCGCTGCTGGGCCCGGACCCAGGCCGTGAGATTCTCAAGTTCGAGGGAGAGCGACGCGCGGAATTCATTCGGCGCAGCGCGCGCAGCTTCGAGGACGTCTACAGAGCGGCGAAGCCCAAGCGGGATCGGACTCCGCCGCCCGCTCCGCCGGCGGCGCCTGCGTGCAACGGCGTACCTTACTATGGAAGCTGCTACTACTACGCGAGCGCGGGATTCGCGACGATCGCGGACGGCGCCGGCATGAGGCTATCGATCGAGAAGCCCCAGTACGTCAATACCGGCGGATCCGGCCACTCGCTGAACGAGCTCGCGGTGCAAGGAGGAAGCGGCAACGGAAACATCGTCGAGATCGGATGGCTGGTATCCACCGAGCAGTACGGCAATGCAAATCCGCACATTTTTGTATTCCACTGGAAAAATTGGGCTCCGACCTGTTACGACGCCTGCGGCTGGGTGCAGTGGAGCAGTGCGTATCACCCGGGGATGGACTTGGGCTCGGCCGTGGGAAAAAGGGTATACGTCGGCTACGTGCTGTTCCAGGGGGACTGGTGGGCGTGGTTCGACAACCAGTGGATGGGCTACTTCCCGGGCAGCGAGTGGGGCGGGAATTTCACGAAGACTTCTCTGCTTCAATGGTTCGGCGAAGTGGCGTCCGCCAACGGGATTCCCCCGAGGACGGACATGGGAACCGGCCGACTCCCCCCCGCGCCCCGCGCCGCCCGCATGACCAGATTGTGCGACGTGGACGCAAACGCGTGGGTCTGCTGGTATCGCGACCGGCAGAGCCTCGCCGAGACCATTGCAAGCTACTACGACATCAGACGCTTTGCATTTGGAGCGGTGCGCTACGGCGGACCGGGCGAGTAAGCTCCAACTCTGGTCCGGGGGATTCACTCTCTCGCGAACACGCTCTGCCACAGCGAGAGCGTCGCCTTGATGTGGCCCTCGACCTGCTCGGCGGGCACGCGCGCGTACTTGGCGCCGTTCAGCCGCAGCCAGTGCTGCCGCTTGCGGTATTCGCGGTAGGCGTCGGCCGCGGCTTGCGCGGACTCGCGGCGGATGAGGCCCAGCTCGGCGGCGAGCCCGAGCAAGGCGATGTTGCCCGCGTTGCGGGTGAGCCCGGCATGTCGGTGCGCGTGGACCAGCACCAGATACTGCACCGCGAACTCGATGTCGATCATGCCGCCGCGGTCGTGCTTGAGGTCGAACAACTCGCTTGGGTTCGGGTGGCCTTCGAGGAGCTGCTCCCGCATCGACAGGACGTCTCCGCGCAGCTTGGCCTCGTCGCGCCTCAGGCGCAGGATCTCGCGCCGTTCCTCCTCGAAGGCCGCGCCCAGCGTCGCTTCGCCCGCGCAAAAGCGCGCCCGTGTGAGCGCCTGGTGCTCCCACGTCCACGCCGATTCGCGCTGATAGCGGCGGAAAGCGTCGATCGAGCTGACGAGGAGCCCGCTTTCGCCGTCCGGACGCAGCCGCAGATCGATTTCGAAGAGCACGCCCGCTGCGGTGCGGCTGGTTAGCCAGCGGCTCATGCGCTGGGCGAGGCGCGCGTAGACCTCCTGCGCGCTGTCGTCGGGATCGTCGTACAGGAAGATGAGGTCGAGGTCGGACGCGTAGCCCAATTCCTTCCCGCCGAGCTTGCCGTAGGCGACGATCGCAAACAGCGGATCGCTTCGATGGCGAACGCGCAGCGCCCAGCAAAGATCGAGGGTGACCTGCAGCACCGCGTCGGCCAGATCCGAGAGGTGGTCGGCTAGCCGCTCGACGGTGAGAAGGCCCGAGAGGTCCTGCGCGAGCAGGCGAAACACCTGGGCATGGTGCGCCTCGCGCAGCCAGTCCATCTGCCGCTCCTCGTCGCCCTGACGCGCCGCGAGCTGGGCGCGCAGCTCCTTCGCGAACGTTTCCTTGTCCTGGGGCGCGAGGAGGCTCCGCGCGTCGAGCAGCTCGTCGAGGACCACCGGATGCCGGTTGAGATATTCCGCGGCCCAGCCCGACGCGTCGAAGAGCTGGGCGATGCGCGCGAGCACCGCGGGGTGCTCGTCGAGCAGCGCGAGATAGGCTGCGCGCCGGCTCACCGTCTCCAGCAGCTCGAGGAAGCGGGCGAGCGTCGCATCGGGGTCTTGCCGCGCGGCGGATGCCTCGATGATCCGCGGGATCAGGGCGTCGAAGCGGGTGCGGCTCGCCTGCGGCAGCCCGCCGTAGCGGCCGCCCGAGCGTACCGCCGCGAGCCGTGCGGCGGCGCCCACAGGGTCGCGAAAGCCCAGTTGAGCGAGCCGCTCCTCCGTCTTCTCCCCGGCCCATAGGGAAGCGAGCGCGTGCTTGGGCGCCTCCTCGACCGAGAACAGCTGCTCGAAGTGCCACGATACGCGCGCGCGGCGGGTCGCGAGCGCGGCGCTGAACGCATCCCAGGAGGCAAACCCCATCGCTCTCGCGACGAGCAGGCGATCCCCGGCGTTCTCCGGAAGCTCGTGAGTCTGCGCGTCGTCGAGATACTGCAGCCGATGCTCGAGGCGCCGCAGGAACACGTAGGCCTCGGAGAGCTCCTCGAACGCCGCGGCGGGGAGCAGGTTTCTTTGCGAGAGCAGCGCGAGCACCCGGAGCGTCGGCCGGATCTGCAGCGCGGGATCGCGCCCGCCGCGGATCAGCTGGAACGCCTGCGCGATGAACTCGATCTCGCGTATCCCCCCGGGCCCCAGCTTGATCTGCTCGGACAGCTCCCGGCGCGCCACCTCGGCGCGGATCTGAGCGTGAAGCTCGCGCATCGCGGCGAAGGTTCCGTAGTCGAGGTACTTGCGGTAGACGAAGGGCCGCACGATAGCCGCAAGCGCTGCGCTCTCCGCGTCGGACCCGAGCACCCGTGCCTTGATCCAGGCGTAGCGCTCCCACTCGCGCCCCTGAGTCACGAAATACTCCTCGAGCGCGTCGAAGCTGGTCGCGAGCGCGCCGGCCTCGCCCCAGGGGCGCAGGCGCATGTCGACCCGGAAAACGAAGCCGTCCTCCGTGCGCTCGCCGAGCGCCGCGATCAGCCGCCGCCCCAGGCGCGTGAAGAACTCGAGACGGCTCGCTGTGCCGTCCTCCTCCGGATACAGAAAAACGAGATCGACGTCGGAAGACACGTTCAGCTCGCCGCCGCCGAGCTTGCCCATCCCGACCACGATCAGCCCGAGCCGTTCGCCGCCCCGCGACGTCCAAGGCTCGAGAAACGCGAGCGCCGCACCGATCGCGACTTCGGCGAGCGCCGACATCGTCGCGCAGACCTCGTCCAGCCCCGCGTCCTCGGAGAGGTCGCGCGCCATCGCGCGCAGGAGCACGCGCTGGCGCAGCTGCCGCAAGCTCGAGTGGAGCGCAGCTTCGTCGGCGGCCTCCCGCTTGTGCAGGAATGCCTGCATCGCCTCGCGCGTCCAGCCGCCCTCCCTCGCGCGCTCGAGCTCCTCGCGCAGCTCGGGCCTCGCGGCGACGAGCTGGCGGGCGTAGCGTGAATATTCGAGCGGGTCCATGTGCAATCAGCCCGAAGGCGCGGGCGATGAGGTTTGCATCACCCCGGATATGGCTCTAGCATGGCCCGCCGGACGACTACGCGCCCGCTGGGCAAAGGAGGCCCCCGTGATCTCAGGCCGCACGATCAGCACGAGGCTCATCGCACTGGCTGCTTGCGTCGGCTGGTTCATGTTCGCCTGGGCGATCGACAAGTTCTGGCTCACCGTCCAATGCGATCAGTGCGTCGCGCTGTTCGCGTTCGATTTCGAGCTGAGCAGCAAGGACATTCTGCACCTCAAGACCGACAGGATCAGCACGATTTTCCTTTTCGTCGTTCCGCTCGTCCTGTATTTCTTCGCCATTGTTCCGTATAAGGATCCGATCTCGCCACGGGCCTGGCTCGAGACGCTCTACAAATGGAGCCGCCCGGTCGTTTGGCTCCTGGCTGTACTTGCCTGGGTGTGGGCGCTCGAAACCACCTTCAGCCTGGTGTCGCCCCATCTGCCGGATTTTTTCTCGTCCTACGTGGACAACTATCTGGTGAAGATCTCCGGAACCGCGCTCGGCGTCAAGGACATCGCGCTCACGGGCAAGCTGGGCGCTTTCATCGGATTGATCGTCGGCTTGTATTTCTTCGTCGTGCGCGGGGTCGCGGAGAGCCTTCCTTAGCGATTGAACCATCAATGACGGCACCGGGTCAGGCAGCGTAAAATTCCCTCGGTGAACGCCCCTTCGGACATCAAGTCCTACATGCTCCAGGTCGGCCAGCGCGCCCGCGTTGCCGCGCGCCAGGTCGCGCGCGCGGACACGGAGACCAAGAACCTCGCGCTCGCCGCCGCTGCCAAGGCGCTCAGGCGCGACGCGAAGAAGCTGATCGCCGCCAACGCGGGCGACCTCCAATCGGCCCGCGCCGGCGGCAAGGATGCGGCGTTCATCGACCGGCTCACGCTCACCGAAAAGACGATCGACGGCATGGCCGAGGGCCTCGAGCAGGTCGCAAGGCTCCCCGATCCCGTCGGGAAGGTCAGCGAGCTGCACGAACAACCTTCGGGGATCAAAGTCGGGCGGATGCGCGTGCCGCTCGGAGTGATCGGGATCATCTACGAGTCGCGCCCAAACGTCACCGCCGACGCCGCGGCGCTGTGCCTCAAGGCGGGCAACGCCTGCATCCTGCGCGGGGGGTCGGAGGCGGTGCGCTCGAATCTGGCCGTCGCCGCCTGCATTCACGAGGGGCTGAGAGCCGCGAAATTGCCGGAAACCGTCGTACAGGTGATCGAAACCGCGGACCGCGCGGCGGTCGGCCAGCTCCTTTCGATGAACGAGTACGTCGACATCATCGTACCCCGCGGCGGCAAGGACCTGATCGAGCGCGTGATGCGCGAATCGCGCATTCCGATGATCAAGCACCTGGACGGGGTGTGCCACGTCTACATCGACGAGAGCGCCGACCCCGACAAAGCGATCCGCATCGCCGACAACGCGAAGACGCAGCGCTACGGCGTGTGCAACGCCATGGAGACGCTGCTCGTGAACGAGAAGATCGCGCCGAAGGTTCTACCCAGCCTGGCGAAGATCTACATGGACAAGGGCGTCGAGCTGCGCGGCGACGAGGAGGCGCGCAAGCTCGTCCCCGCGATGAAGCCGGCGATCGATCAGGACTGGTACACCGAGTACCTCGCGCCCATCCTCGCGGTGCGTGTGGTGAAGGACCTCGACGCGGCGATGAATCACATCGCCAAATACGGATCGCAGCACACCGACGCGATCGTCACCGAGGACGAGGCGCGCGCGAAGCGTTTCCTGCGCGAAGTCGATTCGAGCTCGGTCCTGGTGAACGCCTCGACCCGATTCGCCGACGGCTTCGAGTACGGCCTCGGCGCCGAGATCGGCATCTCGACGGACAAGCTGCACGCACGCGGCCCCGTGGGCCTGGAAGGCCTCACTTCGCAGAAGTTCGTGGTGTTCGGCAGCGGCCAGATCCGCACCTGAGGCAGGCCTGAAGACCTCTCCCGGCCGCCGCAAGGCGCGTTCACCCAGCAGCGCTGAGCGATCGCTCGCCCCCATCGGCATCATGGGCGGCACCTTCGATCCGGTGCACTTCGGGCACCTGCGCCTCGCGCAGGAGGCGGCGGAGATCCTCGGCCTCGAGCGCGTCTGCTGGGTGCCCGCGGGCCGCCCCTGGCACCGCAGCCAGCCGAAGGCGTCAGCGGCGCACCGCGTGGAGATGGTGCGGCTCGCGATCGCGAAAAACCCCCTGTTCGAGCTGGACGACGCCGAGATACGCCAGACGGCGCCGGGATACACGGTCGAGACGCTGGAGCGTTTGCGCGCTCAGCTCGGGCGCGAGCGCCCGTTCGTGTTGCTCCTCGGCACCGACGCTTTCCGGGGACTCACCTCCTGGGAGCGCTGGCGCGACCTGTTTGAGCTCGCTCACGTCTTCGTCGCACAGCGTCCCGGTCACTCGCTCACCCCGGGCGGAATGCCATCGGCGCTCGCCTCCGAGTGGCGCAGGCGCGCCGGAACGCCGGACGCGCTGCGCGAGCGCCCCGCCGGCCGCATCGTCGCCTACGGCACCACCGCGCTCGACGTCTCAGCGAGCGCCATCCGTGCACACTTCGCCCAGTCGAGGAGCCCCCGTTACCTCCTGCCCTCCGCGGTTCTCGACTACATCGAGGCGCACGGCCTGTACGCCAAGGAGAACGGCGCCCGCTGATGACGACCGACGTCCGCAAGCTCCAGAAGGCCGCGACCGCGGCGCTCGAGGACATCAAGGCGCGCGAGATCGAGGTCTTCGACGTCGCCCACCTCACATCGATGTTCGACCGCGTGATCATCGCGAGCGCGGACTCGGCGCGGCAGCTGAAGGCTCTCGCGAGCCGCGTCCAGGAGCAGGCGAAAGCCGCGGGCGGCCGCGTCTACGGAGTCGAAGGGGAGGACGGAGGCGAATGGGTGTTGATCGACCTCGGCGACATCGTGGTGCACATCATGCAGCCGGCGGTGCGGACGCACTACAATCTGGAGGAGCTGTGGGGCCAGCCCAAGCCGCGCAAGCCGCGCGCCCGGCGCCGCGCGCCTTCGTCCGCCAGATGAAACTGTTCGTGGTCGCCGTGGGCGCGCGCATGCCGAGCTGGGTCGACGAAGCCTTTGAGGAGTACACGAAGCGCATGCCGCGGAGCATGAAGACCGAGCTGATCGAGATCCGTCCCGAGCCGCGCTCGAGCGGTAAATCGGTTGAGCAGCTGTTGCACGCGGAGGCCGCCCGCATCCGGCGCGCGCTGCCGCGCGGGGTGCTGGGAGTCGCGCTCGACGAGCGCGGGCGCGAGCTGACCACCTCCGAGTTCGCGCGCTGGCTGGAGGCGCGCGGTGGCGATGGGCGCGATCTCGCCTTCCTCATCGGAGGCGCCGACGGCCTCGCCGAGGAGGTCAAGCGCGGCGCGGAGACCCTGCGGCTCTCGGCGATGACGCTGCCGCACGGCCTCGCGCGCGTGCTCCTAGCCGAGCAGCTTTATCGCGCGGCGGCCATCCTGGAAAACCACCCCTACCACCGCGGATGATCCCGGCCCCGCCGAAAACCAGGATCTACCTCGCCTCGCGCAGCCCGAGGCGCCGCGAGCTGCTGAAGCAGATCGGCGTCGCCTTCGAGGTGCTGGTGCTGCGCGACCATCCGGGCCGCAGCGTCGACGTCGACGAGTCGCAGCTCCCCGGCGAAGGCCCCGACGACTACGTGCGCCGCGTCGGCCTCGCCAAGGCCAACGCCGGCTGGGAGAGAGTCCTCCAGCGCCGGCTTCGCCGCTTCCCGGTACTCGCCGCCGACACCGTCGTGTGCGTCGACGAAATCATCCTCGGGAAACCGCCCGATCCGTCCCACGCGGCAAAGATGCTGCGCCTCCTTTCCGGGCGCGAGCACCGGGTGCTCACCTCCGTCGCCGTGAAGCTCGACGAGCGCTCGGAGCTCGTCGTCAGCGAGTCGCGCGTGCGCTTCGCCGAGATCTCTCCGGCGGACATCGAGGCCTACGTCGCGAGCGGCGAGCCGACCGACAAGGCGGGCGCGTACGCGATCCAGGGCCGCGCCGGCGCGTTCATCACCGAGCTGCACGGCAGCTATTCGGGCGTGATGGGACTGCCGCTCTACGAAACCCTGCAGCTCCTCAAGAAATTCTAGATCGAGGTATCCTCGCCTCTGCCATGGCGGAGGATATCCTCATCAACTGCACTCCCCAAGAAACCCGCGTGGCCGTCATGCAGGCAGGCGTGCCGCAGGAGCTGCACATAGAACGGGCGGCGAGCCGCGGCCTGGTGGGCAACATCTACGTGGGGAAGGTGGCGCGGGTTCTTCCCGGCATGCAGTCGGCCTTCATCGAAATCGGCCTGGAGCGCGCCGGCTTCCTGCACGTCGCCGACATCTGGGAAGAGCGCCAGGGGACGCAAACGAGCGACGCGCCGGCGAAGCCGATCGAGCGCATCCTCTCGGAAGGCCAGTCGCTCCTCGTGCAGGTGATCAAGGACCCGATAGGCACCAAGGGCGCGCGACTCTCGACCCAGATCTCGATCGCCGGGCGCATGCTCGTCTATCTCCCCCAGGACCCGCATATCGGGATCTCGCAGCGGATACGCGACGAGACCGAGCGCCAGCTCCTGCGCGACAAGCTGCAGCAGCTCCTGCCTCCGGACGAGCCCGGCGGGTTCATCATCCGCACAGTAGCTGAGAACGCCACCGACGCCGAGCTGCGCGGAGACATCGAGTACCTGAGGAAGCTCTGGCATGGCATACGCGGGCGCGCGTTCACCTCGCAGGCGCCCAGCCTGCTCTACCAGGACCTTTCGCTCGCGCAGCGCGTGGCGCGCGACATCGCGGGCGAAAGCACGGGGCGCATCCTGATCGACTCGCGCGAGAACTTCCAGAAGCTCCAGGAGTTCGCCGCCGAGTACACCCCCCAGGTGCTCGAGAAGCTCGAGCACTATACGGGGGAGCGTCCGCTTTTCGACCTGCACAACGTCGAGGACGAGATCGAGCGCGCGCTCGCGCGGCGGGTGGAGCTGAAGAGCGGCGGCTATCTGATCCTCGATCAGACCGAGGCGATGACCACGGTCGACGTCAACACCGGCGGCTACGTGGGCACGCGCAACTTCGACGACACGATATTCAAGACCAACCTCGAAGCGGCGCAGGTGATCGCCCGCCAGCTGCGCCTGCGGAATCTCGGCGGCATCATCATCATCGACTTCATCGACATGGAGTCCGCGGAGCACCGCTCTGCGGTCCTGGCAGAATTAAACAAGGCGCTCGCGCGCGACCGCACCCGCATCTCGGTCAACGGGTTCACGGGGCTGGGTCTGGTCGAGATGACGCGCAAGCGCACCCGCGAATCGCTCGAGCACGTCCTGTGCGAGCCCTGCGCGACGTGCGGCGGGCGCGGCGCGGTCAAGACCGCACAGACGGTATGCTATGAAGTGCTGCGCGAGATCCTGCGTGAGGCGCGCCAGTTCAACGCCCGCGGCTTCCGCATCCTGGCGTCGCAATCGGTGATCGACCTGTTCCTGGACGAGGAGTCGCAGTCCCTCGCGATGCTCGGCGACTTCATCGGCAAGCCCGTGTCGATGCAGGTCGAGACGAGCTACGGGCAGGAGCAATTCGATATCATCCTAATGTAGCCATGGAAAAAGGAAAGCTCTCGCCTAAGGAGCAGGCCCTGCTCGCCGAAGCCCGCCGCGAGGCGGCGGCGCGCAAAGAGGGACTTCCGGCCGCGGCATCCTCGTCCGGCGCAAAGGTGAAGCCGCCTCTCACTCCGGCCGAGCGCCTAGCTCAGCTGATGGAGGAAGAGCGCGCCGAAACCCAGGAAAGGAAGAAAAAGATGCGGCGCTACGGGATCGGGATTTCCGGAGCGATCCTCGCGCTCTTCGTTCTGTGGCTGCTGCGCGCCTTTCGGCCCCGGCGCTGATCCGTACCGGCGGAACGACGACCACGGAATGAACGCCGCACGATACTTGTTTACAGCCGCGCCTTTAACCACAAGAGGAGAACAAATGAACGACCGAGCCAAGTTCTCCGATCCCCACCTCGAGAGCCTGCTGCCGAAGGTGCCGTTCTCGCGGCGCGGCTTCATCGCCAGCAGCATCGCGTCGGGCTTCGCCCTCGCCGCCGGACCGCTGGCGGCGCAGACCGCCATCATCACCCCCACCGACGGCCTGGACGTGGGCTTCGCCCAGGTCCCGGTTTCCGGCGGCAACCTGCCCGTTTATTTCGCAGCGCCCAAGAAGGCGGGCAAGTACGCAACCGTGATCGTGGTCCCTGAAGTTTTCGGCATGCACGAGTACCAACGCGATATCTGCAGGCGTCTCGCCAAGGCGGGCTACTACGCGATCACCCTCGATCCGTTCTTCCGCATCGGCGACCTTTCCAAGATCGCCGACGTCAAGGAGGTGGTGGGCAAGGCCAACACGCTCGCCGACACCCAGATGCTCGCCGACATGGACGCCCTGGTCGCCTTCGTCGAGAACCAGCCCAAGGCCAACACCAAGAAGCTCGGCATCACCGGCATGTGCCGCGGCGGGCGCACCGTCTGGATGTACACCGCGCACAGCAAGAAGATCAAGGCGGGCGTGTCCTGGTACGGCGGGCTGAACCCGAACCCGCCGGCTCAGCCGCTCACGCCGATCGACATCGCCGACCAGCTGAACGCGCCCGTGCTCGGCCTGTACGGCGGCGCCGACCAGGGTATCCCGCTGGACGCCGTCGAGCGCATGCGCGCGTCCCTGGTCGCGTTCGGAAAGGACGGGCAGTCGACGATCCACGTCTACGAAGGCATGCCGCACGCCTTCCACGCCGATTACCGCGCGAGCTACCGCAAGGAAGCCGCCGAGGACGGCTGGAAGCGCATGCTCGCGTGGTTCAAGAAGAACGGCGTGGCCTGAACCCGGCTTCGCCACACGAGCGTAAGGGCGTCTCTCGGCGCCCTTACGCGTTCATTACATAGCTCCCCCGGCTCATCGCGCACGAAGCCGTCCGTGCGATCCGCGCCGGCAGGATCTACGCCAACGTGCACTCCACGACCTTCCCGCCCGGGGAAATCCGCGGCCAAGTCGAGCGCGGCGACCGCGGTCATCACGACCACGATTGATAGCCGCAAATGGAAAGGGCGCCCTTCCGGCGCCCTTTTTCATGGTATTGGACTTCGCGTACCCACTAAAAAGTGGATTACCTCCCGCGCCAAACCAAGATGGCGGCCAGCAGAATGGCGCCCGCGCCCAAGAGCAAATACCAGTCCGATGGATGAGTATGAATCATCGGCGCGCCATGGCCCGGATGCGCCAAGCAATCACCGGCAAAGAATAAGAGCAGCAATACCATTCGGTTCATGCGATCCTCGCTTTTTTCAAGATGTTCAGCTCAGCAGCCGGACGCGCACTTGCCGCTTCCGTCGAAGCTCATCGTCTTGCCGCTCAGCGGGACGTGCGCGGGCACCTTGACGGCCTTCATGAACGTCTCGGTCCGGGTGCCTGCAATCACTTGGCCGCTCTTCGTCGCGACTTCGTTCGCGTGGGACGGGATCACCGAATTCGGCTTGACCAGCTCGTCGATCACGTACGCCGCTTCGGTTGGCCCGGTCGTAAACACGTCGCCGATGTTGATGACCGCGAGGTTGGCCTTGTAGTGACGCCGGACGACGATGTCCTGCTCGGCCGTGATCCCGGTGTCGCCCGAAAGGTAGACCACGAGCCCGTTGGTGAAGCTCACGACATACCCTCCCGGCGGGCCCACGTATGCGGTCAGACCGTTCGCGCGCAAGGTGTCGCCGAGGCTCTTGTCGAGAAACTCGGGAGGCAGGCCGTTGGTATGCACCGCGGGGACGCTTGCGACGCGGACGCCGCCGACTTTCCCCACGGCGCCGAAGCGCAGAGTCTGGACCAGCTTGGGGTCGCCCCCCGCGGCCTTCACCTTCGTCGGGAAGAACGAATTCAGCTCGCCCCCGACCAGGAGGCGGGCGTTCTTGCCGACCGCGATGTTCACGGTGTTGGAGTTCGGGACATCGCTTACCGAAAAGTCCGGGTTGCCGCACGCGCCCGCGTTGGCCGCCGGCTGGTGCGCGGGTCCGATGTGATCGCCGTGGACGTGGGACAGCAGCACGGCGTCGATCTTGCCCAAGCGCGGGTCGTTCGCCCCGCGCACCGTAAACCCGGCGTCGTAGAGGATCCGCGTGCCGTCGGGATCCTCGAACACCAGCGCCCGGTCGCGCGCACAGAACTCGCCGTCATGGCTTCCCAGGGGAGTGATTTTCACGACCCCGGTACCGGTGGGCTGCGTCATCGTTCCGGCGCACCCGGCGCAAAGCGCCGCCGCTCCCAGCAACACGCTTGCTCTCCGCATTTGCTTTCTCCTAGTTTGGAATTTGATCTTCCTAGTCCGCGTACTGTCCCGCTTTCTTGATGATCGGCGCCCACTTCGCGATTTCCGATTCAAGGAGCTTGTGGAGCGCCTCGGGCTTCGCCCGGTCCGCGCTCACGGGCTCCGCGCCCAGCTTGGCGAGGTTGGCCTTGAAGTCCGCGTCCTTGATCGAGTCCTGAAGCGCGGCGTTCAGACGATCCAGGGCGGCTTTCGGCGTGCCCTTGGGTACGTACAGCCCGTGCCACACGACCACCTCGAAGTCCTTGAGCCCCTGCTCGGCGAGCGTCGGGATGTTGGGCAGCGAGGGAACGCGCGTCTTGCTGGTGACGCCGTAGGCCTTCACCTTCCCGCCGATGATCTGGCCGGTCGTATTGGTGGTCTGGTCGCACATGAAGTCCACCTGGCCGCCGAGCAGATCGTTCATGGCAGGGCCCGTGCCCTTGTAGGGGACCGTGGTGAATTCCGTCTGGATCGCGGTCATGAACAGCAGACCGCACAGGTGAGAGGCCGCGCCCAGGCCCGCGTTCGCATAGCTGAGCTTGTCCTTGTTCGCCTTGATGTAGGCGAGGAACTCCTTGAAATTGGCCGCGGGGAAGTTGCCGCGCGCGATCAGCGTCATCGGCACGTCGGCCACCTCGCCGATGTATTCGAAGTCCTTGAGCGGGTCGAAGGTGAGCGTGCGATAGAGCGAGGGTGCGGTCGACATGCCGATGTGATGCAACAGCACCGTATACCCGTCGGGTGCCGCCTTGGCCGCGCGCGCGACGGCGATGGTGCCGCCCGCGCCGACGACGTTCTCGACGATCACCTGCTGCTTGAGCGACTTGCCCATCACCTGCGCAAGGTTGCGCCCTAGCGTGTCGGTCGGCCCGCCTGCCGCGAACGGAATGTACAGGTAGACGGGTTTCGTCGGGTAGCCCTGCGCGTGCGCGCCGGCCGCCGCGGCCAAAGCCGCGAAGCCCAGCCATTTCAGCAGTCTCATCTCTTGTTCTCCTTTGCTTACGTAATTGTTTTATTCGATCACGCCCAGGCGCCCGTTGTGCGAGCCCATGTACCAGTAGCGCCCCTGCGCGTCGACGATCGCCTTGCGGATGCCGACGTTCCTCGACGGCAGCCTGAACACCTGGAACTTCTCGGTCTTCGGATCGAACATCGCCACCGTGTCGGTCTCGATCTCGTTCGCGAACACGCGTCCCGCCGCGTCCACGGTGACCGCGTAGGGCCCGCCGTTGGCGCCGGCGGGCATCGCGTACTCTTTCACGACCTTCGCCGCCGCGGCATCGACGTGCGCGAGCTTGCCGTTGCCGTACAGGGTCACCCACAAGCTGCCGTCCGGGGCGGCCGCGACGCGACGCGGCCGCGATCCCGGGCCCATGTACAGCTCGGAGATCTTCCCGCTCTTCGTGTCGATGATCCCCATCTTGTCGCCGCTGAAGCGGCACACCCAGAGCTTGCCGAGCTTGTCGAGGGCGAGGCCGTAGGGGCCGCCCGACATGCGGTACTCGGCGATTTTTCCGCTCGAGCGGTCGAGCCTGCCCACGTAGCCTGACTGGCTCGTAAACCAAATTGCGCCTGAGTCGTCGATCACTAAGGTGTGCGGGCTTCCACCCGAGGGCGCGCGGTGCTCGATCACCTTGCCGGTCGCCGGGTCGAGCTCGCCGATGGTGCCGTTGCCGTTGCCGGTGTACCAGACCTTGCCGGCGGAGTCGACCAGGAGCCCGTGAGGATGCGCGCCCGCCGGAAGGTCCCATTCGTTGAACTTCTGCGTCTTGGTGTCGAAGCGCGCGATGCGGTCGCCCTGCATCACGGTGATGTAGATGTTGCCGTCGGGACCGGGCGCGGGATCGCGCGCGAATTTCGGCGTGGGGACGGGCCATTCGGAGATTTTTCCGGCGACCGCCTTCGTTCCCGGGACGATGCCGTAATTGGAGCCGCCGGCGAAAGCGGCGGTGGCGAAGAGCGGCAAGGTGATCGCGAGAAGGGCGCAGTTTCGCATAGGAGTACCTGCCTTCGGAGTCTGGCGCGCCCGGCGCGAATCGAACGCGCGACCTATGGCTTCGGAGGCCATCACTCTATCCCCTGAGCTACGGGCGCGGGGAAGCAAATTATACACTGCGAGATTCGGCCGACCGCGCGGCCGGGAGAAGGGCCTCGATCAGCCGCATCGTCTCCTCGACCGACGTCGCATGCTTCAGATATTCCCCGATGCTCGCGCGCAGCACACCGTACGTGCCGAAGCGCTCGATCAGCCGAGCGAATGGCTCCCAGAAGCCGTCAGTGGCACACAGGATCACGGGTTTTGCCTGCAGGCCGAGATCGTTCAAGGTGAGCATTTCGATCAGCTCGTTCAGCGTGCCGATCCCGCCGGGGATCGCCACGAAGAGGTCGGCCGCATCGGTCATCTTCTGCTTGCGTTCGGCGAGAGTCTCGACGATCACCAGCGTGCCGAGCTCGGTGGCCGCATGCTCGGGGCGCATGAGGTGCCGCGGCATGATGCCAAGGACTTCGCCGCCCGCCGCCACCGCCGCGCGCGCCGCGACGCCCATCAGGCCGCGGCCGCTTCCGCCGTACACGAGTCGCAAACCGCGCGCGGCGCAGGCCGTGCCGAACTCCGCGGCAAGTTTCTGCGCCGCGGCCGGCAAGCCCTCCTTGGCCGAGCAGAACAGGCACACCGAGCGGCTCATGTCCGGCTCATGTCCGAATAACCGCGTCCAATCCGATGTCCACCGCCGGCGCCGACTGGGTGATCCGGCCCACCGAGATGAAGTCCACCCCGGTCTCGGCGATGGCGCGCACGGTTTCCAGGCGCACGCCGCCAGAAGCCTCAAGCGGGACGCGCCCGGCGGACAGGGCGACCGCGTCGCGCATCTCCTCCAGGCTCATGTTGTCGAGCAGGATCATGTCGGCGCCCGAGACGAGCGCCTCCTTCACCTGGGCCAGCGTATCGCATTCGACTTCGATCTTGGTCAGCACCGGCGTGCCCGCGCGGGCGCGCTGTACCGCGGCGGTGATCGAGCCGCACACGCTGATATGGTTGTCCTTGATGAGCACGCCGTCGTCCAGACGCAGCCTGTGGTTGCGCGCGCCGCCGAGCTGCGCCGCGTGTTTCTCGAGCGCGCGCAGCCCGGGCGTGGTCTTGCGCGTGTCGATGAGCACCGCGCGCGTGCCCGCAATGCGCTCGACGTACTGCGCCGTCAGCGTGGCGATGCCCGAAAGATGCTGGAGAAAATTCAACGCGGTCCGTTCTACCGCTAGCAATCCTCGCGCCGGCCCGGTCACTTTCCCCATCACCGCGCCGCCCTTGACGCGATCGCCCTCCTTCACGCGCAGCTCGACGACGCACCCGGGCGCGCGGCGCCGGAAAATCTGCGCGGCGACCTCGAGCCCCGCCAGCACGAAGTCCTGGCGCGCGCTGAGCGCGAGCTCGGCGCGGGCGTCGGCGGGGATCACCAGCTCCGAGGTGAGATCGCCGAAGCCGATGTCCTCGGCCAAGGCCGAGTCGATCAGCTCTTCGACGACGAGAGGGTCGATCATGCGAGGGACGGCGAAAGGCTCGGATTGTCGGTCTTCGAGAATACCGCGGCAAGCGCTATAATGCGCGCTTTTCTACGCTCGCCGAGGGCGGCGCGATGAGCGGAAACGAGCGCGAATCCATTATCAAGACCCCGAGACAGCTCGTCGCCGCGCTCTTGCTCGGGTTCCTCGTCCCTATAGTGGTCATCGTGCTGCTCGCGAATCTCGCCACCAGCGGCAGGATCTACGACAAGGACAGCCCCGCGATGTCGCCCGAGGAGGTCGCGAAGCGCATCAGGCCGGTCGCCGATGTCAGCGTCGGCGCGGGCGGACCGGGAGCGAAGACGCTGAAGACCGGGGAGCAGATCTACCAGACGGTGTGCAAGGCCTGCCACTCGACGGGGGTCGCCAAGGCGCCGAAATTCGGCGACCGGCGCGACTGGGCGCGGCGCATCCGCGAGGGCCAGAAAGCGCTCGTGCAAGTCGCGCTGAAAGGCGAAGGCGCGATGCCGCCGCGCGGCGGCGCTTCCGACTTGAGCGATCTCGAAGTGGAGCGCGCGGTCGTCTATATGGCCAACGCGAGCGGAGCGAAGTTCAAAGAGCCGGCGGCGCCGGCATCCGTCGCCGACGGCAAGAAGGTGTACGAATCGACCTGCATCACATGTCATGGCGCAGGTGTGGCGAACGCGCCGAAATTCGGCGACAAAAAGGCGTGGGCTATGCATCTCATGCACGGCACCGACCACCTCTACGAGAATGCGCTCAAGGGCCTGGGTGCGATGCCGCCCCGAGGCGGCAACCTCACGCTGTCGGACGCCGAGGTGAAAGCCGCAGTGGACTACATGGTCAAGGCGGTGAAGTAAAACCGGGGACAGACCACGTTTTCTCTGGTACTCCGCTTCTCCAGTTTCGCGCGACCGATTGAAAACGTGGTCTGTCCCCGGTTTTATCCGTGATCGATCACCTCGATCACATCGTGCTGACGACGGCGCACACCAAGCAGTGCATCGACTTCTACACACGCGTGCTCGGCATGAAGCTCGAGCGATTCGGCGAGGGCCGCATGGCGCTCAAGTTCGGCGCGCAGAAGATCAACCTGCACGAGAAAGGCCGCGAATTCGAGCCCAAGGCGACGATGCCGGCATGCGGGACGCTCGACATCTGCTTCATCGCGTCGGTGCCGCTCAAGGACGTGATCGCGCGGCTCGTGAACGCCGGTGTGCCCATCATCGAAGGCCCGGTCGCGAAGACCGGCGCGACGGGACCGATCCGCTCGGTGTACGTCCGCGACCCGGACGGCAACCTCGTGGAGATTTCAGAGCAGGCCGGCTGAGCCTGCCTTTCAACGGGAGAGAAGGCAACACCTAGGAGGGACCATGAGACTGTCGCAAATCGCAATCGCCGTAATCGTCACGGTGCTCGCCGCCGCAGCGCAGGCGCAGCAGCCCATCATTCTCAAGTTCAGTCACGTCGTCACCGACGACACGCCCAAGGGCAAGGGCGCGCTGAAGTTCAAGGAGCTGGCGGAAGCGAAGACCAAGGGACGCGTCAAGGTCGAGGTCTACCCGAACAGCCAGCTCTATAAGGACCGCGAGGAGCTCGAAGCGCTGCAGCTGGGTGCGGTGCAGATGCTCGCGCCCTCGGTTTCGAAGTTCGGTCCGCTGGGCGTCCGCAAGTTCGAGGTGTTCGACCTGCCTTATATGTTCGCCGACGAAAAATCGCTCGCGAGGGTCGTCGAGGGCCCGGTGGGAACGGGCATGTTCAAGCTGCTCGAGCCCAAGGGCATCAGCGGCCTCGCCTACTGGTTCAACGGCTTCAAGGAATTCACCGCCAACAAGCCGCTCAAGAAGCTCGACGACTTCAAGGGCATGAAGATCCGCATCCAGTCCTCGAAGGTCCTGGAAGGCGAGATCAAGGCGCTCGGAGCGATACCGCAGGTGATGGCGTTCTCCGAGGTGTATACGGCGCTCCAACAAGGCGTCGTAGACGGCGAAGAAAATACGCCGTCCAACAAGTACACGCAAAAGATGTACGAGGTGCAGAAGTACATGACGATGTCCGACCACGGCGTCGTGATGTACGCGGTCGTCGTCAACAAGAAGTTCTGGGACGGCTTGCCGCCCGATATCCGCAAGAGCTTGAACGAGGCGATGGCCGAGTCCACCAAGTACGTCTGGCAGATCGCCAAGCAGGAGAACGACGACGCGGTCGCCAAGATCAGGGCCGCCAAGACGACCGAGATCTACGTGCTGCCGCCGGCCGAGAAGGCGGTGTGGCGCAAGGCGATGCTGCCGCTCTACCGGCAGTACGAGGACGTCGTCGGCAAGGACACGCTGCAGGCGATCGAGAAGACGGTCGCGCAGTCCGCGAAGAAATAGGCAGCGACCGGCGCGGTCCCCGCCGCGCGGGAGGGGTATGCGCACGCTCAACCGGGTCCTCGACCATCTCGAGGAATGGCTCGTCGCGAGCTTCATGGGGCTCGCGACGATCGTCATTTTCGTTTCGGTCCTGCACCGCTACACCGCCGATATTCCCTGGATCTGGAAATACACGCAGCACCTCTCCCTCACCTGGGCGCAGGAGCTGTGCATCTACCTGTTCATCTGGATGGCGAAGTTCGGCGCGGCGTACGGCGTGCGCACCGGCATCCACGTCGGCGTCGACGTGCTGGTGCGCCTGCTCTCGCCGGGAAAGCGCCGTTTCTGGATCACCTTCGACCTGCTCGCCGGGGCGTTCTTCACCGGGGTGATCGCGGTGCTCGGGGGTATGTTCGTGTGGCGCATGATGGGCACCGGGCAGGTCTCGCCCGACCTCGAGCTGCCGATGTGGATCGTGTATCTCGCGGTGCCGCTCGGCTCGGCGCTGATGTGCTACCGCTTCCTGCAGGTCGCCTGGCGCTTCCGCCGGACGGGCGAGCTGCCCTCGCACAACGTCGCGCACGTCGACGGCATGCAGGCGGAGACACGCACGTGAACGGCTGGATCATCTTCATCCTGCTGATCGGCCTGATGCTGACCGGGATGCCGATCTCGATCGCGCTCGGCCTGACGGTGCTCACCTTCCTTTTCTTCATGACCGACCTCCCGGCCGAGCTGGTGTCGCAGCGCCTGTTCACGGGACTGGACCAGTTCGCGATCATGGCGATCCCCTTCTTCATCCTCGCCGGGACTTTTCTCACTCACGGCGGGGTGGCGAAACGCATGATCCGCTTCGCCACGGCGCTGGTCGGCCACCTGCACGGCGGGCTCGCGATGGCGGGCGTGTTCGCCTGCGCCTTGTTCGCCGCGGTGTCGGGCTCGAGCCCCGCGACGGTGGTGGCGATCGGCACCATCCTCATCCCGGCGATGGAGAAGCAGGGCTACCCGCGCAAGTTCGGCGTCGGCTCGATCGGCACGGCGGGCGCGCTCGGCATCCTGATCCCGCCCTCGATCGTGATGGTCATCTACTCGGTGTCGACCAACACCAGCGTCGGCAAGCTGTTCATCGCAGGCATCGTCCCGGGAATCCTGCTCGCCGCCCTCCTCATGGGCATCACCTGGGTCGTCGCCAAACGCAACGACTATCCGCGCATGCCGCGCGCCAGCCTCAAGGAGATCTGGGATTCATTCTGGAACGCGATCTGGGGGCTGCTGCTGATCGTGGTGGTGATCGGAGGCATCTACGGCGGCGTGTTCACGCCGACCGAGGCCGCGGCGGTGAGCGCAGTCTACGCCTTCGTCGTAGCCGTGTTCGTCTACAAAGATCTCAAGCTCTCCGACGTGCCCAAGGTGCTGCTCGACTCGGCCAACACCAGCGCTATGCTGCTCTACATCATCACCAACGCCATCCTGTTCTCGTTCCTGCTCACCTCCGAGAACATCCCGCAGGAGATGGCGCAGTGGATCGTCGACAAGCACCTCTCCCCCTGGGTGTTCCTGCTCGGGGTAAACATCCTGCTCCTGATCGCGGGGAACTTCATGGAGCCCTCGTCGATCGTGCTGCTGCTAGCGCCCATCCTTTTCCCGGTCGCGATGAAGCTCGGCGTCGACCCGATCCACTTCGGCATCGTGATGACGATCAACATGGAGGTCGGGCTCATCCACCCGCCGGTGGGCTTGAACCTCTACGTCGCGAGCAACATCGCCAAAATGGGGCTCACCGAGACCACGGTCGCGTTCGCGCCGTGGATCGTGGTCATGGTGCTGTATCTGCTCCTCGTCACCTACGTCCCGCAGATCGCGACCTGGCTGCCCAATCTCATCTACGCGCGACCGGGTTAGAATGAAACGATGAAGATTCTCTTCATCGCCGACCCGCTGTCCTCGTTCAAGCTCGCCAAGGACTCGACCTACGCCATGATGGTCGAGGCGGCGAAGCGCGGGCACGAGCTGTATTTCACGCTCCAGGAAGGGCTGATGTGGAAGGGCAAGCGAGTCCTCGGCGCGTGTTCCCGCATAACGCTGGCCGGATCGGCGGACTCCTGGTACCGCGCCGAAGGCGCGAGGGAGACGCCGCTCGCCGAGTTCGACGCGGTGCTGATGCGCAAGGACCCGCCCTTCGACGTCGAGTACGTCGCGAGCACCTGGCTGCTCGAGCAGGCCCAAGCCGAGGGCGCGAAGGTGTTCAACGACCCGCGCGCCGTGCGCGACCACAGCGAGAAGCTGGCGATCGCGAAGTACGCACGATTCACGGTGCCGACGCTCGTGAGCCGCCTCGACGCGCAGATCCAGGAATTCATCGACGAGCAGGGCGACGTGATCTTGAAGCCCCTCGACGGCATGGGCGGAGTTTCCGTTTTCCGCGTCGCCGCGGGCGACCCCAACCGCAACGTCATCGTCGAGACGCTGCTCGAGGACGGCGCCAAGTCGGTGATGGCGCAGCGCTATATCCCGGAGATCCGCGAAGGCGACAAGCGCATCCTGCTGATCGCGGGCAAGCCGGTTCCGCACTGCCTCGCGCGCATTCCCAGGCCGGGCGAGACGCGCGGCAACCTCGCCGCCGGCGGAACCGGGGTCGCCAAGCCGCTCTCGAAGCGCGACCTCGAGATCGCCGCCGCGCTGGGACCCGAGCTCGCCGAGAGAGGCCTGCTTCTCGTCGGCCTCGACGTGATCGGCGACTGGCTCACCGAGATCAACGTCACCAGCCCCACCTGCTTCCAGGAGATCACTCAGCAAACCGGCTTCAGCGTGGCGGGAATGTTCCTCGACGCGCTCGAAGAGGCGTGCCGGCCATGATCGGCATCCTGATCGTCTCGCACGGCGATTTCGGCGAGGCGCTGATCCACAGCGCGAGCCACGTGCTCGGCAGGCGCCCGGAGCAGGTGCGCCAGATGGGCGTCGCGGTGAAGGACGATCCCGACGCCGTCCTTCCCAAGGCGCGCGAGCTGCTGCGCCAGCTCGACACCGGCGAAGGAGTGCTGGTCCTCACCGACATGCTCGGCGCGACGCCCTCGAACATCGCCACGCGGCTCTTGAAGCCCGGCCGGATCGAGGGCCTCGCCGGCGCGAGCCTGCCGATGCTCATCCGCGCGCTCACCTACCGCGACGAGCCGCTCCCCGCGCTCGTCGAGAAAGCGATGAGCGGCGGGCTCGAAGGCGTCGTTCACCTCACATCCGACTCCCGCAATGCAGGCCGAAGTTGAAATCGTCAACAAGCTGGGCCTTCACGCGCGCGCGGCCGCGAAGCTCACCGAGACCGCCGGCGGCTTCGCCGCGGAAGTGTGGCTGTCACGGAACGGCCGGCGCGTGAACGCGAAGAGCATCATGGGCGTGATGATGCTGGCGGCGGGCCAAGGCAGCCGCATCGTCATCGAGGCCGACGGCGAGGACGCGGAGGCGGCGCTCGCCGCCCTGGTCGCCCTGATCGGCGAGCGTTTCGGGGAAGAGGAGTAGGCGGTGAAGCCGGGCGAGAACACCGGAGCCATGAGCGCGAGCTTCACGCTGCACGGAGCCGGGGTCTCGGGCGGCATCGCCATCGGCCATGCGCATCTCTTCTCGAGCGCGCGCCTCGAGGCCGCGCACTACGAGATCAGCGCGCAGGAGATCGACGCCGAGCTCGATCGGTTCGATGCGGCGATCGCGCAGGTGCAGGGCGAGCTCGACGCGCTCCAGGCGAGCGTGCCCGCGGGGGCGCCCGTGGAGATGAAGGCGATCCTCAATCTCCACGCGATGCTGCTCAAGGACTCCAATCTCTCGGCGGTTCCGCGCGAGCTGATCCGCACGCGCCGCTGCAACGCCGAGTGGGCGATCACCCAGCAGCTCGACTATCTCGTCTCGCAGTTCGAGGAGATGGAGGATCCGTACCTGCGCGAGCGCAAGCAGGACGTCGTGCAGGTGGTCGAGCGGGTGCTCGCGGCAATGCTCGGCACCGGGCACGCGCCCGCGGCGCCTTCGCACGAGGAAGACCTGATCGTGGTCGCGCACGATCTGTCGCCCGCCGACATGATCCTGTTCAAGCAGCACCGCTACGCGGGTTTCGCGACAGACCTCGGCGGGGTCACGTCGCACACCGCGATCCTCGCGCGCAGCCTCGCCATTCCCGCGATCGTCGGCCTGCATCACGCGCGCGGCATGATCCGCGAGGGCGAGACGCTGATCATCGACGGCCGCGAAGGGGTCCTGATCGTCAACCCAGGCGAGAAGGTGCTCGAGGAGTACCGCGAGCGCGGCCGCAGAATCGAGACCGAGCGCGAGAAGCTGAAGCGCCTTCGCACCGCGCGCTCCGCCACGATGGACGGCGTGTCGGTGGAGCTCCAGGCCAACATCGAGCTGCCCGAGGACGTCGAGGAGGCCGCCGAGGCGGGAGCGATGGGAATCGGCCTGTTCCGCAGCGAGTTCCTGTTCCTCAACCGAGACGACCTGCCTTCGGAGGACGAGCAGTTCGAGGCCTACCGCAAGGTCGCCGACGCGATGCACGGCCGGCCCGTGACGATCAGGACGCTCGATCTGGGAGCCGACAAGAGCATCAACGGCGCGGACCGCGGCGGCCCGAATCCCGCCCTCGGCCTGCGCGCGATCCGCTTCTGCCTCGCCGAGCCGCAGATGTTCCTCACGCAGCTGCGCGCGATCCTGCGCGCCTCGCGCCACGGAAAGATACGCCTCCTCATCCCCATGCTCGCCCACGCGCACGAGATCGAGCAGATGCTCGCGGCGGTGCGCCAGGCCCGCGAGATGCTCGACGACCAGAAGATCCCCTACGACCGCCGCATCCCGATCGGCGGCATGATCGAGGTGCCGGCCGCGGCCCTGTCCCTGCCCTATTTCGTGAAGAAGCTCGATTTCCTCTCGATCGGCACCAACGACCTGATCCAGTACACTCTCGCGATCGACCGCACCGACGACACCGTGGCGCACCTCTACGATCCCCTGCACCCGGCGGTGCTGCAGCTGATCGCGCAGACCATACGCGGAGGCAAGCGCGCCAAGACCCCGGTGGCGGTGTGCGGCGAGATGGCGGGCGACTCTCTCATGACGAGGCTGCTGCTGGGCTTCGGCCTGCGCGAGTTCTCTATGCACCCAGCGCAGCTGCTCGCGATCAAGAACGAGGTCCTGAGGACGCGCATCCGGGAAGTCGAGAAGGGGGCGGCACGCGTCATGCGCGAGCACGATCCAGCCCGGGCGCGCGCGCTGCTCGCGAAGCTGAACGCCTGAGCCATGCAACGCCGGCCCGACCCCCTGCGCGAGGTCCTGATCGTCGAACAGAGAGATCCTTCGCTCAAGCGCCGCTGGTTCGAGAACGACTATTTCGACCTGTTCACCTGGCAGGAGACGGCCGGGGCGATGGTCCGGTTCGAGCTGTACTACGACGTCGAGCGCAACGAGCGCGCTCTGGTGTGGAGCCGGTCGGGCGGCACCTACCACGACGGCGTCGATCACGGCGACGCGACCAGCGGGCACCCGCAGGCGCCGATCCTCGTCGCCGACGGCAAGTTCGACTCGGGCACGGTCGTCCCGCGCTTCGAGCGCGACTCCGCGACCCTACCTCCCGAGCTGCGCGACTTCATCCTCGCGAAAATGCGCGCGCATCTGCTCGCGCAGTACCGGCTGAAGGTCGGCCGCGACCGAGTCAGGCGCGAGGAGTGGCAGAAACGCCGCAAGACGAAGGATGCTCCCGAGAATTGACGCCGCAGCGCCGCTGAGGTAACTTCCCTCCAGCGCCGATTTGATCAATCAGCTTGCAGGCGCCGCCGCGGAGGTCCGCGGCGAAAAACAAATATTGCTAAAGCGAGGGCGACCCGTTTAGCAGGCAGGCTGAACGGGTTTTTCATTTTATGGCGCCGGAAGGCAACGCAAGACCGCGCTCGGTGGGCGCGGTCAAGCCGCAGATCCTTAGGTTCACGGAACCGCTCCGCTTTCGCAGCGGAGCGGTTCTTGATTCGTACGACCTCGTCTACGAAACCTACGGCAGGCTGAACGCGGCGAAATCGAACGCGGTCCTGGTGTGCCACGCCTTGAACGCCGCCCACCACGTCGCGGGCTACTACGCCGACGCCCCGGACGACGTCGGCTGGTGGGACAACATGATCGGACCCGGCAAGCCGGTCGACACCGAGAAATTCTTCGTGGTCGGCGTGAACAACGTCGGCGGCTGCTTCGGCTCGACCGGCCCGAAGAGCACCAACCCCGCGACCGGCAAGCCCTACGGCTCCGGCTTTCCCGTGGTCACGGTCGAGGACTGGGTGAACGCGCAGGCGCGGCTCGCCGACCGCCTCGGGATCGCGTCCTTCGCTGCGGTGATGGGCGGGAGCCTGGGCGCGATGCAGGCGCTGCAATGGACGATCGGCTATCCGGAGCGCATCCGCAATTCCGTCGTGGTCGCCGCCGCGCCCAAGCTCTCTGCGCAGAACATCGCCTTCAACGAGGTGGCGCGCCAGGCGATCACCACCGATCCGGACTTTCACGGCGGCGACTACTACGAGCACGGCGTGGTGCCGCGCCGCGGCCTGCGGCTCGCGCGCATGATCGGCCACATCACCTACCTCTCCGACGACGCCATGATGGAGAAATTCGGGCGCGCGCTGCGCTCGGACCAGATCAGCTTCCATTTCGACGTCGATTTCGAGATCGAATCCTACCTCCGGCACCAGGGCGACAAGTTTTCCGAGTATTTCGACGCGAACACCTATCTGCTCATCACGCGCGCGCTCGACTACTTCGACCCCGCTGCGGGGCACGGCGACGATCTCAGCAAGGCGCTCGCCCCGGCGCGCGCGAGGTTCTTGGTCGTATCGTTCACCTCGGACTGGCGCTTCGCGCCTCCGCGCTCGCGCGAGATCGTCAAGGCCCTGCTCGACAACCGCTGCGACGTGTCCTACGCCGAGATCGACGCGCCGCACGGGCACGACGCCTTCCTGCTCGACGACCCGCGCTACCACTCGCTCGTGCGGGCCTATTTCGACGGCATCTTCGAGCGGCTATGAACGGGGCGGAGCAGGACGCGCTCTCGGGCCGGTCCGATTTCCAGGCGATCGCCGCCTGGGTGCGGCCCGATTCCACCGTGCTCGACCTCGGTTGCGGCGACGGGCTGCTGCTGAAATACCTGAAGCAGACGCGCAACGCGCGCGGCTACGGGATCGACATCGACGACGCCAACGTGCTCGCCTGCGTGAAGAACGGCGTCAACGTGATCCAGAGCGACCTCGAGCGCGGCCTCGCCGGATTCGACGCGGGCTCCTTCGACTGCGTGATCCTGTCTCAGACCCTGCAGGCGGTGCGGCGCACCGAGGAGATCGTCCTCGACATGCTGCGCGTCGGGCGCGAGGCGATCGTCTCGTTCCCCAATTTCGGCCGTTGGGACCTGCGCCTTCAGATCGCGCTCGGCGGGAAGATGCCGATGTCGCCGGACCTGCCGTACCAGTGGTACAACACGCCCAACGTGCACCTGTTCACCATCGCCGATTTCGAGTCGTTCTGCGCCGGGCACGGCATCCGCGTGCTCGAGCGCGTCGTGCTGCACGGCGGGCGCCCGGTCAGGGCGTTTGCGAACCTCCGCGGCAGCGTAGCGGTCTACCGCTTCGAGAAGCACCGCCAGGCTTAGGCCGCGGGACGCTCCTGCAGCGCCGACAAGGTCTGCGTCGCGACCTCGCGCGCGTAGTCCGGCGGCAACGAAGCTTCGATGTGCCGGGTGAGGGATTGCGCTTCCTTGAGCAGGGCGATCGACATGCGGCGTCCGTGCGCGGCGTTGAGCGCAGGGGAGGCGCCGAAGCTCGCGGCGTCAAACGGCATTCCGGCGCCGAGCTTCGGCAGGTGCCGCCCAATGGACATTATCGGCCCCATCATCTGCATGAGCGCAAGGCCCCGCGCGGCTTGATCGTCGAAGCGGTAGTACTGCTCGAGGAGCAAGAGCGCGGTCCAATAGTGAAGATTGCCCAGCCACGCGAGAGAGCGCGCCGCGGTGTCTTGGATTTGGTTCTCGTGCCCCGGATACGCAGTGGGGTTGGAGGGCAGCGCGTACGAAGGGTACGCCGGATCGGAGGGCGCGAGCTCCCAGGCGTCGCCGCGTCCTCCGAAGGCTTGGTGCTGGGCGAGGAAAACGCTCCTGAAGAAGCGGAAATGGTCCACTTCTCCTTCGTCCTTGATCGCTTCGAGCTTCTTCACCCAGGGCTGAAGGTCCGGTGCTCCAGGTTCCCGGCCGACTTCCCGCGCGAGGTCGATAATCGCGCTGTAAAGGCTGCCGACATGATTGGGGCGGCGCTTGGCTCCGATCGTCCGGAGCACCTCCGAGACGAGCGCGGTCTCTCCGGGCGCCTTGCCCTCGAAGAACCCCGCAGGGGCTTCCGTATAGACGTACTTCGCGAGGCTCGCTCGCGTGAGCGGCTCGAGGTTCAATTCGAACGGATAGATGTCCGGCTCGAACGGAAACTCCAGGGGAACGAGATTGGGCGAGGCCCCCAGGGTGACCAGCAGCCTATTGACCGCGCCCAGGTGCTGCATTTCCTGGACCGCGACGCCGATCAGGTCGTGCGCGCCGGGCGCGCCGCTCCCGACCAATCCCGAGTACGCGGGCTTCACCGAGAACGCCGCGTAGAGGTACTGCAGCAGCAGCGCGTGCTCGACGGTGCACGCCTCGCGCAGCAGGCGCACGAGCTCGAGATAAGGCGACTCGAAGTGATGGACGACGCGCGCCCGCGGCTCGACGCTCGCGGGTGTCTCGGCAAAAGCCGACATCGAACTCGCCAGGGCCGAGGCCGCCGGCAGCGCCGCGCCGTGGGCGAGCATGCGGTGCAGGAAACTGCGCCGCCCGGGGTCGCTCGCGCCGAGTCCCTCGTCGGCGAAGCGCACCATACCGCGGGGGTTTCGAGAATGCGTTGTCATGGCCAACTCCTTTTACTAGGTCGCCGCGAGTATGGCCGTTCGTTCCCCCCGCGCGCAGTGAGCCGGAGCACAGTCTTGAAGTGCCATCCGGCGCAAAACTTCGCGTTTCTGTGAGCTGGTTCACAATTTGGGCACGCCGGGTGATACTTTTCTCCGCGCGGGAGAAATCAAATGCAGTCTAGCTACGACGTCCTCGTCATCGGCGGCGGCCACAACGGCCTCGCCTGCGCCTGCTACCTCGCGGGCGCGGGCCTCAAGGTGCGCGTGCTCGAGCGCCGCGCGGTCGTCGGCGGCGCAGCGGTGACCGAGGAATTCGCGCCGGGCTTCCGCAACTCCACGGCCGCCTACACGGTCAGCCTGCTCAATCCCAAAGTGATCCGCGAGCTGCGGCTCGCCGAGCACGGCCTGAAGATCGTCGAGCGCCCGTTCGCCAATTTCCTGCCGCTCCCCGACGGCCGGTGCTTCAAGCTCGGCCCGACGACCGCCGACACGCAGCAGGAGCTCGCGCGCTTCTCGGCGCGCGACGCCGAGCGCCTGCCCGAATATTACCGGACGATAGAGGCGGCGGCCGACACGCTTCGCGGCCTCGTCCTCGAGACGCCGCCCAACCTGGGCCTGAGCTGGCGCAGCGGCGTGCGCGCGCTCGCGCTGGGCGGCAAGCTCGCGCTCCTCTCGCGCCGCGCGCAGCGCGATCTGTGGGAGATCGTCACGAAAAGCGCGGGCGAGCTGCTCGACTGGTGGTTCGAGAGCGATCCCATCAAGGCGGTGTTCGGGTTCGACGCCCAGGTCGGGCACTTCGCGAGCCCCTACTCGCCCGGCTCGGCTTACGTGCTGCTGCATCACGCCTTCGGCGAAGTGAACGGCAAGCGCGGAACATGGGGGCACGCGCTCGGGGGCATGGGCGCGGTGAGCGACGCCATCGCGGCGGAGGCGCGCGAGCGCGGCGTCGAGATCACCACCGGCGCCGAGGTGCTCGCCGTGCGCGTCAAAGGCGGCCGCGCAGCGGGCGTCGCCCTCCGCGACGGAACCGAGATCGAGGCCGGCGCGGTCGCGGCCGGCGTCAACCCGAGACTCCTCTATCTGAAGATGCTCGAGCCCGGCGTGCTCGACGACGAATTCCGCTCGAGGATGGAACGCTGGCGGTGCGCGTCGGGATCGTTCCGCATGAACGTCGCGCTATCGGAGCTGCCCGACTTCGCCTGCGCGAGAGGCAAGCAAGCCCAGCCCCACCACAGCGCCGGGATCGTCATCGCGCCTTCGCTCGCGTACATGGAGCGCGCCTACTTCGACGCGCGCACGCACGGCTATTCAAGCGATCCCATCGTCGAGATGCTGATACCGAGCACCGTCGATCCGAGCCTCGCGCCGCCAGGAAAACACGTCGCGAGCCTCTTTTGCCAGCACTTCGACCCGGTCCTGCCCGGGGGCCGCAGCTGGGACGACGCGAAAGAAGCCGCCGCCGACGCCGTCGTCGAAACCGTCAACCGCTGCGCGCCGAACTTCAAGGCGAGCATCATCGCAAGAAAAATCCTCTCGCCGCTCGACCTCGAGCGCGACTTCGGCATGATCGGCGGCGACATCTTCCACGGCGCGCTGACGCTCGACCAGCTGTTCTCGGCGCGGCCCATGCTCGGCTACGCCGACTACCGCTCGCCCGTGCGGGGGCTGTACCTGTGCGGCGCTGGCGCGCACCCCGGCGGAGGCGTGACTGGCGCGCCGGGACACAACGCGGCGCGGGAGATACTCAGGGATTTGCGGCGCCGCTAAGGAGGCTCGGTTCTATATGAAGATCAGGCCGCGCGTACGCGGGGAAACTTGACCCGAAGACCGGCGAGCAACTTCGACCAGCCGACGCGGCGCTTCCACTCCACGCCGTCGGCGACGGCCCGGTAGCAATCAACCCGGGACGTGCGGTAGAGATCGATGCGATGCTCGACCCTGCCGAAATCGTAATCGACAATGATCAGCGTTCGGCGCAGCGCCGGCAGCTCGCGAGGATGAGACGGCCCCGAACCCTCAAGCCGCTTGCGCTCGCGGGCGGCACGCGCCGCTCGCAGCTTGCGACTCATTGAATCTCTGTGACGGTATGGCATAGGGGTAACCTTGCAAGGTTTGGGTGTAACCTTACACGGTCCGTATATATAACGTTAGGGCGATAGAGAATGCGAAGAATTGAGCTCGGAGTACTGGCGACCGCGTGGTTCATCATCGCTTCGTATCCGGCCTTTGCCGAAGACAAACCGAATTGCGACCCACGGCTCGGTCTCACGGACGCCTCGTGCTATGCGCGGCCGGATCCCCCTTGGTGGACCTGCGAGGACGATAGATATCGCGAGAAGGAAGTGAGTTCGGACCAGCAGAAGCGTCTCGACGCCTTCGCCTTGCGGCTCTTTACGCCGAAGCGGCAGGGCCCCGATGAAATGAATCGTTACTTTCCGCGCAGCGAGCTGGTCAAGCGATTCGGCACGCCGACCGGCAGCAAATCCAAGAAGGTCGGGGCCGACCCACGGGACCCTACAGACAACACGATCTGGGAAATGACCACCTGGGAGTTTCCGGGGTTCCGCATCACGACTCGCGCCGAAGAACCGGGTTCCGATGCACTATCGATCGAGGAGGGCGAAATCTTCGACGCAAGGGTGTCCATGCGAGATGGCTTGCGCATCGGTCAGTCGATCGACCGCTGGGTGGACCGCTTCGGCCGGCCGCAGTGCCGCATGCGGCAGATCGCGCCCTTCGGCAGGGACCATGTTGCCTACGAATGGAACGCGAGCTATTTCGCCTGCACGGCGGACAAGACCTATCCGTGCGAAGGTGCCTATCGAATCGAGCTCTATCTCGACGCAGCCGGCAAGGTCAAGCGCATGAAGTGGATGCTCGCGCCGATGCATTAAGACGCCGTGGTGTTCTCCAGACATGAATCGCCCTAACCAATCGCTCAACGTGGACGCGCGCGAAGAAACCACGCGCGCCAGTTAGCGTGACGTTAGCCACCCAATACCAAAAATACGCATATGCACTGCCCGCCAATCAATCGCCAGTTATTGGTGTCTTTCTTATTGGCCATGCTTATCATGCCGCAGGCATTCGCCAACGGTTCTGAAAAACTCGCGACTCAACTACTCGAAGTCTCTGGTATCAATACCATATACATGCAAGGGATTGTGGCTGGCTACAAGAAGAGCGCCACTGGTACCAATAGGCCGACGACAGTGATTGGTTGCTTCGCTGCCAAGATCACCCCGCGACTTACATTGCGGCCACTCGCAATAGGCTACGCAACGGAGTTCAGCGACCGAGAGCTTCAAGCAGCCATCTCGTTCTTTGAGAGCAAATCCGGAAAGAAATACGCTCAGTACCAACGTGTAAAGTCCAGCGAGATGTTCGGCGCTCCCTCCCAAGAAAAGGAACCCGACATGACCTCTCGTGACCTTGAGCTTATCAATGCATTTCTTGAAACTCGTATCGGCAAGTTGATATTGGCTACAAACTCGCCAATGTCAGCTACTGCAAAGACGATACTTCAACCTCAATTGGCTTCATTCCATGAACAATGCAGCAAATCCGCGGAACAATGAAGTACTTGATCGCGCTCTGCATAGCGACTGTCACTACGCTGCCTGCGTCGCTTCTCCAGGCTCAAACTTGGCCGCAGCGGCCGATCAGGGTGATTGTTCCTTACTCCGCTGGTGGCTTGTCGGACACCCAGGCGCGTGTACTTTCCGAGCGGCTCTCGGCGGCGTTCGGTCAGCAGTTCCTGGTCGAGAACCGCGTGGGCGCTACGGGAGCAATCGCCGCCGAATACGTGGCGAAGTCCTCGGCCGACGGCTACACGCTGTTCTGGGCTACCACCCCGCAAGTCTCGATCGTGCCGTTAATACAGAAGGTGAGCTACGATCCGGTAAAGGATTTCGCACCTGTCTCGATTTTCGGTAAAAACACATATGTGCTTGCCGTACACATCTCGATACCCGCGAAAACGCTCGAGGAGTTCATCGAGTACGTGCGGGCGCACCCCGGACAACTCAGCTACTCTTCGGCCGGCACCGGCAGCGCTGGTCATCTTAGCGCGGCGCTTTTCACTTCGCGTGCCGGTCTGAAAATGACCCACATTCCCTATAAGGGCGTGCAGGCAGCGACTGATCTCGTTGGCGGCCAAGTGCAGATGTATTTCGGTCCCGTAGCGGACCTGATCCAGCATTCGAAGAGCGGTAAGATAAGGCTGCTTGCCGTCTCCGGCGCGAAGCGCGCGCCGATATTACCCGATCTGCCAACGATCGCGGAGTTCTATCCAGGTTTTCGTGCCGACACCTGGAACGGACTGATGGCGCCCGCTGCCACGCCGAAACAAATCATTGACCGCATCGCGCAAGAGGTGGCGAAGGCGGTACACGACCCGGGCGTTATCGAGAGACTGGACAAAATCGGCGTTGTTGCGTCCGCCAATACGCCAGCCGAGTTTGCCGCCCTGATTCGCAGCGAAGCGCCGCAGTGGCGCGACGCGGTGAACGCCGCGGGCATCAAGCAGGAATAGAGATGGGCCCTCCCGGCCTAGTCAGGTTGAGGGACCTGATGTGGGGTGACCCGGCGTGGTCGAGCGCCGTATCGAGCGACCCTTGGTACCCTGGAAAACCAGAAAAAGACCTCTCGCTGCCAGCCCAACCGCACTGCATCGAGGGCGTGCCGAAAGGGTCACCCGACGGGACGCGCGTACTGCTGTTTCGCGCGTGCTTTCGACACAACGCCTGTAAATGGAATTTTCGTCACCGACTCCGCCGGCACTTACCGGACCAAAATCTCGGACGGCTTTGGACCGGACTGGAGCCCAACCGCCAAGTAATACTCGGTGAGCGGCAAGCGGTGTTCATAATGTTATTGGATCGACACCTCCATGCATCGCGCGACGATCAAACCCAGTGACGCCCGCATCGGATCCCACGGGCTGGAGGCGTGGCGCTCACGTTCCATGGCAAGCGCTCGGCCATGGTTGCAAAGGTCTGCCTCCGCAGCCGATGATGTTCGCCAAGGGGGAGCTTCTCGATGACCATCACCATTACCGCCTTTGAACGCTCACCCGATGGCGGCAAGGGGCTGGCGCGTGATACCCGCGTTCGCTGGGCGCTTGAGGAGGTGGGCCAACCCTACCAGGTTCGCCCTGTTTCGTTTCGTGCGATGAAGGAACCCGCGCATCTGGCGCTTCATCCTTTCGGCCAAATTCCGACCTATGAGGAAGGCGATCTCGCGCTGTTCGAGACAGGGGCGATCGTGTTTCACATCGCCGAGCGACATGCAGGCTTGCTATCGGACGATGCCAATGCTCGGGCGCGCGCGATCACATGGATGTTTGCCGCGCTCAACACGGTGGAACCGCCGATCCTCGAGCTTGCAAACGCGAAGCTGCTCGAGGGCGACAAGCCCTGGCATGCGGAGCGCCTTCCTCTGGTGGAAGATCGCGTTCGCGACAGGCTAAACCAACTTTTCGTTCGCTTGGGTGATGCCGACTGGCTCGATGGTGCGTTCAGCGCGGGCGACCTTTTGATGGTGTCGGTGCTGCTCAGGCTGAAATCCTCGGGCATTCTAGACGAATTTCCAAACCTGGCTGCCTATCTCGCCCGCGGCGAAGCGCGGCCCGCCTACAAGCGAGCCTTCGACGCTCAACTGGCGGTTTACGCCGGCAAGAATTGACGGAGCTACCATGCTTATCAATGGACGCTGCCACTGCGGCAACATCTCGTTCAAGCTTACGTGGGAGCCCGAACCGAAGGAGATCACAGCACGCGCCTGCAATTGCTCGTTCTGCACCAAGCACGGCGGCGTATGGAGGATGCTGTGACGATGAGTCAGATCGATCGACCGGAGCCACGCTGGCAGGTGATCCTCGCGCTCCTTGCGGTCGCTGGCATTTACATGGCGCTGCCGAAAGAGTTGATCGTCGGACCTACCTGGCTGCTGCCGGTTCTGGTCGTGGTGCTGCTCGTCCCGACCGTGTTCGCGCACCGGACGGGACGCCATTCGCTCAACCATATTCTAGGTATCGTGATCTGCGCAATCATCACGTGCGGCCTCATCGCATCGGTGGTTCTGCTCGTCACTACTATCCCAGCAGGGAAGGAGCCGGCGCTGGCACTTTTGCGCTCGGGCGGAGCGTTGTGGCTGACGAACGTTCTGGTGTTCGCGCTCTGGTATTGGAGGCTGGACGGTGGTGGTCCGATGAAACGTGAAACCGAAAATGAGTTCGGAAGCCGCAGCTTCGTTTTCCCGCAGATGCAAATCGAAAAAATGGAGCGCAAGACCTTTTCTGTTGATGGATGGCGCCCCGGATTTGTGGACTATCTTTTCATTGCCTTCACCACCAGCTCAACGTTCGGCCCGACGGATGCGCCGGTCCTGACTCGTTGGGCAAAACTCTTCGCGATGACGCAGATTTTGATCTCGCTCACGATCATGGTCCTTCTGATCTCGCGGGCGGTCGGTGTGCTATGAATGAGGGTCCACAGAAAGGGAAGCTGCTCAGAAGAGAGTTCGATGCAGGAGCTGCGACGATGAAGAATGAAGCCAAGCCCCGCGTATACGACATCCTCGCCAAGGCCTTCATGCAGGAGGACGTGCGAACATGCTTTGCTCTTCTCGGGGATGCGAACATGAACTGGGCCGCGCGCTTGTCCGAGGAGGGATGCCGCATGGTCTACGTCAGGCACGAGCATTGCGCGCTCGCTGCCGCCATGGCGTACTCGCGAAAGACCCGGGACGTGGGGGTGGCGACCGTCACGTGCGGGCCCGGTGTGACGCAATTGATCACGGCGCTCCCCGCGGCCGTGCGCGCCCATCTGCCGCTGGTGGTGTTCGCCGGGGAATCGCCGCTGAAAAGCGGCTGGTACAACCAGGAGCTAGACCAGGCACCGCTCATCGCCGCAACGGGTGCCGCGTATCACAGCCTGCACATGCCCGAGCGCATGCCGGTTGCAATACGCGACGCGTTCCTGCAGGCGCGTCGCGAACGTCGCCCCGTGGTGATTGGTATTCCGTTCGATCTCCAGGCCCGGCCGTGGGACGGACCTGCGGACCTGCCCCGGCCCTCGCACAAATTATTGCCGCGTCCGTCGCCGATTCCGCCGCATCCCGACGACGTGGCCGGCGCCGCGCAGCTGGTCGCCGGCGCCGAGCGGATCGTCGTGCTGGCCGGCCTGGGCGCGGTCGAAGCCGGGGCGGGGGCCGCTTGCCGGGCGTTGGCAGGCAAGACGGGCGGACTGCTGTCCACGACGCTTCCCGCGAGAGGGCTGTTCCACGAGGATCCTTTTTGCATCGGCATCTCGGGCAGCTTCACGCCCGAAGTCGGCCTCGAGTATCTGAAGGAGGCCGACTTCGTCATCGCGGTCGGCTGCTCGCTCGCCTACCATGCCGGCGGCGGCGGCCAGCTCTGGCCGAAGGCGAGGATGCTGCAGATCGATATCGATCCTGTCGCGGTCAGTCAAGGCCAGGAAACGGCGCGTCATCACCTGCGGGCCGACGCGCGTCTGGGAGTCGAGGCGTTGACGGCGGCGCTGCCGACCCGAAGTGAACGAAAAAGCGGGAGCTGGCGAAGCAATGCGATGGCCGCGCGCATCCGCGATTCGAAACCCGACAGCCAGGTATTCGAGATCGAGCCGGGGCTGCTCGACCCGCGCGACATGGTCGAGGCGCTGGAAAAAGCCTTGCCGCACGATTGGGAGATGGTGAACTCGGGCGGCCACTGTTCATGGTTTTTCGCGCAGATGCCTTCGCGTCCGCAGGAGAAGTTCCTCACCATCCGCGAGTTCGGCGCGATCGGCAACGGCATCTCGTTCGCCATGGGGGTCGCGGCGGCGCGTCCGGATCGGACCGTCGTGCTGTTCGACGGCGACGGCAGCCTGATGATGCATGTGCAGGAGCTCGAGACCATCAAGCGTCATCGGCTGAACATCCTGATCGTCGTGATGAACGACGGCGCGTACGGCTCCGAGCTGCACAAGCTCCGCTCGGAAGGCATGCCCGAGGACGGGTCGGTGTTCGGCTACTGCGATTTCGCGGGCATCGCGCGCGGATTCGGGCTTACCGGAAAGACCTTCAGGAATCTGGATGATCTGCCGAAGCTCGTGGCGGAGTTCGCTGCAAGCGGCGGCGCCGCGGTGTGGGACTTTCACGTCTCCGCCAAAGTCGTGTCTCCGACCATACGCCGCGCCCATCCTCATCCTGCCAAGGAAAAGAGAGTTGAACGAAACGCATAACCCTTTCGGCCGGCTTCGCGCACGGCGGCGCTCATGAAGCAGCTCAAGCCGGCCGCCTACCTCGCCCTCAGCGGGCGCACGAAGGAATTCGACGGCAAGGGGAAGTGCGTCGCAGGATGCTGAGCCGCCTGGGTCGACAGAGGCTGCGTGTAACCTTGTACGGTCCGTATATTTAACGTTGGCCCGCATAGACCGTTCGTCACATTGTGATTCGTCAAAACTTTGAGGTGCATAAAATGTTACCTAACAAGCTACGGGCTAATTTTCGATGCTTGACCGTTCTTGTTTTGATAGCCTGCTCATCAGGGTGCTCGCACACGATTAGGCTTTACTCGGGCGAACGCACCCCACAGCAACTTGCATACGTATATACCCATGCATCGACGCTTGCCGTGCGCTATATGGACGATCAGCATCTCTCGATACACACCTCCCAAGCCGTGCTGCACCTCGCGCCTGGACACCATAAATTTGTTGTTGGCAACTGGTTCGCCGATCCAAGTGCGAGTGGTTACCGGACAACTTGGTTTTTGTATGAGATTTTGATTGACCTAGAGCAAGGGGTCTCCTACGTGCCATGGAGTAGCGACCCTAATTCTGCTGGCGTGAAGGAGGTGTGTTTTTTGGCGGAGCCACACGACGCGCCTGGCGCTCGAATGGGAACAAGCGCGCGCGAAGACACAAGAACACCGAGCCAAAAAGCTGTTAAGGCGGCATGCGGAAAATTGATCGACGCCAACGAATATACAAAGAAGTACGGATTACCATAGGCACACCGGTCTTCAGTATCGACCGATGAACCTGCAGAAAAACGTCCAGCTACTGGATGAGAAGGTTGTGGGTGTTGGCTGAGTACTACGATGAGGTCTACTGGTCGTAGCCCCAACGGCGCGCTCGACCAAAATTCTTGACGACCCGTCGGGCAACCCAGTGGAGTCGTTCCAGCCTCGGCGCTGAGACTCTTTATGGCGCCGTGGCGACTTCCGCGCGCTTGATCTCCCCGCGCAAGAACCACACGAAGACGAGCCCGGGAACGGCTACGATGAACGCCAGGAAAAAAAACATCGGCCACGAGAGCCCCAGGTACTTTGGGTCGGTCGCATAGCCGGCGGCAGGACCGACGTATACGCGCCCGAAAGAGGCGAGCGCCGAGAGCAGTGCGTACTGGGTTGCGGTGAAGCGATGGTCGCACAGCGCCATCAGCAGCGCCACGAAAGCCGCGGTACCCATGCCCCAGGCGATGTTCTCGAAGCCCACCGCGAACACCATGATCGGATAGCTCTTGCCGACGAGCGCGAGCCACATGAAAGTCAGTATCGACACCGCCTGCAGGACTCCGAAACCCAGGAGCGCGCGGTAAAGGCCCAGCCTCACCATCAACGCGCCGCCGAACAGCACGCCGACGATGGTCGAGGCGAGGCCGACCGCCTTGTTCACGTAACCGACGTCGTCCAGCGAAAATCCTGCGCCGCGCAACAGGAACGCGGTCGTGAGCGAGCCCGCGAACGCGTCGCCGAGCTTGTATAGCACGAGCAGCACCAGTATCCACACGGCCTTGGGCCGCGAGAAGAATTCGCGCAGCGGCTCGACCACCGCTTCGCGCAAGGACTTGGGCACAGCGGGAGCGGTGGAAGGCTCCTCGCCCCAGAAAGCGGCGAGGACGCCGATCGCCATGAGCACGGCCATGAGGAGATAGGTGTTGCGCCAGCCGAGCGCGGGAATCCAGGCCGAACCCGCGACCAGGACCAGCGCGAGCGCGCCCGAAACGAGCATCGCCAGGCGATAGCCGACGACGCCGAGCGCGCCGGCCGGCCCGCGCTGCTCCCGGCTCACCACGTCGGTGCGGTAGGCATCGACGACGATGTCCTGCGAAGCCGAGGCGAACGCGACGAAGAGCGCGAGCCACGCGATCGCCACAAGATCCGAGCGCGGCGACAAGAACGCCATCGCCGCGATCCCCGCCGCAAGCGCGAGCTGGGTGAGGAGCAGCCAGCCGCGGCGCCGGCCGAGGAAAGGCGGCACGAAGCGGTCCATCGCCGGCGCCCACAGAAATTTCCAGACGTAAGGAAGACCGACCAGCGTGAAGATTCCGATGGTCGAGAGATCCACGCCTTCGACCGTCATCCACGCCTGCAGGGTGCCGCCGGTCAGCGCGAGCGGCAGCCCCGATGAAAATCCGAGCGCGAGAATGACGGCGAGGCGCGGGCTGCGGAAAACCTCGAGATAGGCGGAGGGCATGTCAGAGCTTCGCATCGTAGTCTATCGTCAACGGAGCGTGATCGGAAAAGCGTCTCGCCTTGAAGATTCTCGCCTTCCTCGCCCGCGCGGCGATGCCCGGCGTCGCGATCTGGTAATCGATGCGCCAGCCCACGTTCTTCGCCCACGCCTGTCCGCGATTCGACCACCAGGTGTACTGCCTCGGCCGCGGGTCCACGCGGCGGAACACGTCCACCCAGCCGACCTCGTCGAAGGTCCGCGTGAGCCAGGCGCGCTCCTCGGGGAGGAATCCGGAGTTCTTGCGGTTTCCGCGCCAGTTCTCGAGGTCGATTTCCTTGTGCGCGATGTTCCAGTCCCCGCACAGAACGAACTCGCGGCCGCTCGCCTTGAGGTTCTTCAGCACCGGCATGAATTCATCGAGAAAGCGGAACTTGGCCTGCTGCCGCTCCTCCGAGCTCGATCCTGAGGGCATGTACACCGACACCACCGAGAGCCGGCCGAAATCCGCGCGAAGGAATCTTCCCTCGGGATCGAACTCCCGGCTGCCGTAGCCGCATGAGACGCGGTCCGGCTTCATTCGGGAATAGAGCGCGACGCCGCTGTAGCCCTTCTTCGTCGAGCAGCAATGGTAGTGACCGTGGTATCCCCTCGGAACGAGCGCGAGGTCGGCGAGGTCGGCCTCCTGGGCCTTGATCTCCTGCATGCACACCACGTCGGCGCGCTGGCGCGCGAGCCACTTGGGGAAACCCTTGGCGAGCGCCGAGCGGATGCCGTTGAGATTGAGCGTGATAATGCGTAACATTCGGCGAATTCCTACCGGGGTTCCTCAGGTGGCTGATTTTCGCAAGGACTTCATCGCCTTCTGCGTCGAGCAGGGCGTGATGAAGTTCGGTCAGTTCGTCACCAAGTCGGGCCGCACGACGCCCTATTTCTTCAACGCCGGCCTGTTCAACACCGGAGCGTCGCTCGAGCGCCTCGCGCAATTCTACGCAAAAGCGATCCTCGCCTCCGGCGTGCGATTCGACATGCTGTTCGGCCCCGCCTACAAGGGGATCGTGCTAGCGGCGAGCGCGGCAGTAGCGCTCTCCCGCGAAGGCCGCGACGTCCCCTTCGCGTTCAACCGCAAAGAGGCCAAGGACCACGGCGAAGGCGGCGAGCTCGTCGGCGCGCCGCTCGCGGGCCGCGTGCTGATCGTCGACGACGTCCTGACGGCGGGCACCGCCGTGCGCGAATCGCTGGACGTGATTTCGTCACATGCCGCGACCCCGGCCGGGGTGGTAATCTCCCTCGACCGGATGGAGCGCGGCGAAGGGGAGCTCTCGGCGATCCAGGAGATCGAGAAGCGTCACGGAATCCCCGTCATCTCGATCGCGAGCCTCGACGACCTGATGGGCTGGCTGGCGGGCCGCGCCGAATTCCGGCAGAACCTCCAGGCGATTAGGGAGTACAGGCAACTTTATGGGGTCGCTCACTATGCGTAGCCAGACAGCGATGTTCCTGCTTCTGTCCGCAGTCCTCGTGCCCGCGCTGGCCCAGCAGCCGCAGCGCATGTACAAATGCGTCGACGCGAAGGGCAAGGTCTACTACACGCAGGTTCCGCCGCGGGAGTGCCTGGGCCGCGAAACGCAGGAGCTGGACAAGTCCGGAATGGTCGTAAAAAGGAACGAGCGGGCGGCGACGCCAGCCGAGATCCAGGCGCGCGAAGCCGAGCGCAAGAAGAAACTCGAGCAGGACGAAAAGAGCAAGGAAGACCGCCGCAAGGCCCTCGCGCTGCTCAACACCTACTCCAGCGAGAAGGACATCGAGGATGCGCGCGCGCGCGCGCTCAAGGAAGCCCAAGACGCCATAGAAGCCACCGAAAGGACCATCGCCGGAGCCGAAAAGCGCCAGAAAGAGCTCGAGGGGGAAAAGGAGTTCTACGTCAAGAAGCCGATGCCGCTGAAGCTCAGGCAGGAGATCGCTAACACCGAAACAGAGATCAAGAACCAGAACGCCCTGCTCGAAGCCAAGAAGAAGGAAATCACCGTCATCAACGCCAAGTACGACGAGGACAAGCGCCGCTACGTCGAGCTGACGGCCGCCAAGAAATAGCTTAGCGCGCGAGCTTGCGCTTCAGGATCTCGTTGACCTGCGCCGGGTTAGCCTTGCCCTGGGTCGCCTTCATCACCTGCCCCACCAGCGAGTTGAACGCCTTGTCCTTGCCGGCGCGGTAGTCCTCGACCTGCTTGGCGTTCCTCGCCAGGACGTCGTCGACGATTTTCTCGATCGCGCCGGCGTCGGAGAGCTGTTTCAGGCCGCGCTTCGCGATGATTTCGTCGACGGTATTTGGCGAGAGGGTCGAAGTAAGCAAGTTTGGTGGAATGTCCGATAGTTGTTGTCTTTGGCCTCTCGCAGGATTCGGCCAGTCCTTTTGTGCGAACGGTATCCACATCGCATCGAATACTTCCTTCGCCGTCTTGCTCGAAAGTGTCTTGTCGAAAATTCGTGCTAGTAATTGAGCAAGCTGAAGAGGTGATATAGGACATTGGGTAATCGAGATATTGTTCCGGTTCAGATAGCTACTAATATCGTTAATAACCCAATTCGCTACATGCTTGGCATTCGCAACGTCCGGCTTCTGCGAACCGTAAGGGATTCCCGGAATCTCTCTCAGTTTACTCAGCGCAGCATCAAAGTACTGCGAAACCTCCAACGATGAGGTGAGAGCAACAGCATCTTGTGGGAAGAGCATTAGCTGCTCTTCATAGTATTTGCGTCTAGCTTGCGGCAATTCTGGCAACTCCTTTCGCACTCGCTCGATCCACTCTTCGGTTACTTCAAGCGGCAACAAATCGGGATCCGGAAAATAACGGTAGTCCTGCGCATCTTCCTTCGTGCGCATCGAGCGTGTTTCGTCGCGGTCGGGATCGTAGAGGCGAGTCTCCTGCACGATCTTGCCGCCGCCCTCCAATATCTCGATTTGCCGCCTAATCTCGAATTCGATCGCGCGCTCGAGAAACCGGAACGAATTGACGTTCTTCGTCTCGGTTCGCGTGCCCAGGGGTCCGCCCGGGCGCCGCACCGAGACGTTCGCGTCGCAGCGGAACGAGCCCTCCTGCATATTGCCGTCGCAGATACCGATCCAGCGCACCAGCGAGTGCAGCGTCTTCGCGTACGCGACCGCCTCTTCCGCCGAGCGCATGTCGGGCTCGGACACGATTTCGAGGAGCGGCACTCCGGCCCGATTCAGGTCGATCCCGCTCATTCCCTGGAAATCCTCGTGGAGCGACTTCCCCGCGTCCTCCTCGAGATGGGCGCGCGTGAGACGGATTTTTTTCTCGCCCTCCTTCGTCACGATGGAAATTTCCCCGCCCTGCACGATCGGCAGCTCGAACTGGCTGATCTGGTAGCCCTTCGGAAGATCCGGGTAGAAATAATTCTTGCGGGCGAACACCGAGCGGCGGTTGATGGTCGCGCCGACTGCAAGCCCGAAGCGTATCGCCCGCTCGACCGCACCCTTGTTCGCGACCGGCAGCACGCCGGGCAGCGCGATGTCCACCGCGCCTGCCTGGGTGTTGGGCGGCGCGCCGAAGGCGGTCGACGCGCCCGAGAACATCTTCGACGCGGTCGAGAGCTGCGCGTGGGTTTCCAGCCCGATGACGATTTCCCAGCTCATTGCTTCAGCCCCGCGGGCTCGCGAGCGTGCCAGTCGGTCTCGCGCTGGTACTGGTGCGCGACGTTGAGTATCTTCGCCTCCGAAAAATAATTGCCGACGAGGTGCAAGCCCACCGGAAGTCCGCCCGCCCCGAAGCCGCAGGGAATCGAGGCCGCGGGGAGCCCCGCGAGATTGGCAGGGATCGTGTAGATGTCGTTCAGGTACATCTGCACCGGGTCGGAGGTCTTGGCGCCGATTCTGAACGCCACGGTCGGCGACGTCGGCCCGATCACCACGTCGCATCGCTTGAAGGCCTCTGTGAAATCGTTCGCGATCAGCCGGCGGATTTTCTGCGCCTTGAGGTAGTAGGCGTCGTAGTATCCGTGCGAGAGCACGTAGGTTCCGATCAGGATGCGGCGCCTCACTTCCGCCCCGAAGCCTTCCGCCCGGGTCCTGCAGTACATGTCGGCGAGATCGCGGTAGTCCTTGGCCCGATAGCCGTAGCGCGCACCGTCGAAGCGCGACAGGTTCGACGAGGCCTCCGCGGGCGCGATCGCGTAGTAGGCGGGAACCGAAAGGCCGCTGTTGGGCAGCGCGACCGGTATGCGCTTCGCGCCGAGCTTTTCCAGCTGCGCGAGCGCGGCCTCCACGGCCTTGCCGACATCCGGCGCGAGCCCTTTGCCGAAATGCTCATTGGGCACGCCGACGCGCAGGCCCAGGAGCGGCTTGTTCAGATCGCGAGCGTAGTCTTCCGCGTCGCGCTCGATCGAGGTCGAATCGCGCGGATCGAACCCGGCCATCACATTGAGCAGCAGCGCGAGGTCTTCGGCGCTCTTCGCCATGGGGCCGCCCTGATCGAGGCTGGAGGCGAAGGCGATCATGCCGTAGCGCGACACCAGGCCGTAGGTCGGCTTGAGGCCGCATACGCCCGAGAGCGCGGCGGGCTGCCTGATCGATCCCCCGGTGTCGGTCCCGGTCGCCGCGGGGGCCATGCGCGCCGCGACCGCGGCCGCCGAGCCGCCCGATGAGCCGCCCGGGACGCAATCCGTGCTCCAGGGATTCTTCACCGGACCGTAGAACGAGGACTCGCTCGAAGACCCCATCGCGAACTCGTCCATGTTGGTCTTGCCGAGAGACACCGCGCCGGCGTCGTTGAAACGGTCGATAACGTGCGCGTCATAGGGGCCGATGAAGTTCGAGAGGATCTTCGAGCCGCAAGTCGTCGGCCAGTCGCGCGCGACGAAGATGTCCTTGTGCGCGACCGGTATTCCGGTCAGCGGCTGCGACGCGCGTTTTGCGATGCGCCCGTCGGCCACGCGAGCCTGTGCGAGGCTTTTCTCCTCGTCGACCGTGATGAAGGCGTTCAACTTGCCGTTCAGCGCCGCGATTCGCCCAAGGAAGAGCTTCGTCAGCTCAAGGCTCGATATTTTTTTCTGCGCGAGACTCGATGAGAGGTCTTTGAGGGAAGCATTCAGCATGGGATCCGGCAGAATCCCGCTACTCGATCACTTTGGGGACGAGGTAAAGGCCCGCCTCCTTCTGCGGCGCTATCGATTGGAAGAGCTCGCGCTGATCGGTTTCGCTCACCTTGTCCTCGCGCAGGCGCAGGGTGAGGTCCAGGGCGTGCGACATCGGCTCTACGCCCTCGGTGTCCACCCGCCGCATCTGCCCGATCAGCTCGAAGATGTTGTTGAGGTCGGCCTGAACGGCCTGCGCTTCCGCCTCGCCGATCCCGATTCGGGCGAGTGCGGCGATGTCGAGGACCTCTTTTGGGGTCAGCGGCATGAAAAATCGCTTAAAACCGAGAATTGTTTGCTGTATTATAGCGCAATCGAGAACCCCCTTTCCTAAGGAAATCAGCAAGATGTTCGGCTTTTTGCGTGGATATTTCTCCGACGACATGGCGATTGACCTGGGCACGGCCAACACGCTGATTTATGTAAGAGGCAAAGGCATCGTGCTCAACGAGCCCTCGGTGGTAGCGATCCGGCAAGAGGGCGGCCCCAATTCCAAGAAGACGATTCAGGCGGTCGGCAAGGAAGCGAAAATGATGCTCGGCAAGACGCCGGGCAACATCGTCGCGATCCGCCCGATGAAAGACGGCGTGATCGCCGACTTCACCGTGACCGAGCAGATGCTCAAGCAGTTCATAAAGAAAGTACATGAGTCGCGCCTCTTCTCGCCCTCGCCCCGCATCATCATCTGCGTGCCCTGCGGCTCGACGCAGGTCGAGCGCCGCGCGATCCGCGAGGCGGCGATCGAAGCGGGCGCGAGCCAGGTGTTCCTGATCGAGGAGCCGATGGCCGCCGCCATCGGGGCCGATCTGCCCGTCGCCGAGGCCACGGGCTCGATGGTGGTGGACGTGGGCGGCGGGACGACCGAAGTCGGCGTGATTTCGCTCGGCGGAATGGTGTACTCGGGCTCGGTGCGCGTAGGCGGCGACAAGTTCGACGAGGCGATAATCAACTACATCCGCCGCAACTACGGAATGCTGATCGGGGAAACGACCGCCGAAACCGTCAAGAAGGAAATCGGCTCCGCCTTCCCCGGGTCGGAAGTGCGCGAGATGGAGGTGAAGGGCCGCAACCTCGCCGAAGGAATCCCGAGAAGTTTCACGATCTCCTCGAACGAAATCCTGGAAGCGCTCACCGAACCGCTCAACCAGATCGTGGGCGCGGTGAAGTCGGCCCTCGAGCAGACGCCGCCGGAGCTCGGCGCCGACATCGCGGAAAAGGGGATGGTCCTCACCGGCGGCGGCGCGCTCTTGCGCGACCTCGACCGGCTGCTGATGGAGGAAACCGGGCTTCCGGTCATCGTCGCCGACGATCCGCTCACCTGCGTGGTGCGCGGCTCGGGCAAGGCGCTCGAAAGAATGGAGAAGCTGGGGAGTATTTTCGCAAGCGAATAAGCAAGACCACAGGGGAGCGGGAGGTAAGCAATTGCTACGCGCGTGTTCGTAATAGGTTTGCGTCTCCACCCCTAGCCTCAGGCCCCGGTCATGGACTACCAGCCGCCGCCGTTCTTCAGCCGCGGTCCCGCCCCGCTGGTCCGCCTCGGTTTTTTCGTGTCGCTCGCCATGCTGCTCATGGTGCTCGACGCGCGCTTCCGCTACGCCGAGTCCATCCGCGAGGTCCTCGCCCTGCTCGCCTATCCGCTTCAGCGGGTGGCGCTCGCGCCGTCGGAAATGTTCGGGGCCACCGCCGGATTCTTCACGACTCAGGTCGCGCTCAAGAAAGAGAACGACCAGCTCAAGGCGAGGGGCCTGCTCGCGGCGAGCGACCTCCTCACGCTCGAGGCGCTGCGCGCGGAGAACGCGCAGCTGCGGCGGCTGCTCGATGCGCGCGAGCGCGTGCCGCGCGCGTCCACTCTCGCGGAGATCCTCTACCAGGGCCGCGACCCCTTCTCGCGCAAGGTGATCATCGACAAGGGCAGCCGCCAGGGAATCGAGGCGGGTCAGGCCGTCATCGACGACATCGGAGTCGTCGGGCAGGTGACGCGAGTGCACCCCTGGCTCGCCGAGGTCACGCTGGTCACCGACAAGGAGCAGAGAACCCCGGTCGAGATCGTCAGAAACGGCCTGCGCGCTGTGGTGTACGGCGGCGGCGACAAGGGTGCGCTCACCGTGAGCTATACCGCCACGAACGCGGACGTGCAGGCCGACGACGTGCTCGTGACCTCGGGGATCGACGGCACCTATCCGCCGGGCCTGCCGGTCTGCAAGGTGTCGAAGATCGAGCGCAACGCCGCCATTTCCTTCGCGACGATCACCTGCATCCCCGCGGCCGGCACCGACCAGAACCGGCAGGTGCTGGTGCTCGCGCGAGAGGAAGGCCTGCCCGCTCCTCCGGCGGAGGCCGAGCCGCAGGCGGAGAGCCTGCCCAAGCAGAAGCGGCCGAGGAAGCGGGAATAGGGAGCCCATGGCCTATTTCGAGCAGCCCCAGCGCATTCTGCTGCCCGTCAACGTGGGGTACATCGCGCTCACCATCGTGCTCGCGCTCCTGTTCAATCTGATGCCCTGGCACGATCTCGCCGGGGTCCCCGACATGGTCGCGCTCGTGCTCACGTTCTGGTGCGTGCACCAACCGCGCAAGATGGGGATCGGCATCGCCTGGTTCGTGGGGCTCATCATGGACGCAGGCAACGGGGCGCTTCTCGGTCAACACGCCTTCGCCTACGCCTTTCTCGCCTTCGGCGCGGTCACCCTGCACCGGCGCATCCTGTGGTTTTCGCTGTGGCAGCAGGCGGCACACGTGCTCGTGCTGCTGCTCGCGAGCCAGGCGCTGATGCTCGCGGTGCGGATGGCGACCGGCGCCGTGTTCCCGGGCTTGATGTATTTTGCAGGCAGCCTGATCGGCGCCGTGCTGTGGCCCACCGCGACCTTCCTCCTGCTGCTGCCGCAGCGCAGGCCGGAGAGCGTCGACGAGAACCGCCCGCTTTAGCGCGCGCGCATGGCTGAGCTCAAGAACATCCGGCGGGAGCTGCACCACTTCCAGCTGCGCCTGGGTGTCGCGGGCGCGCTGGTGCTCGCCGCGTTCGCGATCCTTTTCGGGCGCTTTTTCTACCTGCAGGTCATCCAACACCAGTACTACGACACCAAGGCCGAGGACAACCGAATCGCGATCATGCCGATCCCGCCCAATCGCGGGCTCATTTTCGACCGCAACGGCGTGGTGCTCGCCCGCAACTATTCGGCGTACACGCTCGAGCTCACGCTCAGCAAGATCGCCGACCTGGAGGGCACGATCAACGCGCTCGCGAAGCTGGTCGACATACAGGCGAGGGACCGCCGCCGCTTCCAGAAGCTGCGCGAGGAGAGCAAGGGCCGGGACAATCTGACTTTGCGAAGCCGCCTCACCGACGAGGAAGTCGCCGTGCTCGCGGTCAACCGCTATCGCTTTCCCGGCGTGGACATCAAGGGACGACCCTTTCGGCAGTATCCCCTGGGTGAAGTCGCGTCGCACGTCGTCGGCTACATCAGCAGGATCGACGACCGCGACGTCGAGCGGATCGACGAATCGGACCAGGCAGGCAACTACAAGGGCACCGATCACATCGGCAAGACCGGCCTGGAGCAAAGCTACGAGCATGCGCTCCACGGTACCACGGGATTCGAGCAGGTCGAGACCGACGCGAGCGGGCGCATCGTGCCGCGCGATCCGAACGTGAGCAAGCTCCCGGCGCGCACGCCGCCTCAGCCGGGAAACAACCTGAGGCTCACCCTGGACATCCGGCTGCAGCAAGTCGCCGAGCGCGCGCTCGGCCAGAACCGCGGCGCGGTCGTCGCCCTCGAGCCCTCGACGGGCGGAATCCTCGCCTTCGTGTCCAAGCCGGGCTACGACCCGAACCTCTTCATCGACGGTATCGATCCGGCGAACTGGGACGCGCTCAACAACTCTCCGGACCATCCGCTCAACAATCGCGCGCTCACGGGCCTGTATGCGCCCGGCTCGACTTTCAAGCCATATATGGCGCTCGCCGCGCTCGAGCTCGGCAAGCGCACGCCGAGCCAGACCATCTTCGACCCCGGCTACTTCATGTTCGGCAACAACCGCTTCCGCGACGACAAGGCGGATGGCCACGGCTATGTCGACATGTACAAGTCGATCGTCGTGTCGTGCGACACCTACTATTACACGCTCGCCAGCGATATCGACATCGACGTCATCTCGCACTTCATCGGCCAGTTCGGCTTCGGCTCGAAGACCGGAATCGACGTCGAGGGTGAGTTCGTCGGCGTGCTGCCTTCCCGGGAATGGAAGATGAAGCGCTTCAAGAACCCCGCGCAGCAGCGCTGGTTCCCGGGGGAGACCATCAGCGTCGGGATCGGACAGGGCTACAACTCCTACACGCCGCTGCAGCTCGCGCAGGCGGTCGCCACTCTTGCGAACGACGGCGTGATGTACCGCCCGCATTTCGTCGACTACGTAGAGAACCCCATCAGCGGCGAGCGCAGCTACGTGGAGCCCCAGCCGATCAAGACCATCCCCCTGAAGGCCAAGAATCTGGAAGTCGTGAAAAACGCGATGGTCGGAGTCAACAAGGAAGGCACGGGAGCGCGCGCCTTCATGGGCGCCGCCTACGTCAGCGCCGGCAAAACCGGTACCGCCCAGGTCGTGGCGCTCAGCAAGAACGAGAAATACTCCGACGCGACCGTCGCCGAGCACCTGCGCGACCATGCGCTCTTTATCGCCTTTGCGCCGAGCGACAAGCCTACGATCGCGGTCGCGGTCCTGGTCGAGAATGCCGGGTTCGGCGCGCGCGCGGCGGCGCCTGTCGCCCGGAAGGTGCTCGATTTCTACCTGCTGGGCAAGGACGCCACCAAGCCCGACGCCGCCAAACCCGCAAAACCCGCCAAATCCGCCGCGCCCGCGCCGCTACCCGCCAGCGAGCCTGCGGCCGACCGCGATGATGACGACAACGATTAGGCGGCTGATCGAGCGCCTCACCGCCAAGATCGACGGGCCGCTGCTCGCCATCGTGCTGTGCTTGGTCGCGCTCGGCCTGGCCACGCTCTACAGCGCCGCGTTCCAGGCTCCGGCGCGCTTCGGCGCGCAGGTGGTGAACGTCCTCCTCGCGCTCACCCTGATGTGGATCGCGGCCCAAGTGCACCCTCAGGTTTTCATGCGCATCGCGGTTCCGGTTTTTCTGGTGGTCCTCCTGATGCTGGTCGGAGTGATCCTGTTCGGCGACGTGAGGAACGGGGCGCGCAGGTGGCTGCCGCTGGGATTCACGAGCATCCAGCCCTCCGAGCTGATGAAGCTCGCGATGCCGCTCCTGCTCGCACGATATTTCCACCGGCACGAGGCCGCGCTGAGCTACCGCGAGTTCGCAGTGGCCTTCGTTCTGCTCGCGGTGCCGACGGCGATGATCGCGCGCCAGCCCGATCTGGGCACCGCGCTCCTCGTCTTCGCGGCCGGCTTCTACGTGATCTTCCTCGCGGGCCTGTCGTGGAAATTCATCGCCGGAGGCATCACCGCGGTGCTCGCGAGCCTGCCCGTGCTGTGGGGCGTGCTGCACGACTACCAGCGCAGGCGCTTCCTCACGCTGGTCGACCCGTCCTCCGACCCGCTCGGGTCGGGCTACCACATCATCCAGTCGACCATCGCGCTCGGCTCGGGCGGGATCACCGGCAAGGGCTGGCTCAGGGGCACGCAGACGCACCTGGAGTTCATTCCCGAGCGCGCGACCGATTTCATCTTCGCGGTGTTCTCCGAGGAATTCGGGCTGATCGGCGCGGGCATCCTGCTCGTGCTCTACCTCGCGCTCATCATGCGCGGGCTGATGATCGCCGCCAACGCGCCGACCTTCTTCACCCGTCTCCTCGCGGGCTCGATCACCCTCACCTTCTTCACCTACGCGGTGGTCAACATGGGCATGGTGAGCGGCCTGCTGCCGGTGGTCGGAGTCCCTCTTCCGCTCATCAGCTACGGCGGCACCTCGCTCATCACGCTGTGCCTGGGCATAGGCATTCTGATGAGCATCCAGCATCACCGCGCCCTGGTGCAGACGTGAGGGCCTCATTTCGGGCGGCGGCGCTCGCGCTAGCATTGCCGCTCGCGGGCTGCGGCGGCGGCTCGGGCGGCTATTACAAGGGTGACGGCCCCGGCGGGCCGCCTCCCGTGAATCTCGACAAGATCGCCGACGCGAGACCCCGGGTCGAGCCGCTCAACCGCGGCGCGAACGAGCCCTACACGGCCCTGGGGCGCAAGTACGTTCCTTACCGGTCCATCGCGCCTTACCGGGCGCGCGGCGTCGCCACCTGGTACGGGCGCAAGTTCCACGGCAAGTCCACCGCGAGCGGCGAGCGCTACGACATGTACGCGATGACGGCGGCGCACACGATACTGCCCATTCCCAGCTACGCGCGCGTGACCAACCTCGCGAACGGGCGCAGCGTCGTGGTCCGCATCAACGACCGCGGGCCGTTCCACGCCGACCGCATCATCGACCTGTCGTATGCCGCCGCGTACAAGCTCGGGTACGTCAACGCGGGCAGCGCGCGCGTGGAGATCGAAGCCGTCCTGCCCGGAAAAGTATAATCGTCCCATGTCACGCCTCCTCGCGGCACTGCTCGTCGTGTCGTTCTCCCGCGTCGCGCTCGCGGACGCGCCGGCGCCGCCTCCCGTGGCGGCGCGCGCGTGGCTTCTCATGGACGCGACCAGCGGCCAGCTGATCGCGAGCCGCAATCCGGACGAGCGCGTCGAGCCCGCATCGCTCACCAAGCTCATGACCGCCTACATCGCCTTCGGGGCGCTGCGGGAAAAGTCGCTCGCCCTCGGCCAGACCATCAGGGTGTCCGATCGCGCATGGCGCGCCGCGGGCTCGCGCATGTTCATCGAGCCGAGGAAGCCCGTGACGGTGCTGGAGCTGCTCCAGGGCATGATCGTCCAGTCGGGCAACGACGCCTGCATCGCTCTTGCCGAGGCGGTCGCGGGCTCGGAGCAGGCGTTCGTCGAGCGCATGAACCGCGAGGCCAAGCGCATCGGGATGAAGGACACGAATTTCACCAACTCGAGCGGCATGCCCGATTCCGGCCATTATTCGACGACCAGCGACCTCGCGCTCCTCGCCTTGACGGTGATTCGAGACTATCCGGAGTTCTACAAGTTCTATTCGGAGCGCGAGTACCGCTACAACGACATCACCCAGCTGAACCGCAACCGCCTGCTGTGGCTCGATCCGAACGTGGACGGAATGAAGACCGGCCACACGGAAAGCGCAGGGTACTGCCTCGTCGCATCGGCGCGGCGCGGAGACCGGCGGCTGGTGTCGGTCGTCATCGGGGCGGCCTCGGAGCGCTTGCGCACCCAGGAGACCCAGAAGCTGCTGAACTTCGGCTTCCAGGCCTACGACGGCTTGCGCCTGTACGAGAAGGGACAGGCGATCGGCAAGCTCGCCGTTTGGAAAGGCAGCGAGCCCGAGCTCAACGCGGGCGCCGCAGCTGACCTCTACGTGACCGTGCCCAGGGGCACCGCCGACAAATTGCAGGCGGTCCTCGTGAGCGAGCAGCCGCTGATCGCGCCGCTGCAGATGGGCCAGCGCGTGGCGACGCTGCGCATCTCGCACGAAGGGAAGCCGCTCGCAGAGTATCCCGTGGTCGCCCTCGAGAGCGTCGCCGTCGCGGGCTTCTTTCGACGGGCCTGGGACGGGGTGAGGCTGTGGTTCAAGTAGCGGCGACGATCGATTCCGACAAGCGGGGACGCGAATGATCTACCTCAATGGCGAGTTCATGCCGATCGAGCAGGCGAAGATCTCCGTCCTCGACCGCGGCTTCATTTTCGGGGACGGGGTCTACGAGGTGATCCCCGTGTATTCCCGCCGGCCCTTCCGCATGGCGGAGCACCTCGTCCGGCTGCAGGCGAGCCTGGATTCGATTCGGCTCGCCAACCCGCATCCGAGCGTGAAGTGGACCGAGCTCGTCGGCAGGATCGTGGGCGGCAATCCCTGGGACGACCAGAACGTCTATCTCCAGATCACGCGCGGCGCGGCCAAGCGCGACCACGCGTTTCCCAAGGGCTTGAAACCGACGGTGTTCCTCATGGCGAGCGAATTGATCCCGCCCTCGGCGGAGCTCGTCAGGACGGGCGCCAAGGCGATCGTGCTGCCCGACTTCCGCTGGACGCGCTGCGACATCAAGTCGACGTCCCTGCTCGGCAACTGCATGCTGCGCACGCTCGCCGCGGACGCGGGTTGCGTCGAGGCGATTTTGGTGCGCGACGGCGAGCTGACCGAGGCCTCGGCGAGCAACGTCTTCGTCGTGAAGGACGGAACCGTCCTCGCCCCGCCCAAGTCTCAACTGATATTGCCCGGAATCACCTACGACGTGGTGCTCGAGATCCTGCGCGATGCCGCCATTCCCCACGAGATCCGCCCCGTCAAGGAAGGCGAGCTGCGGGCGGCCGACGAGATCTGGGTGACCTCGTCCTCGAGGGAGGTGCTCCCGATCACCACGCTCGACGGCAAGCCCGTCGGCTCGGGAAAGCCCGGGCGCGTCGGCGCCAAGGTGTACGCGCTCTACCAGGAATACAAGGCGCGGGTGATGCGCGCTCCAGCCCATGCCTGAGAACGACGCCCCGGCCCTCGCATTTCCCTGCGAATTTCCCATCAAGGTCATGGGAAAAACGCAGGCGGGATACGCTCAGGCGGTGATCGACGTGGTGAAGCGCCACGCTCCGGACTTCGACCCGGCGACGCTCGAAATGCGTCCCAGCCGCGAAGGCAAATACCTCTCGCTCACCTGCACGGTCCGCGCGGTCTCGCGCGAGCAGCTCGACGAGCTGTACCGCGAATTGTGCGATCATCCGATGGTGACGATGGTCCTCTGAGCATGCTCGTTTCCTTGGAGACGAAAAGCGGCGCCGCTTCCGCCGCCGTGCGCCCGGCCCCCCTCATCCGGTATAGGGGCCTGTGCGAGTACGCGCCCGCGAGCGAGGCGATGCGCCGCTTCACGGCGGAGCGCAGCGCCGCGACGCCCGATGAGCTGTGGGTCCTCGAGCATCCGCCGGTATACACCGCCGGGATCGCCGCCCGCCCGGAGCATTTCGCGAGGGGCTCCGGCATCCCGCTCGTTCGCACCGACCGCGGCGGGCAGATCACCTATCACGGACCGGGACAGGCGATCGTGTATACGCTGGTCGACCTCGAGCGCCGGCGCCTCACCGTGCGCGCAATGGTCGCGTTGATCGAGCAAGCGGTGATCGATATCCTCGCGCGACCCGGCCTGAAGGCCGAGAGAAGGCCCGGCGCGCCGGGGGCGTACGTAGCAGGCGCGAAAATCGCCGCGCTCGGCCTGCGCGTGCGGCGCGGCTGCTGCTACCACGGCGTCGCGCTCAACGTGAACATGGACCTCGCGCCTTTCTCCGACATCGATCCCTGCGGCTATCCTGGCCTGGCGGTCACCCAGACCTCGGCCCACGGCGTGACGGCTGACGCCCGGGAGCTCGGCGAGGCGCTCGCTGGCCGCATTGCGGAACGTCTAGAAACCCGCCTCGAAGCCCGATGAGCGCCGTCGCCGAAAAAAAGAAGGGCCTGGCGAAGACCCGCATTCCGATCGCCGTTGCACCCGAGGCGCGCCTCGCCAAGCCAACGTGGATCCGCGTGCGCGCGGCTTCCGAGGGCTCGCGCTTCTACGAGATCAAGCAGATCCTGCGCGAGAAGAACCTGCACACGGTCTGCGAGGAAGCGTCCTGCCCCAACATCGGCGAGTGCTTCGGCAAGGGCACCGCGACCTTCATGATCCTCGGCGACCTGTGCACGCGGCGCTGCCCGTTTTGCGATGTCGCTCACGGGCGGCCGCTGCCGCCCGATCCGCAGGAGCCCGAGCACCTCGCGCAGACCATCGCGGCGCTCAAGCTCTCTTACGTCGTCATCACCAGCGTCGACCGCGACGACCTGAAGGACGGCGGCGCACGGCATTTCGTCGACTGCATACGCGCGGTGCGCGAGCGCTCGCCGGAAACGCGCATCGAGGTGCTGGTGCCGGACTTCCGCGGGCGGCTCGAGCGCGCGCTCGAAGCCCTTGACGCTGCGCTCCCCGACGTGATGAACCACAACCTCGAGACCGTGCCGCGGCTTTACCGCCGTGCGCGTCCCGGCGGCGACTACCCGCACTCGCTGAAGCTCCTCAAGGATTTCAAGTCGCGCCACCCCCGGATTCCGACGAAGTCCGGCTTGATGGTGGGCCTGGGCGAATCGGACCGGGAGATCCTCGAGGTCATGCGCGACCTGCGGGCGCACGATGTCGACATGCTCACCCTAGGCCAGTACCTGCAGCCCTCGCCGCACCACCTGCCCGTGGATCGCTACGTGCATCCGGACGCCTTCGCGGTGTTCGAGCGCGAGGCGGCGAGCCTGGGCTTCAGCCACGCCGCGGTCGGCCCGATGGTGCGCTCGTCTTACCACGCCGACCGGCAGGCGCACGCCGCAGGCGTGGGCTAGGAGGAAGCTTGCTTCGCGTCTCCGGATACCTGGCCGCGCTCCTCGTCTCCTCGGCTTCTGCGGCGGGCCTCGACGACATCAGCAACCGCGACGCGGTCAACGGGCTGAAACAAGCGCTCAGCAACGCCGCGCAGGCCGCCGTCGCGAAGCTGGGAAAGGAAGACGGCTTCTTCGGCGATCCGCGCATCCGTATCCCGCTGCCCCCGTCGATGAAGAGCATGGAGGCCGTGATGCACTCGGTCGGCATGGGCAAGCAGGCCGACGACCTCGTGCTGCGCATGAACCGCGCCGCTGAAGCCGCGGTGCCCCAGGCGAAATCCCTGCTCGTCGGCGCGGCGAAAAAAATGACCGTGCAGGACGCGAAAGGCATACTCGCGGGCGGCCAGGACAGCGCCACGCAGTACTTCAAGCGGACCACCTCCGAGTCGCTCGCGGAAAAATTCAAGCCGATCGTCAAGAAAGCGATGGCCAAAGTGAAGCTCGCCGAGAAATACAACGAGATCGCGGCGAGCGGCGCCAAGTTCGGCCTGGTCAAGGAAGAAGACGCGCACCTCGAAGACTACGTCACGCGCAGGGCGCTCGATGGCCTGTTCGTGGTCATCGGCGACGAGGAGAAGAAGATCCGCGCGAATCCGGCGGGCGCCGCCTCGTCGATCGTGAAGAAGGTGTTCGGGGCGCTGCTGAAGTAACTTGACCGAGCCCTTGGTTCGCGAGCCCCTCCGGCTGCCGCTCGCCTTTTTCGCCTCGGGCGCGGCGGCGCTGCTGTTCCAGGTGCTGTGGTTCCGCGCGCTCGGCCGCGTGCTCGGCAATACCGTCTGGGCGGGCACGCTGGTGCTCACCGCGTTCATGCTCGGCATGGCGGTCGGCGGCCTGCTCGCGGCGCGCTGGGCGCGCCGCATCCGCAACCCCGCGCGCGCGTTCGCGCTCGCCGAGACCGCGGTGGCGCTCACGGGGAGCCTGCTGGTATGGGGCCTCCCGATTCTGGAACCGCTCGCCGGGGAGTGGCTCGCGCCGCTCGCCGATCATTCCACGGCGAGCACGGGCGCGCGCCTCGCCCTCGCCCTCGCCGCCATGCTCATCCCGACGATCGCGATGGGCACCACGCTCGCGCTCGGCGTGCGCGTCCTCGCGCACAAGGAAACCGCGAATGCGCTGGGTGTGCTGTATGCGGCGAATACCTTCGGCGCCTGCCTCGCGCCGCTCGTCGCGGAGTACTACCTGATCGGCGCGCTCGGACTGCGCGGCACGGCGCTCGCCGCTGCAAGTCTCAACGTGCTCGCGGCAGGGCTTGCCCTCACGCAGCCGCCGGGTCCTTCCGCCGCGGCGCCGCCTGCGCCCGGCGCCTACCGCTCCCCGAAACGCTTGCTGTTCGCCGCCGCCGCCGCCGGCGGCCTCGCGCTCGCGCTCGAGGTGATCTGGTTCCGCCTGCTGATCCTCCATGCGCCGGGGAGCGATACGGTCTTCGCGCTCATGCTGACGCTGGTGCTGCTCGGAATTGCGATCGGCGGCGCGCTCGCCCCGCGGCTTGTCCGGTTGCAGGTCGTGTGGATCGCCACGGGCAGCAGCCTCGCCGTCGTGGCCGGCTATACGCTCGCGGGCTGGGCCTTTGGCCCGGGCAAGCGTGAGCTCCTCCACTATGCGGTTCCCTTGATCTTGCCGGCGGCGATCCTGTCGGGCTCGCTGTTCACGCTGCTCGGGGTGGAGCTGCGCGCCGATTCGCAGAACCCGCAGCCCGCGATCGGCGTTCTCACGACGGCAAACACGCTCGGCGCGGCGCTCGGGGCGGCGCTCGCCGGCCTGGTGCTGCTGCCGGCGCTGGGCATCGAATGGAGCCTGTTCGTCCTCGCCGCGGGTTATGCGCTGCTGCCGCTCCTCTTGGCGAAGCCCGCGAGGATGGCGCTGCCGCTCGCAGGGGCGGCGGCCGGGCTGCTGCTGTTCCCGTTCGGCCGCCTGGACATGCACCTCGCGGCGGCCGCGCTGCCGTATCAGCTGATCGACCCCATGAAGGTCGTGCAGGTCACGCAAGGTCCGACGACGACCCTGCAACTGCTCAAGCGCGAGCGTTTCGGAGAGGCGCTGGCGTGGCGGCTGCTCACCGACAACTATTCGATGACGGCGATCGACAGCCAAGCGGTCCGCTACATGCAGATGTTCGCCTGGCTGCCCCTCTCCCTGCATGCCGAGCCGCGGCGCGCGCTCCTCATCAGCTATGGCGCGGGCAATACCGCGCAGGCGCTGTTGAGCGAGCCGCAGCTGCGTCAGCTCACCGTCGTCGACGTGTCGCCCGAGATGCTCGGCGCGAGCGCGGTCCTTCACGGCGAGCGCGACCCGCTCAAGGACCCGCGGGTGCAGCTCGTGCTGGAAGACGGGCGGCATTTTCTGCGCACGCATCGCGAGCAGTTCGACATCATCACCGGGGAGCCGCCCCCACCGCTGATCGCCGGCGTGGTCAACCTCTATACTCGCGAGTATTTCACGGCGGTTGCCGAGCGGCTCGCCCCCGGAGGACTCGCGACCTACTGGTTGCCGGCCCCGCAATTCAGGCCGGAGGGAGCGCGCGCGGTGACCCGCGCTTTCTGCGACGCGTTTCCCGATTGCACGCTTTGGGCCGGCGGGCAGCGCCACTGGATCCTGATGGGCGGCCGCGACTTCAGCAATCATCCGAGCGCGGAGCATTTCTCCCGCTTGTGGCGCGACGCGACGGCGGCGCCGCGCATGGCCGCGAGCGGGTTCGAGCATCCAGGCCAGCTCGGCGCCACGTTTCTCGGGGATGCCGAGCAACTGCGCCGCTGGTACGGCGAGACGCCGGCGTTGACCGACGACCGGCCGAAGCGCATCGCAGCCGCGACGGTTGACGAGGGCCTGGCAGGCGAATACGCGGCGTGGCTCAGGCCCGACGACGCGCAGCGCCGCTTCCAGGAATCGCAGTGGGTGGCGAGGCACTGGCCCGCCCAGCTCGTCCAGGCGAGTCTGCCTTTTTTCTGGGTCCAGCCGGTGCTCAACGGCGAGATCGCGCCCGACCCCATCCAGAACGTGCCGGATGTGGACGCGATCCTGCGCCATTCCGACCTGCGCATCCCGGTGCTGTGGCTGCTCGGCAGCGACGCCACCGAGCAGGACATCGTGAGCCGGCGGCTGGCGGCCGAGGGCTACCGCCCGGAATACGCCTACGCCCTGGGCGTTCGCGCTCTTGCGGAGCGCGATTACGCCAAGGCCGGGAGACTCCTCTCTGACGCCGTCACGCGCGGCTCGACGCAGGCGGGTGCGATCGCCGCCTACTCCATGTGCCGTGCAGGTTTGCGCAAGCAAGCGGCCGCCGTAGCGGGCGCGGACAAGCTCGCGCCGGGGCTGCGCTGCTACTGAATAGATGCTTTTCGGAAGATAATTCACCTTGGACGGTACGAATCGCCGCGGACAACGACGTTAGGCATCGATGGAATCGACCGCCATATACCGTAAGCCGAAGAAGCGGATTGCGGCCGTACTCGGGCTATTCATCCAGCCCGCTGCGATGCTTTACGTCGCTCGGCCCGGCTGGGCCGCCGTATACCTTGCCCTTGGGGTGATCATCGCGCTGTGCAACCTTTTTCTACTTCGCGGCAGGGAGCTGGCTGGCGGGCTTATCCTGCTGCTCTTCGCGGTAATTTGCGCGATCCATGCCTATCGCCTCGCCCGAGACTACAGGGATTTGCTCAGGCGCCCTTGGTACAGCCGCTGGTACGGCCTGGTCGGAATAGTCGCTGCGTTTGCGGCGCTGATGTTTGCAGCTCGCGCCTTCCTTTTCGAGCCGTTCCGCTTCGTAGCCGGATCGATGGCTCCGACCATCGAGCCTCGCGCCCAGCTGATCGTGAGGAAGTGGGGGTACGGCAATTACGGAACGTACGGAATTCGCCTCATGACGACCGGCATGTCAGCCGAGGTGCGAAGAGGGGACATCGTGGTCTTCGAGTACCCTGAGGATACATCCATGAGCTATGCCAAGCGGGTAGTCGGCCTTCCAGGCGACAGAATTTCGTACTACAACAAGCGACTCAAGATCAACGATGAGGAAGTGCAGGTCCGGCGAATCGCCGATTACGTTCACAAGGATCGCGCGACGCGATCCCTCCAATATATGGAACGCCTCGGCGACCACGAGTACCCTATCCTCATCGACCCCGATGCGCCCGCCGCTTTACCGTTCGTGAAGGCGTTTCCATATAAGGAACGCTGTGCCTACGCCGCGGAAGGCCTCTCTTGCCGCGTACCCGAGGGCCACTACTTCGTCCTGGGCGACAACCGCGACGACAGCGCCGACAGCCGAATTTGGGGATTCGTCCCTGCGATAAACATCATCGGCAAGGTCCAGTTCATACTCCAATAAGGTCACGAGCCCCAATTCCCGGTTTTGAGGTGAGCTGGATCTCTATTCTCGCGCTGTCGGCCTTCGGGCTGATAGCGGCGTTGGCGTTCGCGTGGTGGTGCTCGCGCAGGCCCTCCAACACGCGCGACTGGCAGCCCGACGTGGCGCGCGTGGCGACCGCCGAGGTGCAGGACCAGCGCGTGACGGTGAAGAACGTCCGCAACTTTCACTATCGAAGCGCGACCGACTTCGACGAGCGCTGGGAAGAGCGCCGGCTCGACCTCGCCAAGCTGGACGGCCTCGACATCTTCTTCTCGTACTGGGGTGCGCCGCTGATCGCCCACACCATCATGAGCTGGTCGTTCGCGGACGGACAGCATCTGGCCGTCTCGATCGAGACGCGCAAGACGAAGAACCAGGAATATTCGACGCTCGCCGGCTTCTTCCGGCAGTACGAGCTGATCTACGTCGCGGCCGACGAGCGCGACGTCATAAAGCTGCGCACCAACATCCGCGGCGAGGATGTCTACCTCTATCGTTTGCGGACGACTCAGCGCGCTGCGAAAATCCTACTGCTCGATTACTTCGACGCCATGAATGCGCTCGCCCGCCGGCCGCGCTGGTACAACGCGCTCGTCACGAACTGCACCACCGCCATCCGCCAGCGCGTGATCCACGCGGGTGGAAAGATGCCGCTCTCATGGAAGCTGTTCGCGAACGCCTACCTGCCCGAGCTGCTCTACGAACGCGGCTCCCTCGATGCGAGCCGGCCCTTCGACGAGCTCCGGGCGATGAGCCGGATCAACGATCGCGCGCGCGCGGCCGGCGCGGCCGAGGACTTCTCCGCCAGGATCCGCGACGGGCTGCCGATGCCGCGGCTGCCGGGTTGATTCCGGTCGAGCTCTAGAAATACACCCGCGTCCGCCCCGGCTCGCGCGACACCTCGTAGAGCGCCGCGCGGCCGACGTTGGCGACCTTGCGCACGCCCGCGAGCGAGAGCAGCGTCTCGCTCGCGTAGTCGCCCTCCTCGTCGCAGACGAAGCGCAGGTCGACGACCGAGAGCTTCGCCGCGACCGCCTGCCGCAGAATCCGGTCGTTGAAGATGGCGAGCGCCGCGGCGGTGGCGTGCTGGCGCGAGGGCTCCTGGTGGCGCGACGGAACGAGCGTGCACACCACCGTGGGCAGGCCGGCCTCGAGCGCCGCGGCGACGAGCTTCGCGAAGACCTCCTCGAACTGATCGGCCGCCGTCGCGAGCGCTTCTAGTGCGCCCGCGATCGACTGCGCGCTCTCCCGAAGCAGGCCGCTCGCCTCGATCGCCCAGCCGCCGTCCACGCAGATCCCGATATGCGTCGCGTCGAGCGGAATCGCCCGCGCCCAGCCCCGCTGCAGGACTTGCGGCGCCTCGAGCACCGTGAGCTTCCAGGGATTTCGCGGACGGGGAACGAGCGCGGCTTCGGCCTCCACCCCTACGTCGATGTTCTGCAGCGCATCACCGAGAAGCACTAGGTGCCGGATGACGTCGGGCGCACCCCCGTCTTCCTGAACGGAATTGGCAGCCACTTGGGCCTCCTCTTTCCCGACCGGGGGTCTTGCTATCGTTGCCTGCGCGCCTTGATGTCTGGCGCTCAGTGCGCTTCTTCCCAATTCTCGCCCGATCCCACGTCCACGACAAGAGGGACCTTGAGCTGCGCCACACCGCTCATGAGCGCGGGCATTTCCGCCTTGACGCGCGCGAGCTCGCCTCGAGGAACCTCGAGCACCAGCTCGTCGTGCACCTGCATGATCAGCTTGGAGCCGAGCTTCTCGCGGTCCAGCCACGCGTGCACGGCGATCATCGCGAGCTTGATCAGATCCGCGGCCGTGCCCTGCATCGGCGCGTTGATCGCGGCGCGCTCGGCGCCGCTTCGCCTCGCCGGGTTCGCGCTCCTGATCTCGGGCAGCCACAGGCGCCTGCCGAGCACGGTCTCGACGTAGCCGCGGTCGCGCGCGGATTTGCGCGTGTCCTCCATGTATTTCGCCACCCCGGGGTAGCGGGTGAAGTAGCTCGAGATGTAGGCCTGCGCCGTGGCGCGCTCCAGGCCGAGCTGCTGCGCCAGGCCGAAAGCCGACATGCCGTAGATGAGGCCGAAGTTGATCACCTTGGCGTAGCGGCGCTCCTCGGCGGTGACCTCTTTGAGCGATCGGCCGAACACCTCCGCGGCGGTCGCGCGGTGGATGTCCTCGCGCGCGGCGAACGCGCGCAGCAGGTTCTCGTCGCCGGAGATGTGCGCCATGATGCGCAGCTCCACCTGCGAATAGTCGGCGCTCACAATCGCGCAGCCCTGCGGCGCGACGAAAGCCTCGCGGATACGCCGGCCTTCGGGGGTCCTCACCGGGATGTTCTGCAGGTTCGGATCGTTCGACGAAAGCCGCCCGGTGACCGCGACCGCCTGGCTGTAGGTGGTGTGCACCCGGCCCGTCTGCGGGTTCACCATTTTCGGCAGCTTGTCCGTATACGTGGACTTGAGCTTCGAGATCTCGCGGTGATCGAGCAGCATGCGCGCGAGCGGGTGGTCGAGCGCGAGCTTCTCGAGCACGTCCTCGTCGGTCGAGGGCGCGCCCGAAGGCGTCTTCCTCACCACCGGGATACCTTTTTTCTCGAAAAAGATTTCGGCGATCTGCTTGGGCGAGCCGAGGTTGAAGGGCTGGCCCGCCTCCTTGTGAGCCTTGGCCTCCAGCTCGAGCATCTTCTGGCCCAGCTCGTGGCTCATCGCCTCGAGCTGTCTCGCGTCGATCAGCACTCCCGCCCTCTCCATCCTGTAGAGGACTTCGCGGACCGGCATCTCGATCTCGCCGTAGATGCGCGCGAGCTTCTCCTCGGCGGCGAGCTTCGGGTGGAGGACCGCGTGCAGCTGCAGCGTGATGTCCGTGTCCTCGGCCGAATACGCGGCCGCCCGCGCCACCTCCACCTGCTCGAAGGGAAGGCGCTGCGCGCCCGTGCCCGCCACCTCGTCGATCGAGAGCGGCTTCGCGCCCAGGTGCCGCTCGGCGAGGCTCTCCACGTCATGGCGAGCGCTGCTCTCGATCACGTAGGACTCGAGCAGCGTGTCGTGCGCGATGCCGCGCAAAGCGATCCCGTGGTTGGCGAACACGTGCTGGTCGTACTTGATGTCGTGGCCGAGCTTCTTGCGCTGCTCGCTCTCGAGCCAGGGTTTCAGCTTCGCGAGCGCATTTTCGATCCCGATCTGGCCCGGCGCGCCGGCATAGCGGTGGGCAAGCGGCAGGTACGCGGCGCGGCCGGCCGAGGTCGCAAAAGACAGGCCGACGAGGCGCGCCTGCATCGGCTCGTCGCTCGTGGTCTCGGTGCCCAGGGAAACGAGCCCGGCAGCCTCGACCTCCTTCAGCCAGCGCGACAGATCGTCCTCGCTTTCGATCGTCTCGTAGCGGCGCTCGATTTCGGCGCGCACGGGAATCGCCTGAGGGGGCGGCGCTTCGGCGGCGGCGGGCGGCGATTCCTTCAGCCACGACTTGAACCCGAAGCGCGAAAGAAGATCGCCGAGCTTCTTTTCGTCGCGCGGCGCGAGCTTGAGCTCCTCCAGATCGACGGGCAGCTTCACGTCGCATTTCACCGCGAGGAGCTGCCGCCCCTTGGGGAGCCAATCGAGCGCCTTGCGCAGGTTTTCGCCGACGGCTCCGTTGATCTCCGGCGCGTGACGCATGACTTCCTCGAGCGAGCCGTACTGCGACACCCACTTGGCCGCGGTCTTCGGGCCGACCTTCTCGACCCCGGGCACGTTGTCGACCGAGTCGCCGACCAAAGTCATGTAGTCGAGAATGCGCTCGGGCGGAACGCCGAACTTCGCCTTCACCCCTTCGGGATCGAGCCGCTCGTTCGACATGGTGTTGACCAGCGTCACGCGCCCCGTGACCAGCTGCGCGAGGTCCTTGTCTCCGGTCGAGATCACGCAGCGCATGCCGCGGCGGTCGGCCTCGCGCGCGAGCGTGCCGATGACGTCGTCCGCCTCGACCCCTTCGATCTGCAGCAGCGGCCAGCCCCAGGCGCGGATCGCCTCGAGCAGCGGCTCGACCTGCGAGCCCAGGTCGTCGGGCATGGGCGGGCGGTTCGCCTTGTACTTGTCGTACAGGTCGTCGCGGAAGGTCTTGCCGCGCGCGTCGAACACGCACGCGGCGTACTCGGCCTTGTAGTCGGCGAGCAGCTTGCGCAGCATGTTGAGCACGCCGTAGATCGCGCCGGTGGGCTCGCCCGCCGCGTTGCGCAGATCGGGCAACGCATGGAAGGCGCGGTACAGATACGACGACCCGTCAACCAGCAGCAGCGTTTTTTCCAAGGGAACTTTCGAGAGAAGCCCGGCGCCTGTCGCGCATTATCCCAGAATGATAGACTCGCTCCATGCGTCGACTATTTCTCGTTCTCGTGCTGCTCGCGCTTGCGCTGCCGCTCGCCGCGCAAAAGCCGACCGCGCCCCCCAAGCTCGAGCCGCTCCCCCAGCTTCCGCCGCCTCCGCCCGGGACCGCCGATCAGCCCGAGGAGCCGCCGGTGCGCATCCGTTCCGGGCAAGACCAGGTCGAGGAGCAGCTTATCGACGGCCGACACGTGGTGCGAGTGACGACCCCGCAGGGCCAGGAGTACTGGCTGGTCGAGGATCTGGGTGACGGCCCCGGAGTGAAGAACGAGAGCCTGGATCACGGCGTGCGCGTGCCGCTTTGGGTGATCAAACGGTTCTGACGCTCGCGCGGGCGTCATGTCGGTCTTCACGCGCGTCACTCCCGATGAGCTCTCGGCCTGGCTGAAGCGCTACGCGATCGGCACGCTCTCCGACTTGCAGGGCATCGCGGCCGGTATCGAGAACACCAATTACTTCGTCACGACTTCGCACGGCCGTTTCGTCCTGACGCTCTTCGAGAGACTGGGCGCCGCGGAGCTTCCGTTCTACCTGAACCTGATGGCTCACCTCGCGCGCCACGGCATTCCGTGCCCGGCACCCATCGCCGACCGGAGCGACAAATATCTGGGGACCCTGAACGGCAAACCCGCCACCATCGTCACCTGCCTGCCGGGCGCGCCGCTCGCCTCACCTCGCGCCGTCCACTGCGAGCATGTCGGCGCGATCCTCGCCGACATGCATCTCGCCGGGAAGAGCTACGGCGGCAAGCTCGAGAATCCGCGCGGGCCGAAATGGTGGCGCGAGGCCGCGCACCAGGTGGAGCCCTTTCTCGACGGGGCGCGCCGCGAGCTGCTCGCCTCTGAGCTCGGATTCCAGGTCCGGTACCGCGAGCTGGACCTGCCGCGCGGACCGGTGCACGCGGACCTCTTTCGCGACAACGTGCTCTTCGAAGGCGACCGCATCGGCGGAGTGATCGATTTCTACTTCGCCGGGACCGACGCGCTGCTGTTCGACGTGGCGGTGACGGTCAACGACTGGTGTGTCGACCAGGCGGGCGAGATCGACGGCGAGCGCGCGGCGACGCTTCTGGCCGCGTACCGCCGCGTGCGCGGATTCACCGACGCCGAGCACCAGGCCTGGCCGGTGCTGCTGCGGGCGGCGGCGTTGAGATTCTGGCTTTCGCGCCTGTACGATTTCTATCTGCCGCGCCCAGGAGAGCTTACCCACGCCCACGATCCCGAGCACTTTCGCCGCGTGCTCGAGTCGCGCCGCGCGCGCCCGGTTCCGCTCGACTGACATGCGCGTCGTCCCGGCGAGAAACGGCTGGTCGTGGCTAGTGACGGGGTTCGCGCTCTTTAGAAAAAACCCGCCGATGTGGCTCTTTCTCGTTTTCACGTACTGGCTCGGGCTCGCGCTTCTGGGCCAGGTCCGCTACCTCGGCCCCGCCGCGTCGACCGTCCTCCTCCCGGCGTTTTCGGTGAGCTTCATGGTGATCTGCGCCGTGCTCGAGCGCGGGGGAATGCTGCGGCCGGAGCTGCTCATTTCGGGCTTCAGAAACGGGCCCTCCACCCTGATCGTGCTCGGCGTCCTGTATTTCCTCTCGACCCTCGCGGTGCTCGGCGTCGCCTCGCTCGCCGACGCGGGCGCGCTTCTGCGGTGGTTCTTCCTCGGCCGCAAGCCCCCCGACGACGTCGTGAAAGACGACAGCCTCCTGCGAGCCATGCTCGTTACCGTGGTGGCGGCCGTGCCGGTCGCCATGGCCTTCTGGTTTGCGCCCGTGCTCGCGGCGTGGAATCGCGCCGGCGCGGCCCAGTCGCTCTTCTACAGCTTTTTCGCGGTGTGGCGGAACCGGCGGGCTTTCGCGGTCTACTGCGCCGCGCTCTTCGCGGCGAGCGTTCTGTTCCTGATCGCGGTGCGGGTGCTGGCGGCCCTCTCCAGCGGGCAGGAGCCGCTGGTACAGTCCTTTGCGCTCGTTCTCAGCCTTCTCGCCCTGCCCACTCTGTTCGCCAGCTTCTACGCGAGCTACCGCGACATCTTCCCGGACAACGCGGTGCCGTCCGAGACGCCGTCGGACCGGGAAAGACCGTAGCCGGCCCCCGATTCTGCTATCCTTCCCGGCGTGCCCTGCGAGCTGTGCGCTTCCCCGGGAGGGGACCTGCTCTGGCGCGACGAGTTCTGCCGCATCGTTCTCGTCGACGATCCCGATTACCCTGGCTTCTGCAGAGTGGTTCTGGAGCGGCACGTAAAGGAAATGACCGACCTCGCACCCGACGAGCGCATGCGGCTGATGAACGCGGTGTTCGCGACCGAGGCCGCGCTGCGCGGTCTCCTCAGCCCTCACAAGGTCAACCTCGCAAGCCTCGGCAACGTCACGCAGCACCTGCACTGGCATGTAGTTCCGCGCCACCAGGACGATCGCCACTATCCCCGACCGATCTGGTCCGAGCCCTCGCGGGAGCGAGTTTCGCGGCGCGTCGCGCCCGACCCGGCGGCGCTCGGCGCCGCGCTCAGACAATTACTCTCCTAGCCCTATGTCGACCTTCGATCTGCCCAGCATCAGGCCCGACGCGGCGCCCGAATTCACCAATGCGTCCGGCTGCGCCAAGTGGCTCCAATCGGTGCCGCTCATCAATGTGGGACCGGCGCACGAGCGCCTGCTGCGGCAGCTCGAGGAGCTGAACGCGTACAAGATCTCGCCGTCGGAGCGCCTCAAGATCCTGGAGTTGCTGCGCGAGGCCGTGGGTTTCGTCCAGAAGGAGCACTCGAAGAAATTCGCGAGCCGCCCCGCGCCGCTCGCCCCACCGGAGCGCGAGACGCTGAAGAACGCGCACGCGCTGTGGGACGCTTTCTCGACCGGATATCAGCACTGCCTGCAGGCGGTCGCAGACGGCGCCGGCGGACTGGGCGCGGCCCTCATAGGCCAGCGCGTCCAGTGGTGCACGGGTCAGAGGATGATCGCCAGCTATCAGGCCTATCAGGACGTCGGCGAGCGCGAATGGAAGCTGCTGCACCGCGTATTCGCTCTGGTCGAGGAAAGGGGCAAGACCCGGGACGAAATTCCGCATCCGGAGCACAAGGGCAAGGAGACCACTTGCACCGAGACCTACGCGCAGGTGCTGCTCCTCGACCTCGCCAATCCCGGGAAGCTCACGCCGCGGCAGATCGAGCTGGTCTCGATGTGGCTCGAACGCTGGACGCGCAAGATCACGATCGGTCGCACATCCGCCGACGCCGGCGAGGGTGTCCCGCCTCTGGTCGTGGATCTTTCCGGCAGCGGCGGCGCCTCGCACCGCCCGGCGCAAGGCGACGCCTCCCGCCTCCTCGACATCCAGGATCTCCGCGGCGATTTGCGCAAGCGCATCGCCTTGCTGCGCAAAGGCGACACCCCCGCGGAGCTCGGTCTGGGCGAAGACGTCACGCCGGCGCTCGCCGAGAGCATGCTCGTCATGCTCTACCGGCGCTGGTGCGAGGACAAGCAAGCGCGCGCGCATCCGCGGCACGGTGCGAGCGGCACGGCGCAGACCTGCATGGGGATGCCCGCGATACATTACTACGTCACCGGACGCTCGTTCGCGGCGCGCGGCAGCGCCCGGACGATATCCCAGAAGGAGCACGAGGAGCTCGCGACCTTCGGGCGCCTGGCCACGCGCCACGAGGACGAGCCCCGCACCGCGCCGAATTTTCCGCTCGAGAGCTGGCAGATCAAGGACGAGAGCGCTTCGGGGTTGCGCCTGGAGCGCGTCGATCCCGCGGCGAGCTCCCGTCTGCTGCTGGGACAGCTGATGGGTATCCGGCTGGCCGACGCCAAGGTTTTTCTTCTGTGCACGATCAAGTGGATGTTGGTCTCGGCGGACTTCGGCCTTCGCATCGGCGTGCAGATCCTTCCGGGGGTCCCTCAGGGAATCGGGATCAAGGCAGCCGGGGTGAACACCGAACCGCATACCCAAGGTTTTCTGCTGCCGGCGTTCGCCCCGCTTCAAGCTCCCGAGACGCTCGTGACGCCCGCGGCCTGGTTCAAGCCGAAGCGCGAGATCGAGGTGGCCGATCGCCCCGGCAGGGTGCGCCTCCTCGCGCTCATCGATCGCGGCCCCGACTACGAGCGCGTGAGCTTCGAAGCAGGCTGAAGTCCGCGCGATGGCCGAGCCCGGCGCTCCGACACCGACGGAGATCAAGCTGCACCAGAAATCGAGGGTGTTCGAGATCTCGTTCTCCGACGGCAGCCGCTTCGAGCTGCCCTACGAGTTCCTGCGCGTGTACTCGCCGTCCGCTGAGGTGCGAGGCCACGGACCAGGGCAGGAGGTCCTGCAGGCGGGCAAGAAGGACGTGGACATCGTGAGCCTGGAGCCGGTGGGGAGCTACGCGGTGCAGCCTCATTTCTCGGACGGGCACGCCACCGGTATCTATTCCTGGGACTACCTGTACGGGCTCGGCGTGAATCACCACACCCTCTGGCAGGAATATCTCGAGCGACTGAAGGCCGCGGGCGCCCGCCGCGAGGCCTGAGCACCGAGGTCTGCCATTTGCTAGCATGTCCGAATGAGCGAGACCGATTTCGGATACCGGCGCATCGACGAGGCAGAAAAGGCGGGCCGGGTGGCGGGCGTTTTCTCCTCGGTTGCGGCCAGGTACGACCTGATGAACGATCTGATGTCGGGGGGCCTCCACCGGCTGTGGAAGGCCTTCGCGGTGGCGCTCGCGGGCGTGCGCGAAGGCGAGCGCGTGCTCGACGTCGCTGCCGGGTCCGGCGACCTCGCGCTCGAATTCGCGAAGCGCGCCGGGGCGAGCGGCGAGGTTTGGCTGACCGACATCAACCGCGCGATGCTCGAGCGCGGGCGCGACCGCCTGCTCGACCGCGGCCTGACCCTCCCGGCCATACAATGCAACGCGGAAGCCCTGCCTTTTCCCTCCGACACCTTCGACTGCGTCAGCGTGGCCTTCGGCCTGCGCAACATGACCGACAAGGACGCAGCGCTCGCGGAGATGCGCCGCGTGCTCAAGCCCGCAGGAAGGCTGCTCGTCCTCGAGTTCTCGCGCGTCTGGGCGCCGCTCGCGAAAGCCTACGACTGGTACTCCTTCACGGTGCTACCATGGCTCGGCAGGAAGGTCGCCGGCGACGAGGCGGCATACCGTTATCTCGCCGAATCGATACGCGTGCACCCCGACCAGGAGGCAATGAAGGGCATGCTCGAACGAGCGGGGCTGGAAAATGTCGAATATTTCAACCTGAGCGCGGGCGTCGTCGCCCTGCATCGGGGCTACAAGTACTGAACCGAGGAGAGAGACCATGAAAGGACTGATCGTTTCACTGATCGCGCTGTCGTTCGGCGCGGCGCTCCTGGCGGACGACGCGCAAGCGGCGAGGCTGGGCGGCGGCCGGAGCCTCGGCGCCCAGCGACAGGTCACCGCGCCGCCGAAGCAGGCGACCCCTCCTTCGCAGCAGCAGCCGGCCGCTGCGCCGCAGCCCGCGGGGCAGAACCGCTGGCTCGGGCCGCTCGCAGGACTCGCGGCGGGTTTGGGCCTCGGCTGGCTGTTCGCCCAAGGCGGCTTCGGACCCGTGATCGGCGCGCTCCTCATGGCCTTGCTTGCAGGTGTCGTCGTGTTCGCATTGATCCGCTTGCTTTCGAGACGTCGAACCCAGGGGTCGCGCCTCCAGTACTCGGGCTTCGGCGATGAGACCGTCGCGGCGCCGCCGCCCTCACAGCTTCCCGGCGACTCTCGCGAGCAGCCCAACTACCGCAGCCAGTTCGTCTCCAATATCCCCTCCGGCTTCGATGTCGAGGGCTTTCTCAAGGAAGCGAGACGCAACTTCATGCGCCTTCAGGACGCAAACGACCGCGGCGACCTCATCCGCCTTCGCCAAGTGACCACGCAGGAGATGTTCGACGCCCTGCAAGAGGACGCGCGCCGGCGCTCGGGAGATCAGCAGACCGACGTGGTCACGCTGAACGCGGCGCTTCTCGAGGTCGTGACCGAGCGCGACCTGCACTGGGCGAGCGTGCGTTTCTCCGGCTCGATGCGCGAGGAGGCGAGCGCGCCCGCCGAGCCCTTCGAGGAAATCTGGAACCTGTGCAAGCCCGCGAACGGCTCCTCGGGCTGGCTGCTCGCCGGAATCCAGCAGACGCATTGACCGGGCGGCCGACCGCGGCCCCTATGCTCGAGCGCGGCGCGGTCGCCGGACTGAACCACCTGCTGTCGCAGCAGTCCTGGGCGTCGGAACGCCTCAAGGCTTTCGCGGGGAAGGGCCTCGAAGTCCGCTGCCCTCCCTTTCCGGAGCTGCGCCTTACCATCACCGACAAAGGGCTCTTGGAGCGCGCGCAAGGCGAGGCGCCCGGAGCGCTCGTCGTGAAGCTCAAACCCGGGGTCTTGCCGCTGCTGCTCGCGCGGGACGACGTTGCGCGAAGCCAAATCGAAATCGAGGGATCGGCGGACCTCGCGGGCGCCGTGGACTATCTGGTCCGCAATCTGAGCTGGGACTTCGAGGAAGACCTATCCGTCGTGTTCGGGGACGTCCTCGCCCATCGCCTTGCCGCGGGCGGCAGGGCCTTTGCGGCGTGGCAGCGTGAGGCCTTGGTGCGGCTCGCCGAGAACCTCGCCGAATACTGGACCGAGGAGCGGCCGCTGCTCGCGCGGCCGGCCGACGCCGAGAAATTCCGCCGCGAAGTCGACGCGCTGAGCGAGGAGGTTGCGCGGCTCGAGAAGCGCATCGAGCGCCTGGCATCCGCGGCCAAGCGCTGAAGCCGCCTTGTTCCGTCTCGCCAAGATCCTCTGGATAAGCCTGCGCTTCGGGCTGGACGAGTTCGCGCTCCCCCCGGGCAGTCGGACCACCCGCGTTCTTTGGTTTCGCGCGCTCGCCGAGCCGCGCGCAGTGAGGCTGCGCAGGGCGCTGGAGGCGCTCGGGCCGATCTTCGTCAAGTTCGGCCAGGCGCTCTCGACGCGCCGCGACTTGCTGCCCGCCGATCTCGCAGATGAACTCGCGAAGCTCCAGGACCAGGTGCCTCCGTTTCCAGGGGAGCTGGCGGTCGCCGAGGTCGAGCGCGCCTTCGGCAAGCCGATCGCCGCGATATTCGAGAAGTTCGATCCGAAACCGGTGGCGAGCGCGTCGGTCGCCCAGGTCCATCTTGCCGTCCTCCCCGGAGGCGGCGAGGCGGCGGTCAAGATCCTCAGGCCGGGGATGCTGCCGGTGATCGGAGAGGATCTCGCGCTTCTCGACACGGCCGCGGGTCTGGTCGAGCGCTTCTCCGCCGACGGAAAGCGCTTGAAACCGCGCGAAGTGGTGGCGGAATTCGCGCGGCACCTGTTCGAGGAGCTCGACCTCATGCGCGAAGCGGCGCACGCCAGCCAGCTGCGCCGGAACTTCCACGATTCACCGCTGCTCGCCGTCCCGGAGGTGTATTGGGAGCGGTGCACCGGCACCGTCATGACCATGCAGAGGATGCGCGGCACTCCCGTGAGCCAGGTCGAGGAGCTCAGGCGGCAGGGCGTGGACATGCCGAAGCTCGCGCGCACCGGCGTCGAAATATTCTTCACGCAGGTGTTCCGCGACGGCTTCTTCCACGCCGACATGCACCCGGGGAACATCCTGGTGACTCCGGAAGGCCGCTATGTCGCGCTCGATTTCGGCATCATGGGCACGCTCAGCGAGGTGGACAAGCAGTACCTCGCGCAGAATTTCCTCGGCTTCTTCCAGCGCGACTACGCCCGAGTCGCGCGGGCGCATCTGGAGGCGGGCTGGGTGCCCGCCGACACCAGGGCGGACGAGTTCGAAGGCGCGATTCGCGCCGTGTGCGAGCCGTTCTTCGACAGGCCGCTCGGGGAAATCTCCTTCGGCCGGGCGCTCGTGCGCCTTTTTCAGACCTCGCGCCGCTTCAACGTCGAAATCCAACCGCAGCTGGTGATGCTGCAGAAGACGCTTCTCAACATCGAGGGCCTGGGCCGCCAGCTCGACCCCGAGCTGGATTTGTGGACGACTGCCAAGCCGTTTCTGGAGAATTGGATGCGCGAGCAGGTCGGCTTCAAGGGGCTGCTGCGCACCATCCGCAACGAGGCGCCGCATTGGGCAACGATCCTGCCGCAGCTGCCGCGCCTGCTGCACCGGGCGCTCGCCGGGGATCGCGTGGAAAGAATCGAGCAGATGCTCGCCGATCTGCTGCTGCTGGAGCGCCGCCGCAACCGGCTGATCGGGCTGGCCGTCGCGCTGCTCGCGCTGGCGCTCGCGTGGGCGGCGGTATCGAGTTTCGTCTGATCAACTGCCGTAGAGGTACGCCGGCAGCCACAAGGTCATGCCGGGCCACAGGTACATGATCACCATGCACAGGATCACGACCAGCATGTAGGGCATCATTCCGGCGAAGATCTGGTTGAGCGTCACGTGTTTCGGCGCGACACCCTTCAGGTAGAACGCCGACATCGCCACCGGCGGCGACAGGAACGCCGCCTGCAAATTGACGAATACCAGCGTCCCCCACAGGATCGGATCGATCTCGAAATGCTTGAGAAGCGGCAGGAAGATCGGAACGAAGATGACGATGATCTCGGTCCACTCCAGAGGCCAACCCAGGAGGAAGATGATCGCCTGCGACAGGATCATGAACTGCACCGGCGTCAGGTTGAACGAGAGCACCCATCTCTCGACGAGCTGCTGGCCGCCGAGAATGGCGAACACGGCGGAGAACAGCGCCGAGCCGACGAACAGCCAGCACACCATCGCAGTGGTCTTGGCGGTGAGGAACATCGACTCCTTGGTCCGCTTCCAGTCGAGAGTACGCGCCTGCAATGCGAGCAGGAACGCGCCTGCGGCGCCGATCGCCGCCGACTCGGTAGCCGTGGTGATGCCGAAGAGAATCACCGCGAGCACCACGATCGTGAGGATGCCCAGGGGCATGACCGACGAGGTCAGCAGCTTCAGCAGCTCGAATTGCTCGGCCTGCATGGTCGCGTAGTACCACAGGAGCACCAGCGCGGTCGCGGCGACGATGCCCCAGAACCAGGCGTAGAACGCGGGCGGCGGCCCGGCTTCCGCCGGCGCGGCGGGGCCCTGCTTCAGCTCGGGATCGCCCAGTTCCTGCAAGCCCTCGGGTTCCGCAGCCGAGTCCGAAACTGCGGATTCCGCCGCGCCGAGCTCGAGCGGTTTTTCCTCCTGCGGCTGCGACGCTGCCTGCTGCACCCTGGCGACCCTTGCGGGTTGCACGTCGGCCTGCTGGTGGATCACCACGTACCACCAAATGCCCCACAAGGTCACGGCAGCCAGCACCAGCGGGAAAAGCGCGGCGAGGAAGTTCTTCCACAGCGTGACGTACGTCAAGCGGCGGCCGTCGCTCTCGATTGCCAGGGCTTTCCCGGGCGAACCCAGCGCCCTCAGCAAGCCTATCGGCATATTGCGTGAATACGCCTGTTGGAATTTGCGCATCCATTCGGGCACCGGCACCTTCTGCTCGGATTCAGGCAGGCGCGGTGCGATCTTGGGGTTGATGAGCGCCCAGCCGACGATGTAGACGAGATAGAGGAACGCGAGGAAAAAACCGGGGAACATCGCGGAGGCGTAGAGCTTCACCACCGACTGGCCCGCCACCGCCGCGTAGACGATGATCATGACCGAAGGCGGGATCAGGATGCCGAGCGTTCCGCCGGCGGTGATCACGCCCGCGGCGAGGCGCACGTCGTAGCCGGCCTTCAGCATCGGGTTGAACGCGATCACGCCCATGAGGACCACGACCGCTCCCACGAGGCCGCTGGCGATGCCCCAGAAGGTACAGACGACGAGCGTCGCGATCGCGAGCGAGGCCGGGAGCCGCCGGAACGCGAGCTGTATGCTGTAGAACATCTTGTCGACGAGCGCCCCGCGCTCCATCACGTAGCCCATCAGCACGAAGAGCGGTATCGAAAGCAGGGTGTCGTTCAGCATCGCTCCGTAGGTGCGCTCGACCATGAGGTCGAAGACCTTGTTCTGCGTCCAGGACTGCGACGGATCCCAGAACGCGATGAAGCCGAAGAACATCCCCAGGCCCATCAGGGTGAAGGCGGTGGGAAAGCCCATCATGATGACGACCACGATGAGCACGAGCATGGTCAATCCCAGCGCCGGATCGCTCATCGCTCGGTTCCTCCTCCGCCCGCGCGCTGGTGCGCGGCCTCGTCGATCTCGTGCACGTGCTCGATCGCGAGCTTCTTCGATTCCTCGTCGACGTAGGTGCTGCCGGCGAGCTGCTCCTCGACCACGTCGATCTCCTCCGCGTCTTTCAGCCGGGCGGGCCAGTCGCCGGTTTTCAGGCAGATGACGCAGCGGACGATCTCCGCCAGGCCCTGCAGCAGCACCAGCGCGCCCGCGATCGGTATGAACGTCTTGAACGGATAGACCGGCGGGCCTTCCGCGGTGACGTTGGAGTGCTCGCCGATCCTCCAGGAGATCTCCGCGAAGTCCCAGCCCGCGTAGATCAAGGCGCCGATTCCCGGGAGAAAGAAGATGATGTAGAGCACCAGGTCGAACGTCGCCTGAGTGCGCGGGCGCATCGAGCCGTAGAGGAAATCGCCGCGCACGTGGCCGTCCTGGGCGAGCGTGTAGGCGCCGCACATCATGAAGAGCGTGCCGTACATCATCGCGGTGGCGTCGAACATCCAGGCGGTCGGGGCGTTCAGGATGTAGCGTTTGAAGACCTCGATGCAGACGGTCAGCATGAGGATGCCCCCGAGCCACGAGAACGCCTTGCCGACGAAGGTGCTGACGGCGTCGAGGCGCAGGATGAGGCGGTTGATGTCGGTCATTTTCAGCGCAGGGAGTTAAACTCCCGCGCCGATCCAGCGCAACTAGGGCAAACCCTAGGCGGGCGGATCAGTGGCCGCGGCGGGTCAGTCGATCCTGAACGACGAGATTGATGAGCTCGGCAGTGGTTTTCGCCTGGAGCTTGGTCATGATCCTCTTGCGATGGAACTCGACGGTCTTGACAGCGATGCCCAGCTCCTCGGCGACGATCTTGTTCAGCTTGCCGTCGACCACGCGCCCGAGCACTTCGAGCTCGCGCGCGCTGAGCGTGGACATTCTCGCGTCGAGATCTTTCCTGCGCTGCGCCGCGCCGCGCGCCTCGGCATCGGTCTCGAGCGCGCGCCGCACGAGGCCGATCAGCGCCTCGTCGTCGAAGGGCTTCTCGATGAAATCGAGCGCGCCGCGGCGCACCGCCGCGACGGCCATCGCCACGTCGCCGTGCGCCGTGATGAAGACCAGCGGGATCCGCATTCCGCGCGTCTGGAGCTCCTCCTGGAGCTGCAGCCCGCTCATCCCCGGCATCCTCACGTCCAGCAGCAGGCACGCGGGCCGGTCGGGCAGGAAGCGGGCGAGAAACTCCGCCGCGTCCGCGTAAGTCTCCACGGCGAGGCCGTCGGACTCAAGCAGCGAGCGCAGCGAATCGCGGAATCCCGGGTCGTCGTCGACGACGTGAACGACCGGAGTCATGTCCTCGCCGGCGCCACCGGCAGAGTGAAATGGAAGCTGCTGCCGCCGCCCGGGTTGGCGCTCGCCCAGAGCGATCCGTCGTGGAACTCGACGATAGAGCGGCAGATGCTCAAGCCCAGTCCCATGCCTTCTCGACGGGTGGTAAAGAAGGGCTGAAAGAGATTCTGCGCGAAATCGGCGGAAATGCCGTGGCCGCAGTCGCGCACCGAGATCCTCACGAACTGGGCGTCGTTCATCGCGGTGAGGACGCGCAGCTCCCGGTTTGCCGCCGGGGTGTCCCGCATCGCCTCGATCCCGTTCCGGATCAGGTTCATGATGACCTGCTCCACCATGACCCGGTCGGCGTCGACCTTCGGCAAGTCCGAAGCCGGCTCGAACACCAGATCGATTTCGTGCTCGGCGGCTTCGCCGCGCATGAGCGAAAGCGTGTCCTCCACCATGGGATTGGCGTCGATCGGGCTGCGGCTCGGCTCGCGCTTCCGCACGAACTCGCGGACCCGCTGGATGATCGCTCCGGCGCGGGCCGCCTCCTCGCTGGCGTGCTCCATGATTTCCTCGAGCACGCCGGGCTCCCATTTCCCCGACCTCAAGCGGCGCAGGCAGCTCTTGTTGTAGTTGACTACCGCGGACAGCGGCTGGTTGATCTGGTGCGCGAGCATCGAGGCCACCTCGCCGACGGCGACGAGCTTGGCGGTCGCCTCCAGACGCTCGCGCTGCCGGTTCACCCGCTCGTCGGAGCGCGCGAGCGCCTGCTTCAGCCGGCTCAGCATCGCGCCGAAGATGACGAAGATCGTGAGCTTGATCAGGGCTTCCCAGTAGCGGTAGAACGGGTGCGAATATTCGTGGCCGGCGAAGATGTCCATGAAGAACCATGCGATCGTCGAGGCGATCGCAATGCCGATGCCCGCGCGCAGGCCCACGATCCACGTCGTCAGGAATATCGGGATCAGATAGAGGATCGAGAGCGTGAATTCGTAGCCGGTAGCCAGGTCCACCAGCCCGATGAAGAGGACCATGGCGAGACTCGCCGTGACCGTTCCGATCGAGGACACCGCGAGATACCGAATCAGGCTGAGAATGAGGCCTCCTTGTCCGTCGGAATATTAATCCAGGTTTCCGCTCAAGCGGCGACGTGGGATAGAATCGCGCGGCGGTCCCGCTCGCGGAAGACAAAGCCATGCTCATCGCCTTCGTCGTCCTGTACCTGATCGTCACGATCGCGATCGGCCTTTGGGCGGCGATGCGCGTGAAAAACTCCAGGGACTACGTCGTCGCGGGCCGCAGCCTGCCTCTGTACATGAACACGGCGACGGTCTTCGCCACCTGGTTCGGCGCCGAGAGCGTGCTCTCGGTCTCGGTCGAGTTCTCCAAGAGCGGGCTGGGCGGCATCATCGCCGACCCCTTCGGCTCCTCGATCTGCCTGGTCATCGTCGCGCTGCTCTTCGCGCGCGCCTTCTACCGCATGGACCTGCTCACCATCGGCGACTTCTACCGCAAGCGTTACGGGCGCACCATGGAGCTCGGCACCAGCGTGGTCATCGCCATCTCCTATCTCGGATGGACCGCGGCGCAGCTGACCGCGCTCGGCCTGGTCTTCTCGACGCTGACGAACGGCGCCGTCTCGCTCCAGACGGGCATCATCATCAGCGGCGCCATCGTTCTCGCCTACACCATCTGGGGCGGCATGTGGTCGGTGGCGATGACCGACCTGTTCCAGTCGGTGATGATCATTCTCGGCCTCGGGATCATCGCCTGGTTCGTCGGCGACATGGCGGGTGGAGCGGGCAAGGTCGTCGGCGCGGCAGTCGAGGCCGGAAAGTTCGAGTTCTGGCCGAAGGGCGGAACCAAGGAATGGCTCGCCTTCGTCACCGCGTTCCTGACGCTCGCGATCGGCTCGATCCCGCAGCAGGACATCTTCCAGCGCGTCACCTCGGCGAAGAACGAGAAGACCGCAGTCGCCGGCAGCCTGCTCGGGGGAGTGGTCTATTTTTGCTTCGTCTTCGTGCCGATCTACATCGTCGGCGCAGGGCTCCTCATCGATCCGTCGCTCGGAACGCTGCTAACGGCTCCCGATGCCCGCGAGACCCAGCGCATCCTCCCCGAGTTCATCCTCGGCCACACGCCGATGTGGGTCCAGGTGCTGTTCTTCGGCGCGCTCCTGTCGGCGATCCTTTCGACGGCGAGCGGCGCGATCATCGCGCCGACCTCGCTGTGCACCGAAAACATCGTCAAGCCGCTCTATCCGCACATGAGCGACCGCCAGTTCCTGCTCACGCTTCGCGTCGTCCTGGTGTCTTTCACCCTCGCCGCCCTGGTATTCGCCCTGCACTCGAAGCAGACGATGTACGACATGGTGCAGAACGCCTACACCGTGACGCTGGTGGCCGCGCTGGTGCCGCTCGCGGCCGGAATCTTCTGGAAGAGAGCGAACAACGCCGGTGCCATCCTGTCCGCGGTGTTCGGCCTCGTCGCCTGGATGATCGCGGCTTTCACCGCGCCGGACGCCACCGTGCCGCCGACGCTGGTCGGCCTGGCGTTCTCCATCCTGGGCATGGTCCTCGGCGCCCTCGTGCCGCGCACCGTGGTGCCGGACCACCACCACCACCACGCCCCCCGCTAGTCCGCGCCCGCCCGGACTCGGCTACAATTCGCGCGCCCTTCAACGCAGCGAGGTCTCCATGTTCGCACGCTTGATGCCGCACGAAGGCCGGTTCTTCGACTACTTCTCGGCGCACGCCTCGCTGATTCTCGAGGGCGCGACCGAGCTCAAGGCGATGATGGACGATCTCGGGCAGGTCGAGCGCCACGCGCACAACATCAAGGCCATAGAGACCAAGGCCGACACCGTCACCTACCAGACGATCCAGCTACTCCACCAGACCTTCATCACGCCGATCGACCGCGAGGAGATCCACCAGCTCATCACCCGCATGGACGACATCCTCGACCTGATGGAGGACGTGTCGCAGAGCGTTTTTCTCTACGACATACGCAAGATCCCGGACGAGGCGAAGCGCCTGGCCGAGATCTGCGTCGGCTGCGCCGAGAAAGTGAAAGCGGCGGTGCAGCTGCTCGACAACATGAAGAACTCCGACGCCATCATGAAGCTGTGCAGCGAGATCGACCGCCTGGAGACCGACGCGGACCAGGTGCTGCGCGCGGCTTTGGCGAAGCTCTTCCGCCACGAGCCCGACACCCGCGAGCTCGTCAAGCTGAAGGAGATCTACGAGTACCTGGAGACGGTCACCGACCGCTGCGAGGACGTCGCGAACATCATCCAGGGCATCGTCCTCGAGAACGCCTGAGCCCGCGTGGCGATCAGCTTCGAGATCGTGGTCTTCCTGGTGGCGGTGGCCCTCGCGTTCGACTTCATGAACGGCTTTCACGACGCCGCGAACTCGATCGCGACGGTCGTATCGACCCGCGTGCTGCGCCCGCACTGGGCCGTCATCTGGGCGGCGTTCTTCAACTTCGCCGCGCTGTTCGTGTTTGGCCTGGCGGTTGCGGCGACCATAGGCAAGGGTATCGTCGATCCGAAGATCGTCGACCACTACGTCGTATTCGGCGCGCTCGTGGGCGCGATCGCCTGGGACGCGATCACGTGGTACTACGGCATCCCTTCCAGCTCCTCGCACGCCCTGATCGGCGGAGTCGCGGGCGCAGCCGTGGCGAAGGGCGGAGTGGGAACCCTGATCGCGAGCGGCTTTCTCAAGATCGCGCTCGCCATCGTGTTCTCGCCGCTCCTGGGTTTTGTGCTCGCGGTCGCGCTGATGATCGGCGTATCCTGGCTGTTCGCCCGCGCCACGCCTTTCCGGATCGACCGATGGTTCCGCAGGCTGCAACTCGTGTCCGCCGCGCTCTACAGCCTCGGCCACGGCGGCAACGATGCCCAGAAGACCGTAGGCATCATCTGGATGCTCCTGATCGCTTCCGGGTTGACCACCGCAGCCGAGCCACTGCCCGCCTGGGTCGTGATCCTGTGCTACGGCGCGATCGCGCTGGGCACGTTGTTCGGCGGCTGGCGCATCGTCAAGACCATGGGGCAGAAGATCACGCCGCTCAAGCCCGTCGGCGGCTTCTGCGCCGAGACGAGCGGCGCGATCACCTTGTTCCTCGCGACCGGCCTGGGCGTGCCGGTTTCCACCACCCATACGATCACCGGGTCCATCGTCGGCGTCGGATCGGCGCGCAAGCTCTCGGCAGTCCGCTGGGGCGTCGCCGGCAACATCGTCTGGGCCTGGATTTTCACCATTCCCTGCTCGGCCTTCATCGCGGGCCTGGCGTGGTGGCTGGGAACGCACTACTTCTGAGGATATGCCGGACCGCCTCCGCGCGATCGAGGCCGACATCACCCGGCTCGCGGTGGACGCCATCGTCAACGCGGCGAACAATTCGCTTCTGGGCGGCGGCGGGGTCGACGGCGCGATCCACCGCGCCGCCGGCCCCGAGCTGCTGCGCGAATGCCGCGCGCTCGGCGGCTGCGCCACCGGCGACGCCAGGATCACCCGCGGCTACCGCCTCCCGGCGAAGCACGTGATCCACACGGTGGGCCCCGTCTGGAACGGCGGAGCGAGCGGGGAGCCGCAGCTGCTCGCTTCGTGCTATCGCCGCAGCCTCGCGCTGGCGCTGGAACACGGATGCCGCACCGTCGCCTTCCCTGCGATCAGCTGCGGCGTGTACGGCTACCCCATGGAGCTCGCCGCGGGGATCGCCGTGCTCGAGTGCCGCCGGTTCGCGCGGGAGCACGAAGCGATCGAGCAGGTCACCTTCGCGCTGTTCGGCGCCGCCGCGCTCGCCGTCTACGAGGCCGAGCTGACCAGGCCATGAGAGAATCGGGCGGCCATGGCCCGTGAGCAGCCGTCCACGCTCGTGCGTTACCTGTTCGTGGCGTATGTGCTGCTCGTCGTCTACGCGAGCCTGCATCCTTTCTACGGCTGGCGGGATCGCGGTCTGCCCGCGTTCGCTTTTCTCACGGCCTCCTTCAACCGGCCGATACCCGTTTTCGACCTCGTCCTGAACGTTCTCGGCTATATCCCGCTCGGCTTCCTCGCCGTGCTCGCGACTTATCCCAGGCTGCGCGGCTTGGCCGGGTTCGCCCTTGCCGTGGTCAGCTGCGTCCTCTTGAGCTTCACGCTGGAGTCCCTGCAACTCTACCTGCCGACGCGCACCTCCTCGAACCTCGACCTCATGGCCAACGCCGCGGGAGGTTCGCTCGGCGCCTTTGCGGCGCTCGCAGCGTCGCGGCCGCTGATGGATGCGGGTGAATTGCAGCGCCTGCGGAACGACCTGTTTCTTTCGGGAGGCCGCGTCGACCTCGGCCTGGTGCTGCTCGGGCTGTGGCTTTTCTCGCAGCTCAACCCGGAAACGCTCCTGTTCGGCACCGGCGACCTGCGCGATCTGTTCAAGAGCCCTTCGGGCAAGCTCTACCCGGCGGAGGTGTTCCTGCGCGTGGAAGCCGGAGTCGCCTGCGCCAACGGCTTTGCCGCGGGACTGCTCGCCGCCTGCCTGATCGAGCGCAGCCAGCCGGCGCGAGGGGTGGTGATGCTGCTGATCGGGACGGCTCTGGCCGCTCACAGCATCGCTTTCGGCCTGCTCGTCAACCCGCAGGACTTTCTTTCCTGGGTGACGCCGGGGGCCCTCTACGGCGTCGCCGGCGCAATCGCGCTGCTGATGGTCGCGGTCGCCCTGCCGCGCTCGACGCAACTCCCGCTCGTCGGCCTCGCCCTGCTCGCCGCCACGGCGATCGTCAACCTCGCTCCCGCCAACCCCTACAACACCGCCACGTTCTCGCTGTGGCAGCAGGGCCAATACCTCAACCTCAACGGCCTGACGCGGCTGGTCTCCATCGTCTGGCCGTTCGCCGCAATGCTGTATCTCGTGCTGCTCGCAGCCGATCGCGCGCACGAGAAGGCCTAGCCAAGCGCTTGTTATAATCACGCTTCCGTCCGAGTCACGCGCCGGCGGCTCCGGCACTCCCCGCGCACACAGGCATGAGCTACTACGAGAGACACGTTTTCTTTTGCTGCAACCAGCGCCAGAACGGCGAGGCATGCTGCAACGACAAGGGCGCGAGCGCGATGCGTGACTACGCGAAAAAGCGCGTCAAGGACCTGGGCCTCTCCGGCCCGGGCAAGGTGCGCGTCAACCAGGCGGGGTGCCTGGACCGCTGCGAGGAAGGACCGTGCGTCGTCGTGTACCCGGATGCCGTCTGGTACACCTACGTCGACCGCACCGACATCGACGAGATCATAGAGGAGCACCTCAAGGCCGGCCGCGTGGTCGAGCGCCTGCGCATATGAGCCGCGCGGGCGCGCGCATTTTCATCGACGGCGACGCGGGCAGGATCGAGACGGCCCTCGATCGCCCGGAAGACAGGCCCCGCGGCGTGGCGCTCGTCGCGCACCCGCATCCCCTGTACGGCGGCACGCTCGACAACAAGGTCGTGCAGACGCTCGCCAAGACCTTCGTCGAGCTGGGCTACGTCTCCCTGCGACCCAATTTCCGCGGCGTCGGCGAATCCGAGGGCGTGCACGACGAAGGCCGGGGCGAGACAGAAGACCTGCTGCGCGTCGTCGCTCATGCAGGCAAGGATTTCGGGGACCTGCCGCTCGTGCTCGCGGGATTTTCGTTCGGCGCCGCGGTGCAAACGCAGGTGGCGCAGCGCACCAGCCCGCACCGCGTGGTGCTCGTCGGCGTCGCAGTCGGCCGCTTTCCTTCGGAAGCCGTGCCGTCCGACTCGATCGTCATTCACGGCGAGGTCGACGAGACCGTCCCGCTCGCGAGAGTGCTCGATTGGGCGCGCCCGCAGGAGCTGCCGGTCGTCGTGATCCCGGGCGCGGACCATTTCTTCCACCTGCGCCTGAACGTCATCAAGAACATCGTCAAGGGTTCATGGCGGTACTAGCGGCGCACAATCTGCGGAAATTCTACGACGGCGAGGAGGTGGTCGCCGGCATCTCCTTCGGCATCGCGGCGGGAGAATGCTTCGGGCTTCTCGGACCCAACGGGGCCGGAAAGACCACCACGCTCAGGCTCTGCCTCGGCCTCACCGATCCCGACGGCGGCACTATCGAGTTGATGCAGCGACCCGTACCCGGCGCAGCTCGCGCCGCGCGCGAGCGCGTAGGTGTAGTCCCGCAGATGGACAACCTCGATCCCGATTTCACCGTCAGCGAGAACCTGCTCGTCTACGGCCGCTACTTCGGCCTCGCCGAGCGCGCCATCCGGGCACGCATCCCCGAGCTGCTCGAATTTGCAGGCCTGACCGCGCGCGCCGAATCGCGTATCCAGACGCTCTCCGGCGGGATGAAGCGGCGCCTCACGCTCGCGCGCGCTCTCATCAACGACCCCGACCTAATCTTCATGGACGAGCCCACCACGGGGCTGGACCCGCAGGCGCGCCACCTCATCTGGGACCGGCTGAAGCAGCTCCTCGCTCAAGGCAAGACCATCGTCCTCACCACGCACTTCATGGAGGAAGCCGAGCGCTTGTGCGCGCGGCTCGCCATCATGGATCGCGGGCGATTCATCACCGAGGGGAGCCCCCGCGAGCTCATATCGCGGCACATCGAGCCGCACGTGGTCGAGGTCCACGGCGACCGCGTCATGGAGTGGGCCGACAGCGAAGCTCGCGCTCTCGCCTCGCGCCTGGAGAAAAGCGGCGAGACGGTGTTCTGCTACGCGACCGATCCGGCGCCGCTGGTCGCGAGCCTGTCGCGCCGGGACGAGCTGCGCCACCTGCACCGGCCGGCCGACCTCGAGGACGTGTTCCTTAAGCTCACCGGCAGGGAGCTCCGCGACTGATGCGCGCCTTCGCTCTTCCCTCGATGAGCCTGCGCTTCGTGCCGGTGTGGCGCCGGAACCTGCTCGTGTGGCGCAAGCTCGCGGTTCCTTCGATCCTCGGCAATCTGGCCGATCCCCTGATATACGTCCTCGGACTCGGCTACGGGCTGGGCTCGATGCTTCCCCAGGTAGGCGGCGTTCCCTACATCGCGTTTCTCGCCGCAGGAATGGTCTGCTCGAGCACCATGAACAGCGCCACGTTCGAGGCGATGTACTCGGCCTTCTCGCGCATGCACGTGCAGCGCACCTGGGACGCGATCATGATGGCGCCTCTCGACCTCGACGACGTGGTGCTCGCCGAGCTCGTCTGGGCCGCGAGCAAGAGCGTGCTCTCGGGGGCGGCGATCCTCGCGGTCGCGTGGCTGCTCGGGCTGACCCAGTCGTTCCTATCGCTATGGGTTCTCGCGCTCGTGCCCGTGGTGGGGCTCGCTTTCGGCGCCCTCGCGCTCGCGGTGACGGCGATGGCGCGCAGCTACGACTTCTTCATGTACTACTTCACGCTCATCATCACGCCGATGAGCCTTCTGTGCGGAGTCTTCTTTCCCGTGGATCAGCTGCCCCCCGCCTTCCAGGCGATCGCCGCATTTCTGCCGCTCACCCACGCCGTGGCGGTCGCGCGGCCGCTCCTGCTCGGCGAGGTTCCGGGCCAGCTCGCTCTGCACCTCCTGGTCCTGCTTGCCTACGCGGCGGGCGGGTTCTATGCTGCGACCGTGCTCTTCCGTCGGCGCCTCCTGAAGTAGCGATGCTCTGGGTCAAGGCGCTCCATATCATTTTCGTCGTGACCTGGTTCGCCGGGCTGTTCTACCTCCCGCGCCTTTTCGTCTATCACGCCATGGCCGAGGATCCGGCGAGCCGGGAGCGCTTCAAGGTGATGGAGCGCAAGCTCTACTGGGGCATCATGGCCCCGGGGGCGGTATTCACGATCGCCTTCGGCGGATGGCTGATGAGCTACGGCTTCACCGGAACCTGGATCCACGCAAAGCTGGGGATCGTCGCTTTGACCCTCGCTTACCATGTGTATTGCGGCAAGCTCCTGCTGGATTTTGCGCGGGATCGAAACGCCAAGTCCCATGTCTGGTACCGGTGGTTCAACGAAATCCCGGTAGTACTGCTCGCCGCCGCGGTCGTGCTCGCGGTCGTGAAGCCGTTCTAGCCCTTCCTTGTCCGCAATCTGCTAATCTTGGCGTGCTGCCTGAACTCGATCCCCGTCTTATGAACGCGAAAAACATCATTCTCAGGCCCGGGTGCACAGCCGACGCGGCGAGAATCGCCGCGATGTCGCGCGACCTGATCGAGACGGGCCTGGGCTGGTCCTGGGGACCGGACCGCGTCGCGCGCTCGATCGCGAACAAGGACACTTCGACCCTGCTCGCCTGCGACCGCGACCGGGTCGTCGCTTTTGCCATCATGTATTTCGGCGACGAGCACGCGCATCTCAACCTGCTTGCCGTGAGGCCCTCGCACCAGCGATTGGGCATCGGCAAGCACATGATCGAATGGCTGATCGAGTCGGCCTACGCCGCCGGAATCGCCACCATTCACCTCGAATTGCGTGCCGCCAACTACACCGCGCGCAGCTTCTACCGGTCGCTCGGCTTCACCGAATCGGCCTACATCCCGGGTTATTACCACGGCCGGGAAATGGCGCTGCGCATGGTTCGGGTGCTGCGCAAGCCCGGCTTGCCGCTTCCCGCCTGGTCTGCGCCCAAGCTGCCCAAGACCTAAGCCCCCCGCCCTAGACAACGCGGCACATCGCCCGATATGCGCGGCGCGGCGCTCGTCCTCTCCGCAGGTCTCGTGGCGAACGCGGGCGCAGCGGTCCCCGGTCTCGAGCCTGGGGTATCGCGCGATCTCGCGCAGTGGCGCGCAAAACAGTACCGCGACGTTCGCTATTCGCTGACGATCAGGCTCGCCGCGGGCGCGCCGAAGCTGCGCGGCACCGCGAGGATCGACGTGAGCCTTCCCAATCGCGTCCCCGATCTCGTTCTCGACTGGCGCCATGCGCCGGGCGCGGCTCGGGTGCGGCGCGTGCGCGTCAACGGCAAGCCAGCCGCAGCCAAGGTGGACCGCGAGCACCTCGTCGTTCCCGCGCGGATGCTTCGGCCGGGCAAGAACCATGTCACGCTCGTCTTCGAGTCTCCGATCGCCTCCTCCGGAAGCGCAGTGACCCGATACGTCGACCGAGAGGACGGCGCCGAGTACGTGTATACCTTGTTCGTCCCTTCCGACGCGAGCAGCGTTTTCCCCTGCTTCGACCAGCCGGATCTGAAGGCGCGCTTCAAGCTGGAGCTCGTCGTGCCGCGCGCTTGGACGGCGATCGGCAACGCCCGGGTCTCGAGGATCGAGGACGCGGGGAAGGGCATGCGCCGGATGCGATTCGCCGAAACCCGGCCGATCAGCACCTACCTCTTCGCGTTCGCTGCCGGGCCCTTCGCGGAGATCCCGGGGACCTCCGATGCCACGCGCCTCTTCGTTCGCAAGTCGCAGCGCGCGCGCGCCCGTCAGGAAGCCCCCGAGGTTCTGCGGCTCAATCACGAATCGGTGCGCTGGCTCGAGCGCTACTTCAATTTTCGCTTCCCGTTTCCGAAGTACGATCTGGTGCTCGTCCCGGAGCTCGCGTACGGAGGTATGGAGCACGCCGGGGCGACCTTTCTGCGCGAGGACGCGGTGCTGTTCCCCTCCGCGCCGAACGAGCTCGACATCCTCGCGCGCGCCCAGATCCTCTTTCACGAGGCTTCGCACCAGTGGTTCGGCGACTCGGTCACGATGAGGTGGTTCGACGACCTGTGGCTCAAGGAGGGTTTCGCGAATTTCATGGCGGCGAAGGCGGCCGAGACGCTGCTCCCTACCCAATCCGTCTGGAACGCCTTCTATGCCCTCAAGACCACCGCGTACAGGACCGACGTCACCGAGGGAACGACGTCCATCTACCGGCCGCTTTCGAATCTCTCCGCGGCGAAATCCGCCTACGGGAATATCGTCTACGGAAAGGCACCGGCCGTGCTGCGCCAGGCCGAGTTCTACATCGGGGCGACGGCTTTCCAGGGCGCAATCCGGCAGTTCGTGAAGAAGCACGCCTACGCTTCCGCGGATTGGAGCGATCTCGTCGCGGCTCTCGAGCGTGCCTCGGGGAGAGAGCTCAAGGGCTGGGCGGAAGCCTGGGTCAAGAGCCGGGGCATGCCCGAAGTGCGACTTTCCTGGGACACCGATCGCGAGGGGCGGCCGAGGAACGTGGTCCTGGAGCAGCGCGACATCCTCAAGCAGGGCCGCAGCTGGCCGATGAAGTTGACTGTTTTCGCCTTGCCCGAAGCCGGGCCCTCCCGCTCGGTGGACGTGGAGCTGCGCGGCGAGCGCACGCCGATTCCGGAGCTCGACGGCATGCCGGTGATGGAGGTCGCGTTCGCGAACTTCGGCGACTACGGGTACGGGCGTTTCCTGCTGGACCCGGCGAGCCGCGAAGCCGTGATGGCGCGCCCGGAAATCATCGAGGGGCCCCTGTTCCGGGCTCTCGTGTTCGGGTCGCTATGGGAAGCCGTGCGCGACGCCGAGCTCGCGCCTCTCGCCTACCTCGATTTCGTCGCCCGCGTGGCGCCGATCGAGCGGGATCCGGTGACCCTGGCGCATCTGCTCCAGCGCGCCCAAATCGCCTTTCTCCAGTACGCGTCGGACGCGCAGAGGAACGCCGCGGCACCCCGCTTCGAACGATTTCTCGCGGACGGCATGCTGCACGCCGATACGCCTAGCCGCCGGATCACCTTCCTGCGGACCTTCACGGCATGCGCATGGTCCGAGAGCGGCCGCGCTCAGCTCAAGGCCCTTCTCGCCGGGGTTGTGGAGATCCCCGGGGTCAAGCTCAGCTCGCGCGACCGCTTCCGCGCAATCGCCCGCCTGCTCGCGCTCGACGATCCGGATGCGAAGAAGCTGCTGTCGGCGCAGATCGCGGCCGACCCAAGCACCGACGGCCGGCGTTACGCCTTCGCCGCCGCGGCGGCCGAGCGCAGCGCCGAAGCAAAGCACGCCTACTTCGAGCGGTTCTTCAACGACGCGGACGTGCCGGAGAGCTGGATCGAAGCGGCGCTCGGGCCCTTCAATACGGTCGAACACGCCGATCTCACGCAGCCGTTCCTCGACCTCGCGCTCGCGGCGCTGCCCGAGCTGAAGAAAAAGCGGAAGATTTTTTTCGTCAACGACTGGCTCGGCGCCTTCGTCGGGGGGCAGGTCGACGCGCAGGCGCTCGAGCAGGTCGCAAGCTTCGCAAGCCAGCCCGATCTCGATCCCGACTTGAAGCTGCAGCTTCTGGAGGTGATGGACGGCCTGGCGCGCACGGTCAGGATCCGCGCGCGCTTCGCGCCGGCGTCCTGAGCGTCAGTCGAGCGCGCCTTCGGCGTACGCGCGCTCGATTTCCGGGGAGAATTGCTTCTGCACCTTCTCGCGCCTCACCTTGAGGGTCGGCGTGAGCAGCCCGTTGTCGACGGTCCAGGGCTCGCGGGTCGTCACGACGCGCCGCACCCGGATGTAGCGCGGGAATTCCTTCAGGCGCTCGTTGGCGCGCCGGATGAGGCTCTTCTCGTCGGCCTCCTTGGTCACGGTGACGAGCGTCAGGAACGGCCGGGCTTCGCCGACCAGGATGGCCTGCTCGAAGGTCTGGTCCCCGAGGATCGCGAGCTCCACGTCCTGCGGCGGGAGCTTTTCGCCGTTCGACAGGATGAGCACGTCCTTCAGTCGCCCGCGTATGAAGATCCTACCGTCGCGGATTTCCGCGAGGTCTCCGGTGTGCAGCCAGCCTTCGCGGTCGAGCGACTTCGCGCTCGCTTCCGGGTTGTTCCAGTAGCCCTTCATGATGCTGGGGCCTCTGGCGAGCAGCTCGCCTGTCTCGGCGATGCGCGCCTCGACGCCGTCGAGCGGCGCACCGACGGATTCCGGAACGTTGTTCTCCGGCCGGTTCACCGAGATCACCGGAGAGGCCTCGGTCATGCCGTATCCCTGCAGCACGGGAAGCCCGAGGCCGATGAAGAGCCAGGCGATCGAGGGGTCGAGGGGCGCCCCGCCCAAGATGGCGAGCCGCATCCGGCCGCCGAGCCTTCCAAGGACGGGACCTGCGACGCGGGCGCGCAGGAGCGCGAGCACCAGGCGGTCGAGGAGGCCGGCTTCGCCGCGCGCCGCCCGCCCTCCCGCGGCGACCACGAGGTCGAACAGGCGCTTCCTCGCCGGAGACTTGGCTAGCGCCTCGCCGACGCGCGCGGCGAACTTCTCGAACACCCGCGGCACCGCGAACATGATCGTGGGGCGCTCGCTCAGCAGGTCTTCGGGCAGCTGCGAGACCGAGCGGGCGTACGCGACCTTCGCGCCCAGGAAAAGCGGCAGGTAGTAGCCTCCGGTCCGCTCGAACATATGGGAGAGCGGCAGCAGCGAGAGGAACACGTCGTCGCTGCGCGCGAGCCGGAGGCGGTCGCAGGCCGTGACGTTGGCGAAGACGTTGCCGTGCGTGAGCATCACGCCCTTCGGCCGTCCGACGGTGCCCGAGGTGTAGCAGATCGTGGCGAGGGCGTCGTCCTCGAGGGGAACGGCCTCGAAGTTCCCCCCTTGCTTCGGGAGCGCGGTCTCGACCGCGTCGCTCGCTCGATCGGCGACGAGGCAGAGCATCCGCGGAAGCTTCGACGCGCCGCCGGACCGCGCCAGCGCCGCGGCCATGCGGCTGGTCTCCGCGACCAGAAGCCGTGCGCCGCTGTTCTCCAGGCACCACGCGACGTTCTCCGGATTGTCGTCCGCATACAGAGGAACGACGACCAGGCCGAGCCCGAGCGCAGCCTGGTCGGCGGCCACCCAGTGAATGCCGTTCTTCAGGCACAGCGCGACCCGGTCGCCGCGCGCCAGGCCCTCGGCCCGCAGGAACGCCTGCCAGCGTGCCGCGTAGGCCGCGATTTCGCGCGCGGAGACATCGCGCCACGCGCCTTCGATGAACTGGCGATAGAGGATCCGCTCGGGTTTGGCGAGCTGCGTTTTGAGTAGGCTTGCGACGTTGGTCATGACGCGCCTTGTGTTAGGCTCCCGTCCCCGTGAATGAGCGCTTACAGTTTCATGATGCTTAATCGCCCGTGACCTCGCAAGCCTTCTTCGCCTCCTGCCCGCGGGGCCTGGAACCCCTTCTGGCGAAAGAGCTGGGCGGCCTGGGCGCGCGGAAAGCCGAGCCCGTTCCAGGGGGCGTCGCGTTCGAGGGCGACATGCGGATCTGCTACCGTGCCAACCTGGAGTCCCGGCTCGCCACGCGCGTGCTGATGCGGCTCGCCCGCTCCCCCTATCGCAGCGAGCGGGACGTGCACGAGGCCGCCCTTGCGGTCAGGTGGCCCGACTGGTTCGGCGACGGGCAGAGCATCCGCGTAGACGTGAAGGCGATCCGCTCGCCGCTCAAGAGCCTCGAATTCGCGACCTTGACGATCAAGGACGCCGTTTGCGACCGGTTCCGGGCCGACCTCGGGCGGCGGCCCGACGTGGACACCCGATCGCCTGAAGTGCGCATCCAGGCCTTCCTCGACAAGGAAACGGTCGCGTTCTACCTCGATACCTCGGGCGATGCGCTCAACCGTCGCGGCTACCGCAAGGACGCCGGAGAAGCGCCGCTGAAGGAAAACCTCGCGGCCGGCATCGTGCGGCTCGCCGGGTGGAACCCTGCCGAGCCCCTGCTCGATCCCATGTGCGGCAGCGGCACGATCGTCATCGAGGCGGCGATGATGGCGCTCGCGATCCCGCCGGGGCACGCGCGCGCCTTCGGCTTCGAGCGCCTCGCGGGCTTCGATCGCCGCCGCTGGAGCGACGTGCGCGAGGCCGCGCTCGCCGCGCGAATCCCCGCGCGGCGGCTCCCGATCTTCGCGCGCGACCGCTACGGCGAAGAGCTGAAGAAAGCCCGCGCCAACCTCCAGGCGGCTGGCCTCGCGGACTGCGTGGAGCTCAAACAGGCAGACGTTCTCGACACGGGTGCTCCGGCTGCTACCGGTGTCCTGATCGCCAACCCGCCGTACGGCGCCCGCTTGGGCGAGGATGCGGCGCTCGCGGAGTTCTACCCGAAGCTCGGGGATACGTTCAAGAAATACTACGCGGGCTGGCGCTGCTGCATCTTCTCCGCAGACACCCGCCTCCCCAAGCTGATCCGGCTGAGCGCATCGAGGCGCACGCCGCTCTTCAACGGCCCTCTGGAATGCCGGCTCTACGAGTACCGGATGGTGGCCGGCTCCAACCGCAAGCAACCCGGCTAGCGCATGTGGCTGCGGGCACTCGTGACGGCGAGGAAGATCTCGCGCAGGAATACGAGCAGCGAGAGGATGAAGGCGAGCATCGCGGCGATGAAGAGCAGCCCGATGAATTTCGACAGGTCGACGTTGATGAACGCGTCGACGAAGGCGACCGCAATCAGCAGGCCGACGAAAAGCGCGCACAGCACGGAGAGCACGATCGCGGCATAGACGAGCCGCACGCGCCGGCTGAGCAAGTTGAGCTCCTCACGCGCGTCCTTCTGCCCCTCGGGCTGGAGCTGGCGCAGCCGGTCTTCGAGCGCGCGGCTTCGGTCGACCGCGCGGCCCAGGCGAATCGAGAGCACGCTGATGATCGTCCCCACCGCGGTGAGCAGGAACACCGGGGCGACCGCGAGCTGGATGAGCCGCGCGACGTCGTTGACGTTGTCGGGGTTCACTCCGAGCGCCGCCTCAAACCATGGCTTTTCTCAGCTGATGCTTGAAGTGGTGGATGTGGTTGAGGGCGACTTTCAGCTTGCCGCGGTCTTTTGCGGCGAGCGCCTCGTCGCGCTTTTTCTGCCATTCGTGGATCTTCGTCTTGGTCGCAGCCTTGTCGATGCCCTTCACTTCGTGGTGCACGTGCATGTCGATATTGAGCGCCTTGCAGAGCGCCGCGAGCAGATGGTCCTTGTTGAGCTGCGTGTAGCCCTTGACCGCCTCGTGCTCGATTCCCGCGGCGATCTCGCGCAGCTCGGCGAGCGGTTTGGCTTTCAGCTCGGGATAAGTGTGAGCCATGGATGCTCCTGGTCTAGATTGAAATCGCGTTACGCCTGGAAACCGGCGAATCTTACACCCTTCACACCGCCACAACTACGCTACTCGCGAGCCCAGGTCGCTTCGACTTTGATTGGAAATCTCGGCGCGCCTTCCGGCGGGGAAGGATAGGACGTGGTGTACAGCGCGCCGTTCGTTATGCGAAAGTCGGTGCGGACGCGCGTGCCGACGAGGTGCGGAAGGTTCTTGTGCTCGACGATCACGGATTCATATTGCAGAGGCCCCACGAAGCGGTAGTTCGATACGATCCTGCTCGGTCCGCTGTTGGTAGCGCATTCCGAAGTCACCTGCTTCTTGGAAAATTCGAGCGAGCACCGCGATTGGGTGGGAGTGCTGCTGGTGCCATCCGAAAAATAGATCGTACCCTTCACGTTTCTCCATCTGCCCTCGAGCTCGAGAGCATCCTTGCTCGGCGTGGCGCAGCCCGCCATGAGCAGAAGAATGACTATCGCGCAGCAAAATCCCGACGAACGGAATTGCATAGGCGTGCGGCGCCTCCGGAGGTCAGACGATGTTCAGATGCTCGATACCCGACGTGACGTCGCGGTTCTTCGCTTCCTTGGAGTGCAGCTTGATGTTCAGGCGCAGATCGTTGACCGAGTCCGCGTTCCTGAGCGCGTCCTCGTAGCTGATCCTGCCCAGCTCGAACAGATCGAACAGCGCCTGGTCGAAGGTCTGCATGCCCAGCTCGCGGGATTTCTTCATGATCTCCTTGATCTCGTGCACCTCACCCTTGAAGATCAGGTCGGAGATGAGCGGGGAGTTCAGCATGATCTCGACAGCGGCGCAGCGACCCTTGCCTTCCTTCAGAGGGATGAGGCGCTGAGAGATCATTCCGCGCAGATTCAAGGAAAGGTCCATCAGCAGCTGCGGGCGCCGCTCCTCGGGAAAGAAGTTGATGATGCGGTCCAGCGCCTGGTTGGCGCTGTTGGCGTGCAAGGTCGCGAGGCACAGGTGACCGGTCTCGGCGAATGCGACCGCGTGCTCCATGGTTTCGCGGTCTCGGATCTCGCCGATCAAGATGACGTCGGGCGCCTGGCGCAGCGTGTTCTTGAGCGCGCTCTCCCAGGACACTGTGTCGACGCCCACCTCGCGCTGCGTGATCAGGCAGCCCTTGTGCGGGTGGGTGAACTCGATCGGGTCCTCGACGGTGATGATGTGGCCCTGGGAGTTCTCGTTGCGGAAGCCGATCATCGCCGCGAGCGTCGTCGATTTGCCGCAGCCCGTGGCGCCCACCATGATCACCAGACCGCGCTTGGTCATGACCACGTCCTTCAGCACGCTCGGCAGCCCCAGGTCCTCGATCTTGGGGATGGTGGTGGTAATCACGCGCAGAACGATGCCGACGTTCGCCTGCTGGACGAAGGCGTTGACGCGAAACCGGCCGATCCCCGCGGGATTGATCGCGAAGTTGCACTCCTTGTTCGCCTCGAACTCGGCCGCCTGCCTGTCATTCATGATCGAGCGAGCAAGGTCCACGGTGTGCGCCGGCGTGAGCGCCTGGTTCGAGACCGGTGTCATCCTGCCGTCGATCTTGATCGCGGGCGGAAAGCCCACCGTGATGAAAAGATCCGAGGCCCTCTTCGTCATCATCAACCGAAGCAGGTCGTACATGAATTTGGTTGCCTGTTCGCGTTCCATGCTTTCCTCTGCGATGTGTGTTGACCCGCGCTCCTCAGCCCGGGAAGTTGTCCTTGTTGGCCGCCTTGCTGCGAGCCTCGGGCGACCCGATCACGTTGCGGCGCACCAGCTCCGAGAGGTTCTGGTCAAGCGTCTGCATCCCGAAAGTCTGGCCGGTCTGGATGGCCGAGTACATCTGCGCGATCTTGTTCTCGCGGATCAGGTTCCGGATGGCGGGGGTGCCGATCATGATCTCGTGTGCGGCGACGCGCCCCGACCCGTCCTTGGTCTTGCACAAGGTCTGAGAGATGACGGCTCGCAGCGATTCCGAGATCATCGCGCGCACCATCTCCTTCTCGGCCGCCGGAAACACGTCGACGATGCGGTCGATGGTCTTGGCCGCCGAGCTCGTGTGCAGCGTCCCGAAAACCAGGTGGCCGGTTTCCGCGCCGGTTAGCGCGAGACGTATGGTCTCCAGGTCGCGCATCTCGCCCACGAGGATCACGTCCGGGTCCTCGCGCAGCGCGCTGCGCAAGGCGTTGGCGAACGAAAGCGTGTGCGGTCCGACCTCGCGCTGGTTGATCAGGCACTTCTTCGATTCGTGCACGAACTCGATCGGGTCCTCGATGGTGAGGATGTGTCCCTGCTCGTTCTCGTTGATGTGATTGACCATGCCGGCGAGTGTCGTCGACTTGCCCGAGCCCGTAGGACCGGTGACGAGCACGATTCCGCGCGGCTGATCGGCGATCTCCGCGAAGATCTTGGGCGCACGGAGTTCTTCGAGCGAGAGGATCTTCGAAGGAATGGTCCGCATGACGGCGGCCGCGCCGCGGTTCTGCACGAAGGCGTTGACGCGAAAGCGCGCAAGCCCGGGAATTGCGAAGGAGAAGTCGCACTCGAGGTTTTCCTCGTAATGCTTTCTCTGCCCGTCGTTCATGATGTCGTAGATCATGCCGTGCACGTCCTTGTGCTCCATCGCCGGCAGGTTGATTCGCCTCACATCGCCGTGCACGCGGATCATGGGCGGCAGCCCCGACGACAGATGCAGGTCGGAGGCCTTGTTCTTGACGACGAAGGCTAGGAGTTCGGAGATATCCACTCTATAATCCCCCTGGGCTAAGCAAATGAAAGAGCGGGGCTTTTCGAGACTCCCGCGCTTGCATCGCCGCGCTGATTATGTCCTCAATTACCGCGAACTTGCAAGCCGTGAAGCAGCGAGTCGAGGCCGCAGTACGCGCCGCCGGAAGACCCGCACAAGCGGTGCAAGTGGTCGCGGTGAGCAAGACTTTCGGGCCGGAGGCGGTGCGCGAGGCTGCGGGTGCGGGGCAGCGCGATTTCGGTGAGAACTATGTCACAGAGGGCGTCGACAAGATGAGCGAGCTTCGAGCGCTCGGTCTGACGTGGCACTACATCGGCCCGGTCCAGAGCAACAAGACGCGGCTGATCGCGGAGCACTTCGATTGGGTGCATACGATCGACCGGGAGAAGGTCGCCTCGCGCCTGTCGCAAGCGCGAGGGCCGGCGCAAAAGGAGCTGCAGGTGTGCATCCAGGTCAACGTTTCTGGTGAGTCGAGCAAGAGCGGCGCGGCCCCCAACGAAATCGCCTCTCTGGCGAGAAAGGTCTCGGGCTTTCCGCGCCTGAAGCTGCGCGGATTGATGGCGATTCCCGAGCCGACCACCGATGTGGCCCTGCAGCGCAGGCGCTTCGCGCAGCTTCGCGCGCTTCGGGATGATTTGAATCGGGAGGGGCTCGCGCTCGACACGCTCTCGATGGGCATGTCGGCCGATCTCGAGGCGGCGATCGCCGAGGGCGCGACGATCGTCCGCGTGGGCACGGCAATTTTTGGAGACCGAAAGTCATGAGAATCACGTTCATCGGCGGCGGGAACATGGCCGACGCGCTCATCGGTGGGCTGCTGCGCAAGGAATTCCCGCTTCAAGACATACGCGTGGTCGAGATCAGCGTCGAAGCGCGCCGCAAGCTGGTCGACAAGTACGGCGTGACCTGTTTCGATAAGCCCAAGGACGCGGTGCGCCCGGGCGACGTCATCGTGTTCGCGGTCAAGCCGCAGCACCTGCGCGAGGCGGCGGCGAAATCGGGAATTGCAGACAACGCCAACCTCGTGATCAGCATCGCCGCAGGCGTGCGCCTCGCGAACATTTCCAAATGGATGAAGGGGCATACGCGCCTGGTTCGGGCGATGCCCAATACGCCCGCGATGATCGGCGAGGGCGTCGCCGGGCTGTATCCCTTCTCGAAGGCGGTCACGCGCGAGGACCGCGAGCAGGCCGAGACCATACTCGGCGCGGTGGGCGATACGGTGTGGATCACCGACGAAACGCAGATGGACGCGGTGACCGCGATCTCCGGAAGCGGCCCGGCTTACGTGTTTTATTTCATCGAGGCCGTCGAGGACGCGGCGCGGGAGCTGGGCCTGCCGGTCGCGATCGCCCACCGGCTGGTGCTCGACACCTTCAGCGGAGCGGCCAAGCTCGCGGCCTCGAGCCCCGATCCGGTGGCGGTGCTGCGCGAGCGCGTCACCTCCAAGGGCGGCACCACCGAGCGCGCATTGGCGAGCATGGCGAAGGACGAGGTGAAAGCGGCCATCATCCGGGCGATCCATGCCGCGAACGAGCGCGGCAAGGAATTAGGCGAAGAACTCGGGAAAGAATAATGCTCGTTCAGATCGCCGATCTGCTCATCATCAACGTCTTCGGGCTGATCGTGTACGCCTTGCTGCTGCGTTTCTACATGCAGTTGCTCCGCGCGCCGTTCCGCAATCCGGCCGGCATGTTTATCACAGCGATCACCAACTGGATCGTGCTTCCTGTGCGGCGCGTCATTCCCGGCCTCCTGGGGATCGATCTGGCGACCATTCTTCTCGCGTGGGTCGTGGAAGCGCTCATGCTCACGCTGCTCCTCTGGCTTCATCCGATAAACCTGGCGACCGCCCCCGGAGTCGCCGCGGGATTGTTGTTTGGGTTCGCTGCGCTCAGACTCCTGCAGGCCTCGCTCTATCTCCTGGTGGGGGTCGTCATCATCCAAGTGTTGTTCAGCTGGTTCAACCCTCACACGCCGATCGCTCCGCTGCTGGACGCGCTCACGCGTCCGTTCTACAGGATATTTCAGCGCTTCATTCCGCCCGTCGGAAAAGTGGACTTGTCGCCGATCTTCGTGCTGATCGGCGCACAGGTGCTTCTGTTCCTCATCGGAGATTTGGTGCCGAAGTTCTAGTAGCCTAGGCTTCGTACACGACTTGCCCGCCGACCAGCGTGCACCGCACGCGGCCGGGCAGCTCGTACCCGATGAAGGGCGTGTTCTTGCCCTGGCTCTTGAGGAATTCGGCGGTGATCCTGACGTGCGCATCCGGGTCGAACACGCACAGGTCCGCTTGGCGGCCGACGGCGAGGTCCCCCGAGGGCGCTCCGAGGATCGCCGCAGGGTTGCAAGTCACCTTGGCGAGCGCCGAGGGCAGCGCGACGCCCATTTCATTTGCCCATTTGAGCGTGAGCGGAAGCAGGAGCTCGAGCCCCGTCGCCCCCGGTTCGGATTCGGCAAAGGGAATCTGTTTCGCGTCTTCGTCCACGGGCGCGTGATCCGAGCACAGCGCATCGACGGTGCCGTCGGCGAGCGCTGCCCTAAGGCCGTCGCGGTCGCGGAGGCTGCGGAACGGAGGCACGACGTGGCAGTGCGAGTCGAAGTAGCTCAGATCGATCTCGGAGAGATGCGCGTGATGAACGCCGACATCGCAAGTGATCGGCAGTCCTTCGCGCTTGGCCGCTCGCACCATCTCCACCCCTTCGGCGGTGGACAATCGGCACAGATGCACGCGCGCGCGGGTCGAGCGCACCAATTGCAGAATCGTCGAGAGCGCGATCGTTTCGGCGAACGCGGGGATCCCCTGAAGGCCGAGGCGCGTTGCGACCTCGCCGTCGTGCGCGACGCCGCCGCGCGCGAGATAACCGTCCTGGGGGCGCAGCCAAACCGCGATACCGAAGGTCGCCGCGTATTGCAGAGTCCGCCACAGCATCTGGGTGTCGAGGATCGGCGCGTCCGCATGAGAGAACGCCACGCAGCCCGCGTCGCGCAGCACGGCCATCTCGGTGAGCCGCTCGCCAGCAAGCTTCCAGGTGAGCGCCCCCACGGGGTAGACGTGAGCGAGGTTCAAGTTTTTGGCGCGGTACTTCAGCATCTCGACGAGGCCCGGCTCGTCGAGGGGTGGATCGGTGTCGGGCGGGCAGGCGAGGCTGGTCACTCCACCCGCGACCGCCGCCTGCATCTCCGATTCGAGAGTCGCCTTGTACTCGAAACCGGGTTCGCGCAGCCGCGCCGAGAGATCGATCAGTCCCGGGCAGACGACGAGATTGTCTGCGGCTATGCTGCGTTCGGCGCGGAATCCGGAGGGCGCCCTCCCCAGAGCGGCGATTTTGCCGCCCGCAATGAAGAGATCCTGGTTTGCATCGACGCGGTTTTTCGGGTCGATCAGCCGCCCGCCCTTGATGTGGATGTTCGTCACTTGAAAGGGCTGCCGTCCTTGCGAGTGAACACGAACTTGCCGTCCGCCATGTGCGCCGCGAGGTCGACATCGGGGTAGCTTGCGCTGTCGCCGGGCGTGCGGTCGCCGACCTCCAGGTAGAGCACCGGCTTCTTGGTCTCGTTGACGAGCTGGTGCCCATCGGCCTTTCCGGCCGGGAATCCTGCCGCCATTCCCGGCCCGAGCTTTTGCCTGCCGGCGTCCGTGACCAGCGTGATCTCGCCTTCGACGACGTAGATGAACTCGTCCTGCTTCGCGTGCCAATGGCGCATCGAGGACTCGGCGCCCGGGTCCAGGCGGGTGAGGTTGACGCCGAAGTTCTTCAAGCCGGCGTGATCGCCGAGGCGTCGGCGGTGCCGGCCCGCCACCCGGCTCTTGTAGGGCTCCGGATAGCCGGTGGTCGACGCCTCGGGCAGAGTCTTGGGGTCGAAGGCGGGCGGTTTGAGTTTTTCCATGTCAGTTTCCGGCGAGGATGCTCATCACGGCCATGCGCACGGCGATGCCGAACGTGACCTGCGGCAGGATCACCGAATGCGGGCCGTCGGCGACCGAGGAATCGATCTCGACGCCACGGTTCATCGGCCCCGGGTGCATGACGATCGCGTCGGGCTTCGCCAGGGCGAGCTTCGCGGACGTCAACCCGTAGGATTTGAAGAACTCCTGCGCCGAGGGCAGCAGCGGACCCTTCATGCGCTCGTTTTGCAGACGCAGCATCATCACGACGTCGCACCCGGCCAGGCCCTCGCGCATGTCGTGATGTACCGAGACTCCCAGCTGCTCGACGCCTGTGGGCAGGAGCGTGCGCGGCCCGATCACGCGCACGTCCGGCGCGCCGAGGGTGGTGAGCGCGTGGATGAGCGAGCGCGCCACGCGCGAGTGCAGGACATCGCCGACGATCGCCACCGAGAGCCGCGCGAAGTCCTTCTTGTAGTGGCGGATCGTGTAGATGTCGAGCAGCCCTTGAGTCGGATGGGCATGGCGCCCGTCGCCCGCGTTGATCACGTGCACGTGCGAGGCGACGTGGCTCGCGATGAGGTGCGCCGCACCGCTCGAGGAATGCCTGACGACGAACATGTCGGCGTGCATCGCGGAAAGATTGTCGACCGTGTCCAGAAGCGTCTCCCCCTTGGTCGACGAGGACGCGGCGATGTTCAGGTTGATGACGTCGGCCGAGAGGCGCTTGGCGGCGATCTCGAACGTAGTGCGTGTGCGAGTCGAAGGCTCGAAGAACAGATTGAAGACCGACTTGCCGCGCAAGAGCGGCACCTTCTTCACCTCACGCTCGGTCACGCCGATGAACGACGCCGCCGTATCGAGAATGTGGACGACCACCTCGCGAGGGAGCCCCTCTATCGTGAGCAGGTGCTGGAGCGTTCCGTCGCCGTTAAGCTGCGGGTTTCGCATCGGACAGCCGCAAGGAGAATTTGCCGCGCTCGTCGCGCGCGAGGCGCAGGAGCTTTCCGGCGGGAACCGAAAGCGTGGCGCCGACGTATTGAGCGGCGATAGGCAGCTGCCGCTCGCCTCGATCCACCAGCGCGGCGAGCTCGATCTTCCCGGGGCGCCCGTAGTCGAACAGCTCGTTCATCGCCGCGCGGACCGTACGCCCCGTGTAGAGCACGTCGTCGACCACGACGATGTGACGGCCGTTGACGTCGAAGGGGATCTGAGACGGCTTGACTTGGTGGCGCAGGCCGGCAGAATCGAAGTCGTCGCGGTAGAACGAAATGTCGAGCGAGCCCATCGGCGTCGCGAGGCCGAGCTCACGGTGCAGGCGCTCGGCGAGCCAGGCGCCCCCCGTGCGGATGCCGACCAGGCCCGTGGATTCAGAAACGCCCGCGCGAAGCTTGCTCGCGAGCTCCTTGCAGAGGGCTTCAGCGTCGGGGAGATTCATCGAGGTAGCTCTGAAGGATGATCTTCGCGGCGAGAGCGTGTACGTCCTGCTTGTGCTCGCGGCCGCCCCTGCCGCGCTCGCGCAGAGTTTCACGCGCCGACGCGGAGCTGAGCCGCTCATCGGCGAACATCACCGGCAGCCGAAAACGGGCCTCGAGCTGGCGCGCGAAACGGCGCGCCCGGCGCGTCACGCCATGCTCGGATCCGTCCATCGACAGCGGAAGGCCGACCAGGAGCCGCTCGGGCCGCCATTCGCGCAGGAGCGATTCGACTTCGGCCATGCGCCGCTGCGCACCCTCGGCCTCGAACATTCCAAGTGGACTGGCCAGCCGCGTTTCGGTGTCTCCCACGGCGACGCCTATCCAGCGGCTGCCGAAATCAAAAGCGAGTATCGTGTGGCCGGAGACCTTCGACGGAGCCACGGCCGCCTCGCTCACGCGTGTCCTGCCTCCTCCGAGAGCTTCGCGAAGTCGATGCCGAGCAGCTTCATCGCGGCCGGCAATCGCTCCTCGGCCGGGGTGTCGAAGATGATCGCGTCTTTGGCCTCGACGGTGAGCCAGGCGTTCTGCTTGATCTCGTTCTCGAGCTGGCCTGCGGCCCAGCCGGAGTATCCGAGCGTGACCATTATCTTGCGGGGGCCGCCGCCCTGCCCGACCGCTTCCAGGATGTCCTTGGACGTGGTGAGACCCATCTTGTCTTGCACGGAGAGCGTCGACTGCCACTGGCCCGGCGGTTGATGCAGCACGAAGCCGCGATCGGTCTGTACGGGCCCGCCGAAGTAGACCGGCTCGTTCACCAGAATCTGGGAGTTCAGCCGCAAGCTCAAGCGCTCGAACAGGGCCCCGAGCGTCATCTCGATCGGGCGATTCACCACTACGCCGAGCGCGCCCTGATCGCTGTGCTCGCAGATCAGCGTCAGCGTGCGGGCGAAATAGGGATCGACCATGTTGGGCATGGCGATCAGGAAGTGGTTGGTGAGGTTGACCTGAGCCATGGAGGAGTTCCTATTCTAATCCTCAATTCAGGCGGCCGCCCTGCGTTCCCTCAAGAAACCGGAAATCTTCTCCAGCAGATCTTCTTCCTGGTAGGGTTTGCCGAGGAAGTGACTGACGCCGATCTCCTTCGCGTAATTCTGGTGCTTGTCGGCGGTGCGGGAGGTGATCATGATCACGGGCACCCGGGCGAGGCGCGCGTCGGCCCGAACGTTCCGCGTGAGATCGAACCCGTCCATCCGCGGCATTTCGATGTCGACCAGCATCACGTCGGGCACCAGCTCCTGGAGCTTCTCCATTGCCTCCACGCCGTCGCGCGCAGTCACGACCAGATAGCCTTGGCGCTCGAGCAGCCGCCCTGTGACCTTGCGCACGGTGAGCGAGTCGTCGACCACCATGATCGTGGGCTGTGTGGGCGCGACTTGCGGCTTGGGAGCTTCGTGGACGATGGCCGGATGCGCCGCGACCTCCTTCAGCGCGAGCTGCACCGGATTCAGTATGAGCACGATTTCGCCCGTGCCGAGCACGGTGGCGCCGGTGATGCCCGGAATGCGCTGAAGCTGCGGGCCGATCGACTTCACCACGATTTCCTGGTTGCTGCCGACCATGTCGTCGACGTGCAGGGCGATGGAGTTCGTGCCGCTGCGCAGATAGAGCGTCGGAGAGAAGCGCTTTTGCTCGGCGACCGCCTCGGCCGTCCCGAGCAAGTGCGGAAGATAGTGGAACGGGTAGTGCCGGTCTTGCCACTGGGTCTGGCGCGACGAGTACGCGGCGACCAGTTGCTCCTGCCTCAGCTGCAGCACCTGCTCGACCATCACCGAGGGTATCGCATAGGTCTTGGTCCCGGCTCGGACCAGCACGGTCTGCGTTACGGCCAGAGTCAGCGGCAGATAGATGGTGAAGCGGGTTCCCTGCCCGCGCGTGAACCGCATCTCCACGCGTCCGCCCAGGGCGGCGACTTCGCTGCGCACGACGTCCATGCCGACCCCGCGCCCGGCTACCTGCGAAACTTCCTCCGCGGTGGAGAAGCCGGCGTGGAAGATGAAATCCGCGATATCCGCCTCGGAAAGGCCCGCATTCGGCTGCATCAGGCCCTTTTCGATTGCCTTCGCGCGGATGCGCTCGATGTCCAGGCCCCCGCCGTCATCCGACAAAGCCAGCTGCACCTCGTTGCCTTCCTGCTTGAGCTCCAGGCGAATGTCGCCGATATCGGGTTTGTTCGCCGCCCGGCGCTTCTCCGGCTTCTCGATGCCGTGGGTGACGGCGTTCCTCAAGAGGTGCTCGAACGGCCCGGTGATGCGCTCGAGCACCGAGCGGTCGAGCTCGACCTGAGTACCCTTGATGTCGAGGTTGGCGCGCTTGCCGACCTCTTTCGCGGTCTGCCGCACGACGCGGTAGAGGCGCTCCTGGAGGCTGCCGAAAGGCACCATGCGCACGCGCATCAGATCCTGCTGCAAGTCGCGGTTCAGCCGCGCCTGGGCGAGCAGGGCTTTCTCCGTTTCGTCGACCGAATTGACGAGGTTGCCGTGCACCGTCGATACGTCGCTGACGCTCTCCGCCATGAGCCGCGTCACTTCCTGGAACCGGGTGAAGCGGTCGAATTCGAGCGGGTCGAAATTGCGCTGTGTCTCCTTGGCGAGCTCCAGGCGCGACTGCATCTGGGACTCCGCCTGGATCTCGATCTCGCGAAGCTGCGCGCGCAGCCGGGCGACGTTGTCGGTGAGCTCCAGCATGGCGCCTTTGAGCGTGCGCATCTCCCCTTCGATCCGGCTGCGGGCGATGGCGACCTCGCCGGCCTCGTTGACCAGCCGGTCGACTACGTCGGCGCGAACGCGCAGCAGCGCCTTCGGCTGGAGCTCGCGCTCCGAGGGCGCTACCGCTTTCGGAGCAGCGGCCGACTTCGCCTCGTCGGGCGCCGGCTCCACAGGCGCCGCCGGCTCCTCAACGGGAGCGGGCGCAGGGGTCTCGGCGGGCGCAGCGACTTCGGGCCCGGCGGGCTTCTGCAGACGGTCGAAGAGGACACCCATGCGGTCCCAAGAGGTTTCCAGCTCTTCGAATAAAGCCTTTGGGAGTGTCTTGACCCCGAGCGCGTTCTCGACCCGCGTCTCCATATGGTGCGTGAGCTCGCCCATCGCCATGGCGCCCGCCATGCGCGCGCTCCCTTTCAAGGTATGCAGGACGCGCTGCAGCGCCTGGCCGAGCGCCGGATTGGCGGGATTGTCGCGCCAGTCGCGCAGGGCCGAGCCGACGGAGGGAACGAGCTCGTGCGCTTCGTCGAGGAAAATCTGCATGAGCTCCGGGTCGAGGTCGTCGTCGAGCCGCCGCTGGCGGCGCTCGAGCGTAATGTCGAGGTCGAGATCCTCGAGCGCGCCCTCGGGCGGTTCGGATCCCTCGGCCGCAGCTTCGGATTCAGCCTCGGGCTCGGTCTCGGGAATCAATTCGGATGCGGGCTTGGGCGCAGGTGCAGGCGCGCGCGGTGCCGGTTTGGTTTCCCGCGCCGCCGAACTCGGTGCGGCGCCCGCTCCCTCACCGACGCGCTCGAGCAGCGCAATCAACTCCGGGACGGCTTGCGGCACGCGCAGCTCGATCACGCCGGCGACCATGACCTCGAGCGTATCGATCGCCTCGCCGACGAGCAGCTGCTCCGCCTCGGATAGCTCGCTCGTCGCGAGTACTTGCAGAGCGCGCTCGAGCGCGTAGCCAAGATCCGAGAGCGGCGAGATCTTCACTGTCCCGGAAGTGCCGGCGAGCGTGTGCACGGCGCGCATCAGCGCATCGCTTACCACGCCGTGCTGGCGCAGGGTCTCGTGCTCCTCCTTGATCGCGGAGATATGCGCACGCGCTTCGCCGCTGAATATGGTGAAGAGGGTCGTCGACACCCGGTGCGCGCCGAGCTGGACGAATCCCTCGGGCTCCGTCGACGCGACCGGGAGGGCTGCGCGGGCCTTGATGCCGGCGTCGCTTCCCGACTCCGTGGGCTCTGCCGTCGGCGCAGGCTCCGGAGCCTCGCCCCGGCGAACGCGTTCGGCGGCGGCGACGAGCGCGCGCTCGTCGCCGGAGCTGCCGCCGCTTTTCAACCGCTTGACGTTGTCGGAGAAATACTCGTGCGCGAGGCCAATCAGTTGCAGCAGAGCCGGCGTGGCGGCGCGCCCCTCCTGAAGCCAGGCGTTCATGGTCTGCTCGATCGCCCAGGCGGCCTCGCCCAGGCGAGTGAGGCCCACCATGCGTCCGCTGCCCTTCAGAGTGTGGAAGCCTCGGCGAATGGTCACGAGCGCCTCCTGGTTGGCGTGTTGCTCGCGCACGATATCGAGCTGGTCGCGGACGGTCGCCAGTACCTCGTCGGACTCCTCCAGATACACGCCCAGGAGCTCCGCGTCCACGGCTTCTGCGCTTGCATCGATGAGTTTCGCCGCCTCGGGAGACGGAGAAGGCGCATCCGTGGACGTTGCTTTCTCGATGGCTTCCTTCAGGAATGGCGTGAGCGGCATCGTGCTCGACTTGTCGAGCGCCTTGAGCGCTTCCCCCGCCGAAGCCTCCAGCTTCTGGTCGGCGACGAGCCCGGCGTCTTTCTGAAGCGCTGCGAGATTTTTCTTCAGTTCCGCCCGGAGCTCGGCGTCCCCGGGCTTGCTTTTCCACTCCTCGTACAAGGTGGCTGTCTCGCGCTGCTGCTCGGCGATCTGCGCTTCGACGGTCGCAGGCTGCCGCGCGGGCTCACCCTCCTCCTTTTCCTGAGAGGCAGCGATCGGCCGCATCGCTGCCTCGAAGTCGGCCCTCCCGTGCGCCAAGCCCTCGATGTAGAAGCCCAGGCCCGAGAGAGTCTGGGCGATGTGGTCGAAGTCGTGCGGATTCGCGCTGTAGTCCGCGCCGGATATGCGACGGATTTCCACAGCGGTTGCGGCGAGCGTCTCCTGCGCATGCTTCTCACCCAGCATTTCGAGCGCGCCCAGGAGCTGCCGCATGGGCTTGTCGAGCGACGCGAGCTCGTCGCGCTTGGCGGGGTCGCGGAAGAACGCGTCGAGCACTTGCTCGATCGTGCGCAGATTCGTCTGCATTTCCGCGGCCACTTGGTTCATGAGCAGCCGCTCCTGCGCCTTGCGCGACATCTCGTCGAGCAGCGGAATGTCCGGCGCGGTGCGCCGGAGCGTGCCCTGCATGCAGTCCTTCAGCCGCGAGCGCAGCAGTTGCGCCTGCTCGGCAAACTCCGCAAGAACGCCCGACAGCGCGTTTTCAAGTATGAGGAGCACGGTGGCGACTTCGAGCGCGATCGCTTCGCTCATGTTCTGGCGGTTCGAGACGAGCCAGCCGGCTAGCTCGGCGACCTCCTCCGTGAGCGCCGAGAGGTCTGCATCAGCGAGCAGCTTCACTTGCTCTTTGAGGGCTACCGAGCTGTCGCGGAACGCAAGGAGCGAGGGAGCGTTGCCCGAGGCGAACTTGTTCCAGGCATCCTTCGCGTGAGCGAGGTGCTCGCGCGCGGGGCTCAGCGCAGGGGATTCCTCGGCCGCGGCCGCCTCTTCCTCTGCCCCCGGGATGCTCTGCGCCAGGTGGTACGCCTCCTGCACCTCGCGCACCAGCTCGCTCGCCGGTTTCGCGCACGCAACGTAGTACAGGACCTCGCGCATCAAGCGCTCGGCAACGCTGGAGGTTCCCTCCATCAGGCGTTTGATCTGCTGCTCGATGTGGTTGCAAACGTGCTTGGTCTCGAGATCCGGCGGCAGCGCGCGGTTCGCGAGCGCATCGAAAAAGGCGAGCGATACCCACCAGAACGCGCGCTGCGCGCTGGGGCCCTGCGCGTTCTCGATTGCTTCTACCGCTGCGCGCATGTCCTCGGCGCCGCCCGCATCGTTCTTCAGCCATTTCAGGAGCCCGCGCTGGAAGCGGCCGCGCTGCTCGCGCAGGTATTTCTCGGACTCCCCCGTTCTCGGCACGCCCGTGCTCTTGTCGCGCTTCGGCAGACGGAACGAGAGATTCGGGTAGAAAAGGTCGGTGGGATCGGCGTGCCCCCCGCGCGCCATGACCACATCGCGGTACAGCGCAAACAGCCTTAGCGGCTGATTGGGCTTGCCCGCCATCAGCTGGTCGAGATAACTGCGGATTCCGCCGAGAGCCCGCTGGGCGAGCCCGAAGACCTCGGCTTTTCTAAGCGAGACTTCCCGCTCGATAGCGGCGAGCAGCCCTTCGAGCTCCTCCGATACGCGCGTTATGCCCTCCAACCCGACGATCGACAGCGCACCGTGTGCCTGATGTAGATGCGATTGGCTCGACTTCAGCTGCGCCGCGTCCGACATGTTCGCCGCGAACGCCCGCAACGCCTCCTGGGCGTGCTCGATCGCATGATCGATCTCGCCCTTGACCCAGGAGAGCGGTCCGACGTCGAATTCGGCCCGTGCAGTCATCGCTGCCAACCCCGCTCACTCGCCTCAACCGATCTTGAAGCCCGACACCGAGCCCTTCAGCTCCTTTGCGAGCTCCGCGAGCTGGCCAATCGACACCGCGGTGCGCTTGGTGCCTTCGGTGGTCTGCTGAGTGATGTTGAGAATGTCCTGCATGCTCGTCGCAACGTCGTTCGCGGATTTCGCCTGCTGTTCCGTCGTCGTCGTGATGCCCTCGATCAGCTGCGCGAGCTGCCGCGACACCGACCCGATTTCCGAGAGCGCTTGACCCGCCGCGTCGGAGAGCTTCGCGCCCTCGACCACGCCCTGGGTGCTCTTTTCCATCGCCGAGACCGCATCCTGCGTGTCGGTCTGAATCGTCTTGACGATCGCGCCGATCTGCTTTGTCGCTTCGGCTGAACGTTCGGCCAGCCGCTGCACTTCTTCCGCAACCACCGTGAAGCCGCGTCCGGCCTCGCCCGCAGAGGCTGCCTGTATGGCGGCGTTCAGGGCCAGAACGTTGGTCTGCTCGGTAATGTCCGAGATCAGCTCAACGATCTCGCCGATCTCCTGGGAGGACTCACCAAGTCGCTTGATGCGCTTGGAGGTTTCCTGGATCTGCTCGCGAATTTCGTTCATGCCGGAGATCGAGTTCTGCACCGCCTGCGTGCCTTTTTGTGCGGCGGCGAGCGACTGCCGTGCAACGCTCGCCGACTGCGAGGCGCTCTCCGACATCTCGTTCATCGCTCTGGCCATGCCCAGCACCGACGCGCTGGTCTGGCGGATTTCGACGGACTGCTTTTCGGCGGCGGCGAGGAGCTGTGCCGAGGTCTGCTGCGCGGATTCCGCGGCGGTCGTCACTTGCGCCGCGGCCGCGTTGATCCGGCCGACTAGGCCGCGGAGCTCGTCGATGGTGAAGTTCACCGAGTCTGCGATGGCGCCCGTAATCTCCTCCGTGACCGTCGCCTTGACCGTGAGGTCGCCCTCCGCGAGGTTTCCCATCTCGTTCATCAACCGCAGAATTGCGTCCTGGTTCGAGCGGTTGGTCCGCTCCGTCTCGCCGCGCATGCGCTCGGCTTCTTCGGTGCGGCGCCGGGTGTCGCCCAGGTACACGAACACGAGGAGCACGATGTTGCCTATGCCTGCGAGAATGAGAACGGCGAGGATGATGAAGTTTTGGGTGCGCCCGCCGAGTTCCTGCTCATAAGCGTCTGCGAGCTTTTGCGACGCGGCCAGGAGCGGCTCCGAGTCGTCAACGACCCTGCGGCCGGCTTGCTTCGCGTTCACCAAGGCCTGGAGGTTACCGAGAATCGAGGCCACCGCGGTCTGGAATTCCTGGTAGGCCTTGTCCAGTTCTCCGAGCTTGGCGAGCTGCTCGGGGTCTTTCGCCGCAGCTACGCGGAGCACGTCGCTGCCTTTCGTCAATCCCTGCAGGAGCTCGCGGAACGTGGTGGTGTCCTTGCCCATCAGAAACGCCACTTCCGGGTCGATCACGTCCGCACCGAGCATGGCGTTTGCGTTTCGCGCCAGCCGCTGCGTCAACATGACCAGCTGGCCGGAAAGCGAAACCTCCCGAGCGGGCGCCTGGGACTGCAACTTGAGCGCCTGTATCTGCTCGGCAAGGTCAAGGAGCAGGGGGTTGTTCGCGTTGATCTGGCGCACCGAAGTGGCGAGCCCGATGAGGTTCTTGCTCTGCGCAAGGACGAGCTGAACGCTCTTATCGGTCTTATCCCATTCCTTGCTGAGCGTGTCCAGCTGCGGTTTCACCGTCTCGGACGTGGGCGGCAGGAAGACGTCTTGAACTTGCCCGCCCTGGGCGAGCAGCTTCAGAGCCGTGTTGAACTCGTCCCGCGACTGTTGCAGTTGCTTGAAGGCCTCGGGGCTGCCGATGAGGCCCGTTTGCGCCGCCTTGGCGATGCGCTGCGTCAACATGCGCATCTGCAGGGAGGTGGAGACATAGACCGTGCCGTAAGTCGCCTCGCGGTTGTCCTTGAAGACGACGATCGCAGCGGCGGCGAAGAGCACCGCGAACAGCGTGCCGAGCAGGGTGTACTGGCGCCCAACGCGAACGGTGCCTACGCCTACGACTCGCCGCTTCGGTCCCTCTGCGACCGTGGTCGGGCCGGGCATGGGCTTGAGAAGAGCTTTCGGGATGGCCTTCGGGACCGGCCGCGGAGCCTGCGGCGCAAGCGCCGGTCCCTTCTTGGTGACCGTCGCCGTCTTCGTCGGTAGTCTCAGAAATGCCATAGTCCCTCCTGTGTTCAGGTTGCGTGGGCGCGCTTCACACGCCCACGGTAAGAAATTCCTCGTGTGCCACCAGCGCGCCGATATCCAGCTCTTGCCAGACGCGGCCCTCGTCGTCCCGGTAGACGGCGGCGATCCAGGACCGCGTCGCCGGCTCCTGCGCGGGCTGCATCGTTTGCACGTTCTTGAGGCCAAGCATCCGACTGATGACGAGACCGCTGAACGCGTGGAACCGCTCGGCGATCAACAACAGGCGGCAATCGGGCGTGCGTGTCGTCAACTCTCCTCCAGCGAACCCGGCGAAATCCACCACGCTGGAAAGCACTCCCCGGATATTCGCCAGACCCAAGTACCAGGGCTTGGTGAGCGGAACGCCCGAGATCTCGGGAAGCGGCAGCATTTCTCCCGCGTCGTCGAGCTTGAGGAGCCAGTTGCCGCTGCCCGCCTGCACTCCCAGCCGCGAAGTCGGCTCGGCTTCGGCTTGGGCCTCGCGCAGTCTTTGTGCGAGTCCTTGCTGGAATTCACGCAGGCTGATCTGTTTTGCCACGACAAGTCCTTACTTGATCGCCGCAATCTTCGCCAGCAACTCCTTGGCGTCGATCGGTTTCACCAGATAGTCCTTCGCGCCCTGGCGCATCCCCCAGACGCGATCGGTTTCTTGATTCTTGCTCGTGACGACTATCACCGGTATGTGTTTGGTAGCCTCGTCGCGCGTGATGGCGCGCGTCGCCTGAAAACCGTTCGTGCCCGGCATGACTACGTCCATGAGGATGAGATCGGGCTTCTCCGTTTTCGATTTCGCGATCGCCTCGTCGCCGCTCTCTGCGGTAACGCACTGGAACCCGTGCTTGGACAGTGTTTCCATGAAAAACTGCCGGTCCGTCGGCGAATCGTCCACGATCAATATCTTCTTTACGGCCATGGCAACCTCCTCAGGTTCGTACAGGCGCGTGCACGCCCACTGTCTTCAACAGACTGTCCTTCGTGAAGGGCTTGGTCAGATATTCATCCGAACCCACCATTCGACCGCGCGCGCGGTCGAACAGCCCGTCTTTCGAGGAGAGCATGATCACGGGCGTGGTCGCGAAGCGAGCATTTTTCTTGATCAGCGCGCAGGTCTGATACCCGTCCAAGCGTGGCATCAGGATGTCCACGAAAATCACATCGGGTTGATGATCCGAGATCTTGGCGAGCGCATCGAAGCCGTCTTCCGCGAGGATGACCTTGCATCCGGCCTGCACCAGAAAAATCTCGGCGCTACGGCGTATGGTGTTCGAATCGTCGATCACCATCACCTTGACGCCGGCCAGATTTGCGGTTTCGCTCACGCTTGGTCTCCGCTACCTCTTCTGTGTTGATCCCGACACCTTCGTCGGACTCTCCTTATGACGGTGGCGTATTCCCAGCCTAGTCCACCTTTCTACACTATACAGTCAACTCCAGTCAAAACAAAGCCTTGTACGGTGTATTTCAGAAGCCCTGTGAGGATTGCTAACCCAAATCCGGACCTAAGGCTTCCCGGTCGCTTACGGTATAGCAGAAGGCATGCCCGATTAGAGCTCGACCATTTCGAAATCCTCTTTTCGGGCGCCGCATTCGGGGCAGGTCCAGTTCATCGGGATGTCCTCCCACCGCGTTCCCGGTGGGATCCCTTCCTCTGGGAGACCTTCCTCCTCGTTGTATACGAATCCGCAGATCAAACACATCCAAGTTTTGAATTCTTGCTTTTCCATCATCGGGTTGGGATGGGTTACAATGGTCCGTTGCATCATAACCTGAGCGGCGAGCCGCCTGCCAGCATCGCCGGTACTTCGCTGCCATGTCCTCGCCTCCCATCGTCTTAGCCTTTGCCGCAGCCGACCCCAGCGGTGGCGCAGGAGTGCAAGCCGACCTGCTGACTCTCGCCTCAATGGGTTGTCACACGCTTTCCGTGATCACCGCCATCACGGTCCAGGACACCGCCGGAGTGGAAAACCTGCAGGCCATCGACTCCGACTGGGTGGTCGACCAGGCGCGCCTGGTGCTCGAGGACATGCCGGTGGCGGTATTCAAAGTCGGGGTGGTGGGCAGTATCGAGAACATCGCGGCCATCGCGGAGGTGGTGTCCGACTATCCCGACGTTCCCCTTATTTTCGATCCCGTGCTCGCTTCCGGGCGAGGCGACGAGCTCGCAACCGAGGACATGATCTCGGCGATGCGCGAGCTGTTGCTTCCTCAGACGACGATCCTCACGCCGAACAGCCGCGAAGCCCGGCGCCTCGCTCAGGCCGACGGCGAGGACGACGATGAGCTCGCCCTTGCGGGGGCCGCCGAGAAGCTTCTCAGGCTGGGCTGCGAGTACGTGCTCATCACCGGCACGCACGAAAACACTCCGAAAGTGGTCAACACCCTCTACGGAACGGAAGGCGTAGTGCGCTCCGACAGCTGGGAAAGGCTCCCCGAGACTTACCACGGGTCGGGTTGCACTCTCGCTGCAGCGATCGCCGCGACGCTCGCCAACGGACTGGAGCTGCCCGAGGCGGTGCGGGAAGCGCAGGAATACACGTGGCAAACACTCAACGCCGGCTTTCGCCCGGGCATGGGTCAACACATTCCCGACAGGTTTTTCTGGGCGCGAGACATGGATGAGCCGGGTTCGGGCAAGCCCTGATCGGCAGGTGGCTCCGCTCGCGGAATTTCGAGGGCTGTACGCGATTACCCCCGACGAGGCCGACACCGGTGTGCTCGCCTACAAGGTGCGCCAAGCGCTCACAGGCGGGGCGCGGATGCTGCAATACCGCAACAAGTCTGCAGACTTGGCGCTGCGCCGCGAGCAAGGGGCAGCGCTGCTCGCGCTCTGCCGGGCAGAGAATGTCCCGCTGATCATAAACGACGACGCCGATCTCGCCGAGGCGCTCGGCGCCGACGGCCTGCACTTGGGCCGCGGGGACATCCCCATCGGGGTCGCGCGAGCGAGGCTCGGTCGAGGCAAAGTCCTCGGAGCCTCTTGTTACGGCGCACTCGAGCTCGCCTTGGCCGCTCGCGATGCCGGCGCGGACTACGTAGCCTTCGGCAGCGCTTTCCCTTCGACGACCAAGCCGGGTGCGACACGGATTGCGCACTCGCTCTTCGGCGAGGCCAAGACGCGTCTGGATTGCCCTGTCGTGGCGATCGGCGGAATAACGAGCCAAAACGCACATGCCGTGATCGAAGCGGGGGCCGACGCGATTGCCGTGATCAGCGCTCTGTTCGATGCGCCCGATATCAAACTCCGTGCCCGGGAATTCGCGAGGATGTTTGCCGTCCATGACCTCGAAAAACGATCTTCTGTTTGAGCGCTCCCGCAAGGTCATACCCGGCGGAGTCAACTCTCCGGTGCGCGCGTTTCGCGCAGTGGGCGGCACGCCCCGCTTCATCGTACGCGGAGAAGGCAGCCGCATTTGGGACGCCGACGGCCACGAATACATCGACTACGTAGGTTCGTGGGGACCCTTGGTGCTCGGGCACGCGGACAGGGACGTCGTCGCCGCCGTGCGTGCGGCAGCCGGCCGCGGACTTTCGTTCGGCGCGCCCACCGAATCGGAAGCCGAGATGGCCGAGCTGCTCGGACGCCTGGTTCCGGGACTCGAGCTGGTGCGGCTGGTCAGCTCAGGGACAGAAGCGACGATGTCGGCGTTGAGACTCGCGCGCGGGGCAACGGGACGCAGCCGCATCGTGAAATTCGAGGGCTGCTATCACGGTCACGCGGACAGTCTGCTGGTAAAGGCCGGCTCGGGCGCGCTCACTCTGGGCAATCCGAGCTCCGCCGGGGTGACCGCCGAAAACGCCGCCCAGACGCTCGTTCTCGGCTACAACGACGTGGCGGGCTTGGACTCGGCATTTCTGGAAATGGGTCGCTCGATCGCCTGCGTGATCGTCGAGCCGGTCGCGGGCAACATGAACCTCATCGCGCCGCAGCCGGGATTCCTCGAGCGCGTGCGCGAGCTCTGCACACGGCACGGAGCCCTGCTGATATTCGACGAAGTGATGACGGGTTTTCGTGTCGGGCTAAGCGGCGCCCAGGGGCTTTTCGGAGTGCAGGCCGATCTGATCACGCTTGGCAAGGTGATCGGCGGCGGCATGCCGCTGGGAGCGTTCGGAGGCCGCCGCGATATCATGGAGAAAATCGCGCCGCTCGGCCCTGTCTATCAGGCGGGCACACTCTCGGGCAACCCGCTCGCGGTCGCCGCCGGCCTTGCGACCTTGCGCAAGCTGCAGGTCCCCGGCTTCTACGAGCGCCTCGCGACGGCGACGCGCTCGCTCTGCGACGGCCTTGTCTCAGCGGCCCACAAGCGCCGCGTGGCTTTCTCGGCGCAATCTGTTGGAGGCATGTTCGGGCTCTATTTTCGCGCGACACCTCCTTCGAGCTACGCCGAGGTCATGCAGTGCGACACTGAAGCCTTCAAGCGCTTTTTCCACGCGATGCTCGAGCGCGGCGTCTATCTCGCCCCGTCCGCGTACGAGACCGGGTTCGTGTCTTCGGCGCATGCCGATGCGGACATCGCGGCGACCGTGTCGGCGGCCGAGGCCGCGTTCGGCGCGTAGCCGCTAGACGAGGAACAGCGTCGCCAGCCCCAGGAAGATGAAGAATCCGCCGCTGTCCGTGATCGCGGTGATCAGGACCGAGGAGCCGAGCGCGGGATCGCGCCCAAGACGCATCATGGTGAGCGGAATGAGGACTCCGGCGGTTGCCGCAAGTACAAGGTTAAGAGTCATCGCCGCGGTCATCACGAGCCCGAGGGAGACCTTCCTGTAGAGCAAGAAGGCGATAAGGCCGAGCGCGCCGCCCCAGATTAGGCCGTTTAGAAGCGAAACCCCCAGTTCCTTCGCAAGCAGTTTTTTGCCGTGGTCCTTTTGCACTTGGCCGAGCGCGATCGAGCGCACGATCATGGTGATGGTCTGGTTCCCCGAATTTCCCCCGACGCCGGCGACGATAGGCATGAGCGCGGCGAGCGCCACCAGCTTTTCGATCGAATGCTCGAAGACTCCGATCACGCGCGAGGCGATGAACGCAGTGACGAGATTGACCGCGAGCCATGCCCAGCGATTCCTCACGCTCGCCCAAACCGAGGAGAATACATCTTCTTGCTCGCGCAGCCCGGCCTGCGTGAGCAGCTCGCTCTCGCTCCTGCTGCGGATGAAGTCGACTACCTTGTCAACCGTTACGCGACCGACGAGCTTTCCTTGCTCGTCCACGACCGGTGCCGAGACCAGGTCATAGCGCTCGAATGCCTTGGCGGTCTCCTGCGCCTTGTCCCGCGGCTGCAGGGCGACGACGTCACTCACCATGACTTTGGCAACGCTGTGCTCGAGCTCCGAGACGATCAGCTTCGAAAGGGGCAGCACCCCCTTGAGGCGCTCGCCGCGATCGACGACGAAGATTTGGTCGGTGTGGTGTGGCAAGGAATCGAAGCGCCTCAGATACCGCGTGACCGTGTCGATTCCGGTGTCTTCGCGAACGCTGACGACGTCGAAATCCATGAGCGCTCCGACCGCGTCCTCTGGGTAGGACATCGCAGCGCGCAACTGCTCGCGCTCCTCGATCGGGAGCGCCTGGAACACGTCATGGATGACCTGATCCGGCAGGTCCGGCGCAAGGTCTGCGATCTCGTCGGCTTCGAGCTGCTCGGCGGCCGCGACGAGCTCTTGCGAATCCATGCTGCGAACAAGCGTCTCGCGCACCGCATCCGACGCCTCGAGCAGGATCTCGCCGTCGCGGCCCGCCTTGACCAGGTTCCAGACGAGAAGCCGCTCCTCCAGTGGCAGCGATTCGAGCACGTAGGCGATATCCGCCGGATGCATCGAGTCGAGCTTTGCGCGCAGCTCGGCGACGTTTTGCCTGTGCACGAGCGACTCGACCAGGTCGTGCTTCGGCATTTCCTGACGCTCCACGAGTCCCTCGACCAGGCGGTGTCGCCGCAGGAGCTCCTGGACCTCGCGTAGATCCGCCTTGAGGTCCTCGAGATCCTTCTTCGGGCTGAGAGTTTCGATCATGTGCGTCAGCCATTCGCGACGGGTGGGCTCGTAAAGAGCCGCCGGAAGCGCCCGAGCGCCGTCCGGCTGCGGCGATTCTAGCAGTCGGCTGTATGATGGCGATAGAAAAATATCGCCTGATGCCAGCGACCCGCCCTACTCTCGAGGGAGATGTTCGCCCAGCCGAAGTTCTCGCATGGGCTATGTACGACTTCGCCAACTCGGGTTACACGACGGTCGTCATCACCGCCGTGTTCAATGCCTATTTCGTCGCGGTGATCGCGGACAACGCGCCGTGGGCGACCTTCGCATGGACCGCCAGCCTGTCGGCCTCGTACGCGCTCATTTTGCTCACCGGGCCCGTCCTCGGAGCGTACGCCGACCTCAGGGCCGCAAAGAAGCGCTTGCTCCTGCTCACCACTGCGGGATGTGTGATCGCGACTGCGCTGCTTGCGCTCACCGGTCCTCGAACGCTCGCGCTCGCAGTGACCCTTCTGGTGCTCTCCAATTTTTGCTTCGGTACCGGGGAGAACCTCATCGCGGCGTTCCTGCCCGAGCTCGCGCAAGGCGAAGCCCTGGGACGGGTGTCCGGATGGGGCTGGAGCCTGGGCTATCTCGGGGGGCTTCTTACGCTGGGTCTCTGCCTGGGTTACGTCACTTGGGCCCAGGAACACGGCGCGCAAGCGCGAGCTTTCGTCCCGGTAACGATGCTGATCACTGCCGCAACTTTCGCGGCGGCGAGCCTTCCGACTTTCCTCGTGTTACGGGAGCGCGCTCGCCCCGTTCCGGTCGGCGCAGGCGGAAGCCTGGTCGCGGCGGCCTTTGCGCGCCTCGCGCAGACTGTCCGCAACGCTGCGCGATATCAGGATCTTGCGAGATTCCTCGTCTGCATTGTCTTTTACCAGGCCGGGATACAAACGGTCATCGCGCTGGCCGCTATCTACGCCGAGCAGGCGTTCGGATTCACGACCAAGGACACGATCATCCTGATCTTGGTCGTCAACCTGACGGCAGCGGTCGGTGCCTTTGTCTTCGGCGATATTCAAGACCGTCTGGGGCACGTGCGAACCATAGCGGTGACGCTGTGTCTTTGGATCGTGACGACGTTGATCGCCTGGTCGGCGTCAGGGCCCGGCCTCTTCTGGGTGGCAGCCAATCTCGCGGGACTTTGCTTGGGTTCTTCGCAGTCGGCCGGACGGGCGCTCGTCGGCTACCTGAGCCCAGCGGACAGGCATGCCGAGTTTTTCGGCCTTTGGGGTCTGGCGGTAAAGCTTTCCTCGATCTTGGGGCCGATCACGTACGGCTCGGTCACATGGGCGACGGGCGGCAACCATCGCCTGGCAATGCTCGTGACCGGCGGATTCTTCGTGATCGGCCTTCTCCTTCTCGCCCAAATCGATGTCGCTCGCGGCCGGCGCGCAGCAGCGGAATCCTAGAAGATGAGCCGTCTCCGGCCTAGGGGATCTGAGCCGCGTCCATTTGCGCCAGGATGCTCTCGCTGTAGCCGATGAGATACGGGGAGTCGCGATTGCGGTCGTAGTAGCGGGGGCGCGGAAGCATCGCGGCCAAGCGTGCCGCTTGGTCGGGTCCGAGCGTCGCCGCGCTCAAGCCGAAGTAGTACCGCGCCGCCGCCTCGGCCCCGAAGACGTTCTCGCCCCATTCCACCACGTTCAGATAGATCTCGAAAATGCGGCGCTTGCTCATGGTCGCTTCGAGCATCGAGGCGAGAACCGCTTCCTGGCCCTTGCGCAGCAGGCTGCGCTCACCCGAGAGAAACAGGTTCTTCGCGAGCTGCTGCGTGATGGTCGACCCTCCCGCGACGACCTTTCCGCGGCGCTGATTTTTCTCCAACGCTTTCTGGATCCCTTCCCAATCGAAGCCATCGTGCTCGACGAACTTAGCATCTTCGGCCACGATGATGGCCCTCTTGAGGTCGTTCGAGATCCGGCTGTAGGGCGTCCATTTGTGCTCCAGCACCGCCGTCGGGTCCTTTTGCCGCAATGCTTCGAGGCGAGCGTCCATGACCGCCGTCGTGGGGGGATTGTGGTCGACCCAATACGTGATTTGCGCAAGAAACCAGAACTCGTAGATCGCAAGACCGGCCACCGCGGTTCCGGCCGTGTAGCAGAACATCCTCCACAGGGAGACGAGAAGCCTCATTTTGCGACAGGCTAGGCCGCTCGCCCCTCTCAGTCGCTGAAGACCTTGTCACCGCGCGCGAAGTGCCAAGTACGAGTGATGACCAGGATGTCGGTTTCCTTGCGGATGTCGGGAGGAAATTTGGCATACGGCGCGGCGAGTTGAACGATGCGCTGCGCGGCAGCGTCGAGGATCTTGTAGCCGGAGGATCTCTCAAGATCCATTGCCGCCAGCGTGCCGTCGGAATTGATCGACACCGTGAGCCTCAGGCTGCCGTAGATCTTGCCGCGGGCGCTCTCGGGATAGTTCAGGTTGCCTATGCGCTCGATCTTCTGGCGCCAGTCTTCCACGTAGAGGGCGTAACGAACCTCGGCCGCTCGCGCGCCCACGAATGTTTTCCGTGGGCGCTTGTTGTACTCATCGACCTGGCGCGCAATCTGCGCTTCCATCCGGGCGATGATCATGGCGCTCTCGGCGAGGTCGGCACCCGAGGCTTGCGATTTCATCTGCGCTTGCGGCTCGGGATCGGCCGAGGCCATTTCATTCTGCGGCTGCGTTTGCGAGAGCAGCTGCCTCTGCCGCGCCTCCATTTCCTGTACCCGGCGCGTCGCTTCGTTCAAGTCCGAGCCCTGTTCGGTCGGCTGCAATGCCGGCAGCGGCGATCTGGCTCGGCGCTCGAGCTCGGTGTCCCCGCCACCGTCGAGGTTCGACTGGGCAAGAACGTCCGGCCTGTCCGGCTTGTTGCGGGTCTTGGAGTTGACCAGCACCACGTCCAACTGTGAAGGAGTCATGCTCCGATGGGCGCCTGGCTGAGTGAAATGGATCGAGAGCACGATCGCGTGGAAGACGATCGAGATGGAGAGCGCCATCGCGAGCATCCGGGAATCGGGATCCAACCGGGCGAGAGGCTTCGGCCACGATCCCCAGAAAAGGGGTGCAACACCCATATTCATGGATCACTAAAAGCTTTTCGAATCATAAGATTCTAGGTTATTTCTCGAGCTTTGTCTCACGTATGTGCTAGACCACCTCTGGCGCCCCCAGCCGACGCCGAAAAGCACACTTTATATCGGCTTCGACCAGGTCGATTTCGGTTACCGCGATCTCGATACCGGTCCCCGGAGCGAGGTCCGGCAACGACGGTACCTTGGTGTAGAGCGGCACGCGGTGAAATCTGACCAAATTCTCTCGCACGACTTCCGCTTCCGCAATCTCGACCCTCTCCTGCAACAACCACCTGAGGCACCAGTAACGTTCCATGCGTCCCTGGAATTCGTCGTAGGCCGCGTAAGTCGTCTCGAAATCATGTACCGCAGCCAACATGATGTCCGAGGTCCGTGCAAACGGCGGAGCTCTTCCTTCAATCAAGGCCAGCAGTTGCCACTGATTGACCAGGTCAACGTACCTGCGCAAAGGCGAGCTCGTCCAAGCATAGTGGGTGATTCCCAGGCCTAGATGCGCCATGGCAGAGGTGGTCATCCTGACCTTGCCGCTGGACTGCACGCGGTAGATAGCGGGGACATCGTGGTCGTCGAGCAGCTTCCCCCAAGTGCTGTTCACGGTGATCATCAGTTCGGCGACGAGCTTGTCGAGCGGCGTTCCGCGTCGCCGCTCGGTGATGGTGACTCGTGCGTTCTCACCGCTTCCGTCGACGTAGAAGTTGTAGTCGGGACGTTCGGCGGCCTTGGGCAGCTTGCCGCGCGCCCGCTCCATACCCAGGGCAAACTTCCAGAGCGTATTCAGCTCGCGCGAATAGGGAACCTCGTCTCGCGAAGTTTCCTCCACGAACGCGGCGTCGAGCGACTCGACCTCGTGATGCCGCAGGTTCCGGGCAACCGGCACGCGCTCCAGCCTCGTCTCGCGGTTCTCGATCTGCAGATCCTCGGCGCGCACGTCGAGATAAAGAGAGCATGCGGCCCGCTCACCGCCCTGAGCCAAGGAAAAGCGTTCGATCGCTTCCGGCGGCAGCATGGTGATCTTGCGACCCGGCATGTACACCGTAGAGAGCCGTTCGCGCGCCACGGTGTCGAGCGACGATCCCGGCGTGAAACCGATTGCAGGCGCCGCGATATGGATTCCGACCCGAAAGCGACCGCCTGGTAGAAAGCTCAGCGAGAACGCATCGTCGATCTCGGTGGTAGTCGCATCATCCAGGCTGAACGCACTGACCTCGGCGAGCGGAAGGTCGCTGGACGATGCGATTTCGAATCGGGAGCGGAAATCCGTCCCATCGGGGAAATACTCGTACAGAAATCGGTTCAGGTGATAGTCATGGCTGGAGGGCAGCGCGCCACAGCGTTCGAACAGTTTCGCTGGCGAAAGTCCGGTTTTCGCCCGGGCTTCTTCGAGCGCCTTGGTCTCCGGACGGTTGCCGTCGGGCTTGTAGAGAAGCTGATCCCTCAGCAACCGGAATTCTTCAGGGAACGCGCCGCCCGCGAGCTGGTCCGCCCAGGCTGAAACCTGTACTTGCTGCAGCTTCTTCTTCTCGATGCCTGCGAGCGCCGCGCGCAAGGTCTCCGGTGGCGCGGCGCGATACCGCCCCCGGCCTTTTCGGTAGAAGTAGACGGGCACCGAGTGCAGCTTGACCAGAATTCCCGCGGCCTCCACTGCTGAAGGGGGATGGCCGCAATACTCGTGGGCGAGATCGGCGAATCCGAATTCCTCGGCGCCGCAACACTCCCACAGGAAATCGGCGTCCACGTTGCTCGCCATCGCCTCCGCCTGCGCGAGCAACTCGATCGCGCTAGGGTCCGAGAATCGCAGCAGAACGTCTTTGGACCTGATTTTTGCGCGCTTCCCGTGTGGCGCTTCGACCTGGACGGAATTGTCACCTTCGGCGAGCACCGTGGCGACTTTGAACGTGCCGCTGTCTTCGTAGAGAACGTTCACAGAAGAGGACCGTGCTGGGAGGGGCCGCGTCGCGCCGGCCCGATGATGCGATAATTATATCGCAGCAAGTCCCCGTTCCCGCAGACAAGAGCGCCCAAAAAATGGCCACCATAGAGTCGATCGCCGTCGCAACCGCCCGTGTTCCTTTGGATACCGTTACGAGCTTCGCGACTCGCACCGTCTCGGCTCGCGACTACGGATTGGTCAAGGTGCGCGCCGGGGGAATCGAGGGCATCGGGTTCTGCTACGCAGGATCGTCCGGCGGCACTCTGGTAGCGCACGCGGTGCAGCATTTGCTTGCGCCGCTTCTGCTCGGCCACGACAGCTTGCTGGTAGAAGGCCTCTGGCAGCGCATGTTCGAGGAAACGGTGCTCCAAGGACGCGCCGGAAGCGTAATGCGCGCCATATCCATCCTCGATTGCGCCCTCTGGGACCTCAACTCGCGCGCGGCGAAGGTTCCGCTCTACCAATATCTCGGCGCCGCGGTCGATCGAGCGGTGCCAGCATACGCGAGCGGCGGTTACTACCTCGCGGGCAAGACGCCGAAGAAGCTCGGGCGTGAAATGGCCGACTACGCCAAGGCCGGGTTTCGCGCGGTGAAGATGAAGGTAGGCCGCCTGTCCCCCAAGGAAGAGGAAGCGCGCGTCAGGGCCGCGCGGGACGCGATCGGCCCCGAGGTCGAGCTGATGCTGGATGCCAACAACGCTTGGCGCGACCTGCCCACGGCAATGCGCTACATGGAGCGCTTTGAGCTCTACGATCCGTACTGGATCGAGGAGCCGTTCTTCCCCGATGACATCGACAACCACGCGCGCCTGGCGAAACTCACGCGCGTCACGGTCGCTACCGGCGAGATCGGCACCGGACGCTGGCATTTCAAAGAGATCCTCGACAAGGGCGCTGCGCAGATCCTGCAGACGGACGCTCTGGTGTGCGGCGGCATATCAGAATGGAAGAAGATCGCGGCGACCGCGGCGAGTTACGGCGTCACCGTTTGCCCGCATTGGTTTCACGACTTGCACGCGCACCTTGTCGCGGCGACGGCAAACGCGCGTTACGTGGAGTTCTTCGCCGACGACCAAGTGCTCAATTTCAGGCGGCTCGTCGACAAGCAGCTCAAGGTGGAGAACGGCATGCTGATTCTGCCGACTTCGCCAGGCCTCGGTTTCGGGTTCGACGAGAAAGCCGTGCAGCGCTACGCGCTCAAGGAAGGGAACTCCGCCTGGACGGTATTGAAGTAGTCACGCCATCCCCGCGAAATCCAATATCAAAGGGATGTGCTCGGGAAAGCTGGCGAGGCTGTGGTCTCCGCCCTGAACGACGAGCTGCGTCGCCCCCAGGTATTTTCTTACGGCTGATCGGTAGTCGAGCACCTCGTCGCCGGTCTCGACGAGGAGCAGATAGCGCTCGGGGTGTATTTCGCTCACGAAGAGCGCCTGCCATTGGCGAAGGTGCTCTTCGGTGAGCTCGTAGGTCTCGCCGGCGAAGAATCCCTGTTGCGGCCCAAGATAGGCCCGCAGGCCCACGTGCGGGTCGATCGCCGGATTGATGACGATGGCTCGCAAGGCATGTTTCTCCGCGAGCCAGGTTGCGTAGAATCCCCCGAGCGAGCTCCCCACCAATGTAACTTTTCCCGGGGGCAGTCGCGCCATTTCCGCCTCCACCGCCGCCACGGCCAGGTCCGGCCGGTGGGGCAGCCTTGGGCAGACGAACTCGCCGCCCCTACCCCGTTCTTCGAGGTAGCGCTTGAAGTACTGCGCCTTTGCCGACTGCGGGGAGCTATTGAACCCGTGGAGGTAGACGATCATGCCCGGGCTGCCGGAATCCCCCGGGCCGAGAGCGATTTGAGCAGCAATTCCTGAATGCCGCCGAATCCCCCGTTGGACATCACAAGGACCTGATCGCCGGGCCGGGCTTCGTCGAGAATTGCGCGGACGAGCTCTTGCAGGTCGGTCTCCACGCGCACGCGGGCACCGAGCGGAGCCAGGGCAGCGGCCGCGTCCCAGCCCAGGTTCGCGGCATAGCAGAACACCCGGTCGGCCTGCTCGAGGCTCGGGGCCAAGCGGTCCTTCATGACCCCGGCTTTCATCGTGTTGGATCGCGGCTCGAGCACCGCCAGGATTCTGGCCCTACCCACGAGATCGCGTAAGCCCGAAACGGTCGTTGAAATCGCCGTCGGGTGGTGGGCGAAGTCGTCCCAAACGGCGACTCCGCTAGCCGTCCCGCGCAACTCCATCCGGCGCCGGACGCCTTTAAAACCCTCGAGCGCCCGGATGGCCTCCTCGGCGGCTACTCCGGACGCTTGCGCGGCCGCGATTGCCGCGAGCGCATTCTGAAGATTGTGCTCGCCTTGAAGATCCATGCTCAGGATTCCCATGGGCTTGCCACCGCGGAACACCTGATATCGCCGCCGTTCGATCGGCCCTGCGCTCCAGCCGTCGCTCGCTCCAAACCTCTCGACCGGCGTCCAGCAGCCCTTGGCGAGCACTCGCGCGACCGTCGGGTCAGCACCGTTGACTATCAATCTGCCTGCGCTGGGTATGGTCCGGACGAAATGATGAAACTGCGTTTCGATTGCTCCGAGATCAGGGAAGATGTCGGCATGATCGAATTCGATGTTGTTCACGACCGCGACTGTCGGCCGGTAATGCACCATCTTTGAGCGCTTGTCGAAGAACGCCGTATCGTATTCGTCGGCTTCGATCACGAAACGGCGTCCCCTTCCAAGCCTCGCGGATATCCCGAAATTGTTGGGGACGCCGCCGATGAGGAACCCCGGTGCAAGCCCGACGTGTTCGAGGATCCAAGCCAGCATAGATGACGTGGTCGTCTTGCCGTGCGTCCCGGAGACGGCAAGGACCTGTCTCCCCGGCAGCGTGTTTTCTGCGAGCCATTGCGGGCCGGAGATATATCGGTCGCCCCGGTCCAATATCGCCTCCATGAGCGCGTTACCGCGGGTGACGACGTTCCCCACAACCCACACATCCGGCTTCAGGGAGACTTGCTCCGCCCCGTAACCCGCGACGAGGTCGATGCCCTGCGACTCGAGCTGGGTGCTCATCGGCGGATAGACATTGAGATCGCAACCGGTTACGCGGTGACCCGCGGCCTTGGCGATGGCGGCGATGCCGCCCATGAAAGTGCCGCAGATGCCGAGGATGTGGATGTGCACGGGTCGCGCGAGCGCGCTTGGCCGAGCGAGGGCGCGCTTTGAAAAGAGCAGAATTCTAGCCTACTTCGCCGCGTTTTCCGGCTGCGGTATCATGGCCCGACTCCCGCCTGCTCTTTTCATGCCGAAAGACAGCAAGTCCAAGCAGCAACAAATGCGCGCGCGCATTGCAGCTGCAGCCGCCCGCCTGATGGCCGAGGACGGACTCGAGGACTTCGCCCTCGCCAAACGCAAAGCCGCTCGCCAATTGGGGGCCGAAGACACCCAGTCCCTTCCGAAAAACGAGGAAATCGAGGCGGAGCTGCGGGCGTACCAGTCGCTCTATCAAGGCGAGGAGCAGCGCGAGCGCATCCAATACTTGCGTCAGTGCGCCTTGGAGGCGATGCACCTGCTCGAGCGCTTCCGTCCCTATCTCGCCGGTCCCGTGCTGAGCGGCACCGCCGGGCGATACAGCGACATCGACTTGCAGCTATTCACCGATGACGGCAAGGCCGTGGAGCATTTTCTCCTGAGCCGCAATATCGCCTACGACATTGCCGACGAGCGCCGCTTCGCCGGCGATCAGGCGCGCGCGGTGTCGGTGCTGAAAGTCGACTGGGGAGGCGTCGCCGTCAATCTCGCGATCTACACCTTGAAGGAAGAACGCGGCACCTTGAAGGCGAGCCTTGCAGGGCGCCCCATTGAGCGGGCGGGTATCGAGGCTGTCGCCCAGCTGCTGTCCAGCCCGGAATAGCCCAAAAGCGGCCGGAATTCAGCCTGGGAACGGCATGTAACATCATCGAACGAGCGCTGATCTGTCTTCAAAACACGATTACCTCCCGCAAATTACCTTATCTTCAAATTGAGATGTTCCACCGCTCGCTGGGTCGCATATCGACCGGTCGCCCTGAGAGCAGCTGGACGAAGAAGTAGGCAATTGCATGATCGAAAATGCCCCGAATCCTAGACAATTTCTGACATCTACGGCAAACTGCCTGCTATGTCCAAGAAACGGCGCCCACGGGGCTCGCGCTCACGGACGTCGAACAAGATCCTCGTTCTCCACGGCCCGAACCTGAACATGCTGGGTTCCCGCGAGCCGGCGATCTACGGAAGCGAGAGTCTGGAAACCATCAACGAGCGGTTGAGCTCCGCCGCGGAGAAGGCGGGAGTCGTCGTGGAGGTGTTTCAGAGCAACCAGGAAGGCGCCCTGATAGAGCGGGTCCATGCCGCCAAGGAGCAGGGGATTGCGTGGATCATAGTGAACCCCGGCGGCTTGACTCATACCAGCGTGGCGCTGCGCGACGCCTTCGCCTCGGTCGAAATCCCGTTCATCGAGGTGCATATCTCGAACATCTTTTCCAGGGAACCGTTCCGGCGTCATTCCTACTTTTCCGACCTGGCGGTGGGCACGATTTGCGGATTGGGCAGCCGGGGCTATGACCTGGCGTTGCAGTTTGCGATGCAATCGAACTGATTCTCGAGCATGGATCTGCGCAAATTGAAAAAGCTGATCGACCTGGTCGAGGACTCGGGCATCGCCGAGCTCGAGGTCACGGAAGGCGAGGAGAAGGTCAAGATCGTCCGCGGCGGGAAGGAAGTGGTCGTCGTGTCGCCCTCTGCCGCTCCGGCGATCCCTGTTCCCGCTCCGGCGGCGGGCGCTCCGGCGGCTCCGGCGAGTTCCCCTGCACAGACCGCCGAGGCACCGACTTCCCTCGAGGGCCACATCGTCAAGTCGCCGATGGTAGGTACTTTCTACCGCGCGGGTTCGCCCGGCGCGAAGCCTTTCGTCGAAGTCGGAGATACGGTGAAGGTAGGGCAGACCATTTGCGTCATCGAAGCCATGAAGCTGATGAACGAAATCGAAGCGGACAAGGACGGCGTGATCAAGGCGATCATGGTAGAGAACGCTCAGCCGGTCGAATACGGCGAACCCCTGATGATGATCGCGTAGGGTGCGCCGCGCGGCGCATGCTCCGCGCGCAAGTGATGGCCGACCGAGCTCCCAATTGAACCGTGTTTGAGAAGATCCTCATCGCCAACCGCGGAGAGATCGCGCTGCGTATCCAGCGCGCGTGCCGCGATATGGGTATCAAGACCGTTGTCGTCCATTCCGAGGCCGACAGCGAGGCCAAGTACGTGAAGCTCGCCGACGAATCGGTGTGCATCGGCCCTGCTGCATCCGCCGCGAGCTATCTCAACATCCCGGCAATCATCAGCGCGGCGGAAGTCACCGACGCCGAAGCGATTCATCCGGGATACGGATTCCTCGCGGAAAACGCCGACTTTGCCGAACGCGTCGACAAGAGCGGTTTCGTGTTCATCGGGCCACAGGCAGATACCATCCGTCTGATGGGCGACAAGGTAAACGCGAAGCAGGCTATGACCAAGGCCGGGGTCCCCTGCGTGCCCGGCTCCGACGGTCCGCTGCCTGAGGCGCCCGAAGAGGCACTCAAGATCGCCAGAAAGATAGGCTACCCCGTCATTGTGAAGTCGGCCGGGGGCGGCGGCGGCCGCGGGATGCGCGTCGTGCACACCGAGGCCGCCCTCAAGAGCGCAATAAGCGTAACGCGGGCGGAGGCTGGCGCCGCCTTTGGCAACTCCACCGTATATCTGGAGAAATACCTGGAAAATCCCCGGCACATCGAGGTCCAGGTGCTCGCAGACGGTCATCGAAATGTGATCTACCTGGGGGAGCGGGATTGCTCGCTGCAAAGACGGCACCAGAAGGTCATGGAGGAGGCCCTGGCGCCCGATCTGACGTCGAAGCTTCGCGTACGCATCGGCGAGCGCTGCGTGGAAGCGTGCCGCAAGATCGGCTACCGTGGAGCGGGCACCTTCGAGTATCTCTATGAGGATGGGGAGTTCTACTTCATCGAGATGAATACCCGTATCCAGGTCGAGCATCCGGTGACCGAGATGATCACCGGCGTGGACATTGTTCAGGAGCAGATTCGTGTCGCCGCTGGAGAGAAGCTTTCGGTCCGGCAAAAAGACATCGAATTTCGCGGCCATGCCATAGAGTGCCGCATCAACGCCGAGGATCCGGTGCGGTTTACTCCTTCGCCGGGCCGGATCACGTCGTACCATCCTCCTGGAGGCCCCGGGATCAGGGTCGACTCGCACGTCTACCAGGGCTACTCCGTGCCGCCCAACTACGACTCCCTGATCTGCAAAGTGATTGCCTACGGAGCCGACCGCGATCAGGCGATTCGGCGCATGCGCATCGCGCTTTCGGAAATGGTCATCGAGGGAATCCAGACCAACATTCCCATGCATCAGGAGCTGCTGCTGGACACTCGAGTCATCAGGGGAGGTGTCAACATACACTACCTCGAGCAGAAGCTCGCCCAGCACAAGAAACGGGATTCCGCGAAATAGGGTGCGTGTGCGCGTGACCTTGACCGCGCTCGTTGTCGACGTGCAGGGGAAGCAAGCCGAAGGCCTTTCGGAGGCATTGCTCGAGGCGGGTGCTCTGTCGGTCGCCTGCGAAGAGGCGCACACACCTGTCGAGGCGCCGAAGCTCGCCGACCCGAACGAGCCCGTCTCATGGCCGCGGGTGCGGGTCACGGCTTTGTGCGGACCAGAGCACGACCCCGAACATTTGCTGCGCCGAGCCTGTGAAACGTCTGGCGTTGCCGTGCAAGACCACAAGCTGGAAAGCGTACCAGACGAGGATTGGGTGGCGCGATCGAGGGCCCAGTTTGGCCCGATTCGCATATCGCGGCGGCTGTGGATCGTGCCCACGTGGCATGCGCCGTCGGATGCCGACGCGATCAACCTTGTCCTCGACCCCGGGCTGGCGTTCGGGACAGGAGACCACGCCAGCACGCGCCTTTGCCTGCGCTGGCTCGAGCTCCGCATCCGAGGCGGCGAAACGGTACTCGACTATGGTTGCGGTTCCGGTATATTGGCAATCGCTGCGCTCAAGCTCGGCGCGGCGCGCGCTGTAGGCGTTGACATCGACCAGAACGCAGTAGCGGCCGCACAGGTGAACGCCCGGCGCAACGGCGTCGTAGGCGAATTCGTCGAGAGCTGTTCGTCGCTGACCCTTACCGCCGACGTCGTGGTCGCAAACATACTTCCAAAGACGCTGAAACTCCTCGCACCACTGCTCGTGGATCGATGCCGGCGCGGCGGGCACGTGGTGCTCTCGGGAATACTCGTCGACCAAGCCCGCGACGTGGAGATGAGCTACGCACCCTGGATCGCCTTCGCATCGCCTGAAGAAGAAGACGGCTGGGTGTGCCTCTCTGGGGTAAAGCGATGAGCATGCTGACTCGCTGCCCGACCTGCAGCACCGCCTTTCGCGTTACCGAGAGGCAGCTCCGGGCGCGCGAGGGTCAGGTCCGTTGTGGACGCTGCGATACGCTATTCGATGCAGTCGCCACGCTCAGCACTGACCCGGCTACCCTTCCACCTCGGGGAAATCCGAGATCGCCCCCGACCACGGGCAGCATGGCAGTTTTGCTCGGGACCGAGAAGGAATCCTCATTTGATTTCGGACCACAGGCCCCGCAGCCGCTGAGTCGCTTGTGGTGGATCGCCAGCGTGCTCCTTCTGCTCGCTCTCGCAGTGCAGGTCGCGTACCGCTACCGCGGTGAGATCGCGGTTTTGATTCCCGAATCAAAGCCGCTTCTGGAGCGTATCTGCGTCGAATTCGGATGCGACGTCCCCTTGCCGCGCCGCGCGGAGCTTCTCAGCATCGAGTCGTCCGATCTGCAGGCGGACGTAGGCCAACCAAGCGTGATGGTATTGACGGCCACGCTCAGGAACCGGGCGGCCTTTGTTCAAGCGTTTCCCGCGCTGGAATTGACTCTGACCAGCGAGCAGGGCGAGACGGTAGCGAGGCGCGTGCTGACGCCGAGGGACTACGTTCCCCAGAGCCACAAATCGGAAGCGGGTTTCGCCGCCGGAAGCGAACTGCAAATCAGGGTGTATATCGAAGCTGCCGCGCTCAAGCCAACCGGCTATCGACTGTATCTGTTCTACGTCTAGAATGCCCAACCCATGCGCATCCTAATTTGCGGCTCGATCGCCTACGACAACATCATGGTGTTCCCCGGGCGCTTCCGGGACCACATCCTGCCGGAGCAGATCCACATCCTGAACGTGTCGTTCGTGGTTCCCGAGCTGAGGCGCGAATTCGGCGGCTGTGCCGGCAATATCGCCTACAACCTGAAGCTTCTGGGCTCCGACCCCCTGGTCATGGCCACGGTGGGCGACGATTCCCTTCCGTATTTCGAGAGGCTCGAGCAGCTCGGCATCACGCTCGACTGCGTGCGCCAGATACCCGAGACCCTGACCGCACAAGCTTTCATCACGACCGACCTCGACGACAACCAGATAACCGCATTCCACCCCGGGGCAATGAACCACTCGCACGAGAACAAGATCACGACCGACCTGGGGACGAGCCTTGCGATTGTCGCGCCCGACGGGCGCGACGGAATGCTGCAGCACGCGCGCGAGCTCGCAGACCTCGATATTCCGTTCATGTTCGACCCCGGCCAGGGGCTGCCGATGTTCTCCGGCAAGGAGCTGCTCGCTTTCGTCGAACGTTCAAGCTATCTCGCCGTCAACGACTACGAGGGTCGCATGCTCGAAGAGCGAACCGGACGCAAGCTCGAGCAGCTCGCCCCCAAGCTGAAGGCGCTCATCCTTACCCGCGGCGCCGAGGGCTCGATCATCTACGCGGACGGCCAGCGGATCGACATTCCCTGCGCCAAGGCGGAAGCGGTCGTCGATCCTACCGGTTGCGGCGACGCATATCGTGCCGGCCTGCTTTACGGTATCGCCTCGGGTTTCGACTGGCAAAAAAGCGGGAGGCTGGCCTCGGTGATGGGTGCGATCAAGGTCGCGTCGCGCGGCGGCCAGAACCACTCGTTCAGCAAGGACGAGATCAAGACCTTGTTCCGCCGCAATTTCGGGTCTGATCTTTGAGCGGAACCCTGCCTGCTTCAAGCGCCACTCTAGGCCCGATGGCGGCGACCCGCACCCCGATTGCCGTGCGTTTCCTGCGATTGGCCAGGCTCGCGCTTCACCTGCTTCGGGGTCTGGCGGTCGCGTGGTTGTTCTACCCGAGGCTCTCGGAGGCCGAAAAGGACGCGCGAAAGCGGCGCTGGTCGAAGAAGCTTCTTTCAATCCTTTCCATATCCTTGCGCGAGAAGAATATCCCGAAAGAACGCCCGGAGCGGTGCATGCTGGTGCTCAACCACATTTCCTGGCTGGATATCTTCGTCATCGACGCGAGACTCCCTGCGACCTTCATCGCAAAAGCAGAAGTTCGCGATTGGCCAGTCGTCGGCTGGCTCTGCACGTTGGTTGGTACGCTATATATCGAACGCGGCAGCCGCTCGGCCGCCCGGCGCGCCAACAGCGCGATAACCGCGCAGCTCGAGCGCGGCGTGCTGGTGGCGGTGTGCCCCGAGGGAATCACAACGTACGGACGGAGCCTCGAGCCCTTTCACGCGGCGCTGTTCCAGCCGGCCCTCGACGCCGCCGCGACGCTGCAGCCGATCGCTCTGCGCTACCTGGATTCATCGGGAATCCACACGGACGCCGCCGGCTATGTCGGTGAGACGTCGCTCCTCGAGTGTGTGTGGACCATCGTTTCGACGCGCCGCATGATCGCGGAACTCCATCTCCTCGCACCGATTTCGGTGCGCGGTCAGACGCGGCGGTCGCTCGCAGAAAAAACAGAAGCCGCTATCGCCGACGCCCTGGGCGTGCCCGCCCCGGTCCGCGATCTCAGCGGGAGGCAGTCCCGCCGCAGGGGATCTGATAGAGACGCCGGTCCTCCAGCCTGACAGCGCTCAGTTGCCCTCCCCAGACGCAACCCGAGTCGAGCGCAAGAAGGTTGGGCGCAATTCGCAATCCCAGCGCGGACCAATGGCCGCAGATGACGGTGCTGTCGGCGCTTTTCCTGCCGGGTATGTCGAACCACGGCAGATAGCCGTCGGGAGCTTGCGTGATCTCGCCTTTCGTGTGGAATTCCATGACGCCGTCCGGAGTGCAGAATCGCAGCCGTGTCATCGCATTCACGATGACGCGCAGCCTGTCGGGTCCCTTCAATTCGTCGGCCCAGCGATCGGGGCGCGAGCCGTAGAGCTTCGCGAGAAACTCCTCGTGCCGCGGGCCACGCAGCTCGGTTTCGACCTCTTCGGCGAGAGACCTCGCTTTGGCGGCATCCCATTGCGGCAGGAGTCCCGCGTGAACGAGAGCATGACTCCCCGCCACGTGCATCATCGCGCGGCCTCGGAGCCAATCGAGCAGGTCGTCCCGATCCGGCGCAGCGATGACCTCTTCGAGCGTGTCATCCTGGCGGCTTTTCACGCTGCCTTGAGCGAGGGCGAGCAGATGCAGGTCGTGGTTGCCCAGAACGACCAGCGCGCGATCCTCGAGATCGCGCACGAAGCGCAAGGTGGCGAGCGACGCGGGGCCGCGGTTGACCAGGTCCCCGACGAACCACAGCCGGTCCCTCGCACGGTCGAATCGGAATGCGTCGAGCAGCTCCAGCAGCTCGTCGAAACAGCCCTGAACGTCGCCGATCGCGTAGGTAGCCATTGGGCGCCGTATTTCAAGCCGTTGTAATAAAATGGTGCGGCACAATCACTCCCCAGAGCCTCATGGCCAAAAAGCGCTCGACGTCGATTCTCGGCAGCCTGAAGAAAATGCTGCATCGGGACCCCGAGAAGCCTTCCGATCCGGCTCCGAAGAAATCTCCGGGCTCGACCCGGAAGAAAGCCGCCGCGCCTGCTGCGGAAAAGCGTGCACCCTCAGGGCAAAGCGTCCAGGAGCAGCCCCCCGCGGCATCCTCCGCAGACACGGCTGCAGCTCAAGGAGCTGCTTCGGAAGCGAAACCCGACAAGAAGACCCCGAATCAGCCGTGGTACCGGCATCGTCAGCGCTGGTAGCGCCGGCGTCGCGTCAGACGGCTTCGAACGTCTTGTCCTTCATGGACGCGGCGAACCCGTAAAAAACCTCGTGGACCTTGCCCCAGCTCTTTAGCGCCTTCATCCGGTCGAGCCAGCGGTTGACGTTCGGATACGCGGAGTATTTCGCCCGTACGATCTCGCCCAGCCCCACGAAGGGTCCTCCGAAATAATCCGCGATGGTGATCTGATCTCCGCACAGATATTTCTTTTTCGGCCCCATGAGGCTTTCATCGAGGACCTTCAGCCAGCCCTGGGCTCTCTCCTTGCCCCAGGCGAGCGTCGCGGCGTGCGCCTCGTCGCTGCGCCGCTTGTGATTGGGGAAGATCTGGGGATACACGAGGCCGTAGGCGAATTCCCTGCAGACCTGCGTGTTGATCCAGTCCATCATCTCGTTGACCTTGGCGCGCGCTTTGAGGTCCTTGGGGTACGCGGGTGAGCCGATCTTTTCGGCGAGGTACTTGAGAATCGCCGAGCTCTCGGTGAGCCGGAAATCGCCGTCCTCGATCATAGGCACGAGACGGTTGGGGTTCTTCGCCACGTACTGTGGCTGGTGATGCTCGCCTTTCATCAGGTCGACGACCTTGAGCTCGCAATCGATGCCGTTCTCGGCGATGAAGAGCCACACCGGACGGCTGGTGGTGGACACTGGGTGGTAATAGAGTTTCATCGGGGCGCCTCCTTCTGCGGTAATCGGGACGGGACTGAAACGTGCAATCATACCGAAGCCCGCGCCGGCGGGGTGTTTGACCATGGAACCTGACGCCCCTCTCGATTGGCCGAGCGCGATTCACCGCGCGCTCAAGTCACACCGGGTGAGCCAGGTTTCCTACGTTCCCGACGCGGGTCACAAGCGCCTCATCGAGCTCTGCCACGCGGACAAGGACATGGTCGTCGTGCCGCTCACCACCGAGGAGGAAGGAATCGGCTTGGCCGCGGGCGCATGGCTCGGCGGGGAGCGCGCGGTCCTTCTCATGCAGTCGAGCGGAGTCGGCAACTGTGTGAACGCGCTCACCCTCGTATCGAACTGCGTCTTTCCGCTGCTGATGATCGTGACCATGCGCGGCGAGCGGGGAGAGTTCAACCCCTGGCAGATTCCCATGGGGGAAGGCACGCCCGACGCGCTGCGGCTGGGCGGCGTGCGCACCGTGCGCCTCGAGCGGGCCGAGGACGCCTTCGCGACGGTGACCGCGGCGGCGAAGCTCGCCTTCGAGAGCTGCGGTGCGGTCGCCGTGCTGATCGCCCAGCGCCTGATCGGCGCGAAGTCCTTCGAGGAAAAGCCTTGACCGAGGCGACGCTCGATCGGCGTGAAGTCGTGCAATCCCTGCTCGATCGGCGCGAGGGACTTCTCGTCGTCGCGGGACTCGGCTCGAGTGCCTGGGATTGCACCGCCGCCGGCGACACCCCTCTCACGTTTCCGCTTTGGGGAGCGATGGGCCTGGCGTGCATGGTGGGGCTGGGGCTCGCGCTCGCGCAGCCCCGGCGACGCGTGCTCGTCGTCACCGGGGACGGCGAGATGCTGATGGGACTGGGCAGCCTCGCGACGATCGCGGCGCGGCGCCCCGGCAACCTGGCCATCGTGGTGCTCGACAACGAGCGCTACGGAGAAACCGGCATGCAGAAAACGCACACCGCCTACGGGACCGATCTCGCGGCGGTAGCGCTCGCGTGCGGCTTCGCCAAGGCGGAAACCATCCTCGAAGGCGCGCAGCTCGCCGCCTTGCGCGCCAGCGTGCACGGCGACAAGGGGCCGATCTTCTATCAAGTCAAGGTAAAGCGCGACGCGGCGCCGCTCGTCCTTCCGCCGCGGGACGGCGCGTACCTGAAGCACCGATTCCGGGAGGCGCTGCTCGGCGAGACCAAGACATCCCGCTGAGCGCGCCGCTCATTGCTCCATGGCGCTGGCGGCGAATACTTCCTCGAGCGCAAGCGTGCGCGGCGTCAGGCCCTGCTCATGCGAGTACTGCGCCGCGGTCTCGAGCACTTTCCGGTTCGCCGCGATTCCATGGCGGACGAGCGGCGCGCGCAGCGCGTCCTTCGCATCCTGCGTCAGCAGGCCCGCGACGCGGTAGTACTCGACGTGCTCGATGCGCTCGCGGTCCGCCATTTCGCTCGCGCGCTCGAAGGCCTTGTAGAGATTCAGGACGATCCAGGGGTGCTTCTCCGCGATTTCCTTGCGGATCACCATGCCGTGGTTGATCGGAAAGATTCCGGTCTTGCGGTAGTAGCGGATGCCCTCGGCCAGCGGGTCCGGAAAAAGCGGCTTGACCGCAGGATGGTTCCACAGATCCGCCGTGCTCCTGTCGACCAGATTGGGGTTTACGATGTAGTGGATGACGGCCTCGAGCTCGCCGGCGAGCATCATGCCGCCGAGGTTTTTTTCCGGGGGAATCTGATTGATCGTCACCCCCGGCGGCGGCGTGAACCCGATCGCCGCGCGATGGCTGTGAGAGGGCGTGCGCTCCATCCAGAACTCCATCGCGCTCGGCGCGACGCCGAACTCGTGCTCCAGCGCGCCGCGCGCCCACAGAGCCGCGGTCTGCTGGTACTCGGGAACACCCACGCGTCTTCCCTTCAAGTCGGCCGGCCGCTCGATTCCGGAATCTCTTCTTACCAGGATGTCGGCATGGAAGAATTTTCGCGTCGTGAAAATAGGCAGGCCGACCCAGCGCTCGTCGCCCTTGGATCTCGCCATGAGCAGCGAGGAAAACGACATTTCCGAGACGTCGAAATCCGCGAAGCGCAGCTGCCTCCAGAACAGCTCCGACGGGTGCACCACGCTCGGTATGAGGGCGATTCCGTCCGGCTTGACCTTGCCGTCGAGAATCGGCCAGGTTCGCGGATTGGAAGCCATCGCAATGCTGATCGGTATATTCATCACGCTCCCTGATCCGCGAAGTGTACCGAAAAGACTACTCCCGGGCTGACACGAGTCCCGGTGCTGCCCTAGAATTGAGGTCCATCGAAGCGGGATGTCGCACATGGCGGACCTGAGCAATTGGGCGTTTCCGCCCGAGATGCAGCCGAGCACCGAGGACGCGCGATTCGACCTCGAGGGAGCGCTCGACTCGATGGTCCTGCTGCGCGCCGAAGTTCCCGAGGATGCCTTCACGGCCGGGATCCTGGGCACGGAGCGAATCGGCAACGGCGTCGTCATCCGCGACGACGGTCTCGTCCTCACCATCGGTTACCTGATCACCGAGGCGACGACCATTTGGCTGAATACGAACGCGGGGACCGCGGTCGCTGGTCACCCGCTCGCCTATGATCAGCCGACCGGCTTCGGATTGGTGCAGCCGCTGGGCAAGCTCGGCGTCCCGACGCTTCGACGCGGCACTGCCGCCTCGTGCCGCGTGGGTGACGAGGTCGTCGTCGCCGGTCACGGCGGCCGCAAACACGCGCTCAAGGCCAGGCTCATCGCAAAGCGGGAGTTCGCAGGTTACTGGGAGTACGTGCTGGACGAAGCCCTGTTCACCGCGCCGGCGCACCCCCATTGGAGCGGCGCGGCGCTCATCGGCGCCGAAGGGCGCCTGCTCGGGATAGGCTCCCTAATGGTCCAGGAAGAGCTCGGCGGCCGCAACGTGCAGGGCAACATGATGGTACCGATTGACCTCCTCGATCCGATTCTCGAGGATCTGCTCAAGCTCGGCCGCGCGCAGCGGCAGGCGCGCCCCTGGCTTGGAGTGTACGCGACGGAAGTGAAGGGGCACGTCGTGGTTTCGGGTCTCGCGGGCGGCGGCCCCGCCGAACGGGGCGGAGTGCAGGTCGGCGACATCGTGATCGAAGTCGCCGGCGCGCGCGTCAACGGGCTCGCCGACCTGTTCCGAAAGATCTGGGGGGTGGGTTCCGCGGGCGTCGAAGTGCCCATGACCCTGGTGCGGGAGGGCTCGGTGTCACGCGTTCGCGTGCCTTCCGCCGACCGCCAGGACCTGCTCAAGAAGCCGTCCCTGCACTGACGCGGCAACCTAGTGCGAATTGGCTGGTCCAAAATCAAGAGATCGACCCTACCAGCGTAGGCAAAGGAGCACGTGGAAAACCGACAGCATGAGCTGATGCGCCAGCAGATGATCGCCGAGGTCGTGGCCGACGCCGTGTTCCTTACTCCACAGCTCGGCAAATCGGCGTTCGACTCGCGCGTGATCGACGTGATGGGGAGAATCCCGCGGCACGAGTTCGTGCCGATCGAGCTTCAGGCTTATTCGTACATCAATTCTCCGCTGCCGGTCGGCTACGGCAAGACCGTCTCGCAGCCCTTTATCATCGCGCTCATGACGGATCTGCTCGAGCCGCAGATCGGGGACACCGTGCTCGAAGTCGGCGCGGGAGTGGGGTACCAGGCCGCGATTCTCTCGGAGCTCGTCAAGCAGGTCTACAGCATCGAGATCATCGAGGAGCTCGCGCTCGACACGCGGCGGCGCCTCGGGCGCCTCGGCTATCGCAACATCGAGATCGGCGTCGGCAACGGCTACTACGGATGGAGCGAGCACGCGCCGTTCGACAAGATCATGGTCACCGCGGCGCCCGATCTGATCCCGCCGCCCTTGATTTCGCAGCTCAAGCCCGGCGGCAAGATGGTCATCCCAACCGGAATCCCCGACAAGCAGCAGCTCATGGTCCTGGAGAAATCCGCCGACGGCAAGCTCGGCACGCGCGAAGTGCTTCCGGTGCGGTTCTCCGAGCTCGAAGAAGGGGGAGAGGCGGCCGGCGCCGCCTGACGCATCGTCCCTTTTATGCCGCCTCTTTTTCGTCGTCCCAGGCCTTATCCGGAAGGGGCAGCCCCGCGAGGTCTGCCGCGGTCAGGGCGCGATCCGGTTTGATATTCAGCGTCTCCAGAATGAGCATCAGCTGACGCGTGTGCTGCGTCGAGTGCCACACGGTTCTTTCCAGCACCAGATGCAGCGGCTGCTTCCCGAAGTACGTATCCATCAGCTGGGCGCAGCTGCGATCGGGGAAAGCCGCCCACCATTTCTGGAAGCGCGCGAGGATGCTTTCCCCGAAGCGCGCGAGGTCTTCGCCCGTGCGCAGCGCCGGCGCTTCCTGCATGATCCGCTCGTAGGTCAATTCCTTGCCGTCCTGCATCGACTCGAGGAATCCTTCCACGATGCGGAACACGTGATGGCAAAGGACCCGGATCGGCCGGTTGCGGTTGCGGAACGGCTTGTCGAACCACGCCGGCGGGATCTGGCGGATATAGCGGCACGCCGCCGGCAGCACGATCTCGAGCTTCTTCACCAGCTCCTCGGGGCTCAGCCGCTCCTGCGGCTTCACCTTCAGGTCCAGGAACTTGATGACATCGGCGATGCTCTGGGCGAAAACGAACTTGCCGCCGCGCGCCACCACCGGCACGCTGCGCGCGCCGAGCTTGCGCAGCTCCTCCATCCCGGCGGCGTTGCCGTGCACGTTGATCGACTCGTAATCCACGCCGCTCTTGGTGAGGAATTCCTTGGTTCTCAGGCAGCTGGTGCATCCCGGCTGCCAGAAGACTTTGACCCTTTGAATTTCGAGCATGGGGAGACTCCTGGTCACGCGTAAACACGAGGATAGCGCGCGTATTCCGGCAAATCCACAGGCGTTCCGGATAGCAGACCGGACCGTGCTACGATTCCCGCCCGAGGAGGAAGCATGGTCAAGCGATGGATTCTCACGCTCGCCGCTTCGGTCGCTTCGGCCGCGCTAGCGCAGGATTTTCCCTCGCACCCGGTCAAGATCGTCGTTCCCTGGCCCGCGAGCGGCAACGTCGACATCACGGCACGCACCGTCGCCCCCGCTCTGTCGGATGCGCTCGGCCAGCAGGTGATCGTCGATAACCGCGCCGGAGCCGCGGGGCGGATAGGGACCACCGCGGTCGCAAAATCACCCGCCGACGGCTATACGCTCCTGCTCGGCTCGAGCGGCACCATCACGGCCGGCCCGGCCGTGTTCAAGAATATCTCCTACGACCCGGTGAAGGATCTGGTCGCGATCGGGCCGATCCAGTCGGTCCCCATGGTGCTCACCGCGGCGCCCAAGACCCCCGTCTCGACCTACAGCGAGTTCGTCGCGCTCGCCAATTCGAAGCCCGGAGGGCTGACCATCGCCTCCGCCGGCAGCGGCTCCTCGAATCACCTCGCGATCGAGCTCCTGATGCGCCAGGCGAACCTGAAGCTCGTGCACGTCCCCTACAAGGGCAGCGGTCCGGCGATCACGGACCTTCTCGGCAGCCAGGTCGAGACCATGATGGATCAGCTCACCGCGTCGATCGAGCACATCCGCGGCGGCCGCCTCAAGGCGCTCGCGGTCACCTCGAAGACGCGGTCTCCGCTGCTGCCGGACGTGCCGACCCTGGCCGAGTCGGGCGTGCCCGGATACGAGGCGAGCACCTTCACGGGGATCTTCGCGCCGGCCGGAACACCCGCGCCTGTCGCGGACAAGCTCACCGGCGCGCTTCGCCGCGCGCTCGCGAACGACGCGGTGCGCGAGCGCTACCGCTCGATGGGCGTCGAGATCATGGACATGGACCGCGCGGCATTCGCCGCCTACGTCCGCGCCGATTACGAGAAATGGCGGACCATCGCGCGAGAAGGCAACATCGTCGTCGAATGAGCCTTCGGCGCGCGCTCGCGGCCGCCGCGCTCGGCGTTTGCGCCGGCGCGCTCGCCGCCGGTCCGGATACCGTCCGCGTCAACACCTTCCCCAACGCCAAAGCGCTGCCGTTTCACGCCGGACTCTCGCGCGGCATCTTCGCGGCGCGCGGCGTCGCCCTCGAGCTCTCCTTCACCGAGAACTCGACCGCCCAGCGCGAAGGACTCGCCGCCGGCCGGTTCGACGTCGTGCACGCCGCAGTCGACAACGCCGTCGCGATGGTTCAGGCGAACAAGGACGTGGTCATCGTCACCGGCGGGGACAGCGGGATGAACGAGTTTTTCGTGCAGGCCACCATCGGCTCGTTCGCCGATCTGCGCGGCCGGAAGCTCGTCGTCGACGCGCCCAACACCGCGTACGCCCTCCAGGCCAAGAAAATCCTCCTCAAGCACGGGTTGAAGGACGGCGTGGACTACACGGTCGTGCCGGTGGGGCGCGGCGAGCTGCGCCTGAAGGCGATGGCGGAAAACAGGGACTACGCCGCGGCCATCCTGAATCTCCCTTTCACGATCCAGGCCGAGCAACTGGGGATGAAAAGCCTCGGGAGCACCGTGGACATGCTCGGGCCCTATCAGGCGAACGGCGCCTTTGCCCTCCGGGCCTGGGTGGAAGCGAACCGCGTCTTGCTCGAACGTTTCATTGCGGCGTACGTCGAATCGCTGCGCTGGGTGCGCCGCCCCGAGAACCGCGCCGAATGCGTGGCCATCCTCGTGGCCAAGCTGAAGATTCCCCGCGACGTCGCCGAGCGCACGTACCAGCTGCTCGTCGACCCGGTCCGGGGTTTCACGCCGGACGCGCGCTTCGACATGGAAGGGTTTCGAAATCTCCTCTCGATGCGCGCCGAGGTCGAAGGCAAGGAAAAGGAGGCGAGGAGCCCCGAAAGCTACCTCGACCTCTCGTATTACCGGCGCGCCCTCCTGACGCTGGGAAACTAGCTCATCCCTTCACCGCGCGCCACGCCGCGTCGATGTTGCTGGGAAAGCGCTCCTTGCCCGCCCAATCGTCGAACTCGGGCATCTTGAGCTCGGCTTTGACCTGATCGAGCGATTTGCCCTCGCGGGCCATCGTGCCCACGCGCTCGAGCAGCAGGGCGTAGTAGCGCTCCATGTCGTCGAAGATCTGCGTCGTTCCCGGGGCGCCGTGGCCCGCGATGACCACCTCCGGATTCAATGCCCTCATCTGCCTGATGGCGGCGAGCGTGTCCGGGATGGTGACGTTGGGACGGATATTGGGATAGCGCTTGACCCCGACCGCTGCGGTCGCCCACAGCACGCGCTCCTTGGGAAGCCAGATCGCGGTGTCGGCCTCGCTGTGCACGTTCTTCAGGTAGATCAGGTCGAAGGTGCGCTTGCCCAGGTTGAGCGTCATTCTCTGCTGGTACTCGATGTGCGGCAGGACCTGCCGATATCCCTTGAGGGCGTCGCGCGCGTCCGGATACTCGGCGAGCTGCTTGCGGTTGCGCTCCAGCGTGCCGGACGCGGCCTTTTTCATCGACTCGGACGCCCCGGCGTGAGCGATGACGACCGCGGGCGGCGAGAACACGAAATCGCCCACCGTGTGATCGTCGTGCGGCTCGGTATGAATGACGAAACGCACGGGCTGGGAGGTCAGCTTCTTCACGGTCCCCATCGCGGCGCTGGAATCCACGGGGGTCTGCCCCGTGTCTATCATCACCACGCCCTCGTTCGTGAGGATGATGCTGACGTTCGAGTCCTGGGGCTTCGCCGCCTGGACGAAGATGCCGTCCTTGATCTTCCTCACGTGCGGGCCCAGGTCCTGAGCCTGAGCAGGCAACGCCATCAGGCCTGCGACGATCGCGACGGCTCCGTACCTCATGATTGCCTCCTTGGAAAGGTTCTTCCCACAGCTCCTGCGCCCAATCGAATGAGCGCGTAGAACGCGACCAGCGGATCGATCAGATAGTCCCACAGATTGCGCGATTCGTAGACGCCGCCCAGGCAGGCAGCCGCGGCGGCGACGACGACGAAAACAATGAGATTCAGTCCGGCGCGCCATGCCGCCAGGGTCGCGAGGAGCAGCGCCGTGGTGAAGGCGATCGACGCATAGCCGAGCGCGTAGGGATCGAACGGCGTGAAGCCGAGCGCGAACGGATAGAGAAAAAGCGCGGCCGCCGCGACCAGCCCGAGCAGCGCGCTGCATTCCCGGGGCGCGAACAGACTCCGTCCCGTGATCCGTGAAACGCACGCGCTTGCCGCCAGCGCGAGAGTCGGCACGCTCAAGTCTCCGGTCACGCCTCGCAGGTAGGCGGCCAGCGGGAGGCCTCCGACGGGAACGAACAGGGCGACGACCGCGATCACCGCGACCGCCTGGCGAACCCGGACGGAAAAACGGTCCAGGCGAAGCGCGGTCGCGACCAAGGCGAGGCACAGCAGCCCGCAGCCCAGGAGCCCGAAGAAGCTCGTAGCGGTCATCGTCCTCCACCTTCCAGCCAGGCGCGGCTGAAAACCACGTGCTTGATGCGCGAGCGGCCCCAGGTGTAGAGCACGTGCACGCTGCCCGAGCTGTCCTGAATGATCCAGGGATACGAGTATTCCGCAACCGGAGCATGCGGCGGCAGCGACTCGCCCTCGAGATTGCGTGCGACGCGCCAAGTGTTCCCGAAGTCGGTCGAGAGCGCGAGCGAAAGGCTTTCGCGGTTCTCCTCGGCATTGTTGAAAGCGAGGGCCAGCGGGCCGCCGACCAGCAGCACGCTGCCTACCGCGGCGTTGGGATTGGGCAGCGCGGTCTTGACCGGCTCGGTCCAATGCGCTCCGCCGTCTGTGGTGCGTATCTCGAGGATGCGCGCCGGCGGATCTCCCGCGTAGCGCATGAATCCGACCGCCTCGGTCTCCGAGCGCGGCACGATCACCGGTTGCAGGGAAGACTTGCCCCAGGACAGACGGGTCTTGCCAACGACGCGAGCTTCGCCGTCCAGGCGCAGGGTCTCGCCGAACTTGCCGAGGAACTCGTGATACACGGGCAGGGCGATCGTCCCGTCGGAAAGGAGGAGCGGCACGCCTTTCACCAGCGTGCTGATATTGAAAAACGGGGAGGCGACCAGGCGCCGCGCCGGACCCCAGGTCTCGCCTTCGTCTTCGGAGATCGTCAGGTTGATCGCGCTGCCGGCCCAGCCGCCCACCGAGACGCTCACGAAATAAAGGCACATGCGCCCGGCGCGGTCGCGGCCGACCACGGGATTGCCCAACTTGCGCACGGAGCGCTGAAGCTGCCGCTGCGCGAGCTCGCGCGTCATCACCGCGCGCTCCGGGCTCCACGTCTCTTCTTTCGGAGAGTAGACCGACGTATAGATGGCGACGTCCGAGGCCCCTTCGCGCGTTCCCCCGTACCAGAACGCGCGCAGCTTTCCGCCCGGGATCTCGAGCGCGGTCGCGCTGTGGACCGACTGCGTGCTGCTGTTCGGGAGCAGCTGCGTTGCGTAGCGCGGCGCGGCAGCCTTCTCCTCTCCCGCCGCGCGCGGAGGGACGAATCGGGCCGCGGCGGGAGCGGTGAGCGCGCGGACGTACAGCCCGCAGAAAACCAGCGCGATTGCGGCGAGGCCGACGGCTTGCCGGGCGTTCACCGCGGGAGGGCCGCGTGGGGGCGGGCCGGATTGTGATACAGCAGGTATTTCGAGGTCTCGTAGAGCGCTTCCTGGAGGAGCTGCAGCTCCGCGAGCTTGTCCGGAAATTTCTCGTGCACGTCCTCGGCGGCCGTCTCGGAGCGGTAGCGGAACAGACGCGGCCCGCCCGGGTCGAGCCGGAAATAGAACTCGTCGTCGAGCACGCCCTCGAATCCGATCATCGAAAAATGCCGCTCCCCCGGACCGAGGTCTAGGAGGTCGCGGCCGAGCGCGGTGTTGAGATAGGGAACGCCGATCAGGCCCAACGCGGTCGGCAGCGCGTCGGTGAGGCTGGCGGCGAAGTCGACGCGCGCGCCGCCCTTGACCAGGCCCGGCGCGTAGATGACGCAGGGCACGTGGTAGCCGGTGAGCAGGAGCTGCTGCCAGGGCGTCTGCACCGTCGAGGGATTGCCGTGGTCCCCGTACATGATGAACACGGTGTTCTTGAAATACGGATCCTTCCTCGCCTGTGAGAAGAAGGAGCCGAGCGCGAAGTCGAGGTAGCGCAGGCCGTTGAAGGCGGGAAGGCCGTCGAAGCCGTTCTCCGCGAGGACCTTGGCGTCGGCCTGGGCCAGCTCGAAGCCGGGATGGTCGTCGGGGATGCCGTAGGGCCGGTGGTTCCCCGAAGTCTGGATGAAGGCGAAGAAGGGCTTCGTCTCCTCGCGCAGCGTCTTGTGCGCCTTGTCGAACAGCACCACGTCGGACACGCCCCAGCCGTCGACCTGCGGCGCGTCGTAGTCGCCCTCCTCGAGGATATGCACGCCGGGGATGTTGTGCGCGATCAGGCCGCGGATGTTTCCCCAGGTCGCGCTCCCGCCGAGGAAATAGTATTTCTCGTAGCCCTCGAGCGCGTTCACCAGCGTGTGCTGGTTGATGACGAGCGGGTTGCGCGAGGCGGTGGTGGTCGGGTTCACGTCCGGAACGCCGGTGAGCATCTCGAACACCGAGCGCGCCGTCGGCACCTCGGGGACGAAGAAATTCGTGAAGAGGAGTCCGTCCTTCGCGATCGCGTCGAAGTGCGGCGTGGCGTTCATGCGATTGCCGAAGGTGCCCGACTTGAACGCGGCGAAGGATTCGAGGTGGATGACCACGAGGTTGTACCTGACCGCTGGCTTGGCGCGCGGCGTGACGTAGCGCGCGAAGTCGAGCTTGTCCGGCTCCGGCGGCTTTACGCCGAGCAGCGCCGCCGTGTACGCGTAGTGCTCGCGCACCTTGACCGTGTCGTAGGGCGCGGTGCGGTTCTCGGCGGTGTCGGAGAGGAACAGCACCGGGTTGAGCGCGAGCGCGGCGAGCGCCTCGTTCGCGGAGAAGTAGGCCTCGCTCCAGCGCAGCGGGTACCACGACCATTTGCCCCAGATCCCCAGAACATACAGCGCGGCAAAGGCGGCGACCGCCGCGCGCCTCGCCCATTTCGAAAGCGGGTTCGCCGCGGGGACCAGGGCGCGCCGCGCCGCGCGGCTCACGACCCAGGCATAGGCGGCGGTGAGGAGTGCGAGCGCGAGCAGACCGGTCAGGACCGGATAGGTCTCCCAGGCCACCCGCGCCGCCACGCCGACCGGCACGAGGTGGTCGATCAGGCTCGCGTTGAGCCTCACCCTGACGTAGTCGTAGTGGCCGAAATCGACGAAGTAGAGGAACAGGGCGGCGCACTGGGCGAGCGCGAAGAGCGCGAGCCACGCGCGCCGCGCGGCCGGCCGCCGTTCAGGATCGAGGAAGGGGATCCACCCGAGGACGGCGAGCGGCAGGCCGAGGAGCAGCGCGAGGCGCAGGTCGAAGCGCAGGCCGATCGACCAGGCCTTCGCGAGATCGGACCCGGAGGCGCCCGCGAACGTTTCGCGGAAGACCGCCCAGAACGCGCCGCGGAATATCGCGAAGACGGCGAAGTTGATCGCCGCGAGCGCGAGCGCGAAACGCAGGAGCCCGGGAAGCCGCTTGAGCATCCCGTTCCTAGGCGGCCCGCACCGAGGTCCCGAAACGCGACTTGAAGCGCAGAATCTGCTCGAGCGTGTTCTGCCCCGTCTGCTGGGGCGGCACGACGTCCCACAGCTCGGCCTGCGGCATCAGCTCCTTCAGCGCCCAGGCCGCCGATCGGGTATGACGGCTGTCCGCGCCCGACATGATCAGCGCCGGGATCTGCATGCGCATGAGCTCGTCGCCGCTCGCGCCCGAGGGCATGGTGTCGTTGAAAATCGCGTCGCGGCTGCTCGCGCAGACGTCGAGGTAGCGGCTGACGTCCTGCTTGCGGAGCTCGGCCGCGAACTCGGGATAGACGGCGGCCGGCGAGCCCCAGGGACCGATCTCGGGGTCCAGCCAGAAATTCTCGCCCCGCGGCGCGCGCTCGACGGCTGCGGCGAGGCCGTTCGCGCGCACGAAATCCATGTGACGTTTGAAGAACTCGTGGCCCTTGCGCATCCAGAGATAGCCGCCGACGGGCCAGTGCAGCAGCAATCCCTTGCACGCGGCGGGGTGGCGCACCGCAAATGCGAGCGCAAGCGAGGCACCCATGCAGCTGCCGAGGATAGTCGCGTCCTTCGCGCCGGCCAGGTCGAGCAGCGCCTTGGCCTCCTCGACGTAGAGGTCCCAGCGCAGCGGCTCGACGCGTCCGCCGGAAAGCCCGCACTCGCGGCGGTCGTAGGCGATGCACGTGAAGTGCCGCGACAGCGCCGTGAGCCCGTCCATCTGGCCGAAAGCCTCCTTGCCGCCCGCGGCGGTCCAGCGCGAGATCACCGAGCGCCATCCGCCCGGCGCGAACATCAGCAGGTGCGGTCCCGAGCCCTGGATGAGGTAATTGATCCTGATGCCGTTGATCGTTGCGAATGGCATGGCGTATCCTGTCCGCTGTCGCGGCAGCGCGCGAACTGCGGCCTGCGGACAGCGGCAAAAAATTATAGCGAGAACCGCCGATGTACGGAGATACTTCGTGGCTGGACACCGCAGGACGGCTGCTGATCGTATTCTGTTTCCTGGCCACCGGCCTGTGCAACCTCACCCCGGCGCGCATCGAGGACCACATCGGGCGCATGGCGGCGTTCGGCACCCCCGCGCCCGCTGTCGCGTTCTGGATCGGGATCGCGCTGCAGCTCGCCGGCTGCGCGCTCGTTCTCTTCGACTGGCACGCCCAGATCGGCGTGTACTGCCTCATCCTCTTCACGGTAGCGGCGACCGCGATCTTCCACCGTTTCTGGAGCAACCCGGACCCGGCGAAGCGCAACACCAGCCGCATCATCCTTCTCGGCAACACCGCGATCCTCGGCGGGCTGCTGCTGCTCCTGGGTAATCTTCAATGAGCGATTCGACCGCGGGAATGACGCCCGGCACCGAGCTGGCCGGGAAGGTCGCGCTCGTCACCGGCGGCGCGAGAAATATCGGCCGGGCGATCTGCCGCTCGCTCGCCGCGGGCGGCGCCGCGGTGATGGTGAACGCCAACACCTCCCAGAACGAGGCGAAGCACACCGTGTCGCTGATCAAGTCGGCGGGCGGAAAGGCGGCATTCCATTTCGCCGACGTGACCGATCCGGCCGCGGTCGCCAGGATGGTCGATGCGACGGTGAAGCAATTCGGGCGCCTGGACATCCTCGTCAACAACGCGGCGGTGAGAAGCGAGACGCCTTTCGAGGAGATCAAGCTGGAGGAATGGCGGCGCGTGATCGCGACCGTCCTCGACGGCGCCTTCCTGTGCACGCAGTCCTGCCTGCCGCATCTCTATCGGGTGCGCGGCGGCGCGATCGTCAACATCGGAGGGCTGACGGCCCACACGGGCGCGACCGGGCGCGCCCACGTCATCGCCGCCAAGGCGGGCATCGCCGGCATGACGCGGGCGCTCGCGCTCGAGCTCGCGCCGCACCGCATCACCGTCAACTGCGTCGTGCCGGGAACGATAGAGACCGTGCGCGGCCTGCCGGGCGCGCCGGCGCGACCGCGCGACCGCCGCGGACTCCCGCCGATAGGCCGCCGCGGCGAGCCCGAGGAAATCGCCGCGGTGGTGCGCATGCTGTGCGGCCCGGACGCGCGCTACATCACGGGGCAGACGATCCACGTCAACGGCGGCGGGTTCATGCCCTAGCCGTCGCGGCGTTCAGGTCAAATGAGCTTGTCGCGGATCATGGCGTTGAAGATCACGTAGATGAAGTCTTCGATCCGCTCCTGCATGCGGCTGCCAAGCTCCGTCTCGGTCAAGCCCGACCAGACGAGCTTGCCCGTGGCCACGTCGTAGACGTTGGTCTCCAGATTGACGTATTCGGTTTCGTACGTATAGCCCGGACTCATCGCCGCACCGTAGCCGACGTTGTAGTACCCGGGCCAGCCGCCGTAGTAGGCCGGATAGCGTCCGTAGTAGGCGGGGCCAGACTGGACATAGGTCGTGACGGTTTTCTGGTCCACGAGCCGGACGATCAAGACGTGCGTGACCTTCTCCTTCAGCGCGATCGGCCTCACCGCCGCATCGTTGATCGCCGCCGGATCGGGCAACTGCATGTAGCTCGTCAGGGCGCCGACCTGCCGGCTCCTCAGCACTCTTGCGAAGCCGTCCTCGAACTGACGACGTACCGGGGCGTTCCGGGCGACGCCGATGACGAGGACGTTTTCGAGTTTCTTGCCGCTGGCTTGGGGATCGACCCAGCTGGTCATCAGATTGGTCGGCGCGCAGGACGCGAGGACGCCGGTCATGATCACGCCGAGCAGGACGGTCCGCATCGTTGGCTTTCTCATGCATCGAGTATAGCAAAGGCGGGGCGCTATCCGGCTGCCTTCGCGCCGGCAAGCAGCTTATTCCGGCTGGATTCCCGCCTGCTTCACCAAGAGCGCCCACTTGGCAATCTCGCTCCTGATGAAGCGGCCTAGCTCGGCCGAATTCATCGGCGCGACGTCCACTCCGATGCCGGCGAACTTCTCCTTCACCTCCGGCTTGCCGACGCCGGCGAGTGCTGTGTCCTGAAGCTGCGTGACCACCTCCTGAGGCGTGCCCGCCGGCGCCACCAGCGCGAACCACGCGATCAGCTCGTAGCCCTTCAGCTCCTCGGCGATCGCGGGCAGCTCCGGCGCGAGCGGCGTGCGCCTGGCGGAGGTCACCGCGAGCCCCTTCAGCTTGCCGCCTTTCATCTGCGCGAGCGCGTTGCCCAGGTCGACGAATGTAAAGGCGAGCGAGCCGCCCATCGTATCGGTGATCGCCTGCGGGATGCCCTTGTACGGCACGTCCAGCACGTCGAGTTTGCCCATCGACTTCAGCATCGCGAGCGAAACCTGCGAGCCCGAGGAGCCGTAGCCCGCGGACAGCTTGCCCGGCTGCGAGCGGACGTGCGCGAGGAAGGACTTCAGGTCCTGCGCCGGGAAATCGGGCCTCGCCATCAGCACGAACGAGGTCGTGCCCAGGCGCGCGATCGGCGCGAAGTCGGCCACCGGATCGTAGGCGAGCTTTTTGAACAGGCTGACGTTGGCCGCCTGCGGCGTGTTGGTGGTCACGAGGAGGGTGTAGCCGTCGGGCGCGGCGCGCGCCACTTCGGAGGCGGCGATGCCGCCCTGCGCCCCGGGCTTGTTCTCGACGACGAAGGGCTGCTTGAGCGCCTCCTGCAGCTGCGCGCCGGTGAGGCGCGCCACCTGGTCGGTGGCGCTTCCAGCCGGGAACGGCACCAGCAGCTTCACCGGCCTGGCGGGGTAATTCTGCGCGGCGGCGGAAACGCTGATGAATGCCGACGTCAAAAGCGCGAGGGTTCGATTCATGGTTCCTCCGCGTGTGACTTTGCCTTTTTCAATCGACCGTGCAAGACTTTGCCTCGAGTGTTCAACGCAGGGAGGCTCTCATGAGAATACTCCGGACGCTTGCACCCTTTCTCGCCGCCGCCATCGCGCTCGCCGCCGGCCCGGCGCAGGCCGAGATGAAGCACCAATGGGTCGAATACAGCCAGGGCGGCACCAAGCTCAAAGCCTATCTGGTCTACGACGAAAAGGTGACCGGCCGGCGGCCCGCGGTGCTGATGATCCACGCGCGCGAGGGCATGACGCCGAAGACGCAGTCGCTCGCCGAGATCTGGGCCAATCTCGGCTACGTGACGCTCGCGGCCGACATGTTCGGCTACGGCGAGGGCGTGCTGCCGAAGGACGTTCCGGAAATGCAGGCGCAGATCGCGATCTACGACAAGGACCGCTCGCTGATGCGCGCGCGCACCCAGGCGGCGTTCGATGTCCTCGTCAAGAACCCTATGGTCGACCCCTCGAGGATCGCGCTCATCGGCTACTGCTTCGGCGGCGGGGTCGGCATCGAATTCGCGTCGACCGGCGCGCCGCTCGTCGCGAACGTCGCGATTCACGGCTCGTTCCGCGACCGCGCGCCGGGATGGGCGGCGAACGCGAAGGGCATGTTCCTGATCCTGCACGGCGCCGAGGACGTGGGCTTTCCGCTCACCACGGTCAACCGTCTGGTCGACGAGCTGCGCAGCGCGAAGCTTCCCTTCCAGTACGAGGTCTACAGCGGCACCGGCCACGGCTTTTCCACCCCGAAGAACAAGGCCGAGGAGCGCGCCAACACGCAGTCGATCGGCACCACCGCGCGAACGCTCAAGGAGCTGTTCGGCATCTGAGATGATCGTGACCCGATTCCTCGGCGCGCTGCTCCTCGCCTTCGCGCCGCACCTCGCCCAAGCCCAGGACGCCGTCCCGCCCGAGGACGCGCGCGCCGTGCGCGCCGTCATCGAAGCCCAGCTCGACGCCTTCCGCCGCGACGACGCCGCCCGCGCCTTCTCCCTCGCGACTCCCGGCATCCGCGCCACCTTCGGCGACGCCGAGACCTTCATGCACATGGTGCGCACGCAATACGCGGTGGTGTACCGGCCCAAGAGCGTCGCCTTCGACGCGCCGGTCCTCGTCCACGGAGAGCTCGTCCAGCCCGTGCGCCTCACCGACGCCGAAGGCCGCGGCTGGCTCGCCCTCTATCCCATGCAGCGCCAGCCCGACGGCAGCTGGCGCACCAACGGCTGCCTGCTCGAGCGCTTCGCCGGGACGCGGACCTGATTCGCGGGCGTCACGGCGCCTCGGCGCCTGGCCGCCGCGGTTTGACAATCGTGTAACCGCTCACGTAGCGGGCGCCGTTCGCGTCGGTCGTCCAGGTCCACTCGACGCTCTCTCCCGGCTGCAACACAACTGAAACGACGCAGTTGGGCGGAAGCGGGGCAGAAGGCGGCACAAACGGTGCAGGAGCTTGGACCACCCGGAAGGTCTCGAACTCCCCCATCTTCTTGACGTCGATTGCGCCGACCGCGTGCAGGCCGCGGACCGTCTCGAGTAATTCCTTGCGAAGCCGTCGATTAGCCATCTCTTTTTTTAGGTCGTTTGAACGGCAACCCGTAGTTTTGTTCGCGTCTTCTTCTGCAACGCTTTTACGATGCCGAAGAAATTCTCGGTGCTGGGATTGCCGCGCGCAGCGAGCATCCGGTGCAGGCTCTTCGACGGCTTTTTGATTTCCGCCGATAGTCCCTCGAAGCCGATAGTCGCGTTCACGAGGTCGCGCAGTATCGCCTTCCCGGTCTGCGTATCGCCGGACAGGTAGGCGTTGATCGCCTCCGCAAACATCGCGTCACGGAATCGGGCGTCACGCCGCGCGCGCGCCACGATCGTTTCCTGGAATTCCCGCGTCAGTGCCATGCCTGCTCCTATGCTGCGCCCTTCCTGCGCTGCTTGTAGTCTGCCCATGCCTTATGCGTCGCCGCGATCGCGGCACTTTGCCGTTTCTTCGTGCTCCCGCCCAGCAGGATCACGACCGTCTCGCCATCCTTGCCGAAATAGATCCGGTAGCCCGGCCCAAAGTCGATCCTCACCTCGAAAACGCCGCTGCCGACCCCCTCCACCGTGGAGAAGTTGCCCTGCGCAAGGCGGTAGAGCGCAGTTCCCACCTTCGCTGCCGCATGCGTATCCAGATCGTTGAACCATCGCCGCCACGGCGAGCGCCCGGTCCGGTCGACGTACTCGAGAACGCGGATCGCAGCGGCACTCATGGTAACTTAATTGTTACCATATGCCAAGCTCGGTTTGCCATCCGCGAGTAACGCCGGCGGTGGCTACCTGGTTTACCGCGTCAAGTGGAGCTTGGGACTAACCGCGAGCGCGGGCAGCCTGGCGACGTCGCCCTCCCGCTTCGCGCTCATCACGACACAGTCCGGGTGCTTCGCGCGCAGCGCCGCCTCGTCCCCGCCGCGGTCGCGTTTGGGGCGCGTTATTCTTCTACATCAACGTATTGATCCAAAGGAGATCTAAAAAGGGGCGGGCTCGAATTTTCGTAATTTGAGCCTGGCCCCTTTAATCCGACTCCGATTTTCCGGCAGAGGGTCAGCGCTTGCCCGGTGCTGTTCCGGGGACCGTGGACTCCGGAACGAGCATCCGGATGGTCCCATCCTGCCTCGACGTGATGAGCAGCTCGCCGTCGCGGGTCTGGCTGATGAAGAGATCGGCGCGGGCGATCTTGGCGCCCATTTTCCGTTCGATCAGCTCCTGCAGCGACACATTCACCCGGTTGCCGCCGGCGTCCCGCTCGTAGAGCTGCACTTCCTCGATCGGCGCCACGGTGCGGGGAATCCCGTCGTCGGCCTTCTTCATCGCGACGAGGTCGGCCGCGAAGATGCGGCCGGCATGAATGTCGCCAAAGACATACTTGCCGCGGAGCGCGGCGATCTTGCCGTGATACGCGAACCCGGCGCTTATCGCCCGCCCTTCGTCGTGGTCGTAGATCGCGACCGGGTACGTGAAGCCGTCCTTCTGGCGCCCGTCCAGGATTTCATCGGACAGCGGATAGAGCTCGTTCAGCTCACCGCCGCGAAAGCGGCCGTGTTCCCAGTAGCCTTCGCGCCTCATCCAGCCGTAGTTCCCGCCGTTCTTGACGATATTGATCTCCTCGACGTTGTTCATGCCGATGTCGTTGGCGAACATCGTCCCGTCCCGGTCCCACGATATGCGGTGGGCGTTGCGGAATCCGTAGGCGTAGATTTCGCCCAGCGTGTTCGGATCGCCGTCCGCGGCGAACTTGTTGGCCATCGGAATCGTGTAGTCGCCGAGGCCTTTCACCCCGCGCGTCACCGACGGGCTGCGCGGATCGACGCGCAGGATGGCGGTGATGATCGAGTCGAGACGCTGTGTCTGGGTCGGATTGCTCGCGTTCGGTCCGGCGCCGTTACTGAATCCATGATCGCTGCCGCTGATGTAGAGCAGGCCGTAATCTGCGTCGCCCGGCTTGGCCGTCGGATTGAACTCGACCTGGCTCAGGGGATGGATCATGTTGGCGACCACGTGGGCGTCGCGCAGGAGCTCGCGCCGCGTCCCCGCAAACACATCGGCAGCCGGATTCGTCGCGCGCCACTCGGTGACCGCGGTGTGGTAGGTCACGTCCTTCACCCCGTACCCGGGCGGGATGAAGTCGGGCTTCGCCGGATTGCCCGGGCCGCGCTCCGTATGGATGGTGTAGAAGAGGCCGTTTTTCGCGAACTCCGGGTGAAAGCCGAACGCGACGAATCCGGCGGAGAGCCGGTTGTAGATCGTCAGCGGAAAAGTCTCCGCCATGTTCAGGTATACGTGCGCCTGATTGCTCGAGTCGATCCGGTACAGGAACCCGCGCTGGTCGTTGGCGAAACGGCGGCCGTCCGGAAGGTCCTTCACGGAATTTATCCGGGCCCAGCCGGCCGGTTTCGTGTCCTCCTCGGCAGGGCGAACCCCGCGGGTGTCCGGCAGGCGCGCCACCTCCACGATCTCGACGGCCAGGCCGCGTTTCTCGATTGGGGCGGGAATCGGGTTGCTGGTGATCTGGGCCTCCACCGAACCTGCAACCAGGAACGCCAGCAGCGGCACGCTGATATGCAGCTTTTGTCTGCGCATGAAACCTCCCTGTTCTTCGAATGCGGGTTAAAGGGGCCAGGCTCGATTTTATACATTTGAGCCTGGGCCTTGCCAAGCTGCGGGACTAACCGCGAGCGCGGACAGCCTCGCCCAATTGCTCGCGCAGGCGCCTCACGGCCTCGGGCTCGCCGCGCACGCGCAGGACAGAGCCCTCGGGATCGGCGCGCTCCTCCAGCACCACGCAGGTGGCGAAGATCTGCCCGCGCAGTTTCTGCTCCGACCAGGGAAGGTAGAGCTCGGCCTCGACGAGGTTCCGCTGGAAGAACGCGACGATCGCCTCGCGCAGCCTGGCGACGTCGCCTTCCCTCTTTGCGCTCATGACGACGCACCCGGGGTGCTTCGCGCGCAGCGCCGCCTCGTCCCCGCCGCGGTCGATCTTGTTGAAGACGAGCAGGCGCGGCACGCCCTCCGCGCCGATCTCGTCCAGCACTTCTTCGGTCACCGCGAGCTGCCGCTCGAACCCGGCATCGCTCGCATCGACCACGTGGAGCAGCAGCGACGCCTCGAGCGCTTCGTCGAGCGTCGACTTGAACGATGCGACCAGCCCGTGCGGCAGGTTCTTGATGAAGCCGACCGTGTCGCTGACGAGCACGCGCGGAACGGTCTCGGGATGCAGCGCCCGCACCGTGGTATCGAGCGTCGCGAAAAGTTTGTCCGCGACCAGCGCCTCGCTTGCCGTCAGCGCGCGCATCAGGGTGGACTTGCCCGCATTCGTGTATCCGACGAGCGCCACGCGGGCGAGGCCCTCGCGCTCCTGCCGCCGGGCGCGCTGCGTCTTGCGCTCGGAGCCCATTGCGTCGAGCTCCTTCTGCAGCTCGGCGATGCGGTCGCGGATCTTGCGCCGGTCGAGCTCACCGTGCGACTCCCCGCCGCTGCGCCCGCCCGTGCCGCTGCGCCCCCGGTCCTTCGGCCCGGCCTCCTTGGCGGCTTCGCGCATGCGCGGCGCCATATAGCCCAGGCGCGCGATCTCGACCTGCGCGTGCGCGTAGCGCGAGCTCGCATGCCGGTGAAAAATCTCGAGGATCACCATCGTGCGGTCCATCACCTCGCAGCCGACCTCCTTCGCGAGATTGAACTGCTGCGAGGGAGAGATCTCGTGGTCGATGAGCACCACGTCGGCGGCGCCCTCACACATGAGGCGCAACTCCTCCCGCTTGCCGGTGCCGAAGTACGCCCCCGACTCGAAGGCCGCGCGCTTCTGCGTGAACCTGCCGATGACCTCGAACCCCAGCGTCTTCGCGAGCTGCCGCAACTCCGTCAGCGACGCCTCGAACTCCACGTCGCCCACGCTCGACAACTGCACCGCCGCCACGATGGCGCGCGTTGGGCCTTGGCCGGGTTCTTTCAATTGGATTCGATCACGGGGGGCCGCGGCATATTCGGGATCCGATTGCGGCGCGCCGACGCGCCCCTCAGACTTCGCGACCGGATTGATTCACCTTTCTCTTGTTCAGTGCTGCCAAAGATCATTGGGGCCAATGTATGAAATTTGAACGCTAGTCTCATCTGCAAGGGAAGTGGCCCGCACAAGACCCTTGCGATGACGATTCAATGGAATATCCAACGTGCCACGTACCTGTCCGTCCGGTGTCAATATGACCGAATCCGCGGTACCAGGGGGAGTGTAAACCCTCAAGGGCTCACCAGCTCCGGGAGCATTTTCTAACCAAGTGACTGGCACGTCTGCTGTCTGCCGCGTCCACACCTGAGAGGCCCCCGCGCCAAAACTCTCGCGAAAGGTCTTCCACATGATCGCTGTTTCGGGCGTTGGCCAGTTATCCGTAAGAGAGAGGGCACCAACGTCTTCTGAAGACAGCCACTGTCGTAGACCAGCAGCATCACTGAATGCGCCTCCCGTAGTGCGCACGGCATTCGATGCTCCAACGCGGGTCGCAAATCCGGCCTGAATCAAAACGACCACTGAACGATCTAGGGACCCGGCTTCGACTGCAGGAGCGGCTAATCCAGTCTCCATATCTTCCAATCTCACCGAAGGGTCCCCGACGCCCTCTTCATTCGCTACTGCCCGAACGCGAACGGTTTCCAGAGCCCACGACAACCGATATACCAGGGCATCTTCTACGAAATGAAAACCTCCACCCGGATCTTCACCAAGAGTAGTGACCATGGTCTCGCCGAGAAGCCATTGCCTCAAGATTTCTTTCCAATTGACCGGCATGTGATCCGGAGCGAAAGGGGGGATTTGGAAAACAATCTCTGCGATGGAGATTATGGAAGCAATAGCGGTCTCGGCATTGCCGCCCAGTATGGCGCCGTTAGCATCCACCAAGAGAGCGTTCAGATTCGGAGCGACATTGTCAAATGCGTGTCCCGCGTCTAATCCAATTCCTGCAAGGAAGTAGCCTTTTCTCTGACGAGGCGTACTTGCGCGCCAAATATGCTTCGCGCGTCCGGCAAGCCCGGCCTTCAAAGCATCGCGAATGTGTTCGGGTTGACGCGCCAAGCGGCGTTGCCAAAGGGACGAGCCGAGAACTTCATCAAGCCTGGCAGGTATTTCATCTTCAGGAATGTCAACATTCCCCAGCAAACTCAGTATCGCTGTATCAAGAATGGCCACATGTGATAACCACTCACGACGTTCATTCTCCTGACGCTCTTCCGACTCACCAGCTACCTGGGGAAAATCCCACGCTTCAGCATTATTTACGACATACTCAACGAGCTGATTGATGTCCTGCGGCGGACCCAAGCTTCGATTCATCCTTTGCAATAGGCTGGCCACAAGCCTTACGAGGCCACTTTCCATTTCCCGCGTGCGAGTATCGTCGATCAAGCCCTGCCATTCACCAAGTCTGTGCGCATGGCGATCGAAGATCGGATAAATAACTAACCCACGAACATCGATATAAGCGCGACCAGCGCGCCCAATAACGTTCTTGAACTCGGAAGCTTCAATCCGCACCCGATTACGGGTCAGAGAATGGACTATGATTGTCGTTGCCGACAAGTTAAGTCCTTGCGCAAGCGTTGGCGAAGAGATTGTGACCTTGAGAATTCCCGAACGCAGCAGCCTTTCAACTTCCTTTCTATAAGCGGTTGGCAGAGTGCCGTGATGGATTGCGACCCCGAGCTTGAGACACTTCAAGATTGGGTGATCTACACCGAGCCACTCCTCACCCAGTGTCAATGCCGTTTGGAGCACGGCGGGGTCTTCAGCAAGCAACGAAGCCAGCGCCCCACGCTCATGTAGATCGACTATGCGATCTGCAAATGGCTCAACGTGTGCCCGCACCGGACAGAAGATAAGGACCGATTGGCCGTCCCGTACAAACCGCCATGCGGTCGCCAAGCAGAGCTCACCAAGGTCCTTCGGAAAAGGCGTCGTGCGTCGCCCAATTGGTGGCACGGAGGCAGTCAAGAACCTTCGAATGAACGGTCGCTCGTCGTCTACCCTAAGGTTTAGTCGACCTTCCCCATTTCCCCATATCAGTTCGCCAAAATGCAAACCTGTCGGTCGCCAGTCGCTCCTTATAGCGCCTCCATGCGCGTCGCGGCGAAGCCAAGCGGTGAAGTCTTCGAGTTGGTCGCCATCCGGCAAGATCGCCGACAAACAGACTATTCGCCGCTGGTCCGCGTCGGCTCGCTGCAATAGTCGTTGTATCTGCACTTCGTATCGCACTTCTCGCTCGCCAATTCCAATCATGTGTCCTTCGTCGAATACCAATAACCCGACGTCATCGATGAGCGTCGGGTCATTTCGTATGGCGAAGTCCAACTTCTCCGGAGTCGCAACGACGATGTTTCTAGACCTAATAGCGTCGGCATCGAAGCCGCTTACGCCGATGCTTCCGTAAAGAGTAGAGATTGTCTTACCTAGTGGCACAAACGTGCGTTGCAGGGTTACTTCTGTTTGCGCTGACAGCGCTCGTAGCGGGGTAACGAATGCGACCCTTTTCCCCGCGGCCAAGCATCGAAGTATGCAAATTTCTGCAACTCTCGTCTTTCCAGCGCTTGTTGGTAAGGAAACGACCAGATCATCTCGTTGGTCCGCTGCACGCCGGCCCGCGGAAATTTGTGATGGCCATAATTCGACTTCAGATCGCTCCCTCGAATGCAGAACGGCAATAAACATTTCACGCAGTGACGCCCAAGCTTCGTCATCGCCATCCGGCGGGGTAATTGGTAGCACTTCATGAAAACTTGAGGCCCACAGATCACTAATCAACTGGATTGCGATCTTGTATATCCACCACTGCGGCAGCAGATTCGCTGAAGCACATACGTCGAGCCCCAACCGCAAGCGCTCTACAGCCTGCTGCAGGAGATCGCGCTCTCCTCGTTCAAGTGCGAGGGCAAAAATCGCCAATGCCGCAAGGAAAGCGTCAGTTACCGCGCGATCAAGTGCCTCGATGACGAAGGACTGCCCATCGCTATCGACCGTTGGAACGTCTTCATTACTGATCGCCAAGCCTTCCTGCAGATAAGCAGCGATAGCGCTGTCACGACCGTTGCCCTGCGTTCTTTCTGCGAGTACGAACTCCCGCAGCCCGGTCAGATCTCGCAAGATCAAACGCGCTATCGCGCGCTCAGGGAGGGAGTAATTCGAATTATCAAGAGAGGCCAGGACCGAATAAGCTCGTGCGGAAAAGCGGCCAAGGTGATACGCCGCACTAGCCATGACTCGGTGAAAGCTGCGGTTCTCATCCGCGGGATCGCCATTCGTAATCGTCGCTTCGAGCGCGATCGCCGCTTGTTCAAACGCTCGTCTAATGGAATCCCTACTACCGTCTTGATCGCTTAAGCGGAAAGCAATATGCAGTAGTGCATACCCGTAGCACTGCAAATCATGCGTAAGACTCGGAGCAAACTCTGGTGCACCGGGCGGCAGGACGCCTCCCCGCCAGATCATCGCTCTTGCCTGCCCCCGCGCGATTAGGCGCCCCCTGAAGCCAGCCGTTGCAGCCTCTGCAACATCGCCCTCTAATTCTTCGTTTGATCTAGGCATTTCCGATTACCTTTGTGTAGACATCCCTCACAAAGGCAGCGTGGGTACTTACGTGTATGCCGGCTACGCCTTGCTCCGCGCCCCCAGCGTAACCATTAAGAGTAGCTTCCAATAGTTGACGAGGACTGTTTCCCGATAAGGCAAAAATGAGGTGCCGAACGTGATTGATCGCTATGCTGCGTTTGAGGAGCCCATCTTCTATCGCGTCGGCGAGAGCGTCATCGCCTGTTTCCAGGAGGCGTGCCGAAATGAAGAGCAATGCGTGTGGTGACGGCAACCCGCCGTTCTTATCTAAGTTCTGTCGGGCTTCGTTGACTACCGCTGCGGTCAGCGTCACTCTGCTTTTTGCTTCGCATTTCAAAAATCTCAGCGCACCCGTCGCGGGGTTTCGAAGAATCGCTATTACATCTTCGCCGCGCATTGCCATATTCCTGTGATCCTTCCAGCGCAGGCGCTTTATCGGAGCAGCAAAGGTCGTGTATTGAGCTATGAATTCCGTGGCGAGGATTTCGCCAAGGTCTCCGGACCTAATCGACTTCGTCGTAGGGAGCTTCTCTTCAATGAGCGTTGCCGCGGCAGTTTTGCCGAGCCGCCTCAGGGCTCTGGCGATATTTTCCTCGGAGCAGTAGTGAGTCGGAATGGTTGCCGCAATATCGTCTCGCGCGGCGGCGAGATCAGCCGGGCGTGAGGTAAGAACTTGAACCTCATGCGCGCCGACATTGCTTGAGAATAGGTCGCACCAATTGCCAAACGGCAGCATCCCGTTCCCCCTTTGCAGCGCGGCTGCGGGGGAATGAAATTAACATAAGACGGATATGCGTGGTTCTAGGTCAAGCACCGGATTGCGGTCCCCGGCGGACCGTTCAGACTTCGCCGCCGGATTGATTGCTCTTCTATCCTCGCTGAATGACCATTTCAGAGGATATCGACCGTTTCCATCGGGTCGCCTGCCGACATGTCGCGAATCGGCCGGAAGCGGACATTCCGCTAACGTCCCGCTATTGCGATGGGAGCCGCAATTCTTCAATAGTGCCGTGGTTGACCTTGAATCGCACGGTCATGAAGTCAGTCGTGGGAATTTCGAGAAACCTTAGCACTGTGCTTTGGGCCTGCGGTTTGGACATCAGCTTTTCCCTTATGCGAGCGCTAAACCGCTTCGCTTCATCGAGCTGGACGGGCCCATCTTCCTCTTCCTTGCGAAGGCATTCCTCAACATGGCTCCTTACCTCTTCGTCGTTCACGAGAAAGGAAGCAGTGAGCCACCCGAGCAGACAAGCCTTCCGCCGCATCCAAGGATCGGTCAACGCAGGCCACGGATACGAAGCCCAATTTCTACGCGACGTTTCGTTCCAATACGGGTACGGGTCGAAGCCATAGTTAGCCTCGCGCGGGACGATAATCAAATGCTCCAGTGCGTTCTCTATATCGGTAGCTATCTTGCTTCGAGTGCCCTTGGGATCGTGCCTCGGCACAAGCTGAGGGATTTCCTCAACCCACAGGCGCTCGATGTGCAGCAATTCGTGCAACACATCGTGAGGCGGGAAGACATCCTTAGATCGAAGAAGGATCGTTGCCGATGTCGGGGTTACACGAGCGGCAAGGCTATCGGGATTTGGGGACGTTGGAGATCTCGGACGGTCGTCGACCTCGACCGCAATTTCTCGCTTTGCAAACCTTTCGATACGGTCGACGAGCGCCGCAACGCCACGTGGAAGTTGTGCCTTATAGAAGGTGTCCATCTGTGTTCAGCGCGCAACTCGTATTAGTTGATTTCTTGGTTGGCAAAATGTCGGCCGAAAAAGATTAGTGATAATCTAACCATACAGCGAATGTCCGCTTTGGGTCGAATGGGGACGGTGCAACTATGACCACCAGCGACTCCGAAGAGGCTTGGTAGAATCCCACCACTTACCTGCCAGCTCCAATGGACCGCTCCCCCCACCACCTCGCCCGTAAAGTCACCCGCCTCTCTCACCTGGATTTACCCGGCGCGGGACAGGTGACGGTGGCGGGGGACTGCGCTTACATCGGCCACATCCCGAACAAGCAGCGCCTCGGGACTTCGATTCTGGATGTGCGCGATCCGAAGCACCCAAAGGTCGTCTCGCAGATTTTCCTCGACGATCCGGATTCGCACAGCCACAAGGCCCGCGTCGCGGGGGACATCATGATCGTGAACTCCGAGCGCAATATGACGCCGATCGGCCGGCGCGCGGAGGAGCTGCCGCGGCTGCGCGCGAGGTTGCGCGAGTCGCTGAAGCGCGAGCCCACTCACGCGGAGCTCGCAGAGAAGCTCGGCGTCAAGGAGTCCGACATTCCCATGGTCGAGGCAGCCGAGCGCAATCCTTATGCGCAGGGCGGGTTCCGCATCTACGACGTCTCGAATCGAAGCAAGCCCTGGCTGCTCGCTTTCCAGAAAACCGGCGGCATCGGCGTGCACCGCTTCGACATGGACGAGCGCTACGCCTATATCTCGACCGAGATGGAGGGCTACGTCGGCAACATCCTGGTGATCTACAACATTCGCAATCCGACGAAGCCGTATGAGGTTTCCCGCTGGTGGATGCCGGGGCAGCACGTCGCGGGCGGTGAGAAACCGTCCTGGGCGGGGAAGCGCCACCGGCTGCACCACGCGCTGCGCTTCGGGGACTTACTTTGGGCCGGTTGCTGGCACGCGGGGCTGCGGGTGATCGACGTCGCCGACATCCGCAAGCCGCGCACGGTCGGCGAATACAACTACCACCCGCCGTTCCCCGAGCCTTCGCACACTTTCATGCCGGTGCCGTTTCCGATCGAAGGCCGCCGCATCGCGGTGGCGATCGACGAAGAGGACCACGCGCACGACGAGAAGGAGATGGAGCGCCGCCGCGGACGGCCGCACGGCTGCCTGTGGGTGCTCGACGCCACCGACCTCGGGGACATTCGTCCCCTCTCGATCTTCGAAGTGAGCGAATTGGATTCGCCCTGGAGCCGCGCGACGCCCGGGCGCTTCGGCGCGCACCAGTTCCAGGAGCACATGAGCGACACGCTCCTTTACTGCGCCTGGTTCGCCGGAGGTCTGCGCATCGTCGACATCGCCGACCCGCAGGCGCCGCAGGAAGTCGGGTACTTCGTACCCGAACCCGCGCCGGGCAAAGCCGCGCCGCAGACCAACGACGTCGACGTCGATTCCCGCGGCCTCGTCTACATCGTCGACCGCTACGCCGGCTTCGACGTGCTGGAATTCAGCCGCTAGACCGCGGCCAGGCTTCTTACACCGGCTTGACGTTCGCCGCCGCCGGACCCTTCTGCCCCTGCGTCACGTCGAAAGAGACCTTCTGGCCCTCTTTCAGCGATTTGAAGCCCGAAGCCTGGATCGCGCTGTGATGGCAGAACAGATCCTTGCCGCCGTCGTCCGGCGTGATGAACCCGAAGCCCTTGGAGTCGTTGAACCACTTCACGGTACCTGTAGGCATGTCACTCCCTTCATTTCCTGAAATTGCAGCGATTGCGCGAGGCTGTCCGAGCCTGCATCGGGCACGATGGTCAAAGGAGGGAATCGACTGCCACTAGAGAGCCGCTTTTGGCGGCAGGTAGAAGGGTCGGGCATTCACTGATTGAGATCCTGCGGCCGCAAATGTAGCACAGGAGAGGGCGACGGGATGCAAGTCCTCGCGCTCAGTCGAACCCGGCCGCGGCGAAGATCGCCTTCGCCGGAGGCGTCTCCAGGTACGTGATGAACTCGCGGGCGATTTCGGCGTCGGCAGCCTCGGTCATGACCCCGGCGGAGTAAGTGGTGGTGAACTGGATCTGCTCGGGAAGCGGCCCGACGAGCTTGACGCCTTTGCCCTCGAACTGCCTGATCTCGGGGATCGTGGCGAGGCCGATCTCCACGCCTTTGCCGCCCAGCACGTGCTCGAGCACCTGCGACGCATTCGCGTAGCGCGTGGTCTTCGCCTTGAGCTGCTCACTGATGCCGAGCAATTCGAACAGCTTCTCCAGATACAGGCCGGAACCGCCCAGGGGGTAGACGACCGAGTCGGCGCCGAGCAGCGACTGCTTGAACCGGTCGAGCGTGGCGATGTCGGGATCGGGCACGCCCGTTCGAATCGTCATCCCGTTGGGATCCACCGCGCCCATCCGAATCGCCACCCCTATCCCTGCGCGTCCTATGAAGACGTGCTTGTCCGGCTCGATCTTGTTCCTTCGCAGCTGATCGTTCATCACTCCGGGCGTGGCGATCAGCACGTCGGCCGATTCGCCCGCGCCGAGGCGCCTCTCCAGCCGCGCCGGGTCCGCGTACTGCACCCTCACGCGGTTCTTCGTTTCCTTGCGGTACTGCTCGGCGATCTTCACCAGGCCGGGCGCAAGGGCCGCGGCGCTCAGCACCCTGATGTCCTCGGCGGCGGCGGCGCCGGGCAAGGCGCACGCGAGCACCAGCGCCGCGAGCCTTACTTTATTCATCGCTACTCGACGCCCGCGGCGACGAAGAGCGCCTTGCTCTCGGCGCCGCCCAGATAGCCGACGAAAGCGCGCGCGAGCTCGGCGCTCGCCGCGGCCGTCATGGGCGCAGCCGAGTACGACGTGTAGTTCTGCACGTCGGCGGGCAGCGGTCCCACCAGCACCAGACCCTTGTCGCGGTGCAGAAGAATTTCCGTGACCGGCCCGAAACCGATCTCCTTGCCCTTGCCCCTCAATACGTGCTCCATGACCGCCCCGGCGTCGGGATAGCGAGTGGTTTTGGACAGTATCGGATCGAAGATACCCATTTTCTTGAACAGATTTTCGAGGTAGATCCCGGTGGAAGCCCGGTTGAACACGATCGAGTCGGCTTGCAAAATGGAGCGCTTGAGCGCGTCGGTGCTCGAGATATCCGGCAGCTCGGCGCCCGGACGCACGGCGACCCCCAGCCCCACCCGGCCGAGGCTCGCGCGCTCGGCGGCGAGCTTGCCCGCGCCGGCGAACTCCTCGAGCGCTGCGGGCGGCGCGATCACCACGTCGAAGGCCTCGCCGCCGCTGATGCGTTTCCTGATTTCCGGAGCGGTGTTGAACGTGATCTTCACCTGGTGCCCGGAGGCTTTTTGATAGGCCCCCGCGGCGGCCCGAAGGCCGGGCTCGACCGCGCCGGCGCTCAGCACGTTGATCTCAGCGGCCATCGTCGACCCCGCGAAAACACACAACAGCCATACCGCAGCGTTCTTCATCTCGATCTCCGGGAAGTCGCAGCAAGTTACCACAACCTCATTCGGCGCGGGCGCCGGACTCCTTTACAACCTTCGCCCATTTCGGAATCTCGCGCGCGATGTAGTCGGCGAAGTCCTGCGGCGTGCCTCCCGCGAGCTCCGCGCCCAGCGATTCCAGGCGCTCGCGCAGATCGCGCATCGCGAGGACCTTGACGATGTCGGCGTTGAGCCGCTCGACCAGCGCTGCGGGAGTCGCGCGCGGCACCACCACGCCGTGCCAGGTGACCGCCTCGAAGCCCCTCAGTCCCGTTGCGCCCGCCTCGGACACCGTCGGCAGATCCGGCACCGTCGCCGAGCGCTGCGAGCTCGTGACGGCGAGCGCGCGCAGCCTTCCCGCCTTGACGTAGGGGATCACCGAAGCCGACGTCGCGAACATGAGCTGCGCCTGCCCGGCGATGACGTCGGTCAGCGCCGGCTGCGCGCCTTTGTAAGGCACATGGACGATGTCGACTCCCGCCATGGTCTTGAAGAGCTCCGCCGCGAGATGCGCGGCCGCGCCGCTTCCGGAGGACGCGTAGTTGAGCTGACCCGGCTTGGCTTTCGCCAGCGCGATCAGCTCCTTCACGGAGCTTGCCGGCACGGCGGGATTCACCACGAGTATGTTCGGCTGGATCGCCACCAGGACGACCGGGGCGAAATCCTTGACTGGATCGTACGCGAGCTTCGAGTAGAGGCTCTGGTTCGTCGCGAGAATGCTGTTATTCCCCAGCAGCCAGGTGGTGCCGTCGGGAGCGCTCCTGGCGACGAGCTCGGCGGCGATGTTTCCGCCGGCCCCGGGACGGTTCTCGATCACCACCTGCTGCGCCCAGAGATCGGAGAGCTTCTGCCCGAGCGCGCGCGCGAGGATGTCGCTCGGCCCTCCGGGAGTGAAGCCGACGACGAAGCGCGGCGGTTTCTCCGGAAAATTCTGTGCGCGAACGCCGCCCGCGACCGCGGCGAGCAGCCCGCAGCAGAAGACTAAAGCGACGCGATGCACTCGGCGAGTCAGTCGACGATCGCGCCCGAGTCCCGCACGATCTTGCCCAGGCGCGGGATGTCGGCCTTGATCAGCGCGGCGAGCTCGTCCGGAGTCATGCCGCCGGGATCGGCGCCCAGGTCCTGGATCTTCCTGCGCACGTCGGATTCCTTCAGCGCCTTCGCCACTTCCGAGTAGATGCGCGCGACGATCTCCTTGGGCGTGCCGGCGGGCGCGAACAGCGCTTGCCATGAACTGATGTCGTAGCCGGCGAGGCCCGACTCGGCGAGGGTGGGAACATCGGGCACGAGCGGCGAGCGCTTCGCGGTGGTGACCGCAAGCGCCTTGAGCCTGCCGGCTTTCACCGGCGGATACGCGGTCGCGAAGTTCTCGAAGGCCATCGACACCGTTCCCGAGAGCAGATCGGGAATCAGCTGCCCGCTGCCCTTGTACGGGATGTGCTGCATCGAGACGCCGGTCATGGTCTTGAACAATTCGCCGGAGATATGCTGCGAAGTGCCGCTGCCCGCCGAGGCGAAGCTGTACTTGCTCGGGTTCGCCTTGAGCAGCGCGATCAGCTCGGCGACGCTGCTCGCACCGACGCTCGGGTGCACGATCAGCAGATTCGGCTGCGTGGCGAGCATCGTGATCGGAGCGAAGTCCCTGACCGGATCGTAGGCGAGCTTGGAGTAGAGCGTGGCGCTGATCGCGTGCGAGCTGATGGTTCCGCCGCCGATGGTGTAGCCGTCGGCGGGCGCCTTTGCAAGCAATTCCGAGCCGAGCGTGCCCCCTGCTCCGGCCTTGTTCTCCACGATGACGGGCTGGCCGAGGGTTTCGGAGAGCTTCGGCGCGACCAGCCGCGCCAGGATGTCGGTGGTGCCGCCGGGAGCGAAGGGAACGATGTAGCGCATCGGCTTGCTCGGCCAGGCTTGCCCTGAGCTTGCCGAATGGGTCTGGCCGCTCGCGGCGCCCGAAAACGCGACAGCGACGAGAAGGATGATTATGTGTCTCATGGGCTTCCTCCTTGCGGAACATGATACCCCGTAGAATGCCGGTCTTTCCCGCCCGGAACCCCCGTGCCTTCGATCGACGTAACCTCGGCCCCGCCGGTCTCGCTCGTGATGCAGCGCCTCTCCGAGTACATCGCGGGCGCCCTGCGCAGGCCGCTTCCTCCCGCGGTCGCGGAGAAGACCCGGCACCACCTGCTGGACACCCTCGCCGCGATGATCTCGGGATCGCGGCTGCCGCCCGGCACGAAGGCGATCTCGTTCGCGCGAGCCCAGGGCGGAACCAAGGAGGCGTGCGTCGTCGGCAGCCGCATCGTGACCGCGGCGGCGAACGCCGCGCTCGCCAACGGCATGCTCGCCCACGCCGACGAGACCGACGATTCGCACTCGCCTTCCCAGACCCACCCGGGCTGCGGCGTGGTCGCGGCTTCGCTCGCGATGGCCGAGCGCGAGCGCGCGGGAGGAACGGCGCTGCTGCGCGCGGTGGCGCTCGGCTACGACGTCTGCTGCAGGCTCACGCAGTCGCTGAACGCGATGCAGTTCCGGGCCGAGGGCCACTCGACGCACAGCTTCGGCCCGACCTTCGGCGCCGCCGCGGCCGCGGGAGCCCTCGCATCCCTGGATTCCCGCCGCGTGAGGTACCTGCTTTCGTACGCCGCCCAGCAGGCCTCGGGGATCTCGTGCTGGATGCGCGACGAAGGGCACGTGGAAAAGGCGTTCGACTTCGGCGGGATGCCCGCGCGCAACGGCGTCGCGGCGGCGGCCATGGTGGCGCACGGCTTCACCGGGCTCGAGGACGTGCTCTCGGGCGAGCGCAATTTCTTCGTCGCCTACGGCCGCTCGCCGGATCCCGAGGAGCTCGCGCGGGAGCTGGGCGAGCGCTACGAGGTCACCCGCACCGACATCAAGCGCTGGACGGTCGGCTCGCCGATCCAGGCGCCGCTCGATTCGCTGCTAGAATTGATCGGCGCGCACCGCGTGCGGGCCGACGAGATCGGGCGCGTCGTGGTGCGGGTGGCGCACCTCGGCGCGAACACCACCGACAACCGGGAAATGCCCGACATCTGCATGCAGCACCTTTGCGCCGTCATGCTGCTCGACGGAACCGTGAGCTTCAAGTCCTCGCACGACCGCAAGCGCATGCGCGACGCCAGGGTGCTCGGCCTGCGAAAGCGGGTCGAGCTCCGCGGGGACGACGCGCTCTCCCGGGCCATGCCGCGCCGGGAGGGCATCGTCGAGATCGAGCTGAAGGACGGACGCCGCCTCGAGCACCACACCGGGGCGGTCCGGGGAACACCCGAGAACCCGATGACGCGGGCCGAGGTCGAAGCAAAGGCGCTGGACCTGGCGGCGCCCGTCATCGGGCGCGCCCGCGCGCAAAAGCTCTGCGCCGCGGTCCGGGACGTGGAGAAGCTACGCGACGTCCGGGCGCTCCGGGCGCTGCTGCGGGCCTGACTTTCAACGGAGACATCATGAACCGGATAGTCCACATCGCGCTCAAGGTCGACAACCTCGAGCGCACCACGAAATTCTACGAGCAGGTCTTCGGATTCAAGCCGATGAAGACCGGGAAGGTGCGCGACCACACCTCGCGCCACCTCTCCGACGGGGTGATCGACCTCTCGATCATGCAGTACGACGCCGGAACGAGTTCCGCGGAATCGAAAGCCGCCGGCGAAGGACCCTGCATCCATCACTTCGCGGTCGAAGTCGACGATCTCGCGCGCTCGGAAAAGGAGCTGCGCGCGCACGGCTGCGAGATCATCAGCGATCCCGGGGTGATCCCGGTCAAGTTCCGCGCGCCCGGGGGCACCGTCTGCGAGATCGTTCCCAGGCTCCGCTACAAGAAAGCCCGCAGCAAGAGCGCGAAGAGCCGCAAGAGCAAGAAGAAATAACCGGAAGGAGGCGGAGATGGAGGGCGGAACCCGGGCGTCGGGGGATCTCTGGTCGGGCGGTGCGCTCGCGCTGCTCGGCGTCTACATCGTCGTCCAGGCGTCGCAATGGGAATACTCGGGCCCCGATGGACCCGGGCCGGGCTTCTTCCCGCTCTGGTACGGCATCGCCATACTCGCGCTCGCCGCGCTGCTCGTGGTCTCGCACTTGAGGCGCGCGCCGGCCCGGCGAAACCCGATCGATTGGCGCCGGGTCGCGCGAGCCCTCTCGACGTGGCTCGCGCTCGCCGTCTCGGTCGCTCTGTTCAAGACGCTGGGCTTCGTCGTCGGCTTCGCGCTGCTGACCTACTTCATCGTCGCGGCGATGTACCGGAAGTCCCTCAAGACCGCGGCGCTCGTCGCCCTCGCGACCGGCGCCGGATTCTATCTCGTGTTCGAAGTCGCGCTCGGCGTGGCGCTCCCTGCCGGCGTCCTGGGCTTCTAGCGTGGAGATCCTACAAGGCCTGTGGGACGGATTCTCCGTAGCGCTCGCGCCGGCCAATCTGCTGTGGTGCTTCGTCGGAGTGTTCCTGGGAACCGTGGTGGGGATCCTGCCGGGACTGGGGCCGCCCGCGACGATCGCGATGCTGCTGCCGCTCACCTTCAGCATGAACCCCACGAGCGCCATCATCATGCTCGCGGGCATCTATTACGGCGCGAAATACGGGGGCTCGACCACCTCGATCCTGATGAACGTCCCCGGGGAATCCGCGTCGGTCGTGACCTGCATCGACGGCTATCAGATGGCGAAGAAGGGCCGCGCGGGCGCGGCGCTCGGCATCGCGGCGATCGCCTCGTTCGTCGCGGGCACGGTCGGCGTGCTCGGCCTGATGCTGGTCGCGCCGCCGCTCGCGAAGTTCGCGCTCTCGTTCAGCTCGCCCGAGTATTTCGCGCTGATGTCGCTAGGCCTCGCGCTGGTGGTGCTCCTCGCGGGGCGCTCGATCATCAAGGCGCTGCTCGCCGCGCTGGTGGGACTGTGGATCGCGAGCGTCGGCACCGATTTGTTCAGCACCACGTCCCGGTTCACGTTCGGCCAGATGGAGCTGCTCTCGGGAATCGACTTCGTCGTCGTTGCGATCGGCGTGTTCGCCCTGGGCGAGGTTCTCGCCAACATGGAATCGCGCGAGGACACGCCGCTCCTGCAGGTGCCCAAGGGCCTCAAGAATCTCCTGCCGACCTGGCAGGACATCAAGGACTGCCGCTTCGCGTTCGCGAACGGGGCTATCGTCGGCTTCCTGGTGGGAACCCTCCCCGGAGGCGGCTCGACCATAGCGTCGTTCCTGTCCTACGGGCTGGAGAAGGCGGTGTCCAGGCGGCGCGAGCAATTCGGCACCGGCGTCATCGAAGGCGTGGCCGCGCCCGAAGGCGCCAACAATTCCGAGACCGGCGGCGCGCTGGTGCCTTTGCTCACGCTCGGCATCCCCGGATCGGGGACCACCGCGATTCTGCTCGCCGCTCTGGTGCTGTGGGGATTCAAGCCGGGACCGCTCTTCATCCCGGAGCACCCCGACCTCTTCTGGGGGCTGGTGGTGAGCATGTACATCGGCAACGTGATGCTGCTGGTGCTGAACCTGCCGCTCGTGCCGCTGTTCGCGCAGGTGCTGAGGACCCCGGCGTACGTGCTGTATCCGCTGATCCTGGGCGTGTCCCTGGTGGGGGTCTACACCGTGTCCGGGAGCATGTTCGACCTGATGCTGCTCCTGGTGTTCGGGCTGCTGGGGTATCTCATGCGCAAGCTCGACTACCCGGCGGCGCCGCTCATACTGGGCCTCGCCCTGGGAGCGGGGATGGAGAGGGCGCTGCGCCAGTCGCTCATGATGTCGCAGGGCGAGCTCTCGATCCTGGTCTCTAGGCCGATCTCGGCGGTGATGCTATCGTTGGCGGTGCTGATCCTGCTGATTCCGCTGTTCGGAAAATTCAACGCCTGGCGCCTGCGGGCGCTCGAGCAATAGGAAAAGAACGAGAACGGAAGTTCCAGCACGAGGAGAGAGTGATGGGTATCCGATCTGGAGTATTGCTGCTGGCCGCGATCGCCGTCCTGCCGCAGACGGTGCTCGCGCAGGGCTTCAAGCCCACGCGGACGGTGGATCTGGTGGTGCACACCGGCCCGGGCGGAGGGAGCGACGTGCTCGCGCGCGCCATAGCCGTGATCGCGGAGAAGGAGAAGCTCCTCCCGGTTCGCATGGTCGTCATCAACAAGCCCGGCGGCAATTCCGCCGTCGCCGCGGCCCATCTCGCCGAGAAGAGGGGCGACCCGCACACGATCGGGCTGTTCACCGGGGTTTGGCTGCAGACCCCGCTCGTCAGCGCCGAGGCGAAGGTCACGCTGCGGGACCTGACGCCGATCGCGCGGCTGGTGCTGGAGCCGGCGGTGATCGCGGTGAAGGCCGACGCGCCGTACAAGACTCTGGGCGACTTCATCGAGGCCGCCAAGAAGAACCCCGGACAGCTCAAGCAGTCGGGCGGCTCCAATACCAGCCGCGACAACGTCGTGCGGCAACTCCTTCAGAAGTCGACCGGTGCGCGCTGGGCCTATATCTCGTTCCCGGGAGGCGGCGAGCGCATCGCGGCGCTCATCGGAGGGCACGTCAACATGATGGTGATCGAGCCCGAGGAGGCGGGCGAGCACATTCGAGCCGGCAACCTGCGTGTGCTCGCGCAGGTGAGCGAGCATCGTCTCCCGGCGTTTCCCGGCGTTCCCACGCTCAAGGAGGCCGGGTTCGACGTGCCGGTCGTCCCGCAGGTGAGGGGCATGGTCGCGCCGCCCGGAATTCCGAAGGCCAACATCGACTACTGGGAAGATTTCTGCCGCCGATTGACGCGCACGGCGTCGTGGCGGAAGTACATCGCGGACAATCAGTTCGAGGACGGCTATCAGAATGCCGCCGACCTCGCGAAGTTCTACGACGAGTTCACCGACCGGATGCGCGGCATCCTGAACGACGCGGGCGTCAAGACCGTGCGCTGATGGCGCAGTCCGTCGCCGAGCGGCTCGCCGATCGGGTCGCCGCGCTCTCGGTCGAGAGTGTCCCGAAAGCCGTCCGCGCGCGCTGCGAGGATCTGCTTATCGACGTGGCGGGGCTGTGCGTCGCCGCGCGCAGAACGGACTACGTGCGCGCCTTGATCGCGAGCGTCGACGCCGGGGGCCCTTGCACGGCGATCGGCCATCCCGGCGCCTTCCACGCCGAAGACGCGGCGATGATCAACGGCACCGCCGCCCACGGAGAGGACTTCGACGACACTTTCGAGGGCGGCCCCGTCCACTCGGGCGCCGTGATCGTGCCCGCGGTGCTGGCCGCGTGCGAGCGCTTCGGCCGCGACGGCCGCTCGGCGATGCTCGGAATCGCCTCGGGCGTCGAGACCTTGTGCCGCCTGAGCCTGGTCGCGCCCAAGCTCATCCACAAGGCCGGTTTTCATCCGACGAGCGTGCTCGGAGCGATGGCGGCGACGCTGGGCGTCTCGACCGCGCTCGGCCTGGACAGAAAGCAGTCGGTCGATGCGCTCGGCATCGCCGGCAGCATGGCCGGCGGAATCATCGAATACCTGGCCGAAGGCGCGTGGACCAAGCGCCTTCACGCGGGCTGGGCGGCGCGCATCGGCCTGCACGCCGCGCGGATCGCGCGCGAGGGCTTCCTTGGCCCGCGCACCGTGTTCGAAGGGACGCACGGCCTGTTCTTCGGCTTCGCGCACACGGCGGAAGGCGACTTCGACGCGCTCACCCGCGACTTCGGCGAACGCTGGGTGATGACCGACCTCACTTTCAAGCCCTATGCGACGGGAACGATGAACCAGCCCTACATCGATTGTGCGCTGCGGCTGGCGAAGAAGGGTTTCGCCGCCGAAGACGTCTCCGAGGTGCTGTGCGAGACGGCCGAGGGCTACGTACACCGGCTGTGGGAGCCGCTCGCCTCGAAGCACCGCCCCGCGAACGACTACGCCGCCAAGTTCAGCACGCCGTTCAACATCGCGGTCGCTTTCGTCACGGGCGGCGCCGGCTTCGAGGCCTTTACCGACAAGACCGTGCACGATTCGCGCATCCTTGGACTCGCGTCCAAGGTCCGCTACGTGGTCGACCCGAACAATCCCTACCCGAAGGCCTACACCGGCCACGTCAGGATGACGCTCAGGGACGGGCGCGTGTTCGAAGAGCGCCAGCCGCACATCCGCGGCGGCGCGCACGAGCCGCTGACCCGCGAAGAGCTGGAGCAGAAGTTCCGCGGCAATACACGCTACGGAGACTGGGACGCGGCCCGCGCCGAGCGCTTCCTGCGCTTCGCCAGAGGAGCCTTCGACCGAGCGATCGCCTTGTCCGAGTTCCGGGACTAGCCGTACTCGAGGCGCCGGTATTGGATGGCTTCGGCCATGTGAGTCACGCCGATCCCGGCGTCGCCCGCGAGGTCCGCGATGGAGCGGGCGAGCTTGAGCACCCGGTGATAGGCGCGAGCCGACAGGTTGAGCCGGGCGATGGCCTGCTTGAGGAGCGCGGTAGCCTTTTCTTCCGCGGCGCAGTATCGCTCCAGCTCCCGCGGCGCAAGCTGGCAATTCACCTTGCCCTGGCGCGCGAGCTGCCGGGAACGCGCCGCCTCGACCCGACAACGCACGCGCGCCGAATTCTCCCCCCGGTTCGCAGAGGTCAGCTCCTGGTCGCGCAAGGTCGGCACTTCCACCTGGATGTCGACCCGGTCGAGCAGCGGTCCGGAGATCCTGCCGCGGTAGCGCGCCACCTGATCGGGCGTGCAGCGGCAGCGGCCGCTGAAGTGCCCCAGGTATCCGCAAGGGCAGGGGTTCATCGCAGCGATCAGCTGGAAGCGCGCGGGATATTCCGCCTGGCGGGCGGCGCGCGACACCGCGATGCGTCCGGTCTCGAGCGGCTCGCGCAGCGCTTCGAGCACTCTGCGGTCGAACTCGGGCAGCTCGTCCAGAAAAAGCACGCCATTGTGCGCGAGCGAGATCTCGCCCGGGCGGGGATCGCTGCCGCCGCCGACGAGCGCCACCATAGATGCCGAGTGATGGGGTGTCCGGAACGGGCGCTGTTTCCAATGCTCCAGACGAAATCCAGCGGATCCTAGGGAAGCGAGGGCGCCGGATTCGAGCGCCTCATCGGCGCTCATCGCCGGCAGCAGGCCGGGAAAGCGCGCCGCCAGCATCGACTTGCCGGTTCCCGGAGGTCCGACCATGAGGACGCTGTGGCCGCCTGCGGCGGCGACCTCCAGCGCGCGCTTCGCCTGCGCCTGGCCCTTCACGTCCGCGAGGTCCGGGTAAGTCGCCTCGACGAACGCGGACTGCGCCGCCGGCCGCGCCATCGGCTGCCGCCCGGCGAGATGCGCGCAGACGTCGAGGAGCGAGCCGGCCTGATAGATATCGGCGCCGTCGACGAGCGCGGCCTCGTCGGCGCTGCGAGCCGGCAGGACAAAGGCGCGGCCGTCCTGCGCGGCGCGCAAGCTCATCGCAAGAGCGCCGCGGACGGGACGCAGCTCGCCGCTCAGCGACAGCTCCCCGGCGAATTCGTAGTTCGCGAACTCCGCGGTGTCGAGCTGCTTCGAGGCCGCGAGTATGCCCAGCGCGATCGGCAGATCGAAGCGGCCGCTCTCCTTGCGGAGCTCGGCGGGAGCGAGATTGACGGTGATGCGCCGCGCGGGGAACTCGAAGCGGGAGTTCACCAGCGCCGCGCGAACCCGCTCGCGGCTCTCCTTCACTTCGGTATCCGGAAGCCCGACGATGGTGAACGAAGGCAATCCGTTCGCGAGGTGCACCTCGACGGTGACTTCGGGTGCATTGAGTCCCGCGAGCGCACGGCTGTGGAGCACCGCGAGCGCCACGGCGATCTACTTCTGCTTGAGCCTCGCCTCGAGTTCGACGACGCGCCGTTCCAGCTCGGCGAGCTTCTCGCGCGTGCGGGCGAGCACCCGGGTCTGGAGCTCGAATTCCCCGCGCGTCGCCAAATCCAGCCTGGCGAACGCCGCCGCGAGCAGGGCCCGAAGGTTCTTCTCGAGATCCTTTGCCGGGCTCGCGGCGAGAAATTCCCTGATTCTCTCGCTCAAGTCCTCAAGTAATGAGGTCTGGCTCATCTTTCACGCGTCGTCGATCGAGTCTAGCACGCTGAAGTAACGCTCCTGGAGCGGTCCCGGAGGACCGCACGCTCGCGGTGCATGACGATTCCGTTACGCCCCATGCCGGTGCTCGCCAAGTCGCAACTGAGCGGGCGACGGACCCTAAGGCATTGAAGCAGAGGAGGAAAAAAATTGGCACGGGCCGTGCTGATAAGGGGTTCGTCTATTCACCCACGAAAGGTCCAGCAATGAAAAAAATCGTCCTCGCTTCCGCCATTTCCGCGCTGTTCGCCGCTCCGGCGACAGTGCTCGCGCAGGCCAAGCCTGCCGCGGTTCCGACCCTCGACAAGATCCTCGAGGCGTCCGGGATCACGACCAGCGGCTACATAGACGTTGGATATTCGTATGCGAACAGGAATATCGAAGCTGGAATCCAGGGAGGAAACCCCCCGAACGCCCCTTATCGCGTATTCGACAACCAGAACAACTCCTTCGCGCTGCATCAAGTCGGTCTGACCATGGCCAAGCAACCGAAAGAGGGCTTCGGAGGACTCGTCAACGTCACGATCGGCAAGGACGCGCAGGTGATTCATTCGTTTCCCGAGGCCACTGTCAATGGTGCCGGTGTACCCACCGGATCGATGTTCGACATCACCCAGGCCTACCTGCAGTACGCGGGCGGCCCGTTGACGGTGATCGGCGGAAAGTTCACGACCCTGCACGGCACCGAGGTGATCGCGAGCACCGGCAACACCAACGTCTCGCGCTCGATACTTTTCGGCTCGGTGCCGTTCACGCATACCGGTTTGCGCGCGACCTGGGCTGTGAGCGACACCATCAGCCTCATCGCGGGGGTCAACAACGGCTGGGATCAGCTCACCGATTCCAACAGAGCCAAGACGCTGGAGCTGGGCGCAACGTTCAATCCCATCAAGCCGTTGAACATCGCCATCTCCGGCTACTCCGGCAAGGAGACCACCACTCCGATCCCCACTCCTGCTCAGGCCGAGGGAACCCGCACCAGCGCCAACCTCGTTGCGTCCTACGCCTTCACCGACGCCTTTTCTCTAGGTCTAGAATATCTGAGCGTCAGCCAGGACAAGGTTCTCGCGAACGGCGGGAAGGCCAAGTACAGCGGCTATGCGGGCTATCTCACCTATATGGTCACACCCAAGTGGCGCGGCGTATTGCGCCTGGAGTCGTTCGACGATCACGACGGCTTCCGCTTCAACACCGTTGGCCTAGCCAAGGCGCAAACGAAGTACACGGAAGGCACCGTCACCGCCGCCTACCTGCCCGCCGACAACTTCGAGCTGCGGGCCGAAGCACGCGAGGACAAGGCGGACCAAGCCGTGTTCCTCGGCTACAGCGGCTCGACCAGCAAGACCTTGATGAGCGTCGCGCTGCAAGGGCTCTACAAGTTCTAGCTACGCCACCGTCATTCAACTGGGGAGCACATTCATGAAACTGGTTACCGCAATCATCAAGCCGTTCAAGCTTGACGAGGTGCGGGAAGCTTTGTCCGCCATAGGCGTGCAAGGCATCACCGTCACCGAGGTCAAGGGCTTCGGCAGACAAAAAGGCCATACCGAGCTGTATCGCGGCGCGGAGTACGTGGTCGATTTCCTGCCGAAGGTAAAGGTCGAGGCCGCGATCAAGGACGAATTGCTCGATCAGGCGATCGAGGCCATCGAGAAATCGGCCAACACCGGAAAGATCGGCGATGGAAAGATCTTCGTCTTCGATCTCAAGCAAGTCATACGCATCCGCACCGGCGAGACCGGCGCGGAAGCGCTCTAGGGAGGCAACAATGAGCAGATTCACGAGAAAGCTATTCGCATCGCTAGCGCTGGTCGCGATGCTGGGCGCGCACGCTTTGCCGCTGTTCGCCCAGGACAAGGCGGTCGACAAGCCGGCGGATGCCGCGGCGCCAGCCGCCACGGCTCCGGCGGCGGCAGCACCGGCCGCCGCGGCGCCCGCGACGCCCAAGTGCGGCGACAAGGGCTTCGACTGCAACAAGGGCGACGTGGCGTGGATGATGACGTCCTCGGCGTTCGTGCTGCTGATGACCGTGCCGGGCCTGGCGCTGTTCTACGCCGGAATGGCCCGCACCCGGAACGCGCTGTCGACGGTGATGCAGAGTTTTTCGATCTTCTGCGTCGTGGCGGTGCTGTGGGTGATCTACGGATACAGCATAGCGTTCACCGCCGCTCACGAAGGCAGTTCGCTGTCTCCGTTCTTCGGGTCGCTCGACAAGTTCTTCATGCTCGGCGAGGACCCGGCCACGGCGGTCGCCGCGACCTTCAGCAAGGGACAGTACCTGCCGGACTTCGTGTACTGCATGTTCCAGCTGACCTTCGCCGCGATCACCGTGGCGCTGATCGCGGGCGGCTTCGCAGAACGCTTCAAGTTCTCCGCGATGATCATCTTCTGCATCCTCTGGTTCACGTTCGCGTATCTGCCGGTCGCTCACATGGTGTGGTACTGGGACGGCCCTGATGCCTACACGACCCAGAAGGCTGCCGACATAGCGCAGAGCCATGCCGGCTTCCTGTTCCAGAAAGGAGCTCTCGACTTCGCGGGCGGCACCGTGGTGCACGTCAACTCCGGTATCGCCGCGCTGGTCTGCGCGCTGATGCTGGGCAAGCGCACCGGCTACGGCAAGGTCCCCATGCCGCCGCACAGCGTGATGATGACGGCGATCGGCACCGGCATGCTGTGGATGGGCTGGTTCGGCTTCAACGCGGGTTCCGCGCTGGAAGCCACCGGCGCCGCGGGCATCGCGTTCTTCAACACGCTGTTCGGAACCGCGGTCGCGGGCGTGGCCTGGACGCTCACCGAGTGGATCGTCAAGGGCAAGCCGAGCCTGCTGGGCATCTGCTCCGGCATCGTGGCGGGCCTGGTGGCGATCACTCCGGCGGCCGGCTTTGTGGGCCCCATCGGTGCCTTCTTCACCTGCGCCACCGCCGGCGTCCTCTGCTTCTTCGCTGTGACCACGGTGAAAAAGATGCTGGGTTACGACGACGCCCTCGATACCTTCGGTGTGCACTGCATCGGCGGCATGATCGGTTCGCTCGGTACGGGCATCTTCGTCAATCCGAAGTTCGGCGGTACCGGCGTCTATGACTACGTCACCAATAAGGTCGGCGACTTCGACGCCTGGGCACAGCTTGTGTCGCAGTTTTGGGACATCGCCGTCACTCTGATCTGGTCGGGCACCGTGGCCTTCGTGATCCTACTGATCCTGAAAGTCACGATCGGCATCCGCGCCAGCGACGAAGAGCAGGAAGAGGGGCTGGACCTCGCCGATCACGGCGAGAAGGCCTACAACTACTGATCGAAGCATGTAGAACGAGCCCTGCGAGGCTCCATCGGGCGGGCACCTTCGGGTGCCCGCTTTTTTTTCGCCCTTCGTTTATGCGAAAATACGCGCCTTTTCGCGAGGACCGCTCCATGAAAATGGAATACGTGATCAGCGGCTGGGACATCCCCTCGCTCCCCATCGTCGGGTCGAACGCGCGCTTCCCGGTGCGTCGCATCTTCTGTGTAGGGCGCAACTACGTCGAGCACCAGAAGGAAATGGGCGGCGACGGCCGCGAGCAGCCGTTCTTCTTCACCAAGTCCGCGCACGACCTGGTGCCGCTGAAGGCCGGCGAAACTGGCGCGGTGCACTATCCGCCGATGACGAGCAACTATCACTGGGAAACCGAGATGGTCGCCGTGATCGGCACGGGCGGCCACAAGATCCCGGCGGCCAAGGCGAACGGGCACGTCTGGGGCTACGCGGTGGGCCTGGACATGACCCGGCGCGATCTGCAGCAGGTCGGCAAGGACAAGGGCCGGCCCTGGACGTTCGGCAAGGACTTCGATCAAGCCGCCCCTGTCGGAGCGATCACGCCCGCTTCGAAGATCGGTCATCCGACGAAGGGCAAGCTGTGGCTCAAGGTCAACGGCGCATCCCGCCAGACCTCCGATATCGATCAGATGATCTGGAGCGTTCCCGAGCAGGTCGCCTTTCTCACTCAGTACTACACCCTCGAAGCCGGTGACCTGATCATGACGGGCACGCCTGCCGGGGTCGGCGCCGCCAAGCCCGGCGACGAGCTGCTCGCCGGAATAGACGGCCTGGGCGAGCTCAAGGTGAAAGTCCTGCAGCCAAAATAAAGAAGCGTCAAAGGAGGACCAGCATGAGCATCAAACGCCACCCGTCGGGCAAGCTCTTCAGCGCCGCGGTCGAGCACGGCGGCCTCGTCTACGTCGCGGGCCAGGTCGCCGACGATCTCGCCGAGGGCGTCAGGGGGCAGACCGAGCAGGTGCTCAAGAAGATCGATGCCATACTCGCCGCCGCCGGCACCAGCAAATCGAAGATCCTCTCGGCCAATGTGTGGGTGACCGACATCCGCAACCGCGACGAGATGAACGCCGCCTGGACCGCGTGGGCGGACCCGGCCAATCTTCCGGCGCGGGCGACGGTCGAGGCCAAGCTCGCCGACCCGCGCATGCTGGTCGAGATCATGGTGACCTGCGCGAAGTAGCGGTCACTTCCGCCAGAACGCGGGCGTGATGACGATGAAGAGCGTAAACAGCTCCAGCCGCCCGATGAGCATGGCCGCGGTGCAAACCCAGGTCTGAAAATCGTTGAGCCCCGCATAGGTCGCGGCCGGACCGACCTGGTTCAGCCCGGGACCGGTGTTGCACAGGCACACGATCACCGCGGAAACGGCGGAGACGACGTCCAGGCCCGACGCGGTCAGGAGCATCGTCATGGTGATCACCGATCCTCCCCAGATCAGCATGAACGCCAGAACCGCGAAAATGATGTTGTTCTCGACCCGCTGGCCGGCGAGCTTCACCGGAAGATACGCGCGCGGGTGGATGATGGACATGATCTCCCGCAGCGCCTGACGGACCATCAGCTCCGCGCGGATCATCTTGATGCCGCCGCCGGTGGACCCCGAGCAGGTGGCGAAGCAGCACAGGAACAGCATCCACACCGGAGCGAAGATCGGCCACTGGCTGTAGTCCGTGCTGGCGAACCCGGTGGTCGTCGCGATCGACACGACGTTGAAGGCGCTGTGGCGCAGCGCCGTCCAGAACGACGGATAGACGTGGTGGGCGAGGAGGAAATATGCGATTCCCAGGACCGACACCGCGAGCACAGCGAGGTACGCGCCCGTTTCGGGGTCGCTACGGTACGGCGCGAGGCTCAGCTTGCGGAACGCGAGGAAATGGGTGCCGAAGTTGATGCCGGCGATGACCATGAACACGATCGCCACGGCCTCGATCGCCGGAGAGTGGAAATACGCGAAGCTCGCGTCGTGCGACGAAAACCCTCCGAGACTCAGGGTCGAGAACGAATGGACGACCGCGTCGAACCAGCTCATGCCCACGGCCTTGAAGGTCAGGGCGCAAGCGAGCGTCATGGCCGCATAGACCAGCCATAGCCCCTTGGCCGTCTCGATGATGCGAGGGGCGAGCCGCGTATCCTTCATCGGACCCGGCGTCTCCGCCCTCATGATCTGGCTGCCCCCGATCCCGAGCATCGGAAGTATCGCCACGGCAAGGACGATGATCCCCATGCCGCCCAGCCACTGCAGCTCGCACCGCCAGAAATTGATCGACGGCGGCAGCCGGTCTAACCCCGAGAGCACGGTCGAGCCCGTCGTGGTGAGCGCCGCCACCGTCTCGAAGTAGGCGTCGGTAAAGCTCAGCTCGGGGAGATGAAGGACGAGCGGCAGGGTCGCGAAAGCGGGCAGAACGGTCCAAACCAGCGCCACCAGCAGCAGCGCGTCGCGGGGCTGGAGCTCGCCGCGGCCGAAGCGCGTCGCGCCCCATAGAACCGTCCCGCTCGCCAGAGTGATCAGCACCGCTTCGGCGTAAGGCCGCTGCGCCGGGTCTCCGTAGAGGAAGGAAACGCCGAACGGCAGCAGCATCGAGAGCGCGAAGATCACGATCAAGACGCTCAGCACGTGGAGAACGGGTACCGGTCTGACCATGTCGCCTGTGCTGTTTCAGACGAACCCTACGCTGACCTCGAACAGTTTCTCCACTTTCGGCAGCAGCCTCTTGTCGGTGATGAACACGATGACGTGATCCTCCGCCTGCACTACGGTGTCGTGGTGGGCCATGACCACCTCGTCGCCGCGCACGATCGCCGCGATCGCCGCGCCCTTGGGCAGATCGAGCTCCTCTATCTTGCGGCCTACGCTCCGCGACGATTCGCGATCGCCGTGCACGACCGCCTCCAGCGCCTCGGCCACACCGCGGCGCAAGCTGTGCACCTGGGTGACGTGGCCGCGTCTCACGTGCGCAAGCAGGGTACCGATGGTCGCCTGCGCGGGGGAAATGGCGATGTCGATTTCGCCGGCATGCAGCAGGTCCACGTAGGAGCGCCGGTTGATGAGAGATACGACGCGGCGCGCCCCCATCCGTTTTGCCAGCAGGCAGGACATGATGTTGTTCTCGTCGTCGTTGGTCACGGCAACGAAGAGATCCATCTCCGAGATGTTTTCCGCTTGCAGGAGCGCCTCGTCGGTGACGTCCCCCTGCAGGACGAGCGCGCGATCGAGAAGGGTGGAGAGTATCTCGCAGCGCCTCTTGTTGTACTCGATCACCTTGACCGAATAGTCGCGCTCGAGCGCCCGCGCGAGGCGCAATCCGATGTTTCCGCCGCCGGCGATCATCACCCTCCTCACGGGCTGGTCCATGCGCCGCAGCTCGTGCATGACTTGACGGATGCTCTTTGACGCTGCGAGGCAAAAAACCTCGTCCCCGGCCTGGACGATGGTATCGCCGTCGGGCAGGACCGGCGTGTCGCCGCGAAATATGGCGGCGATGCGCGCGTCCACGGAGGGAATGTGCCTCTTGAGGTCCCGCAGAGGATGTCCGACCAGAGGACCGCCCTGGAACGCTCGCACTGCGACCAGACTGACCCTGCCGTGGGCGAACTCGAGGACTTGCAGAGCTTCGGGGAACTCGATCAGCTTGACGATGTAATCGGTCAGTACCTGCTCGGGACAAATCGCCAGGTCCACGCCGAAGCAATCCGGGCCCAATACGCGTTCGTTCGAAAGATAGTCCGTCGCGCGCAACCGGACGATGCGTGTCGGCACGTTGAACAGCTGTTGCGCCAGCTTGCACGCGACGAGATTCGTCTCGTCGTTCTGGGTCACCGCGATCATCAAATCGCAGTCTTCTATGCCCGCTTCGACGAGCACCGAAGGATGCGCCGCGTTTCCGACCACCGTGCGCAGGTCCAGGCGGTCCTGGAGGTTGCGCAGCCTCGCCCCGTCGATATCGACGAGGGTGATGTCGTTCGCTTCGGAAGCCAGGTTTTCTGCGACCGACGAGCCGACCTGGCCCGCGCCGAGGATCACGATCTTCAAGTCCGGAGTCCGTGCGAAAAAGCACGCATTCTATGCCGAATCCTCATGGCGCTCCTTGTCGGATCAGTCTTCTTTGCGTCTGGCGAGAATGCCGAGCGCCTTCAATTTTCGATATAGATGGGTGCGCTCGAGGCCGCTGCGCTCGGCGAGGCGCGCAATCGACCCGTTTGTCTGTGCGAGATGATGCTCGAAGTAGGTCCGCTCGAAAGCCTCGCGGGCCTCGCGCAACGGCAGATCGAACGAGACCTCCGCTTCCCCGGCACGCCGGGCGAACTGGGGGAGCACGCGCTCCGCATCTCCGACCCCTATCTCCTCCTCCAGGCTGGTGAGGGCGAGCGTGCGTACCGCCGCGGCGAGGTCCTCCAGATTGCCCGGCCAGGAGAAATAACGCAGAACGTTCAGGGCGCCGGTCGAAAAAATCCTCGGCGGGCAGAAGCGTGTTTCGACGAGCTGCGCGAGCATGAGGGTCGCGATATCCGGGATGTCTTCCGGATGCTCGCGCAAGGCCGGAAGCGCGATCACGATTCCCGAGAGCGCCTGCATGAGCGCTCCGTCGAAGCCCTGCACATCGACCAGACGAGTGGGCTCTTCGGAGGTGAAGGAAACCAGGCGTACGTTGCTCCTTTCGGCTCGGGCGGCCAGGAACGCAAGGTGTTTCTGCTGGTTCCTCGACAGGCTCGCGAGCTCGGCGACGAACAGCACTCCGCTCGAGATCTGCTGCAGCAGATCCTGAGACGCATCGTTCAGCGCGTGCGCCCCGTCGAACCAGGGCGTGTTGGGCTGCTGCAGGTAGCGTGCGTAAAGCTCGGGCATCACGCCTTTCTCGCCGCGCATCAGCACCGAGGCGCCGGCGGTGGAGATCTTGGACAGGCGTTTTTTCATCTCGGTGACGATCACCGAGCGGCCGAAGCTCGCGATGCTGAGCGGCATCGCCGCGCGCGATTCGCCGGCACGCAGCGCCCGCTTCACGGTCGCGAGCAGCTTCTGAAGAGCAATCGGCTTTTCGAGGAAGTCCATCGCGCCGATGCGAGTCGCTTCGACCGCCGTGTCGATCGTGCCGTGACCCGACATCATGATCACGGGCATGTTGAGATGACCCCCCGTCGCCCACTCCTTCAGCAGAGTGATCCCGTCCGCGTCCGGCATCCATATATCGAGCAAGACGAGATCGGGCCGCCCCTGCGCTCGCAGCGAGCGCGCCGCCGTGGCGTTCTCGGCGAGCTGCACCGAGTGCCCCTCGTCGGACAATATCTCCGAGAGCAGCTCCCGGATTCCGATTTCGTCGTCGACGACCAGTATCTGCGCCATTGCGCCTCAGGCTGCCAGCGGAAGCGAAATACGCACCGCTGCGCCGCGCCTCCCTTCCTTGCCGGCACGGTTCTCGATGGTAACCGTGCCGTGATGCTCGTCGATAATGCGCTTTACGATCGCGAGCCCGAGTCCCGTGCCCTTGGGCTTGGTCGTCACATAGGGCTCGAACGCCCCTTTGATGATGGCGTCCGGAAATCCGCATCCATTGTCGCTTATTCGCAGCCATACCTGGCCGCCTGAAAGCTCGGTCGTCACCTCGATTTTCGGGTCGCTGCTCCCGAAGAGGGCGTCCTGTGCGTTTTGAAGAAGATTGTGTATGACCTGGCGCAGGCGGTCCGGATCACCGCGCACCAGGGGAATCTTCTTGTCGAGGCTCGCTTGGATGCGCGTTCCCGACTGCTCGTACAGCGCGAGCACTTCCGCGACGAGCCGGTTCAGGTCCAGCCCGCCCAGCTGCGGGAGGGGCTGGCGCGCGTAATCGCGAAACTCGTCGACCATGGTCTTCATGGCGGTCACTTGGGCGATGATGGTTTCCGTGGCGCGGTCGAGTGCGCGCGCCGCATCCGGAGAGACCTTGTCGCTGAGCTTCGCCTGCAGACGCTCTGCGGCGAGCTGGATCGGGGTGAGAGGGTTCTTGATTTCGTGAGCAAGCCTGCGGGCGACCTCGCCCCAGGCCGTTGCGCGCTGGGCGGCGATCAGCTGTGTGATGTCGTCGAACACCACCACGTAGCCGCCACCGCCGGCTTCGGGCAGGGGTGAACCTCGCACGAGGATCACGGCCCGACGGTCCCGCATCTCGATTTGCTGCTGCCAGGCCAGATCCCTGTGCTGATTGAGCTCCAGCTGCAGCATTTGAGCGAACTCGGGGAGCGCGCGCCAATCGCGGAGATTCAAGCCGACAAGGCTGTTCACATCCTCTTGCAGGATCCGGCCGGCGCCGCTGTTTGCGATCCGAAGCACCAGAGCTTCATCGAATACGAGCACGCCCGCGGAAAGGTTCGCCAGGATGCTCTCCAAGTATGCCTTCGCCGTTTCCAGTTGCGCCTGATTGAGCTGCGCGAAGCGCTGCGCTTCTCCGAGCTGTTCGGTCATGCTGTTGAACGAGTGCGTGAGGATACCCAGCTCGTCACGGCTGGTGACCTGAGCGCGACGCGAAAAATCGCCTCGCGCCACGGCTTGAGTGCTCTCGGCAAGCACCGCCAGGGGTTTCGAGAGCCGCCTCGACAGCAGAAAGGCGAGCGCGATCGCCGAGAGGAGAGCAAGCAGGAGCGTCAGGCTCAGCGTGAGGATGTAGATCTCCTTGAGCCCTTGTCGGGACAACGAAAGCTCCTTGTACGCGCGGTACACGCTTTGTACGGATTCGCCTTGCTCGGCGAGCGCCTGCGGGACCCAGCGCGTGAGCTGCAGCAGCACCGGCGCTTCGCTCCGTCCGGAGCTCTCCAGCGAAACGAGGACCCGCAGCAGAAGGCCCTTGTCTCCGACCGCTTCGACCGCGCTGTAACCCCGGACTTGGCGTGCCTCGCGCAACGCCTTGGGACCTGGAGCGGGCGGCGCGAGCCCCCCCGGATCCGGGCGCGAGCTTGCGAGAACCTCTCCTTCGCTGGTCATGAGCGCGGCCTCTTCGACGTACGCCTGTTCGCGCAAGCGCGTCAGCAGAGCGGTCTGCTCACGCCTCGGCACCTCGGACAGATCGAGCGCCATGACGTGGGCCTTGAGAAGCAGCTCGTTCAACATGACGTCCAGAGCAGCGCGACCGAGGTTCAGCCCTCCCTCGAGCGCGCGCTCGACGCGCACGTCGAACCAGGATTCGATGCTCTTCGCAAGAAACTGCAGCGACACCGTGTAGACGAGCAGGCCCGGAACCACGCCTACCAAAGCGAACATGACGAGCACGCGGAAGGTCAGCAGGGAACCGAATACCTTGGCGCGGCGCTGCCCGGCCAATTTCGAGAGCTGATACACCACGAGCCCGAGCAGGGCGAGAGCGATCCCCGCATTCAGCCCGAGGAGCAGTGGATAGTGCTCGGCGAACAGCGGAGAGTTCGCGGTTGCCGCGGCGAGCAGGAAGAGCAGTATGCCTCCGAGCGCCGCGCCGGCGATCAGTACGTACGTCATCGCGCCTCCCTCACCGGCGCGAGAGGAGTGAAGGGAAATCGCTTCCATTCGGACGTCAGCGTCCACTCGCGGTTGGTGACGGTGCTCACTCGGAAAGGCGTCGGCAGCTGCGCGGGGTCGAGGCGCAAGCGCACGGAGGCGACGTAGTTCCGTCCGTTGTCGACTTGGTCCTGACCCAGCACGGGCCAGCCGTGCACCTTTCCGAGAGCCTGCAGAGCCTCGGGAAGCGTGGGGAAATTCTGGTACAGCGTGCCGCTCGAAAGCCGGTACTGCTGAGCCAGAGGGAGATACGAGAGCCGGAGCTCCAGCTTCTCCGAAGCGGTCTTCTCGTCGAGCCAGTACCAGCGGGGCCGCCTCAACTCGAATTCGACCAGGAAGCCGAGCGACACGCCGTTGTTCAGGGCTTCGCGGAGCGGCCCGCTCAGATCAAGGTGGAAATCCGCGTTTAGAAAATAACGCGTTTCGGCGATTTCCAGGCCCGCATTGTTGACTTGAATGGTTTGCGCCAGCGCCGGAGCCGCAACGCCCAGCGCGAGCGCGGCCGCTAATTGTCGAAGGCTCGTATTCACCCTTCCACCCGGGCCCCGGGCTTCTCGAGCAAGGCATAGAAGAATCCGTCGCACTCTGCGCTCGGCAAGATCTGCCCTTGGCTGGCCTCGCCCCATCCCGCAAGTTCCGGAAGCGGAAGCACCCGGGCTTCAGGCCGCCGCACCAGGAATTCCCGCACCTGGGTCCCGTTCTCTTCCGGGAACACCGAGCAGGTGGTGTACAGCAATTTACCACCCGGTGCCAGCACCCGCCATAAAGCGTCGAGCAACTGCGCCTGCGTGCGCGCGAACTCGGCCGTGTCGGACTTGCGGCGCAGCCACTTGACGTCCGGACGGCGCCTCACGACGCCCGACGCCGAACAAGGCGCATCCAAGAGGATTCGATCGAATGGTCTGCCATCCGAGAACGCTTCCGGCTCGCGACAATCGGCGACGATGATCCTCGCCGAAAGCTTCAATCGGGACAGGTTCTCGCCTATGCGCGTCGCCCGTTCACCGTCCGCGTCCACCGCTACCAGCTCGCACTTGGCGAGCTCGAGCAAGTGCCCGGTCTTGCCTCCCGGCGCCGCGCACGCGTCCAGGACCCGCATGCCGTCATGAACGTCCAGGAACAGACCCGCCCGCTGAGCGCCCGCATCCTGGACCGAAACCTCGCCCGCGGCAAATCCAGGCAGCCGCTCGACGCGACAAGGTTTCTCGAGCAGGACCGCGTGTTGTCCCAGGGCGCGAGCCGAGATTCCCGAACCCTCCAGCTTTTCCACATAGGCGTCAGCGGAGAGCCGGCGCCTGTTGACCCGCAGGATCATCGGCGGATGGCGGTTCGACTCCAAGAGGACGGAAGTCCATTGATGCGGGTACGCCGCGCGCACGATGTCGATCCACCATTGCGGATGACGGTAGCGGCCGGGCTCGGTCGCTTCGATCTCCGCGACCAGCTCGGGCATGCGACGCTGAAAGTTGCGCATCACCGCGTTGACCAGGCTCTTGGCGCGTATCTGCCCGAGCAGAACCGCTGCTTCCACGGCTTGGTGGACGACCGCGTGCGCCGACTGAGGCCGCGCGGCGAGCTCCGCGAGCGCGGCGAGCAGCAGGCCGCGCACTGCAATGTCGGTGATCGGCTTTTGCAGGAGCCGATCGAGAGCCACGTCGATCACCCCGTAGCTCCGCAGGGCGTTGTAGGAGAGGTCCTGCGCCGCGGCGCCGAGCGTCGGTGCAGACACGTGCTGCCTGAGGTCGGCGAGGGCGTCGTTCAGACTCTCCCCTCGGGAAACGCGACCCAGGACTTGAGCGGCTGCGGCAAAGGCCTCGGCGAGGGAGGGGCTAGCGGTGACGGTTGACAAGGGCGCACTGCCGAAGGTGACGGGCGGTGCAGGCATTATAGGCGCTGCCCCGCCGGGCCGAGCCGACGGCTGCGCAATCTAGGTTTCGAAGCGCTCGCCCGCCGAGAGCTGAAATCCCCGGAGGAAGTCAGCCGCATTCAGCCGCCTTCCCCCGGGACGTTGCAGCTCGAGCACCTGCAGCGCGCCTTTTCCGCACGCGACAAGCAAACCACGCTTGTCTGCAATGAGCACCTCGCCGGGGTGCCCGTTTCCTTCGACGACCGCGCAGGCCCAGATCTTGAGCTCGGTTCCGCGCACGCGCGCTCCGGCACCCGGCGAAGGATCGAGCGCCCGCACCTGGCGATCCACCGCGGCCCCGTTCTGGCGCCAATCCACGCGGAACTCTCGCTTCTCGAGCTTCGGCGCGTAGGTCATTCCTTCGGCGGGTTGGGGTACCGCCGTCAGCCGACCGGCCTCCAGCGCGTCCAGGGCCCGCACGACGAGCTTGCCGCCGAGCTCGGCGAGACGATCGGTCAGCGTGCCAGCGGTATCGCTATCGAGGATCGGAATCCTTTCCTGGAGAAGCACCGGCCCCGTATCGAGCCCTGGATCCATCTGCATGATCGACACACCGGTTTCCCGATCTCCGGCGAGGAGCGCCCGCTGTACCGGCGCCGCGCCGCGCCAGCGCGGCAACAGTGACGCGTGAACGTTGATGGCGCCACGCTGCGGAATCTCCAGCACCGACTGGGGGAAGATCAGGCCGAACGCCGCGGTCACGATAGCGTCAGGTCGCAAGAGCTTGACCTCCTTCTGGACGTTTGGATCCTTCAACGTTTCGGGTTGAAGCGTCCGGATGCCTCGATCAATCGCGAGCCTTTTTACTGGAGACAGAGAGGGAGTGAGACCACGCCCGGACGGCCGGTCCGGCTGGGTCATCACGCAGAACACTTCGTGCCGAGACCCCAAGAGCGTCGCGAGGCAACGAGCTGCGAACTCTGGGGTGCCTGCGAAGAGGACTCTCAAGCCGTTTTGCGAACCTGCTTCTGGAGTTTCGCCTTGATGCGCTGCTGCTTGAGCCTCGACAGGTAGTCGACGAACACTTTGCCCTCGAGGTGATCCAATTCGTGCTGGATGCAGACCGCGAGCAGCTTGTCCGCGGTGAGCGTGAAGGGTTTGCCGTCCAGGCCCAGGGCTCGCACGGTCACGCGCTCGGCACGCTCGACGGGTTCGTAGATGCCCGGAACCGAGAGACAGCCTTCGTCGCAATATTGGATCCCCTCGCGGGAAAGGATCTCCGGATTGATCAATACCAGGAGCTGATCGCGGCTCTCCGACGCGTCGATCACCACCACGCGCTTGTGCACATCGACTTGCGTGGCAGCGAGTCCCACCCCCGGTGCCGAGTACATCGCTTCGGCCATGTCCCGGACCAAGGCTCGAACCGAGTCGTCCACTTCGGCGACCGGCTCGGCCTTTTTGTAGAGCCTTGGATCGGGGTATCGGAGGATGTCTAGCATCACTATAAATACTTGCAAATTGAAAGGATTAGAGGCAGAATTTAATGCTGACTGTAAAAGAAGCTAATATAGGGATTGCGGCCGGAAAATCCAGAAGAGGCGGTCATGCAAAAGTCTATCACAGCTCTCCTCGCGATCCCCCTCGCGGGCGCAGCTTGGTTGGCGCTCGCGCAGGGCGATCTGGAGGTAAAAGACACCGCGCCCGACCGCTACGTCGTCCAACGAGGCGACACGCTCTGGAGCATCGCCACCAAATTTCTGAAGGACCAATGGCGATGGCCGGAAATTTGGCGAATGAACCAGGAGCAGATCAGGAACCCGCACCAGATCTCCCCCGGCGATGTATTGGTGCTCGACCGCAGCGTTTCGCCGCCGCAGCTGCGCCTCGGTGAGGCCGTCGCGGGCGCACCCGGCCCCGTGGGCCCCGTGCTCAGTGATGCCGATTCGGTCAAGCTCGTGCCCCGAGTCTACACGCAGCCCCTGGCCGCCGAAGCGATACCCTCGATCTCTCCCAGGGCGATCGAGCCGTTCCTTACGCAGCCGCTGATCGTCGAGGAGGGGGGCCTCGCTCGCGCTCCGCGGATACTCGCGACGGAGGAAAACCGCATCAATCTGGGCGCGGGCAACGTAGCCTATGTCACCGGATTCGGCAACGCCGAGGATTCGGTCTGGCAGGTTTACCGCGCCGGAGGGCCTCTGGTAGACCCGGACACTCAACGGACGCTGGGTTACGAGGCCGTTTACCTGGGCACAGTCCGCGTGACGCGAAAGGGCGAGCCGGCCACTGTGCAAATCGTGAACTCCAAGAAAGAGATCTCCGCGGGGGACCGACTCATCTCCGCGCCTCCTCCGACCATACCGCAGTACGTGCCTCATCCGCCGGATTCTCCGGTCGTCGGCCGGATCATCGGACTCTACGACGCGTTCACCACAAGCGTCGGGGGTCGCGACTCGATTGTCTCGATCAACCGGGGCAGACGAGACGGTCTGGAGGTCGGGCATGTTCTCGCGATGTTCCGCAACGTCGCCGTCTACGACCAGAAGGACTACTTGAGGTCGCGCGACCGCTCGCCGCTCATTCAGCTGCCCCCTGAGCGCTACGGACTGATATTCATATTCCGGACCTTCGATTCGGTCTCTTACGCGCTCGTGATGGAAAGCTCGCGACCGGTTCAAGGCGGAGACATCGTCCAGAATCCCTGAACCTGCAAAGGGAGCCTCTGCGAATTTCTCGTATGACCGATTCGGGCGATCTGGCCGCCTGGATCGAACTCAGCCTCGTCCCCGGACTGGGGAGCGGCAAGCTCCGGTCACTGCTCTCGACTTTCGGGCTCCCGACCAATGTACTGAGCGCGACGCGATCGCAATTGTGCCGCGTCGTCCCGGAAGCGCTCGCGGCGCGCATCCTCGAGAGGAGCCGCGGCCCGGAAATCGAGAAGGCGATGCGCTGGGCAGATCAATCCAGGCACCAGGTGCTGACTCTCGCCGACGCCGCTTACCCGAAACAACTCCTGGAAATCCCGGACCCGCCCGCCTTGCTGTACGTGGCGGGCGATGCCGAGCTCCTTTCCTCCGCGGCGCTCGCGGTGGTCGGCAGCAGAAATGCCACGCCGGCGGGCTTGCAGAACGCGCACGCGTTCTCGCGCGTGCTCAGCGACGCGGGCCTGGCGATCGTGAGCGGTCTTGCAATGGGCGTGGACAGCGCCGCGCACCGCGGCGGGCTCGAGGGGCGCGGGTCTACCATTGCCGTGCTGGGGACAGGCATCGACATCACCTATCCTCGCCGCAACGAGAAGCTCGCGGAGGAGGTCGTGGCGCGAGGCGTTCTCGTGTCCGAATTTCCCCTCGGCACGGCCCCGAATGCGGCAAATTTTCCGCGTCGCAACCGTCTCATATCGGGTCTGGCGAAGGGATGCCTGGTCGTCGAGGCCGCTCTCGACTCCGGGTCCCTCATCACCGCGCGCCTTGCGGCCGACCAGGGGCGCGAGGTCTTCGCGATCCCCGGGTCGATCCACTCGCCCCTGTCAAAGGGTTGTCACGCCCTGATAAAGCAGGGGGCGAAGCTTGTCGAAAGCGCACAGGATGTACTCGAGGAGCTCGGTATCTCGGCGCAGCCCGAGGCGAAAGCGCCAGAGTCTCGTGCAGGTCATGACTTGCTCGAGAAAATGGGATTCGATCCGTGTGACATCGATGAGTTGATCGCTCGCTGCGGTTTGCCCACCGAGGTCGTCTCGGCCACTTTGCTTCAGTTGGAGCTGGACGGAAGGATAGCCGGCCTCCCTGGAGGCTTATACCAACGTATCCGTTGAGGATCCGCGGCACATGTTCGACATACTCGTATACCTTTTCGAGAACTACTACCAGGCACAGGCCTATCCGGACTACGATACGCTCGAGCGAAAGCTCCACGCGGCCGGCTTCGAGAACGACGACATTCAGGACGCGCTCGACTGGTTGAACACTCTCACGCGTCGGCCCGACGACGAAGGTCTTCCGGAATCGCTGGACACGCGAACTTCCTTCCGCGGGTACAGCGCCGACGAATCGTCCAAGCTGACTTTGGAAAGCCGCGGCTTTATTGCGTTTCTCGAGAGTGCCAGAATTCTCACCCCTTTGCTTCGCGAGCTCATCATCGAGCGGGCGATGGCGCTGCCGAGCGACGCGGTTGGCTTGGACACGCTCAAAGTCATCGTGCTGATGGTGCTTTGGACGCGTCGCGGCAATGTCGACGCGCTGATCCTCGATGAGCTGATCCCGGACGGCGAAAAGCGGCAGACCCACTGATTTCGCGAATCCGCGTCGCCCGCATTCTCATTACGGGCCGCAATTCCTTGCCTCACTTTCCGATTACACTTATCATTCTGCGCTTTGCGTAGGGCGGCCCGCTAACACGCCGTCCGGTCCTTTGCGGTCTTTGCTTCTTCGTGGCCAAAAAACTCATCATCGCCGAAAAGCCTTCAGTGGCGAACGATATCGCCCGCGCTCTGGGGGGCTTCACGCGTCACGGCGACTACTTTGAGAGCCGTGACTACGTGCTCTCCTCGGCGATCGGTCATCTGCTCGAGCTGGTTCCGCCCGAAGGCGTCGAGGTCAAGCGGGGCAAGTGGTCGTTTGCGCACCTGCCGGTGATTCCACCGCACTTCGACCTCAAGCCCATCGAGCGCACGGAGGAACGCCTCAAGCTCCTGATCAAGCTGCTGCGGCGCAAGGACGTATCAGGCGTCATCAACGCCTGCGACGCGGGCCGGGAAGGGGAGCTGATCTTCAGGTACATCGTGCGGCACGCGGAAAGCAAGAAACCCATCGAGCGGCTCTGGCTGCAGTCGATGACCCAGGGCTCGATCAAGGAAGGCTTCGAGCAGCTGCGCAAGGACCGAGAGCTGCTCCCGCTGGCCGACGCGGCCGTGTGTCGATCCGAGTCGGACTGGCTCGTGGGCATCAATGGAACGCGCGCCATGACCGCCTTCAACTCGAAGGAAGGCGGTTTCTACAAGACCACGGTCGGTCGCGTGCAGACACCGACTCTCGCTATCCTCGTCGAGCGAGAAGAGCGCATAAACAGCTTCAAGTCGCGCGACTACTGGGAGATCCACGCCACGTTCGCCGCTGCGGCCGGAGACTATGCGGGCCGCTGGTTCGACGAAAACTTCCAGAAACCGAAGGACGACGCCGAGGCCAGGACCGAGAGGCTGTGGGACGAGAAGCGCGCGGTGGCGATTCGCGAGAAATGCCTCGGCAAGCCGGGCGTCGCCACCGAGGAAGCGAAACCCGCATCCCAGCTCTCGCCCATGCTCTACGACCTCACCAGCCTGCAGCGCGAAGCCAACGGCCGGTTCGGCTTTTCGGCGAGGACCACGCTCTCCCTCGCCCAGGCTCTGTACGAGCGGCACAAGGTTCTGACGTATCCGCGAACCGATTCGCGCGCGCTCCCCGAGGACTACCTCGGCACCGTGAAGAAGACCCTGGACGCGCTCGTTGCGGAGAAGCCCCTGGGCTATGCGCCGCACGCGGCTCGCATTCTCAAGCAGGGCTGGGTGAGACCGAACAAGCGCATTTTCGACAACAAGAAGATTTCAGACCACTTCGCGATCATCCCCACGATGCAGACGCCGCGGCATCTGTCGGAGGCGGAACGCAAGCTCTACGACATGGTCGTCAAGCGTTTCCTCGCGGTGTTCTTTCCTCCGGCCGAGTATCTAGTCACCACGCGGATCACCCGGGTCGAGGGCGAAGCCTTCAAGACCGAGGGCCGGGTGATGACCGAGGCCGGCTGGCTCGAGGTCTACGGCAAGGATGCCGAGACGCCCGAGTCCGCTAGCCTCGTGGCCATCAAGAACGGAGAGACGGTCCGCACGCGGGAGATCGAGGTTCGCGCCAACCAGACCAAGCCGCCGGCGCGCTTCACCGAGGCGACCCTCCTGTCCGCGATGGAGGGCGCGGGAAAGCTCGTCGAGGACGAGGAGCTGCGCGAGGCGATGAGCGAGAAGGGCCTGGGAACCCCCGCCACGCGCGCGCAAATCATCGAGGGCCTGATCTACGAGGACTATGTACACCGGATCGGGCGCGATCTGCATCCGACCCCGAAGGCATCCTCGCTGCTGTTCGCCTTGCGCCACTTCGGCGTTACCGAGCTGTGTTCCCCCGAGCTGACCGGGAACTGGGAGTTCAAGCTCAAGCAAATGGAGCACGGGACACTGCCCCGCAGCGCGTTCATGGACCATATCGTCGATCTCACCCGCGAAATGGTCAGACGCATCAAGCGCGGCGACATCCCCGACACCGCGTTCCTGACGCTGAAAACGCCGTGCCCGAAGTGCGGCAGCAAGGTCAACGAGACTTATCGCAAGTTCAAATGCCAGAAATGCGACTTCTCGATCTGGAAAGTCGTGTCGAGCCGCGAGTTCGCTCCCGAAGAGATCGAAACGCTGATCACCAAGCGATCGGTCGGGCCGCTCACCGGATTCCGCAGTCGCGCGGGAAAACCGTTTGCCGCGGTGGTGCGGCTTACCCCGGAGTTCCGGGCCGAGTTCGACTTCGGCAGGCCAACGGACGGCGAGGGCGCCGCCAAGGTGGATTTCTCAGGTCTGACGCCGCTCGGCCCTTGCCCGAAATGCGGGGGCCGGGTGTTCGAGCAGCCGATGGCTTACGTCTGCGAGAACAGCGTCAACGAGAAGCGCAGCTGCGATTTCCGCTCGGGCCGCGTCATCCTCCAGAGGCCGATTGAGCGCGAGGAAATACAGAAGCTCCTCGCCACCGGTAGGACCGACCTCCTCCACCGCTTCATTTCCCGGAAGGGCAGGCCGTTCTCGGCATTTCTGGTGCGCGGTGCGGACGGCAAGGTCGGATTCGAATTCGCGCCGCGTGCGCGGAAGACTGTTCCCGTCCCGAAGAAGGAGGCGGCGTCCGAGCCGGTCAAGAAAAAGAAGCGACAGGCAAAACCGCGGGCAAAGCGGACAGCGAGGAAAGCCGCCTAGACCGGCGACCGCCGGGTCCGCGTTCAGACGTCCAGCCGCGCCCCCATGGCGTTTTGCTCTATGAAGATGCGCCGCGGCTCCACGTCATCGCCCATGAGCTTGGTGAAAATCTCATCGGCCGCGACACCGTCCTCGATCTGCACCTTGAGCAGGCGCCGCGATTGAGGGTCCATCGTGGTCTCCCAGAGCTGCTCCGGATTCATCTCTCCGAGACCCTTGTAGCGCTGTATCGTCGCGCTGCGCTCGACTTCTCCGAGCAGCCACTTCATTGCCTGCGGAAAATCCGAGATCCCTTCCTCCTTGTCTTCGCGCTTGACCACCGCGCCGGGACCGATCAGCCCCTGCAGCAGCTGGGCGATGCGGTTGAGCTGCTGATAGTCCCCTGAGGACAGGAAGTCGTCGTCGAGCACGCTCGTCCGCGCGTTTCCGTGGTGAGATCGCTCGATCACGAGCTGATGGCGTTCGTTCTTGCCGTCGTAGCGCGCGCTGACGCTCACGCCGTTGCCATTGGCGGCCATGGCCTGCTTCAGCCTCAGCGCGCTCGCGCCCGCCGACTGCGGACTGGAAAGATCGATCTTGACCCCCCGCATCAGCGCGCCTAGCGCGTCGGCGTCGATGGTCCTCGAGGCGCGCGCGACCACCGCCTCTGCAAACAAGTAGGCCTTTGCGAGCTGCTCCAGCGTCTTGCCATCGATTGCCTGCGCGCCCTTCTTGGGTCCGAGAGACGCCCCGACGAGAGCTTGCTCGAGCATGAACTGGGCGCGCTCGTGGTCGTCCTTGAAGTAGCGCTCTTGCTTGCCGACTTTCACCTTGTAGAGCGGGGGCTGCGCTATGTATACGTGTCCGTGCTCCACCAGCTCCGGCATCTGGCGATAGAAGAAGGTGAGCAGCAGTGTCCGAATGTGCGCGCCGTCCACGTCGGCGTCGGTCATGATGATGATGCGGTGGTAACGGAGCTTCGAGATGTCGTACTCGTCCTTGCCGATGCCGGTGCCGAGCGTCTGGATCAGGGTCACGATCTCCTGCGAGGATATGAGCTTGTCGAACCGCGCCTTCTCGACGTTCAGGATCTTGCCCTTCAACGGCAGGATCGCCTGAAACTTGCGCTCGCGACCCTGCTTCGCCGAGCCGCCCGCGGAGTCGCCCTCGACGATGTAGAGCTCGCACAGCGCCGGGTCTTTCTCCTGGCAGTCGGCCAGCTTGGCGGAAAGTCCGAACGAGTCGAGCACGCCCTTGCGGCGCGTCATCTCGCGCGCTTTTCGCGCCGCCTCGCGCGCCCGGGCTGCGTCTACGATCTTGCCGCAGATTATCCGCGCGTCGTTGGGACGCTCGAGCAGAAAGTTCTTTAATTTCTCTCCCACGAGCTCCTGGACCACCGGGCCCACTTCCGACGACACGAGCTTGTCCTTCGTCTGTGACGAGAACTTGGGCTCCGGGACCTTGATGGAAAGCACGCACGAGAGGCCCTCGCGCATGTCGTCACCGGTGGTCTCGACTTTGGCTTTCTTGGCGATCTCGTTCGATTCGATGTACTGGTTCAGGCTTCGCGTCATGGCCGCGCGCAGGCCCGACAGATGGGTGCCGCCGTCGCGTTGCGGGATATTGTTCGTAAAGCACAGGACCTGCTCCTGATACGAATCATTCCATTGCATCGCCACTTCGACCGTGATGCCTTCCTTTTGCGCAACCGCGTGAAATGGCGTCCCGTGGAGAACGGTCTTGCTCTTGTTGATGTACTCGACGAACCCTTTCACCCCTCCTGTGTGCGCGAAGTTCTCCTCTTTTCCGGAGCGCTGGTCGATCAGCTTGATCTTGACTCCGTTGTTCAGGAACGAGAGCTCGCGGAGCCGTCTCGCCAGGATGTCGAAGTGATATTCGATCACGCTGAACGTCTCGAGGCTCGCCAGAAAATGCACCTCGGTCCCGCGTCTCTCCGTTTTTCCGGTGACCTTGAGCGGGGCGACGGGCACGCCGCGCTTGAATTCCATGAAGTGGCTCTTGCCCTCGCGCCGAATCGTCAACCGGAGCCAGTCGGACAGCGCGTTCACGACCGACACGCCTACCCCGTGCAGGCCGCCGGCGACCTTGTAGGCGTTGTTGTCGAACTTGCCTCCGGCGTGAAGCTCCGTCATGACGATCTCGGCAGCCGAGCGCTTTTGCTCGTCCTGCTCGTGCACCCCCGTAGGAATGCCGCGGCCGTTGTCGACGACGCTGATCGAGTTGTCCGTGTGAATCGTGACCGCGATCTCGTCGCAAAACCCGGCGAGGGCCTCGTCGATCGCGTTGTCCACGACCTCGAACACCATGTGGTGCAGCCCGGTCCCATCCGATGTGTCGCCGATGTACATCCCGGGGCGCTTGCGGACAGCATCAAGGCCTTTCAGGACTTTGATGCTGTCCGAATCGTAATGCTCCGGGGAATTTCCGTTCTTTTCCGCTTCGGCCATTTGGCGCGCTTCCTCAGATCCGCATCGGCATGACGACGTACTTGAAATCGCTGCGCTCGGGCAAAGTGAAGAGCGCGCTGGAGTTCGCGTCGCCCAGCCCGCATTCGACCTCGGCCACGTCGAGGTTGTTGAGCACGTCGACGAGGTAGCCCACGTTGAACCCGATGTCGAGCGTCTCGCCTTTGTACGGAACATCGAGCTCTTCCTGGGCCTCCTCCTGTTCCGTATTGTTGCAGCTGATCTTCAGGCTCCCGTCGCCCAGCACCCAGCGGACCCCGCGAAACTTGTCGCTGGTGAGGATCGCCGCCCGCTGCAGCGCCTGCAGCAGCGCAATCCGGTCGAGCTTGAGCTTCTTCGGCTGGTTCTGGGGTATGACGCGCCCGTAGTCGGGGAATTTCCCGTCCACCAGCTTGGACACGAGCACCACATTGCCGAACTTGAACTTGGCCTGCGCCGCGGACAAGTCGATCGCGACAGGATCGTCGCTGTCGTCCAGCAGCTTCGAAAGCTCGATGATCGTCTTGCGGGGAAGGATGACCTCCTGCCGCGAAAGGTTCTTTCCGCCGACCTTGCGGCTTGCGTAGGCCAGGCGGTGCCCATCGGTGGCGACCAGCTTCAGCTGCTCCTCCTCGATGACCATGAGGAGCCCGTTCAGATAGTAGCGAATATCCTGCTGCGCCATCGCGTACTGAACGAGTCCCAAAAGCGCCCGGAGCAGCTTCTGCGGAACCGTGAAGCTCGTGCTGGAGGCCTCGGCCAGGACCAGCCTGGGGAAGTCATCCGCGGAGAGCGTCTGCAGGTTAAAGCGGCTTTTCCCCGATTTCACCTGCAGCCGCCGGTCCTGCAGCGCGAGCGTGACTTCCGAGCCCTCAGGGAGCGCACGAAGGATATCCACGAGCTTGCGCGCGCCTACGGTGATTCTCTTCTCCTCTCCGGGGCCCTCGACAGTCATGCTCGTCGTGATCTCGATTTCGATGTCGGTCGCCACGAAATCGATATGCGTGTCGGTCCGGCTTAGCAACACGTTGGAGAGGATCGGCAGCGTGTGGCGTCTTTCGATGATTCCGGCGACTGCCTGAAGAGGCTCAAGGAGCGCTTCGCGCTTGGTCTTAAGCAAGTTCATTTTATTTTCCTTGATGATGATGATGACTGCGATGTTTCAGGTGGATAAGCGAGCTTGAGCCCGCAGAGAGCCACGGCACCGTGGGATTGAGCCTGTGGATAAGTACGGGTTCGAGCGTGGACGAGACTGGGATAAAAGCTTGCCGACGCTGGATGACCGTGCTTACTCACAATTCGTCCTTCAGTAATCCCCACCTTAGTCAGCCCTTGAGCACTTGCTCGAGCACGTGGTAGTCGCGGTTGATGTCATGGTTCTTTTCCCTCAGGCTGGCGATGGTCCGGCACGCGTGAAGGACGGTCGTGTGATCGCGGTTGCCGAAAGCGTCACCGATATCAGGCAGGCTCATCTGGGTGAGGTCCTTGGCGAGTGCCATGGCGAGCTGACGGGGACGCGCGACGTTGCGGCTGCGCTTCTTGGAGTGCATGTCCGAGACCTTGATCTTGTAGTACTCGGCTACGGTCTTCTGAATGTTGTCGACCGTAATTTGGCGGTTCTGGGCATTCAGAAGGTCCTTGAGCGCTTCCTTGGCTGTGTCGAGAGTGATGTCGCGGCCATTGAAGCGCGAATACGCGACCACGCTCTTCAGCGCGCCTTCGAGCTCGCGCACGTTCGAGCGGATGTGCTTGGCGATGAAAAACGCGACTTCCTCCGAGAGCTTCAGCGACACGGCCTCGGCCTTCTTGAGGATAATCGCGACGCGCATTTCCTGCTCCGGGGGCTCGATCGCCACGGTCAAGCCCCAGGAAAAGCGCGACTTGAGACGTTCATCGATGCCCGCGAGGTCCTTCGGGTAAGTGTCGCAGGTGATGATGAGCTGCCGGTGAGATTCGATCAAAGCGTTGAACGCGTAGAAAAACTCCTCCTGGGTCCGGTCCTTGCCGGTGAAGAACTGGATGTCGTCGATGAGGAGCAGATCCAGCGAATGGTAGTAGCGCTTGAACTCGTCGAAGGACTTCTGCTGGTAGGCTCGAATGACGTCGGAGATGTACTGAGCAGCGTGGAGATAGCGCACCCGGGCGCTCGGGTGCTGCTGGAGAACGAAATTGCCGACGGCGTGGATCAAATGCGTCTTGCCCAGGCCCACCCCGCCATAGATGAAAAGCGGGTTGTACGACGTGCCGGGATGCTCGGCGACCTGCAGCGCCGCGGCGCGGGCAAGCTGGTTCGCCTTGCCGGCGACGAAGCCATCGAAGCTGAATTCAGGTATGAGGCTGGAGCGGTCTGCGTGGGACGGCTTGGGAGCAAGAGGGCGAGGGGCTCGGGCTGTCACCGCGGGTTGGCGCGGTTCAGGGGCCCCCGGCGCCTCGAGCGTCAACGACACGCGAATCGGAGAAGAGAAGAATTCAGCCCCTAGCGCTTCGATTCGGGCCGTAAAACGTTCCTTCACCCATTGCAACACGAAACGGTTCGGGGCAAGCAGGCGCAATTCCCCGGACGGCGCTGCAGATGCGTCGAGTTTCAGGGGTCGGATCCAGGTATTAAACTGCTGAGCAGGAAGCTCTTTTTCCAATCGGCTCAGGCACGAGGCCCAGAAACCCTGCATGGACTTTATTAGGCTGGATTCGGAGAGGAACAGCGACCTCATTTTACTCGCTTCAAGGTGAGTTATCCACAGCGGAGAGCAGGTTTTTTTCGAGGCCCCGCTCCGGATTTACTCGGCGTTCGTGTCGTTGACAATGTCGCACAATTTCCAGTCTAATCGAGGGTTTCGTTCGCTATAGAAATCCCTCCATGAAACGTACTTTTCATCCCTCCGTCCTCCGCAGGAAGCGCACCCACGGGTTTCTCGTTCGCATGCGTACGCGCGGGGGCCGGGCCGTGATTCGGGCGCGCCGCGCCAAGGGCCGTGCCCGGTTGAGCGTTTGAGAGTCCGCAGCCGATACAGTCGAAGGCTGCGGCTCGGCACCACCGACATCGCCGCGTTGCTCGCCCGCGGGCGAGCGCTCAAGCGTCCGGGCTTCAGTGTCCTCTCCCGAGTCAACACATTCGGCGTCCCGAGGCTCGGCCTCATCGTCCCCAAGCGCATCTTCCCCCGCGCGGTCGATCGCAACCGCGTGAAGCGCGTGCTGAGGGAGCTGTTTCGCCATCAGCAGGCACGCCTGGGGAGCCGCGACATCCTGATCCGCGTGACCGCGGCTGAGGTTGCGCCGGCAGAAGTCGAACGATATCTCGTGGGATCCTCGTGAGCAGGTTGCTGTCTTTCCTGGTGCTCGGCTATCGCTATTCGGTGAGTCCGCTTCTCGGTGCGCATTGCCGCTTTCACCCCTCATGCTCTGCGTACGCGCTGGAGGCGCTCGAGCGGCACGGCGCGGCGCACGGGACATGGCTCGCGCTCAAGCGCATCGCGCGCTGCCACCCGTGGCATCCCGGCGGGCACGACCCCGTTCCCTGATCGCCGGCTCGCATGGACACCCAGCGCCTGATCCTCTTCGTCGTGTTCTCCTTTTCGCTGCTGCTTCTATGGGAAGCCTGGCAGAAAGAGGTGAGGCCCCCCGCGCCTCCTAGCGCGGCTACGCAAGAGGCTGTGCCGACACCCAGCGCAAAGAGCGAGTCCCCTTCCACAAAGGGCGCGGACGTTCCTCCGACAGCCGTTACCGCCGCGGCGCCCCGGGAGCACATCCGCGTGGGGACCGATACCTTGCTTGCGCAAATCGATACGCAAGGCGGAGACATCGACCAATTGGAGTTTCTGCAGCAGAAGGATGCACGCGAAGACACGAAGAATTTCGTATTGTTCGGGCCCGAGCATCGATACGCCGCCCAGAGCGGCTTGATCGGCCCCGGTCTGCCCAATCATCGGACGCTGTTTCGGGCGCAAGGCACGGAATTCACGCTCGCCCCGGGTCAGGACGCGCTGGAGGTCCGGCTCGAGGCGAGCACAGCGCAAGGCGTCAAGGTCACCAAGGTTCTTACGTTCCACCGCGCGAGCTATCGCATCGACATCGCCTTGGAAGTAACGAACGGAACGTCAACGCCCTTTACGACGGATGCCTACTTCCAGGTGGTCCGCGACGGCAAGTCCCCGGGGGGTGACCCCTATATGACGCAGACCTATACCGGCGCCGCGGTCTACACCGACCGGGACAAGTTTCAGAAGGTCACTTTCGAGGACATCGCCAAGGGCAAGATCGCCTATCAAAAGACTTCGGACGACGGCTGGATCGCGATGATCCAGCACTACTTCGTTGCCGCTCTCCTGCCGCCAGAGAAAACGCCGCGCGAGTTCTACACGCGAAAGCTCTCCGACGATCTCTATTCCATCGGAGTGATCGTGCCCACCGGCCCGATCGCCCCAGGCGCGCAGGTGCGTGTCGCAGTGCCCTTATACGCTGGCCCCCAGGATCAGGATCACTTGCAGTCGGTCGCTCCCGGCCTCGAACTCGTGGTCGACTACGGATATTTCAAGATCATCGCGCAGCCGCTCTTCTGGGTCCTCAAACTATTCCATCGCTGGATGGGAAACTGGGGTCTTGCGATCATTCTGCTGACCGTCGTCATCAAGCTGATCTTCTTCCCGCTTTCGGCGGCGAGCTACCGCTCGATGGCGAAAATGAAGCTGGTCACTCCGCGTCTCATGAAGCTCCGCGAGCAATACGGGAGCGACAAGGCGAAGATGAACCAGGCGATGATGGAACTGTACAAGACCGAGAAGATCAACCCGCTCGGAGGATGTCTGCCTATCGTCGTTCAGATACCGGTGTTCATCGCGCTTTACTGGGTGCTGTTCGAAAGCGTGGAGCTGCGCCACGCTCCGTTCTACCTCTGGATCAAGGATCTCTCGGCACCCGACCCCTGGTACGTGCTGCCCACGCTGATGATGATTTCGATGTTCATCCAGACCAAGATGAACCCTACTCCGCCCGACCCGGTGCAGGCGAAGGTCATGCTGATCATGCCGCTCGCCTTCGGAGTCATGTTCTACTTCTTTCCGTCCGGCCTGGTCCTCTACTGGTTCGTCAACAACATTCTGTCGATGGCGCAGCAATGGCAGATCACCCGCATGATCGAGGGAGCGAAAACCGCGGCGGGCGCGAAACGCTGAAAAGCGCGCCCCGAGACGGGCAGCCATGGCAGGACCGTCCGACACCGACGTCATCGCGGCAGTCGCGACCGCGCAGGGAAGAGCCGGGATCGGGATCGTGCGCATTTCCGGAAGGAACCTGGACCGGCTTGCGTCGCAGCTGCTGGGCGGAAAGCCGCCTGCGCGCACCGCGATGCGCGCGACCTTCCGGAGCGCCTCCGGCGAGCCGATCGATGACGGGATAGCGCTCTTCTTTCCCGCCCCGGCCTCGTATACAGGCGAGGACGTGCTGGAGCTACAGGGTCACGGCGGCGCAGTCGTTCTGCAAATGCTTCTGCGGCGCTGCCTCGAGCTCGGCGCGCGCGTCGCCGAGCCTGGGGAATTCACCCGGCGCGCCTTCATGAACGACAAGCTCGATCTCGCCCAGGCCGAAGGCATAGCCGACCTCATCGACGCAGCTACGGAGGCGGCAGCGCGCTGTGCCCTGCGCTCGCTGCGCGGCGAGTTCTCGGATCTGATCCGCAGCCTCGCGCGCCAGCTTATCGAGCTGCGCACCCTGGTCGAGGCAACCCTCGACTTCCCGGAGGAGGATATCGATCAGCTGGACCGGGACGACGCGCGGATGCGCCTTTCGAGGTTGCGGGAGGAGGTGAGCCGCTCGGTCGCCCGTGGACGCCAAGGCAGCGTGCTCCGCAGCGGCCTTCAGGTGGTGCTCGCTGGCCAGCCCAACGTGGGGAAATCCTCGCTCCTCAACCGCCTGGCCGGAGAGGATCTCGCCATCGTGACGGAAATTCCCGGGACGACGCGAGATGCGGTGCGGCAGACCATACAGATCGAGGGTGTGCCGATGAACATCATCGACACGGCAGGCCTTCGCGACACCGCCGATGCCGTGGAGACGATTGGAATCGCGCGCACCTGGGAAGCGATCGAACAGGCGGATGTGACGCTTCTGATCGTCGACGCGCGCGAAGGGGTGACGCCCGCCGATCTCGCTATCGTCGAGAGGCTGCCGGGAAAGCTCGAGGCCGTCACGGTGTTCAACAAGATCGACCTCTCCGGGGATGCGCCCTCTGCCGAGGAAGACGAGCAGCGCCGGCGCGTTCATCTCTCGGCAAAGACCGGAGAAGGCATAGACGCCTTGCGGCAGGTATTGCTCAAGTTGGCAGGCTGGCAATCCCAAGCGGAGGACATCTTCATGGCGCGCGAGCGACACCTCGTCGCGTTGGAGCGCGTCGCGGCGACACTGGAGCGGGCCGCGCAGACCACTCTGCATACCGAGCTCTTCGCGGAGGAACTACGGGTCGCGCAGCGCGAGCTCGACTCGATCACGGGCGAATTCACGGCGGACGACCTGCTCGGCGAGATCTTCGCGCGCTTTTGCGTTGGGAAATAGACTGGGGATGAAGGTCATTCCGGTAATCGCGGCATTGTCGATTTGCGCGGCCAGCGCCGCGCTCTTGAGCGCCTTGCATGCGCCTCTGCCTTGGATGATAGGCCCGCTTCTCGCGATGGCGCTGGGTAAACTGCTGGGCGCAAATATCGCCGCGCCAAGCGGGGGCAGGGCGGCGGGCCAGCTGGCGATCGCCTGCGCGCTCGGCCTGTACTTCACTCCGGTCGTCGCGGTTGAAGTCGCCACGCATTGGTACTTGTTGATCGCGGCGGCCGGGCTCGCGGTGCTGCTCGCCTATGCGAGCGGCTGGTTTCTCATGCGAAGCGCCGGCCTCGATGCGACGACAGCGCTCTTCGCGAGCGTTCCCGGCGGTGCCGCGGAAATGACCCTCCTCGGGGAACGGTACGGTGCGCGCTCCGACCGGGTGGCGCTCGCGCAGGCGCTGCGCGTGTTCATCGTCGTTCTCGTCGTGCCGTTTGGGTTTACCGCTCTCGGCCTGCATGGAGCCGACCTCTATCGGCCCACGCAGATCGCTGTCGATGGCTTGGGTCTGGTGGTCTTGCTGGGGTTGGCTGCACTGGCGGGCGGAGTCCTCGCGAAGCTGAACCTTCCCAATGCCTGGATGCTCGGGCCGCTCGCCGTGAGCGTCGCGCTTACGCTGGGCGGGATCAGCCCGTCTGCCGTTCCGACGTGGTTGTCCAACGCGGCGCAGCTTCTGATCGGGTGCTCCCTCGGCTCCGGATTCGAGCGCGACTCGCTGAGAACATCGCCGCGCTTCATGGGCATGGTATGCGCGTCGGTGCTGCTCGCGATGCTGGCGTCGGCGCTGTGCGCGTGGGGTCTCGCGCTTCTCGGTTCGGTTTCGATCCCGACGATGGTGCTCGCCACAGCGCCGGGCGGCATGGCCGAGATGTGCGTCACCGCCAAGGTGCTGCAGCTCGGAGTGCCCCTCGTCACCGCGGCGCACGTTACCCGGGTCATCATTCTGGTTACCACGACCGCGCCCACATTTCGGCTCGCCAAGCGTTTGCGGGGCGCGTGGCGGATCTGAGAGCCGAACGACGCATTCACGATAAGTAAATGTTTCATATAAGTATTTCATTGTTTCCCTAGATCGTGCTACAGTTCGCTCCCTTACCGTTTTGCAAGACTGGCAGCCGGATTGGCAGCGCCGCCGAGTCGCTATCGTGAGGCCCCTAGAATGAACCAGCCCTACGTCGCAGCCATTGATATTGGCGCACCCGCCTACGTTCAGCACGACGGCGTGAAGGAATGGGTCGCGCGGATCGCGGCGCTGACGAAGCCCGACAGGATTCAATGGTGCGAAGGCACCCAGCAGGAATACGATCGTCTGTGCGGGGAGATGGTGCAGTCAGGGATGCTCAAAACGCTCAACCCGAAACTCCGCCCCGGCTGTTTCCTCGCGCTCTCGGACCCCGGCGACGTGGCGAGGACCGAGGATCGAACCTTCATCTGCTCGGAACGGAAGGAAGATGCCGGGCCGACCAACAACTGGGTCGACCCGCGCGAGATGCGCGCAACGTTGGGCAAGCTGTTCGACGGATGCATGCGCGGCAGGACCCTGTACGTGGTTCCGTTTTCCATGGGGCCGCTCGGCTCGCACATCGCCCACATCGGAATCGAGCTGACCGACTCGCCCTACGTGGTCGTCAGCATGCACGTCATGACGCGTATGTCCAAGAAAGTATGGGAGATTCTTGGAAAGAGCGGCCATTTCGTGCCCTGCGTTCATTCGGTCGGTGCGCCGCTCGCGCCAGGCCAGAAAGACGCGAGGTGGCCGTGCAGCAAGGAGCACCGTTACATCGTCCACTACCCCGAGACCAAGGAGATCTGGTCGTTCGGCTCCGGCTACGGCGGCAACGCGCTTCTAGGCAAGAAATGTTTTTCGCTGCGCATTGCGTCGATCATGGGGCGCGAGCAGGGCTGGCTCGCCGAGCACATGCTGATCCTCGGCGTGACGCCTCCCTCGGGAGAGAAGATCTATGTCAGCGCGGCGTTTCCTTCGGCATGCGGCAAGACCAATTTCGCCATGCTGATTCCGCCGCCGGCGTTCAACGGCTGGAAGGTCTCGACCGTCGGTGAAGACATCGCTTGGATCAAGCCGGGCAAGGACGGTCGTTTCTACGCGATCAATCCCGAATCGGGATTCTTCGGCGTGGCTCCTGGGACCTCCGAGAGGACCAATCCCAACTGCATGAAGATGATCCAGAGCAATACCATATTCACGAACGTCGCCCTGACTCCCGACGGGGACGTGTGGTGGGAAGGGATGACCGAGACGCCGCCGGCCCGGCTCATCGACTGGCAGGGAAAGGAATGGACACCCAATTGCGGGCGCAAAGCGGCGCATCCGAACGCCCGCTTCACGGTTCCGGCATCGCAATGCCCATCGATCGATTCCGCGTGGGAAGACCCGCAAGGCGTTCCGATATCCGCTTTCGTGTTCGGGGGCCGTCGTTCCGACACCGTTCCCCTGGTCACCGAGGCCTTCGACTGGGACTCCGGCGTCTACAGCGCGGCGACCATGGGCTCGGAAACCACCGCGGCTGCAACGGGGAAAGTCGGAGTCGTGCGGCGCGATCCGATGGCGATGATCCCTTTCGTCGGCTACAACATGGGAGATTATTTCGGTCATTGGCTCAAGCTCGGTCGCTCGGTATCGCAACGCCCGCGCATTTTCAGCGTCAATTGGTTTCGCACCGATTCCTCCGGCAAGTTCATCTGGCCGGGCTACGGGGAAAACATGCGCGTACTGAAATGGATCGTCGAGCGCTGCCAAGGCAAGGCGCGCGGCGTCGAGACGCCCATCGGTCACGTTCCCGCCTTCGCCGACCTGGAGTGGAAGGGACTCGAGAGCTTCAACGGAGACAAGTACCAGCGCGTCAGCTCGGTCGACGTTCCGGAATGGAAGCGTGAGCTGAAGCTCCACGATGAGCTGCTCAAGATGCTGGGCAATCGCCTGCCGAAGGAGCTCGCGTCCCGCCGGGCGCAGCTGGAGCGCTCGCTCCTCGGCTGAACGAAGAGCCCGACAAGCGCGAAGCCGTCCCCAGGGCGGCTTTTTCGTTTCTGCCGTTGGGTAAGCGGTGGATAAGCGGTGGACAACCTGTGCATCGGCGGTGGATTCGCTGTGGATGTTCCACGTGAAACAACGGGCTCAGGCGGAATCCGGAGGGGCGTTCCACGTGAAACAGCTGTTTTCTGGGCGCGTTTGGCCTTAAAATTCGGCACTTCTTTCGGTTAGCCGTTCCATCCAGGCGATGCAGTTCCCCGCTCAATTCGACGTGATCGTGGTCGGCGGTGGCCACGCGGGCACCGAGGCGGCGCTCGCCGCCTCGCGGGCCGGGTGCAAGACCCTGCTGCTCACGCATAACCTTGAAACGCTTGGGCAAATGTCCTGCAACCCGTCCATCGGTGGCATCGGGAAGGGGCACCTCGTCAAGGAAATCGACGCCTTGGGCGGCGCCATGGCGATCGCGGCCGACGAGGCGGGCATCCAATTTCGGATCCTCAATTCGTCCAAGGGTCCCGCGGTGCGCGCGACGCGTGCCCAAGCCGACCGTCTGTTGTACAAGCGCGCGATCCGCTCGCGGCTGGAGAACCAGCCCAAGCTGACGCTGTTTCAGCAAGCCGTCGACGATCTGGTGCTGGAAGGTGAACGCGTCGTGGGAGTCGTCACCGAACTGGGTGTTCGATTCTTCGCGCGCGCGGTGGTGCTGACCACGGGCACTTTTCTTTCAGGACTCGTCCATATCGGCTTGTCGAACTACCGAGCGGGCCGGGCCGGAGACCCGCCTTCCCTGAGTCTCGCGGCGCGGCTTCGCGAGTTGAAACTTCCGGTAGGACGCCTCAAGACCGGGACTCCGCCGCGGCTCGACGGCCGCACCATCGACTTCTCGGTGATGAAAGCCCAGCCGGGCGACGAGCCCGTGCCCGTGTTCTCTTTTCTCGGCGGGCCTGGGATGCATCCCCGGCAACTTCCGTGTTGGATCACGCACACCAACGCGCGAACGCACGAGATCATCCGCGGCGGGCTCGACCGCTCGCCTATGTATACAGGGGTCATCGAAGGGATCGGCCCGCGCTACTGTCCTTCGATCGAGGACAAGATCCATCGCTTCGCGTCCAAGGCGAGCCACCAGATCTTCCTCGAGCCCGAGGGCCTGACCACCAACGAGTTCTATCCCAACGGGATCTCGACAAGCCTTCCGTTCGACGTTCAAGTCGACCTCGTGCACAGCATTCGGGGCTTGGAAAACGCGCACCTGCTGCGGCCCGGGTACGCGATCGAGTACGACTACTACGATCCGCGCAACTTGAAGTCCTCGCTCGAAACAAAATCGATTTCGGGCTTGTTCTTCGCCGGTCAGATCAACGGCACGACGGGCTACGAGGAGGCGGCAGCCCAAGGCGTACTCGCCGGCATCAACGCTGCGTTGCGCGTGAAGGACGAGCCGGCGTGGTGCCCGAAGCGCGACGACGCCTACATCGGAGTTCTCGTCGACGATCTGATCACGCGAGGTGTTACCGAGCCTTATCGAATGTTCACGAGCCGCGCCGAGTACCGCTTAATGCTGCGCGAGGACAATGCGGATTTGCGCCTCACCGAATACGGACGCAAGCTCGGCGTGGTCGACGACCTCCGGTGGGACGCGTTCAACCGCAAGCGCGATGCGATCGCGCGCGAGCACGAACGGCTCCGGTCCACTTGGGTGAACCCCAGGTCGCTCGCCGGAGATGTCGCCGAGCGCATTCTCGGTGGCCCCATCGAACGCGAATACTCGCTGATGGATTTGCTCAAGCGCCCGGGCGTGAGCCACGGCTCGCTCGCTGAGCTCGCGCCGTCCTCGGGGACGGTGATCGACGCCGCGGTTTCGGCTCAGGTGGAGATCCAGGCCAAGTACGAGGGCTACGTGGCGCGACAGCGCGAAGAGATCGGTCGCCAAGGACGTTACGAGTCCATGCCGCTGCCCGGCGACCTCGACTACCGCGCGGTGCGCGGCCTGTCGATCGAGGTGCAGCAGAAACTCAACGAGCACCATCCGGAAACCGTTGGCCAGGCCTCGCGGATTTCGGGAATCACCCCGGCGGCGATCTCTCTGTTGCTCGTCCACCTGAAGCGTGGCGGGAAGCTGCGCGAGAGGTCGGCGGCATGACCGCGCTGGTGGCGAGCCCCGGGCAGGACGAGCTCGAGAGTCGCCTCGACAAGGGCGTCGAAGCGCTCGGACTCGGATTGGGTCGCGAGGCGCGAACCAAACTTCTCCAGCACCTCGCGCTGCTCGAGAAGTGGAACCGCGTGCACAACCTGACCGCCGTGCGCGACGCGGCCAAAGCCGTCCATGTGCACTTGCTCGACTCTCTCGCGACGGTTCCCTATCTGGCGGGCACTCGATTTCTCGACGTCGGGAGCGGTGCGGGATTTCCGGGGATTCCGATCGCCGTGGCAAAGCCGGGCGCCCGGGTAGTACTGCTCGAAGGCAATCACAAGAAAGCCGCGTTTCTCACGCAGGCAGTGGCGGAGCTCCAGCTGAAGAACGCCCAAGCAGTGTGCGAGAGAGTCGAGTCCTGGCGTCCAGCCGAGCAATTCGACTGCATCGTTTCCCGCGCGCTCGCCGAGCTGCCCGAGCTCATCGCGTTGACCCGACATCTGCTCGCGCCGGGCGGAGTCATTGCGGCGATGAAGGGCGTGCATCCCGTCGAGGAAATCGAGCGCATCCCGACCGAGTTTCGTGTGCGGCAAGTGCACGCTCTCGCGGTTCCGGGGCTCGACGCGGAGCGGCACCTCGTGCTGATCGAGCGCGCATGACGCGCGTCCTCGCCGTCACCAATCAGAAGGGCGGGGTCGGAAAGACCACGACCAGCGTCAATCTGGCGGCCGGCCTCTCGCAGTCCGGTATGCGCGTGCTGCTCGTCGACCTCGATCCGCAGGGCAACGCCACCGTGGGAAGCGGCGTCGACAAGCGCGCCCTGAAGACTTCGGTGTACCAGGTTCTGCTCGGGCTGGCGACCGCCGAAGGGGCGCGCGTGAAGTCCGAAGCTGGAGGTTACGATCTGATTCCCGCGAACCGCGACCTCGCCGGCGCCGAGGTCGAGCTCGTCGGTCTGGAGCACCGCGAATCCCGCCTCAAGGGAGCGATCAAGTCGATCGCCGATCAGTACGACTTCGTCCTGTTCGACTGCCCTCCCGCGCTCAATATGCTGACGGTGAACGCGCTGGTGGCGGCCGACGCGGTGATGATCCCGATGCAATGCGAGTATTACGCTCTCGAAGGGCTGTCCGATCTGGTCAACACGATCAAGAAAGTGCGCCAGGGCCTGAACCCGAAGCTCGAAATCGAAGGGTTGCTGCGCACCATGTACGATCCGCGCAACACCCTCGCACAGCAGGTGTCGGCGCAGCTCCAGGAGCATTTCGGCGATAAAGTGTATTCGACCGTGATTCCGCGAAACGTGCGGCTCGCCGAGGCGCCGAGCTACGGCGCACCAGCGGTCAAGCTCGATAGCGAATGCAAGGGCTCGCAGGCCTATGTCGAGCTGGTCGGCGAGATTCTCTCGCGCAACGGCCTTGCGGCGCTGACGCCATGAAGCTGAAGGGACTGGGCAGAGGGCTGGATGCGCTCCTCGACAGGGACTCCGAGGCCGGGCCCATCTCCGAGCACCAAGCTACGCTGCGCGTCGATCAGCTGCAGCGCGGGCGGTACCAGCCGCGCACCAAGATGGACGACGCGTCGCTGCAGGAGCTTGCCGCGTCGATCAAAAGGCAAGGCCTCATGCAGCCGATCCTGGTGCGGCCGATCGAACGCGGCCGCTACGAAATCATCGCGGGCGAGCGGCGCTGGCGCGCCGCGAAAATCGCCGGACTCGCGGACGTTCCCGTGCTGGTGCGGGAAGTGCCGGACTCGGCGGCGCTCGCCATGGCGCTGGTCGAGAACATCCAGAGGGAAGATCTCAACCCGCTCGAGGAGGCGGGCGGCGTGCAACGGCTGATCGGCGAGTTCAAGCTCACGCACCAGGAAGCGGCCGAGGCAATAGGCCGATCCCGCGCGGCAACCACGAACCTGCTCAGGCTGCTGAACCTGCAGAAACCCGTTCAGGCGCTCGTGTTCGATGGAAAGCTGGAAATGGGACACGCGAGAGCGCTTCTCGCACTGGAAGGGCGCAGGCAGGAAAGCGTCGCGAGGCGCGTAGCCGCCCGCGCGCTTTCCGTGCGCCAGACCGAAAACCTGGTCCACGCGATACTGCATCCGGCAGCCAGGGCCAGGCGCAGGCTCAACGTCGACCGCGATGTCGCGCGGCTCGAAGAAGAGCTGTCCGAGGAGATCGGAACCACCATCCAGATCAAGCCGGGGAAAAAAGGCGCAGGAAAACTCGTCGTCGACTACTCGAGTCCCGATCACCTCGACGACCTGCTCTCCAGGTTCCGTCGCAAGCGATCTACGGCTTGACGAGCTCCTCCAGCGCGCCCGTCCACGCGCGCGCCAGGTTGCCGAGGTCGTAGCCGCCTCCGCCGAAGACCATCAATCTTCCGCGTGCCGATTCTTCGGCGAGCTCGATCAGCGCCTTCGTCGCGTGCGCGTGGGCCGAAGCTGAGAAACCGAGATGGGCGAGCGGGTCGCCGGCGAGGCTGTCGGCGCCCGCCTGCAGAATGAAGAATTCGGGCTTGTTGCGGCGCAAGTGATCTGCGACTCGCTCCCAGGCGGCAAAGAATTCCCTGTCACCGGCACCCGGCGCCATGGGGAGATTGAGCTTCGTCCCCTTCGCCTCCCCGCTCCCGGTTTCCTCAGCGGAGCCCGTCCCGGGGTAGAGGAACCGGCCGTCTTCGTGGATATCCGCGAAGATAAGATCCGGGTCGGACTCGTAGCTGTAGAAGACTCCGTCGCCGTGGTGCACGTCGATATCGACGTAGGCGACGCGGCGGATTCCGTATTGCGCGCGCAGCGTGTCGATGACGCCGCCCAGGTCGTTGAACACGCAGAAGCCGGCGGCTCGCCCGCGGCGCGCGTGGTGCATGCCCCCGATGGGTTGAAACGTGCGTCGCGCGTCCCCCGCCATGATGCGATGCAGGCCTTCGAGCGCGCTACCGGCAACCGCGGAAGCCGCCTCCATCACTCCGGGAAACGCCGGAGTGTCGCCGTAGTCGAGGTAGCCGGTGCCGATGCGCGAGCGCGTCTCGACCCACTCGACGTGCTTCGATTCGTGAAAGCGCAGCAGCTCCTCGCGCGACGCCAGCCGCGGCGCGGCGACGGTCACGCGCTTGTCCAGCCCCTGCTTGCGCGCTTCGTTCCAGAATGCCCCCTGGCGGTCGACCGAGAATGGGTGGCCGTCCGGAAAGCCGTAGCTCCCGAGCGCATCACCGACGAACAACAGCACCTCAGATCGCATCGATCGATTCTACGCCTTGCTCCGATTGATCAACGAGAGGTCGAAGCCTAAGATTGCGTCTCGCAGGGGACGCACCCGTCCGCCTCGCTGGAAGAGAGGGAAATTCGTGGGCGCGCGTCGCGTGTGGCCCAAAGAAGGCATCACCCGCATCCCGTACTGGATCTACTCCGACCCCGAGATCTACGCGCGCGAGCAGGAGCGCGTGTTCTGCGGTCCGAGCTGGAGCTACGTCGCGCTCGACGCCGAGCTGCCGCGGGCCGGCGATTTCAAGCGGACTTTCATCGGCGAGAAGCCCGTCGTCGTGGTGCGCGACAAGGACGGGTCGGTCAATGTCGTCGAGAATCGCTGTGCTCATCGCGGAGTGCAGTTCTGCCAGCGGCACCTCGGCAACGCCTCCGAGTTCATGTGCCCCTATCACCAATGGACCTACGATTTGAAAGGCAATCTCATCGGCGTGCCTTTCCGCCGGGGCGTCAAGAAGCAAGGCGGCATGCCCGCGGACTTCGATCCGAAGAATCACGGCCTCCGAAAGCTCGAGGTCGCGCGACGCCACGGCGTGATCTTCGCGTCCTTCGCTCGACACATGCAGCCGCTCGAGGATTATTTCGGGCCGGCTATGCTGGCGCTGTACGACCGGGTCTTCGACGGGCGAGAGCTCACCCTCCTCGGCTATTCGCGTCAGCTCGTTCCGGCGAACTGGAAGCTGATGTTCGAGAACATCAAGGATCCCTATCATGCGAGCCTGCTGCACGTCTTCCTGGTGAGCTTCGGCCTGTTTCGCGCCGATCAGCCTTCGAAGGTCGAGATGGATTCCACCGGCCGCCACGGCGCGCTGATCTCCTGGCGCGGCGAGCAGAAGAGGACCGACGACAACGCCGACATGAAATCGCTCATCGACAACTTCGAGCTGAGCGACGCGGCGCTGCTCGATCCGGTGCGCGAGTTTTCCGAGTACACCGTGGTGATGACCACGCTCTGGCCCAACCTCATCATCCAGCAGCAATCGAACACCCTGGCGATGCGCCAGCTGATCACCCGGGGTCCGGACCAGTTCGAGCTGGCGTGGACGTTCTTCGGCTATGCCGACGACGACGAGGCCATGACTCGGCGCCGGCTGCGGCAGGCCAACCTCATGGGTCCGGCGGGCTTCGTCTCGATCGACGACAGCGAGGTCATGAAATTCTCCCAGCGCGGGGTCGGAGCGTACCCGGACTCGGCCGGAGTCATGGAGATGGGTGGGCGCGGCTGGAAGGACGAGCCGCACATGGTTACCGAGTCCGTTATCCGGGCGTTCTACGACTACTATCGGCAAGTAATGGAGCTATAACGCCATGTCGTGCAAGCGTAAAATATATAAAAGCGAACGTTCGTGCTAATTACATATCCTCTGTGAACGCCGCGGAACGCTATCTGACGCTGAGCGCCGGGGAGCTGCGCTTGGAACTCGACGAGCTTTACGCGGGGTACTCGGCCTGTCTCGACGAGGAGCGTTTCGAGGAGTGGCCCGAGTTCTTTACCGAGCCCTGCCTCTACAAGATCGTGCCGCGGGAGAATTTCGAGCGCGGACTGCCGCTCGCGACCTGGCTTTGCGAGAGCAAGGGATATCTCCTCGACCGGGTCACGGCGATCCGTAAAACGGCGGTCTACGCCCCGCGCTATATGCGCCGCATGGTGAGCGGCATCCGCGTCATCGGATGGACCGACGCGGTGCTCGAAGTGCGGGCCAACTACTTGGCGCTCGAGACGCTGCAGGACGAACTCACGCGTGTCTTCAACACGGGCCAGTACCGCGACAAGCTGGTCGTCGACGGCGGCAAGTTAAAATTCAGGGAGAAGATTTGCATTTTCGACAGCCTCCTCGTTCCCAACAGCCTGATCTATCCCCTATAGAGACATGAGCGAACACTGGATCAAGATCGCAGCCGCCGCCGACGTCCCCGAGGACGGAACCCTGCTCGTCCACCTCGGCGCGGAGCCGGTCTGCCTCTACAACGTCGGCGGCAAGATCTTCGCGACCCACGATACCTGCACCCACGGCCAGGCAAGCCTCGCCGACGGCTTCATCGAGGGCGAGAACATCGAATGCCCCTTGCACCAGGGCAAGTTCCACATTCCAACGGGCAAGGCGGTCGGCGCGCCGTGCACGGAGGATATTCGAACCTATGCGGTAAAGGTCGAGAACGGCGCGGTGCTGGTCAAGGAATAGCATGGAGAAAATCGCGCTGACGCTGGCGATCGGGGACTACGATCACACGCGAGACCTCGCCACCGGTCGCGTCCCCGTTCAGGGCGCAAGCCTCAATGTGCTGACTCTGGCTCCGGAGGAGGCTTTTTTCCGCTTCACTCACTTCCGTGAATGGGAAGTCTCCGAGATGTCCATGGGCAAGTACGTGTCGCTGCGCTCGCAGGACGACGAGGGCATCGCCGCGATCCCGGTGTTTCCTTCGCGCGTATTCCGTCATTCGATGGTCTACGTTCGCGACGGCGGCAAGATCGACCGGCCGGAGCAATTGAAGGGAGCGCGTATCGGCGTTCCGGAATGGGCGCAGACTGCGGTCATCTATGCGCGCGGCTACCTCGCTCATCAGGTCGGCGTGCCGCTCGACTCGGTGGAATGGGTCCAGGCAGGAGTGAACGAGGCCGGGCGAGTCGAGAAGGTGAAGCTCAAGCTGCCCAAGGGCGTGCGCCTTCGCGCCGAGCCCGAGCGATCGCTGAACGATATGCTGCTCGCGGGAGACCTCGACGCCGTCCTGTCGGCGCGTCCGCCGCGCGCGCTGGGAAAAGGCATCCGGCGCCTCTTTTCCGACTACGAGGCGGCCGAGGAGGCTTACTTCAGGGAGACAGGTGTTTTTCCCATCATGCACCTCGTCGTGATCAAGACCGACATCCTCGCGCGCCATCCCTGGCTCGCGATGAATCTCTACAAGGCTTTCGACGAAGCCAAGCGGCGGTCGATCGAGCGCCTCTCGGACATCACCGCCTCGCACGCTCCGCTCGCCTGGCTCGCTCCTTACGCCGAGCGCATGAAGCGGCTGTTCGGCGAAGATTTCTGGCCTTACGGGCTTGAGAAGAACCGCAAGACGCTCCAGGCCTTCGTGGATTTCGCCTTCGAGCAGGGCGTGTGCCACCGCAAGCTCACGCTCGAGGAGCTATTCCCCAAGCAGGTCCTGACGTCGTTCAAGGTTTGAGATGAGCTCCGACGCGATCTGGATCACCGAGGCCGAAGTCGTCCAGCTGATGGACCTGAAAGAAGCCATCGCAGCGCTGGAAGCCGCGCTGCGCGAGGAAGCGCGCGGCGAAGCGTTGAACATGACGAAGACGCTGCTGCAGTACGGAAAGAACAACCTGCACGCAATCGGGGCGAAGCTCGGCGCGCTCGTAGGCACGAAGACCTGGACTCATACGCAAGGCGGCACCTGCCCGCTGCTGCTCCTGTGGAGCGCCGAGGACGGGTCGCTCATCGCGGTGATCGAGGCCTTCGCGCTGGGCAATCTGCGCACCGGCGGCATCTCGGGCGTTGCCGCGGACTGGATGGCGAGGAAGGACGCCAAGGTCATGGCCATCGCCGGCACCGGCAAGCAGGCGCTCGCCCAGGTCGGAACGATGCTCGCCGTGCGGCCGATCGAGCGGCTCCAGATCTACAGCCCGCGCCCGGAGTCGCGCGCAGAGTTTGCGAAGAAAGTTCGCGAGGAGTTCGGCGTCGAAGCCGTGCCCTGCGCGTCGCCAGGCGAGGCGTGCAGGGGCGCGCACATCGTCACGCTGGTGACGCGCGCGGCGCAGCCCTTTGTGAGCGCACCGATGCTCGAGAAAGGCGCGCACCTGAACGCGGTCGGCGCGATCGCGCCCGACCGCGAGGAATTCGCGCAGGACGTGTTCGATCGCGCGACGCGGGTGGCGGTCGACAACCTTCCGGGCGTGCAGCAGCTCTCTCGCGAATTCATGACCCGGTACGCCTCGAGGGGCTGGAACGAGGTCGTGCCGCTCTCGAAGCTCATCGCCTCGGGCCGCGAGCGCTCGGACACGGACGATCTCTCGCTTTTCAAGGCGATGGGCATGGGCATTTCGGACCTCGCGGTCGGCACCGAGCTGGTGCGCAGGGCCCGGGAGCGGGGCCTCGGGCGCGTGCTTCCCCAGCCGAAGAAGGTCAAGCCCCGGCTCGCGGGGACCCGAGCCAAGAGCCCCGTCTAGGGAGTACGATCCCTTCCTCGTGCGAGGAGAGCAGCATGAACGACTTCAAGAAGGACTTTCAGGAGATGCGGGGCCGCTTCGTCGACCGCGTCGGACACCCGTCGCGGGACGACAACAGCTACTGGGCCCCCATCGTGGTCACCAAGCGCGAGATCGACGCCGAAGTCGAGCGGCTCGCGGACCTGCCGCTGCCCGCGAACGGCCGGCGCGAGTGCCTGATCGTTCATCCCCTCGCGGAAGCGAACGCTCCGGGGTTCGCTCCAGGCATACAGGTGAAGCTCTCGGTGCTCAAGCCCGGGGAGAAATCCACGGCGTTCCGCCACAACGCGACCGAAGTGAACTTCTGCATCCGCGGCTCGGGCCATACGCTCGTCGCCGGGAAGCGCATCGCCTTCGCGCAATACGACGTCTGGAACCACCCCTCGTACGCGGCTTACCGGCACGTCAACGACGGCAAAGATCTCCAGGTGCGCCTCACCTACTCGAACGTGCCGCTGCTCCAGCATATGCAGGTTTATCTTCCGGAAGATGAACCGGCGGCAGACCTTCATCCCGTGGAGGACGAAAAGGAAGCGCACGCCGGCGATCAGCGCCGCAAGAGCCCCTACGGCATGATCCGCATCGGCGACGACGGCGGCATGCTCATGCCCTATGAGATCCTCATCAATCCCGAAGCGGTGGTGTCCAGGCCCCTCCATTTCCCTTGGAAAGAGGTGAAGCGCGAGCTCGACGAGCTCGAGGCGCTCGGCAAGGACTACGTCGGCCGGCGGCTCTACATGATGTACAACCCGATCACCGGCCGCACCAACGGCATCACGCCGAACTTCTTCGCGACCATGACGATCCGCCCGCCGAAGATCGTCGACCGCCCGCACCGGCATGTCTCGGCGGCGATCAACTACTACTTCCACGGCACCGGCTACTCGACGGTGGCGGGCAACCGCTACGAGTGGGGCCCGGGCGACCTGATGCTCTCGGCGCCGGGCTGGGCGGTGCACAACCACGCCTCGAACGGCGAGCATGTCTACGAGCTGACCGTGCAGGACCAGCCGCTCCACATCACCATGGAGTCGCTGCTGTGGCAGGAGAACCTGAAGAAGCCCGCGGCGCTGCTCGGGAGCGAGCCCGGCTTCGAGACCAACCGCAAGGCCGCGGCCTAGCTACTCCGGCTGGATGTTCGCTTCGCGAGCGAGCTGGGTGTATTTCGCCAGCTCGGTCTTCATGGTGTCGAGAAGCTGCTCCGGCGTGCTCCCCACCGCCTCGAGCCCCACTGTGTTCATCCGCTCCTTGACGATCTGAGCGTCGCGCACCACCTTGTTGATCTCCGCGTTGAGGCGATCGACGATAGTGCGCGGCGTACCTGCCGGCGCCATGACGCCCAGCCAGACGTTGACCGCGTAGCCGGGCAACGGCCCCGCTTCGGCGATAGTCGGGACGTCGGGCAGGATCGCGGTGCGCGAGGAGGCCGCGATCGCGATCGGGCGCAGCTTGCCCGATTTGTAATGCGGCAGCAGCGAGTTCTCGGCAGCGATGGTGAAGTCGATCTCGCCCGACAGGAGCGCCGGGATGATCCCGGCGGAGCCTTTGTAAGGCACGTGCACGACCTTGATCCCGGTCATCGAGCGCAGCAGCTCGACGGCGAAGTGGTGCGGCGAGCCGATGCCCGCCGTGCCGTAAGTCAGCGGCTTGGGCGACTTCTTCGCGTACTCGATAAATTCGTTCAGGGAGCGCACCGGCATGGCGGAGTTCACCGTAAGCCCGAACGGGATCGTCGCCGCGAGCGAGATCGGCTCAAAATCCTTGATCGGGTCGTAAGGCAGCTTCGCCCCTACCGCGGCGCTCATAACGTGCGACGACTCCGACATCAGGATGGTGTAGCCGTCCGCCGGCGCCTTGGCCACGAAATCGCGCGCGATGCTGCCGCCCGCGCCCGGCTTGTTTTCGACGACGAGCGGCTGCCCGAACACGGACTGCAGGCGCTCGGCGAGGAGCCGCGAGAGATAGTCGGGCGAGCCGCCGGGCGGCAGGGGAACGACGAAGCGGATCGAGCGGCTCGGCCACTGCTGCGCCGACGCGTCGGCCGCACCCAGCGCGAGCAGCGATGCAAGCAGGATTCTCGGGAGCACGGTCAGCGTTTCTGGCTCGCTCCGGAGGCCGCAACGTTCGTGTCGTAGCCCGGCGCGACGCGCACGTCGACAACGCATACGGCCCCGTCGCGAGCCAGACGCAGCCCCTTGTCGATCGCGGCAGCGAGGTCGGCGACCTCGGTCACCGGGCCGATGCCTTCGGCGCCTTGCGCGCGCGCCATTCCCGCCAGATCGATGTCCGGCCCGCTGATGCGCTGTCCGATCCAGCGGTTCTCGACCGGCCGGCTGCGCTCCTTCGCGACGCGCTCCTGGTGGAGCTCGTCGTTGAAGAACGAGCGGTTGTTGGCGAGCAGGATGAGGCAGGGGATGCCGTAGTGCGTCGCGGTCCACAGCGCGGTATTGCCCATCAGGAAATCGCCGTCGCCCATGATCGCGACCGGAATGCGTCCGCTGCCTTTCAGCGCGAGCGCCGCGCCTACGGTGATGCCCGGGCCGGCGCCTACGCCGCCTCCGCCCTCCGAGCCGATGTAGTCGAGCGGATGGCGGAAATCGCGGTAGGCGCCGTTCCAGCCGAGAGGCAGCCGCGTGAGGCAGATCTCCGTGCTCTTGGTCGCCGCGTTCAACGCGTCGGCGAGCGTGCGGATCGAAACCACGCCGGGCGCGGCATTCGGAAGAAGCTGCGGCTTCGACGTCACCGCGGCCGGGCGCGCCTTCACCGCGGACAGAAGAAGCGGGACGACCGCATCCGGCTCGCACATCATGTAGGCGTCGACCGGGGGCAATCCCTGGTAGTCCATGCTCCAGCCGCGGTGCAGGTGCGCGTCCGGCGAGACCTGTATCACTTTCGCGCTGACCGGCTCCGCGCCCCACGCCTGCTTCAGCACGCCCGCAAGGTCGATCCAGTCGAGGGCGAGCACCACGTCGGCCTCCCGCAGCAGCTTCGCCGCGTCCGGCGAAAGGAAGGTGGCGGGCGGGGCCGCGTGCAGCGGATGATCGGTCGGAAACGCCGCGCCGAGCTTGATGTCGGTGAAGACGCGCGCCTGCAGCTTTTCCGCGAGCGCCACGCGGTCTATCCAGGCGGCTTCGCTTCGCGACACTCGGCCCGCCAGGATCACCGGGTGCTTGGCCGCGGAAAGGAGCTTCGCTGCGGCTTCGACCGCGCTCGCAGAGGGCCGCGCCGGGTCGGCGGGTCGATAGCGCTTCGCGTCCGGAACCGGCGGCAGCGCTCCGATCTTCGATTCCTGGAGTCCGGCATCGAGGTTGATGTAGGTCGGTCCGCGCGGCGCGGTGTTGGCGATCTGCGCTGCGCGCAGGATCGCCTCGTAAGCCGCGGGCACCGAGGCCGGCTGGTTGTCCCACTTGGTGTAGTCGCGGACGAGCGCGCCCTGGTCGGACGCGGTGTGGATCCAGTCGATCCAGGGCCGGCGCTTCGCCGCGTCCCACGGCCCGGTCGCGCCGAGCACGAGCATGGGCACGCGGTCGCACCATGCATTGAAGATCGCCATCGTCGCGTGCATCAGGCCTACGTTCGAATGCACCACGGCTCCCATCATCCGTCCGGAGACCTTGGCGTAGCCCTGGGCGATCGCGACGGCGGACTCCTCGTGCAGGCACAGCAGCATCTGCGGGCGCGTGTTGCCGAGGTAGTTGACGATCGAGTCGTGCAGCCCGCGGTAGCTCGCGCCCGGATTCAGCGCGAGATAGGGGATGTCGATGGCGCGCAGAACGGCGGCGATCGCGTCGCTGCCCCAGACTTCCTTCTGCTCGGGGCTTGCGACGGGCGCTTCGGCGTGCACTCCTGAGATGTTTTCCTTGGCGTTCATGGGATGTGATCCGTCTGGATGGCGGGCGCGCCGATCATAGCATTCAGCTCCCGGGCGCGGCGATCGCCCCGACCGCTGCGAAGAGGGACTCGACCGATCCGCGCTCGAGGTTCCTCGCGATGAACACGATACGCGAACGGTGGTCCTCGCTCGACCATCCCTCGAGCGTGACCGGCGGATGAAAGACGTGCTGTGCGCCCTGCACGACCACCGGTCCGCGCTCGCCTTCGACGTTGACCAGGCCCTTGACGCGCAGCAGGTCGGCGCCGCGCAACGAGGTCAGCACCTGCACGGCGGCGGAGAAGCTGTCCCAGGTAAAAGGCTTGTCGAACCACAGGCAGAAGGAGCGGATCGAGGCGTCGTGCGCGCTCCCGCGCACGCGCTCCCCGAGATAGGCGCCTTCGGGCCGAGGTTCTCCCGTCGGCGCGAGCCAGCGGTCGACGCCCTTCGCGTCGCGCGTGCTCCTCGGCCCCACGTCGCGGAGAAACGCGACATCCACCTCGCCGTTCACCGCGATCATGCGCGCGGCGTAGGGATTCATTCTTTCGAGCCGAGCCTCGAGCTCGGCGACCGCGCCGGGCGGTGCGATGTCGCTCTTGGTGATGACGATGCGGTCGGCGACCGCGGCCTGCTTCGCCGCCTCGGGCGTGTCGTCGAGATTGCGCGCCCCGTTCACCGCGTCGACCAGCGTCACCACGCAGTCGAGACGGTACTGCGCGCCGAGCATGCCGTCGGTCTGCAGGGTGTGCAGCACCGGCACAGGGTCGGCGAGTCCGGTGGTCTCGACGAAGACGCGGTCGAAGTCGATCACTTCGCCCGCGCGCCGCTTGATGAAGAGCTCGCGAAGGGTCTCCTGCAGGTCGGTGCGCACGGTGCAGCACAGGCACCCGTTCGACAGCAGCGTCATCGACTCGGACGAGCTCGCGACCAGCTCGTGGTCGATCCCGACTTCGCCGAACTCGTTGATGATGACCGCGGCGCGGTTCATTCCCGGGTCGCGCAGGAGGCGCTTGAGGAGCGTCGTCTTCCCGCTGCCCAGGAAACCGGTGATCAGGCTGACCGGGAGCTTCCCCGCAAGAACGTCGCGCGCCTTGTCCGGCATCAAACGGTCATTTCGAGGGCGTACAGGCCGCCGGCGAAGCGATCGACGGTGAAGACGAGCCCGCGGTCGTCGACGTAGACGTCGTTCAGCTGGATCGATCCGGCCTTGGAGAGCCTGGGCGCAGGAGGCACGTAGTAGGCGATCTCCTCGGGGCGGTAGGGATTGCTCACGTCGAAGGCTCGCACGCCGCCGCCGAAGAAGGTGCCGACGACGATGCTCTCGGAGCGCCACGAACCCGGAACGGGCAGGTTCTCGTGCAGGTTGTGCGCGCCGAAGCGCCCGCCGTTGCTCGCGAAGGTTTTAACCGGCGGCAGCGGGCAGGTGCTTATCGGGACGAGGTTGGTCTCCATGCGCGCGTCGACCACCCACACGAGCTTCGGCCAGTCCTTGCCGTCGTTGTAGGTGCACTCGTCGCTGACGATGAGGAGCTCGGGCCCGAACAGCGGCAGCACCGTGTGGGTGAAGCCGGTGTAGGGCGGGGAGTAGTGCCAGTGCGAGATCAGCTTCGGCCGCGACTTGTCGGCGATGTCGAGGATGACCGCGCCGCCGGAGATGTAGCCGATGTAGGCGCGGTCGGGCCGCTCCGGGAACACGTTGGTGTTGTGCGCGCGGTATCCCGAGTCGAATTTCGGGTGGCGCTTGAGCGGCGGCACTGAATCGCCCACCCGGGTGCCGGGAAGCCACCAGCGCCCGACCTCCTCGGGTTTCGAAGGCATGCGCACGTCGACGATGCGGTAGAACTGGTCGTCGGACGGGTGCGTCGGCTGGAAATCCGCGGCGCCCGAGGCCATGTGGATGTACTCCCCGTCGACGAACCACACCGCGTGCACCCCGCGCGAGTACGGCCCCGACGCGTCGAAATGCGAGATCAGCCTCGGCGCCTCCGGCTTGCCGATGTCGAAAAGGTCGAAGCCGGCGGGCTTCATGTTGACTGCGCTCGTCTGGTACGCGACCGCCATCACGTCGCCCACCACGTCGAGCGAGTTCGAGCGCACTTTCGCGTGCGGCAGCTCGGTCTGGACGACGACCTTGGGATTCTTCGGGTCGGTGATATCGACCGCGGTGAAATTCTTCGGCGCCGACTCGTGCGCGAGCCACAGGATCCTCCGCCCGTCGCGCGCGAGCTGCATGCCCATGCCCTCGCCGATGCCGCCGAAGCCCTGCAGCTCGTGGTGCGACAGCAGCTTCATGTTGAGCGAGAGCGCTTGGTCGGGGCGGGCGCCTATTCCGGAAAGCGTCTGGGCCATCTGGGTTCCTATAATGTTCGATGGAAACAAAGCCGGCTACTACGAGTTCCTGAAGTTCGGGCGCATCGTCAGGGCGACGAGAAATTCATCGCCCCCGACCTGACCCGGCTCATCGCGTGATAGTGGTGGCGCCGGCCTGGATGTTGTCGAAAACACCGTTCTTCGCGGCGCCGAGGTTGTCGGGGCCAAAGCAAAGATCGGTATTCTTCCGGAACGAGGCGACCGGCCGCGTGCCGCCGGCAACCTGCTCCGCGATGCTGAGCGTGCAGCGGTTCGCCTTCATGTCGGCCGCGATGGTCGCGACATAGGTCATGCCTTCTTCCGGAACGAAGCTCGCCGTCGCCGAGCAGCGATAGCCGACGGCGGCGCCGATCTTCGACCAAGTTCCGGTCAGCACGAATTCCTGCCCGGCGGCAACCTTCTGGGTAGCCGCACCGAATGTACCCATGGTCGTATAGAAGCGCTGACCGGCGGGATGCGGCGCGCAAACGCGATCCTTGTACACATTGAAATACGCGTTCCCCTCCTCGCCCGCCTGCCGTACTGTCAGCGTCGCCGTGCTGCCGCTCGCCGGCCCCTGGTACGTCGCCGCGCAACCCGACAGCGCCGCGGCGCCCACAAAGATCGCTCCAAGCGTTTTCATCGGATGTTCTCACATAAAGCTACTTGCCGCTGCACCATTTCGAAATGATCGTGAGCGCCAGCTTGTAGATGCGGCCGAGTTTACCACCAGACTCGCACGGACCTTTGAGCGGCAGTTCGGGTACACTTTCCCGGCTATATCGTGCGAGGAGGAAGGCATGCACAAGCTGTCTGCGGTTGCACTCGCGCTCGTTTCCGTCGTGCTGTGCGGCAGTGCGTCGGCGCAGCAATACCCGGCCAAGCCGGTAAAGCTCATCGTCACCTATCCTCCGGGCGGAAGCTCGGACCTGATGGCGCGCGTCTTCGGCCAGAAGCTCGGCGAGGTGTGGGGCCAGACCGTGATCGTCGAGAGCAAGCCGGGCGCCGCGGGATCGATCGGCATGGACTACGCGGCCAAGCAGCCTGCCGACGGCTACAGCTTCGTCGTCGGCAACATCGGGCCGGCAGCGGTCAACCCGCTGCTCTCCAAGGTGCCTTACAACATGGAGCGCGATTTCGTCGCGATCTCGCTCATCGCCACGGGACCCAATGTTCTCGTCGTCCACCCCGACGTGCCCGCGAAGTCGCTGCGCGAGCTGACCGACTATGCCAAATCCAGATCGGGGAAGCTGAACTACGGAACGAGCGGCCCCGGCAGCATCTCGCACCTGACCGGCGCGATGTACCTCAACCTCACCGGAATCGTGGCCACCGAGGTTCCCTACAAGGGCGGCGGTGTGGCCATGCCGGATCTCATCGCTGGGCACATCCAGTACATCTTCTCCGATTCGCTGCCTGCGATGGGATTCATCAAGACCGGCAAGGTAAGAGCACTGTGCGTCACCGGGCCCGAGCGCAGCCTCATCATCCCCGATCTCCCGCCTTGCGCTGAATCGGTCCCCAGCCTCGTAGCCGTGAACTGGTGGGGCGTGTTCATGCCTGCCGGAACGCCGAAAGCAATCACCGACAAGTTCCACGCCGATCTCGTCAAGGTGATGCAGGACGCCGAGGTGAAGAAAAAATTCGCCGACCTGGGCGTGGAGGCGATCTACAGCACGCCCGAGGAGTTCGTGTCGTTCATGAAGTCCGAGACGGCGAAGTACTCGAAGCTCATCAAGGAGGCGGGAATCAAGGTGGAATGAGCCGGACCCTCGACGCTCGCGCCATGCCGAGTGGTTCGCCTCGCTGCGACAGCTGGCTGATAGCCTGCCTGTCGAACGAGCTGAGGTCCGGCTCGCCTTTGGGGATCCTCCTCGAACAACGGGCTCTGGTCTTATTCCGTGATGAACGGGGACGCCCCACGGCGCTCGACGACCGGTGCCTGCATCGCAACGCTCCTCTCTCCATGGGCCGGGTGAGCAAAGGCCGGTTGCAATGCGCATACCACGGCTGGACCTACGACGCAAAAGGCACCGTCGTGGAGATACCGGCCCTCGCTAAGCTCGAGGCTGGCGAAAGCAAACTCGGAGCAAGAACCTATCCCGCGCAAGAAAAAGACGGATTCGTGTGGGTGTCCCTGGCGGACACTCCGTCGGGAGAGCCGCTCGAGTTCTCTCACCTCGGCGACCGCGGCTGGACCAGCTTCACCATGAAAACGAGATTCAGAGCGCCGGTCGACGCCTGCCTGGAGAATTTCCTCGACTGCCCGCACGCGACTTTCCTGCACCGCTATTGGTTCCGCGCGCCGACCGCCAAACCGGTGCGGGCGCGCGTGCGCACGCTCGCCGACGGCGTCGAGGCCGAGTTCTTCGAGGAGCCGCGTGAGAAGAGCCTGGTCTGGTGGTTGCTCGCGCCACGCCGCGGGGGAATGCGCCACGTCGACCGATTCATCGCGCCGCGCACAAGCTTGGTCGAATATGAATTCGGGAACGGTTTCAGATACACGATCACCTCATCCTGCAGCGCGGTCGACGGCGGCACGACCGACGTGTACACCGTGATCTCGTTCCGTTACCCGGGACTCGGATGGCTGGTGCGTCTCGCCTTCGAGCCTCTTGCCCGGCGGATCATTCGTCAGGATGTCGAGATGCTGGACGCGCAGTACGCCAACATAGCGCGCTTTGGCGCCGCGCGATTCACGAGCACGCGCGCGGACCTGCTCGGGAAGCAGATCTCGGCGTGGCGGGACGCTCTCTCGCAAGGCGTGTCTCCGCCCGCGGCGGGTCAGCAATTCGATGTGGACATTCGCCTCTGAGCGGTCGCTGCAGAGGGCCGCGGCGACGTGCATTGCGTTGCTCGCCGCGGCGACCGTCGCGTTCTATTGGATCCAGAATCATTTCCGGCCGGTCGGCGGAGAGATCTCTGTGCCGAAGCTCTTGTGGCTCAGCTACGCGATCGCGTTGTGGGGAGTGCTGCCGGCTCTCCTGGCGCTCGACGGGAGGCTTGGGGACCGGCTGCGGCAAGCGTTCGCGGCGCTCCTGGCCCTCATGCTCCTCCGCGGAGCGATCGAGCTCTGCATGCTGTACGTCCTGCTCAACTGGTCGACCTGGTACGGGTTCGTCCACGACCTCGGATGCTTGCTTGTGCTTGCCGCGCTCGGATATCGTGCCGGGCGCCCGCGCTCGCCCGTTCAGCGGGTCGCCACCGTGCATCTGGCCGTCACTGCAGCGGCGTTCCTGCCCGAAATGTATTTTGCGTGGTACATGCAGGCGCACTTTGCGACCAGCGGCGAGCACGCAATCTACTTCGTTCCCGACGATCCAAAATACGCCGACGTCCTGCGCGTGACGACTGCCGTCGTAGTAAGCTTGTCTCTCTACTTACCCGCCTTCCTTTTGCGCTGGCTGTATGCAAAGACTCTGGTCACACATTCGACGGCGCAGTGAGCTGGGCACGGGGGACGTGCGGGCGATGCATGCCTTGTATTCGGCGTATTACGAAGCCACCTCAGAGGAGCAATTCGCAGGAGATCTCGCCGAAAAGGACTGGGTGATCGAGCTGCGCGACGGCGCCGCGCTGCGCGGCTTCTCGACGCTTGCGATGGTGGACTTCGCGGCGGCGGGCGCGCCGCGCCGCGCGATCTACTCGGGCGACACGATCATCCATCATCGCTATTGGGGAGAGCAGGCGCTCGCCGCGGCATTCTGCCGGCTCGCAGGCGCGCTCAAATCCGCCGACCCCGGGATGCCTCTGTATTGGTTCCTGATCACGAAAGGGCACAGGACGTACAGATATCTGAGCGCCTTTTCCCTTCGTTATTTCCCGAACCCCTACGGCGAGACGCCGGAGGAGGCACAAGCGTGCCTCGACACGCTCGCTCGCGCGCGATTCGGCCGGGCCTACCTGGCGGAACGCGGCATCGTTCACTACGAGGAGTCGCGGGGTCATTTGAAGCAGGAATGGGCGAGCATCCGGCCGGGACTGCTCGCGAGGCCGGATGTTCGCTTTTTCCTGGACCACAATCCGCGCTACGCGCAAGGCGACGAGCTTTGCTGCCTTGCCGAACTCTCGGTCGGAAACCTACGCTCGCACGCGCGGCGCGCTTTCGTTGCGGGACTCGATGAAGCCATACCCTCTGTATCGCTCGATAGCGGGCTGCGCCGAGCGCTTCCGCAGCTCCCTGCCGCGGGCCAAGGCAATCCAGCGCGCGCGTCTGCGCTCCATCCTCGAGCGTAACGCGTCGAGCGATTACGGCAGCCGCTACGGTTTCGCGTCGCTCGATTCGCCGGACGTGTATCGCGAACGCGTGCCGGTCGTGCGGTACGAAGACCTGCGCGAGTTCATTCGGCGCGTGGAAAAAGGGGAACCGAACGTGCTCTTCAGCGAGCCTCTTCTCGCCTTCGAGGAGACCGGCGGCAGCACCTCCGGGCCGAAGCTGATCCCATACACGGCCGGGCTGCTGGAAGCGTTCCGCCGCGCCCTGATCGCCTGGCTCGACGATCTGGCACGCGCTCATCCTTCGATCTCGCGCGGGCGCGCGTATTGGTCCATCTCGCCCGCGGGCCGCAGGCCCCGCGCGGCCGCGGGCGGAGTGCCGGTCGGGCTTTCGAGCGATGCGGCCTACTTCGGCGAGGCGCTCGCGCCACTCGTGCGCGAAACGCTGGCCGTGCCGCCCGAGGCCGGCGCGCTCGAGGACCTGGCGCTGTGGCGAGAGACGACCCGCCGGCACCTGGCCGCCTGCCACGACCTCGCGCTCATCTCGGTTTGGAGTCCGACCTTCCTATTCGATTTTCTGGAGAGCGCCGACCTTTGCGCAAAACCGGTCGCGGTGATCAGTTGCTGGGATCAGGCGGCGTCGCGGCCGTACGCGGACACGTTGCGCGAGCGCTTTCCCCGCGCGCGCGTTCAGGGCAAAGGTCTGCTTGCGACGGAGGGAGTCGTCACCATCCCGCTCGAGGGCTTGCCGATGCCGGTGCTCGCGATCGACTCCGGCTACTTCGAGTTTCGCGACGACGCCGGACATTGCCTCGAAGCGAGTGACGTCGCCGTCGGACGCGAATACGAAGTGCTGATGACCACCGAGGGCGGCCTGTATCGCTACGCGATCGGCGACCGCGTGCGGGTTTACGGCTTCGCCGGAGAGGCGCCGACGCTCGAATTTCTGGGCCGCGGCGAAACCGCCTCGGACCTGTGCGGAGAGAAACTCACGGAGGCGTTCGTGCTCTCCGCGCTCGCGCCCCTCGGGCTGCGATTCATGCTGCTTGCGCCCACGGACTTGCCCCGCCCCGGGTACGCGCTTTACCTGGACGCCGAAGAAGCGTCGGCCGAGGACTCGCCGCGCATCGCAAAGCTCGCCGATCGCGCGCTCGAGCGCAACCCTCAATACGCGCAAGCGCGCAGGCTCGGGCAGCTCGCGCCTGTGGCGGTGAGCCGCTGCGTCCGACCTCTCGCGGCGTGGACCCGGGCGCAGCTGCAGCGCGCAAGGCGGCTGGGCGACATCAAGCCGCCGGTCCTTTCGCCCGACTCGCGCTGGGCGCAAGACTTCGAAAGCGCGTGAGCGCGAGCCGATTTCGCCTCGAGCTTGCGGAGCCGGGAGACGACGCCGCCCTGCGCGCGCGCATGGCCGCAGAGCGCATGGAGGGCGACATTGCCGTGAGCTTTCGCCGCGAGCCCGATTTTTTCGCGGGCTGCCGGGTGCAGGGGGATGCGACCCAAGTCGTCAAGTGCACGGACCTGGCAAGCGGCGAGCTGGTCGGATTGGGCAGCCGCAGCACCGCGTTCGCCCATGTCGACGGAGCGCGGCTGCGGATCGGCTATCTCTCCGATCTCCGTCTCGCGGCCGAGTACCGCCGCGGCCCTCTGGTGGCGCGCGGGTATCGCGTGCTGCGCCGCCTGCACGCCGACGACTCGGTGCCGTTCTACACTACGGTAATCTACGACGGCAACGCGCCGGCGTTCGCCGCTCTGATCGGCGGACGGGCGGGGCTGCCGCGGTATGTCGACTGGGGTCGATTCCTCACGCCCGCGCTGCGCCTCGACTTCGCCGTGGCTCAGGCTCCGCTCGCCGGGATCTCCCTGGGAAAAGGCTCGCCTTCGCGCCTGGCAGACATCGTCGCCTTCCTGAACCGCGAAGCAGCCAGCAAGCAGTTCTCGCCCGTCTACCGGATTGAGGATTTTCCGGGCGGGCGGTTTCGCGGCCTTGCCGCGGAGAATTTTTTTCTCGCCGTTCGCGGAGAACGCATCGTGGGAACTCTCGCCGCGTGGGATCAGGCGGCGTTCCGCCAGACCCACGTCGAGCGCTATTCCGCGCGCCTGGCTCTGCTGCGGCCCTTCTACAATGCACTGGCTGCCGTGTCGCCGCTCAGGCCTCTTCCCGCTGGCGGAGCGCAAATTCCCTACCTATACTTGTCCTGCCTCGTCACCGAAAACAACAACGTGGCCGTCTTCCGGTTTCTTTTGCGCGCAGCGCTCGAAGAATTGCGGCGCGGTCCGTGGTCGTTCGCGGTCGCCGGTCTGCACGAGGCCGATCCGCTGGCCGCGGTGCTCGAGGAACTCCGCGCCGAGCGCGCCGCCGGGCGCTTGTTCGTCGTCCACTATCCCGAGGAGCCGCTCGGGATCGAGCGTCCGGCGCGGCGCGTGCCTTATTTGGAAGCGGGGTGCTTGTGATCCGCGCCTGGCCGGGTTTTCCGAGGGAGGGCGATCCGCGTCCGGCGGTCGCCGCCATTCTCCTCACCTACGTGGTGCTGGGCATCACGGTGCTCGGATTCAATCGCAGCCCCGCGCAGGTGCTGGTCGCCGTGGCCGCGGCAGCAGCGCTCGACATGGGGCTGCATCGCGTACTCCGGCGCGGGCCGCCGCTTTTTCCGATGAGCGCGGTCATCACCGGCTTGAGCCTGTCGATACTCATCAACTACGCGCACGGGCTCGCCTATGCGCTGGTTCCGGTGTTTCTCGCGATCGGTTCGAAATACGTGTTCACCTTCCGCGGCAAGCACCTCTACAATCCGGCGCTCTTCGGCGTGGCCGCGAGCCTGCTGCTCGCCGACGGCATGGTGAGCGACTCACCCGCGTACCAATGGGGCGGGACTTACGCGGTCGTGGCCTTCGTCGTGACGCTCGGGCTGCTGCTCTTCGTATTGCGAGTTCGCCGCGGCACGCTCATCGTCTCGTTCCTGGTTTTTTACTTCGCCGCGCTGGCGCTGCGCGCCTGGATCACACGCTGGCACATGCCGTTCGAGACCTGGTTCATGGGCGCGCTCAGCTCGCCGGCATTTTTTCTTTTCACTTTTTTCATGATCACCGATCCGCAGACCTCCCCCGACAGCCGGCGCGGACAGCTGCTCATGGCATTCGGGATCGTCGCGGTCGATTTCCTGCTCCACCTCAAGTTCGCGCTTTCCACCCATTTCTTCGCCGCGTTCGCTTGCGCCACGCTGCGGCTCGCGTGGTTGCACGGACAGGCCTTGCTCGAAGGGTGGAAGGCGACCGCGGCGAGGTTGCGCTATGCCGCGCCGCGCTGGGCGCTGGTGACGGCACTCGCGTCCGCGGGCCTCGCCGTGCACGGGAGTCTCACGGCGAGCGAAGGCGTGTTCGACCCCGGCTTCCGGCTGGTCGAGATCGACGCGGCGACCACGGGAATCGTCGGACGGCCCAGCGATGCGCTCGAGCTGGTGGACCCGAGAATCCAGCACCTGGCCAAGTGGCTGCTTTCGGTGGGGGATGCCGTGGCCGTGGCGGACGTCGACAACGACGGCCTGCAGGATATTTTTCTCACGCACTCGCTCAAGGATCCGCGCGACCGCGCGGCGCTCTACCGCAACCTCGGCGGCTTCCGCTTCGAGCGCGTGCCGCTGCCCGCCTTGGATGCCTTGAGGAGCGATCCGCGAAGCCACGGCCTCGCCTCGGGCGCCCTCTTTCTGGACTACGACAACGACGGCGACCAGGACCTCCTGGTCCTCACGGGCTGGGGTCGGCTCGTGTTTCTGCGCAATCGTCTGGTCGAGGACGGCAGGCTTTCGTTCGAGGACGCGACGCGGGAAGTCGGCCTCGACGAATACGTCATTTCCGTGGCGGCGAACGCGCTCGACATCGACCGCGACGGGCGCCTCGATCTCGTCGTCGGCAACGTCATGAGCACGACCTTGCGCGGATATTCGCCGCCGCGCCGATTCAATGTCTTCGAGCTGCCGCAGCCCGAGTATGCCGGGGACAGGAGGATGTTCGATTTCATGCACCGCACCTGGCACGATGCTTCGAACGGCGGGGGAGCGCTCGTTTTTTTTAGCCGCGGCGGAAAGTTTCAGCGCGCCGACGCGGAGGCCATGGGGCTTGGCGAGAAGCGTTTTACGCTCGCGATCGGAGCAGGCGACTTGAACGGGGACGGCTGGCCGGACTTGTACCTCGCCAATGATTTCGGGCCGGACCAGCTCCTGATCAACCGTAAGGGCGCGAGCTTCCGGGCCGTGAAGGGCAGGATGATCGGCGACATCGGCCGGGACACGTACAAGGGAATGAACGCTTCGTTCGGCGACGTCGACGGCGACGGCCGGCCCGACATCTACGTGTCCAACGTGCACGAGAAGCTTCAGGCCGAAGGCAGCCTGCTTTGGATGAATCCGGGCGGCGAGGACGCCTCGGCGTGGGCCGACGAGGCGGTGCGTCGCAACGCGCTCAACGAAAAACGCTTCGGCTGGGGCGCGGCGCTCGGCGACCTCGACCGCGACGGGCGCCTTGACATCGTTCAGGCGAACGGAATGGTCGACAACTCCTACGATCCGATCTACCCCGGCTGTCCGGATTACTGGTACTGGAACGACAAGATCGCGCTCACGCATCCCGACGTGCACGGCCACGCGGACCGCTGGGCCGATCTGCGGGGACGCTGCATGTTTCCGTACGAGCTGAATCGCGTGTACCTGAACCGCGGCACGCATTTCGTCGATGTCGCAAAGAACGTCGGGTGGACGCGGGCGGGCAACTCGCGCGGGATCGCTCTCGTGGATCTGGACAACGACGGCGACCTCGATGTCGTGGTGACCCACCAGTTCGAGCCGGCCACCGTCTATCGCAACGACGGGCCCGAGCGCGGCTGGATCGGGCTGTCGCTCGCGGGAAACGGCCGCGAATGCAATCGCGACGCGGTCGGCACGCGCGTCGAGCTTTCGGCAGCGGGCGTCCGGGGACCTCTGATGCGCGAGGTGTACGCCGCGAACGGATTCTCCGCGCAGGGCGACAGACGGCTGCTGTTCGGCCTTGGCGCGGCGCAAGGTTCCGCAGAGGCGACAATATTCTGGTGCGGCGCCAGGGAGCCGCAACGACTGACCCTCCCTACCGGCCGCTATCACACGTTGAGGCAGCCGTGAACACTTTGCTCGCGCGGCGTGGATTCCTCTCGGCGGCGTTCGGGTTGCTCGTTCTTCCACGCCTCGCGGCCGCGAAGGAACTCGCCGGCATCGTGCTGCCCGACACGGCGCGACCGGGCGGCGGCGATGCCGATGTCCGCCTGCTGGGCGGCGGCGTATTCCGTTTTCTTTTCCTGCGCTATTACGTCTGCGGCCTTTACGCGGCCGAAACCCTGTCGGATGCGGCTGCGATTCTGGCCAAGGACGCGCCGCGCCGCGTGCAGCTGGTCGCGTTGAGGCGGATCACGTCGTTCGAGTTCCTCTGGGGGCTGGACAAGGGACTCGCCGACAACATGAGCGAGTCGGAAAGCAAGGAACTCCACGCGCCCCTGGAACGGGTCCGCGCGACCATCCGTTCGATCGGCGCCATCAAGCCGGGCACGCGCGTGTCGATCGATTACGTGCCGCGCGCCGGCACCAGCATTCTGGTGGACGAGCGGGCAAGCGGCGTCCCGATCGCCGGCAAGCCGCTGAACGATGCTCTGATGCAGGTATGGGTCGGGGAGCGGCCACTCGACGCATCGCTGAAAAAGGCCTTGCTTGGTGGCTAAGCTCAACAACCGCGCGGACATCCGGTCGGTCGCTATGGTGTGCGCCGCGGCCGCGCTGATTCTCGTGCCGCAGTTTGTCGCGCTGCCTGCAGCGCTCGCGGTTCCGTGGATCGCAGCCGCGTTCCTCGCCTGCTGCGCGAGCCAAGTCGTGGTGCACAACCACAATCACCATGTCATCTTCACGGGCGACGCAGCCAACATCGCCTTCAACCTGCTCGCCACGCTGGCCCGCGGCCACTGTGCGAGCGACGTCCATATCGCGCACAACCAGAACCATCACGTGGAGCAGGGGCGCGATGGCGACTGGATCAGGCCGTCGCTCGGGGGCCTTGGCCATCCGGTCGTGCGTCTTGTACGCTATATCCCTCGCGCCACTCTCTCCATGCTGCGCGAGCGCCGCCGCTTGGGTTGGGAGGCGATGTGGCGCTTGCCTCAGCCGTTCCGCACCAGCATGCTGGTGGAGAAAGTGCTCCTGCCCTGCGTCGTACTGGCGCTGGCGCTGCACGACTGGAAGGCGTTTCTCGTCTTCTGCGCACTCCCCTGGACCGCCTCCCTCGCCTGGCTGGTCGGCGTCAACTACGTGCAGCACGAAGGATGCGATCCCGAAAGCCGCTACGGGCATTCGCGCAACTTCACCGGCGCCTTTACAAACTGGCTGCTGTTCAACAACGGTTACCACACCGCCCACCATCTCGATCCGCGAATGCACTGGAGCGAGCTGGCGCAGGCGCATTTCCGCATCGCCGCATCGATTCCGCCGGAGCTGATCGAGGCGTCGGCCACGCGCTACATGTTGCGCCAATACGTGCTGCCTCCGCGACGCGGAATTGAAACCGGAGCTTGAGCATGCACATCACATTCATTCGACCCAATCTCGGCGATTTCCGCGGCACCGACGCCATGGAGCCAATGGTATTCGCGCTCCTCGCCAGTCGTACGCCCGCCAGCGTGAGAATTGCCTTCCACGACGAACGCCTCGCGCCGGTGCCGCTGGATGTCGAGACCGATCTGGTCGCGATGACGGTGGAGACCTACACCGCGCGGCGCGCTTATCAGATCGCGGCCCACTACCGCCGGCGCGGCGTGCCGGTGGTCATGGGCGGCTATCACCCGACGCTGCTCGCGGATGAGGCGGCGCAGTACTGCGACGCGATCGTCATCGGCGATGCCGAGGGCGTGTGGGAGCAGATAGTCGAGGATGCGCGTGGCGGACGCCTCGCCCGCGTCTACCGGCAGGACGGCGACGTCCCGATCGACGGCCTGAAGCCGAACCGCGCCATTTTCCGCGGCAAGCGCTACGCGCCGGTGTCGTTGGTGCAGTACGGCCGCGGTTGCCGTCTTGCCTGCGACTTCTGCTCCATCCACGCCTTCTACAAGCGGCGCATCGTGCAGCGGCCCGTGAAGGACGTCGTGGCGGAGCTCGAAACCCTTCCGCGCAGTCGGCCGGTGTTCTTCGTCGACGACAACCTGTTCAGCGACGTGCCGACGCTGACGCGCCTGCTCGAGGCGGTGACGCCGCTCGGCATCCGCTGGACGTGCCAGACCACGGTTGACATCACGCGTGACGACAAGCTGCTCGCGCTGATGGCGAGGAGCGGCTGCATGCTGGCCCTGGTCGGCTTCGAATCGCTGTCGGAGCTCAACCTCGCGCAGATCGGCAAGAAGTGGAACCTCAGGCGCGGCGACTATACGAAGGGCATCCGCAAGCTGCACGACCACGGGATCATGATCTACGGCACCTTCGTCTTCGGCTACGACGACGACGGCCCGGACGCCTTCGAGCGATCGGTGGAGTTCGCGATCGAATCGGGTTTCTGCATTGCCAACTTCAATCCGCTCACGCCGACACCGGGCACTGCGCTGATGAACCGCCTGACTCACGAGGGCCGGCTGCTGCACGAGCGCTGGTGGCTCGACCCGCGCTTTCGTTACGGCGACGCGACCTTTGTGCCGCGCGGAATGACCCCGGAGCAGCTGACCGAAGGCTGCTGGAGCGCGAGGCAGTCGTTCTACAGGTATTCTAGCATCGCGCGGCGCGTCTGCGCCGAGCCGGCGCTGTATGCGCGCCCGACCCGCTTCGGCGTGCTGCTCGCATCCAATCTCGTTTCGCGCCGCGAGATCCGGCGCAAGCAGGGCAGCCGCCTCGGTACCGAGGAAGCCCTGCACCCCGTGGAGGTCGCCGCATGAGAGTCACGCTGATCAAGCCGAACATCGGCCGGATGCTGAGCGGCCCCTACGTCGACGAAGGGCGCATGGAACCGCTCAACCTCGGCGTGCTCGCGGCGCTCACGCCGCCGGACGTGGAAGTAAAGCTCTACGACGACCGCATGGAGCCGATCCCTTACGACGAGCCGACCGACCTCGTCGGCATCACCACCGAGACCTACAACGCGCGCCGCTCCTACGAGATTTGCGCCGAGTATCGCAAGCGCGGCGTGCCGGTGATCATGGGCGGCGTGCACCCGGTCCTGCTGCAGGAAGAAGCGCAGCAGCATGCCGACAGCCTGTTTCTCGGCGACGCGGAAACGATGTGGGCTCAGGTGGTGGATGACGTGCGGCACGGTCGCCTCAAGAGCGTCTACAACGGCCCCGTCGGACGGCCGCAACCGGGCGTGCTGACGCGGCGCGATCTCTTCGAAGGCAAGGGCTACCTGCCGCTGACGCTGGTGCAATTCAGCCGCGGTTGTCGCTTCAACTGCCATTTCTGCGCGGTGGCGCGCTATTTCAAGAAGCAGCAGTACTACCGCGATATCCCGGAAGTGATCGCCGAGATCGAGTCGCAGCCCAGGAAGCTCGTGTTCTTCGTCGACGACAACATCAACTCGTATCCCGAGCTCTCGATCAAGCTGTTCAGGGAGATCAAGGCGCTCAGGATCCACTGGGTGAGCCAGTCCACCATCGACATGGCCGAGGACCCGGAGCTGATGGACGCGATGCTCGAATCCGGCTGCCTCGGCCACGTGGTCGGCTTCGAGTCGGTGGACCCTCGCAACCTCAAGCGCATGCGCAAGGCGTCCAACCTGCCGCGCTGGGAGCGCTACGCGCGCCAGCTCAAGGTGATGCGCGAGTACGGCCTGCAAACCTGGGCCTCGTTCGTGCTCGGCTACGATTTCGAGACCCCCGCATCGGTGAAGGACACGGCCGATTTCGCGCTAGACAACAAGTTCACCTTCGCCGCCTTCAACATCCTCATGCCGTATCCGGACACGCCGATGTTCAAGCAGCTGACAGCGGAGAACCGACTGCTCTACGGCGGCAAGTGGTGGCTGCACCCGGACTACCGCTTCAACAGCGCCGCCTTCGTGCCGAAGAGCTGCTCGCCGGAGGAGCTGACGCAGGCCTGCTGGGACGCGCGCAGCCGCTTCAACAGCTTTTCGTCGCTGATCTATCGCGCGGTCGATTTCAAGACCAACATGCGCAACCCCGTGCGCTTTGCCACCTACCTGCAATTCAATCCGATCTTCCGCAAGGAAGTGTTCAAGAAGCAAGGCATGCGCTTCGGGATTCATTGATGGGCTTCTTCAACGTCTATCAGTACGCAGCGCCGCTCGTGATCCTGCCGCTGTCGTACTGGCTGTGGCTGGAGCGCTGCGGTGGCGAGCACCGCCTTGCCGCCCTGATGCTGGCGATCCCGGTGATCTACGCCTACATCGTGCCGGCGGTGGGCACCAACATGCTGCGCATCTGGGAATTCAATACGAAGCTGCGGCTCGGCCGCTTCCGGCCGCATCATGGCTTCGTATTCGGGTCGGCGACCAGTTTGATCGCCCTCGCGGCCCTGCCGCCTGGGATGGCCGGTCCCTGGGAGATACTGCGTGCGGGCTTCGTGCTCGGCTCGGTGCTCGCGTTCTGGAATTGGTTCTACGATGTCGAGGCGCTGCGGGCCGGATTCCTGCGCGTCTACACTCGCTCCTATGCGGAGCAACGCGGCCCCGAAGCGATCGCCATGGACTATGCACCGCCGATCTTCGGCCTGTTCGGGCTTGTCTACGGGATGGCTATCCCGCTCGCCGAGCGCTTTCTGCGCGGCCCGGGCGATTGGGAGCTGTACTGGCTCGCTTTCTTCGCAGCGAACGCGGTTTGCATTGCCGTTCCGGTCGTGGGCTATGTCGCCTGGTCCTACGCGCGCTCGGGCGAAAGCGGCCTGAAGAGCTACGAGGGGCAGGGGCAGGCGGAGAGCCCGCGATGAACGTTCTCACCCTCGAGCGCATCGAGGAGATCGCGGCCGATCGCTCGCGCCGCACCGCTGCCGTGCCGCCTGCCATGCCGGACCGGCACCTTCCGTTCGTTCCCGAAGAGTTTACTCCGCTGTACTACACGCGGATCTACGCCAAGCTCAGCCTGGAGCAGCGCATCCGCTACAACCAGCTCGCCGCCCTGCGGGTCAACGAGTACATCATGATGCTCGAGCGCGACATCGTCGACCCGGTGCTCAAGGCTTTGCGCTCCCACGGCGCGGTGACGGCTGAGCCCGCGCTTCGCCGCGCTCTCGACGGGATGCTTGCCGAAGAGGAGCGTCACTACGAAGCCTTCGTCGCGCTCAATCGTCGCTGCGAGCCGCGGCTGTACCGTGACTCGGACTGGTGCTTCATGCGCCTCAGACCCTACGAGCGGGCGGCGCTGCGCGTGGTACACGTGATGGCGCGCTGGCTGCCGTTCGCGCTCTGGATCATCATTGCCATGGAGGAATTCTCGATCGGGCTCGCGGCCGCGATTGTGCGCGACCGCGAAGGCGGCGCGCTCGGGCCGCTGGATGCGCACTTCGCCGCAGTGCATCGCGAGCACGCCAAGGACGAGGCCCGCCACATCCACATCGACGTGCACCTGGTGCGGGCCTGCCTCGCTTCCCTGCCCGCCACGTGGCGCGCGGTCAACGCGCGTCTTTTCATGGCTTTCATGGGCGACATGACCGCGCCCAAGGCGAACGGAACCGGTGCCAGCGTCGTGCGGCGTCTCGTGGTCGAGCGGCCGGAGCTTGCGCCGCTGCAGGAGGAGATGATCACGCAATTGGTGGCGCTACGCGACGACGAAACATTTCAGCGGAGCCTCTTCGGCCGCCGCCTGACGCCGCTTGCTTTCGCCCTTTACGACGAAGAGCCGGCGTTCGAGCGCCTCGGCGAAGTCCTCAAGTCCTATGAACGTCCGCGACGAAGCGACTGACTTGGTCCGGACCAAGATCGCCGGGGCGCGGCCTTCCGCGTATTCGCTCACCCTCAATTTCCTGCCGGCGATCCACGTCGCCGGCGGCGCCGCGCTGGTGTGGCTCGCCGAGGGGGCGGCGGTACGCTGCGCGCTTGCGCTCGCCTGGCTGTACCTGCTGCCGCCGCTCGTCGCCCGGCTCGCCATCGCGGTGTTCGGCGCGCCGCAGGGAGAGTCGCTCACTCAAGAAACCCGCGCCTACCGCGTCTGGTGGTTTCTCACCCAGCTGCAGGTCGTGTTCAACCGCTTTGGGTTTCTCGAAGAATTGCTGCGCTTGATCCCCGGTGCTTACCCGCTGTGGCTCAATATGTGGGGAGCGAAGGTCAGCCCGACGGTGTACTGGGGCCCCGGCGTGTTGGTGGCGGACCGCTACGCATTGAACGTGGGCCCGGCCGTCGTGGTCGGCACGCGCAGCGTCCTTTCCGGTCATCTGGGAGTGAAAGACGAACGCGGCGAATTTCGCGTCACCCTCGCGCCGGTCGAGATCGGCTCGGGCGTCCTGATCGGCGCCTACGCGGGCATCGGCCCCGGCTGCCGTATCGCCCCAGGCGAAGAAGTCCCCGCCGCGGCCTTTCTGAGGCCGTTCACGCACTGGCTTCACGGTCAGCGGGTTAAGCAGGGTGCGGAGAAGTCGGGGAGAACATGACGGACCGTGCCGTCGCGCTTCGCATTCCCGGCGGGCTCAACATCGTCCTCGCGCTCGTCGCGTACGGCGCGGCGGCATGGCTGCTGTGGTTTGCTTCGCACGCGTCGAATGCCTGGGTCATCGCCGCGGCTGCCATCGCCTTCTCATACGCGGCGAACACGATCTTCTCCCTGCTGCACGAATCGGTGCACGGTATTTTTCATCCGCGACGAAGCGTGAACGACGCCTTCGGCGTCGTCAGCGCCGCTTTTTTCCCCACCGGGTTCCTGTTCCAGAGGATCTGCCACTTCGGACATCACCGCCGCAACCGTACCGATGAAGAAATCTTCGATCACTACGTCCCGAGCAAATCCCGATTCAAGAGCTGGTTCCAGCTCTATTGCCTGCTGACCGGATTTTTCTGGATGTCGGCGCCGCTGGGCTGCGCGATTTACCTGTGCACCGGTCCGTTCTTCCACGGCCGCTTCTTCCGGGAGGTGATCGCGCGCTTCTACGGCTTCGAGCCCATGGTGAGCGACCTGGTGCGCGCGCCCGTGGCGCGGATGCGCGCCGAACTGCTGTTCACCCTGGCTTTTCAGATCGGCTTGATCGTCGCGCTCGACCTGAGCTTCCTGGGCTGGTGCGCCTGCTACGGCGCCTTTGCGCTGAACTGGTGCTCGCTGCAATACACCGACCATGCCTGGACGGCGCGGGACGTCCGCAATGGCGCCTCCAATCTTCGGGTGAACCGGTTGGTGCAGTGGATCTTCCTGAACTACCACCACCACCTTGCGCACCACCGGAACCCGACGGTGCCCTGGATCCATCTGCACAAATTCGTGGACTTCTCGCGGCCCCGGCCGTCGTTCGTCAGGATTTATTTGAGCCTCTGGCTCGGGCCCAAACCGACAAGCGAACCGCCGCCGCGGTCGCCCGACGCAAGCCTGGAGCGCGAGCTTCTTGGCTAGAGGTCAGGCGGCCTTGCGCCTGCGCCACAGCAGGGTCCCGAGCACGCCGACGACCAGCCCGATCGCCGCGCCCACGGCTCCCCAGATCCAGCGCAGCTTCTCGATTGCATCGAGGATCGGGTTGTCGAGGATATTAAGCCCGATGTGCGCGTTCAGCACCTTCCACTTGCCGTCTTCCTGGATGGCGGTGCCCGTCCAGCGGGTCTTGATGGTGAATACCCGCCCGTCCTTGAGCGTGTAGGTGTCCGTGGAACCGCCGCGATTGACTCCGAAACGCCCGTTGTAGAACAGGGTCAGGATATCCGCCTCGGGCTGAATCTTGACGTCCTTGAGCAGCGATCCGGGTGCATTGAACTGCTTGTCGATGTACCCCTGGAGCTCAGCCGGCGTGGTGACCACATCCTGGTTCACCATCGTCACGGAAAAATCCTTGTGCAGATAGGGCGCGAGCGGTTCCATTCGCCGCGAATTGAACGCATCAGTGAAGGTCTTCAGGAGCGCGCGGAGCTCATCGTGGTCCTTTTTGTCTTTTTCCTCTTCGGCGCCACGGGCCGAGCCCGCGAGAAGCAGGCAGGCGGAAAATATGGCAACGATCACCTTGTTCATCGCGATTCTCCCTTTGTCCACGTCCAGGTACCGTCACCGCGAACGGCGTAGCCGGCTCCCAATGCTACAAGCAGACCGCCGAGCAAGTCGAGTAGGTGGTGTTGGTGCACCAGCACGGTGGACGCGCAAAGGAGCAGGAACCAGCCCTCCAGCAAGCGACGGGTCCAGGACGGCGAGACCGCGCGCAGCGAACCCAGGATCAGGGCGCTCCAGGAAACGTGCAGCGAAGGCACCAGATTGTGAGGCCGGTCGAACAAGTAGATCAAGCGGAACGCCGCCGCTTCGCCCGGCACTTCCGCCGGCCGCTCGAAGCCGAGCTGCGCCGGCACGAGCAGGAACAGGCACCCCGAGACGATGACCGCGAGCGCAAGGCGTTTGCACAGTGCGTTCAGGGCGGCTTCGCGCAGCGCGAACATCGGAAGAAAGAAGGTGACGAAGAGCGAGAGATAGGCCCAGACCATCGCCGCAACGAAGGGTATCTTGAGCTCCCAGTCGAACCACAGGCGGTACAGTCCGGAACGCTGCGAAGTGATCCAGTTGCAGCCGAGGTAAATCGCCAAGAACAAAAAAGTCAGGAAGGCGGCCCAGCGCAGGGAGACCCCCACATCCCGGCGCTCGGGCCGCAGCGTCCACCCACCTTCGCTCATTGCCTGCCGGCGAGTGCCCCGTTTCAGCGCTTTCGGCGCCGGCGCGGCCGTCCCGCCATCTCCTCGAGCACGGCGCACACCGCCCCGGTGTCCTGCTTGCCCAGGCCCATCGCCATCGCGGCGTTGTAGATCGGCGCGCTCGCGGCGAAGAGCGGCGTCGGGCAGTCGAGCTCGCGCGCGAAGTCGCCGATGATGGTCATGTCTTTCTGCCACACCTCGTTCTTCATCGTCGCCACCGAGTAGTCGCCTTTCACCATCATCGGGCCGCGGATCTGGAACATGCGCGAGCCGCCCGCGCCGCCCGCGACCACTTTCAGCACCATCGCGGGATCGAGGCCGGCTTTCATGCCGAGCACCATCGCCTCCGCGGCGGCGACGTTGTGGATCGCAACGAGCAGATTGGCGACGAATTTCATCTTCGACCCGCTGCCGAAGGCGCCGACGTAGTAGCTGGCGCTGGTGAAGCCCGGCAGCACGGGAGCGATTTTGCGCCAGGCGGAGCGCTCGCCGCTCACGTAGATGAGCAGGTCCTTGGCGCGCGCCTGGGCGCCGGTGCCGCTCAAGGGACAGTCGAGCAGAACAACGCCGCGCTTGGCGAGCGCAGCGCGCGCGGCCTCCTTCACCGCGATGGGCAGGGTGCTCGTCTCGACCACGACGGTTCCGCGCTTCGCGGATTTGGCGAGATCGGCGGCGACCTCGGTGAGGGCGCGCGCCGAAGGCAGCGATGTGATGATGATGTCCGTGCGCTTCGCGACCTCACGCGGGCTCTTGGCGGCGATGCCGCCTGCACGCTTGTGCTCGGCGCGCCGGCGAGGAACGACGTCGTAGCCGACGACGCGGAATCCCGCGCGCCCGAGATTGAAAGACATCGCCGAGCCCATGATGCCGAGCCCGATCATTCCAACGGTCTGCGTCCGGCCTTGCCGGTCCGCGAGATTCACGAAAACCCGTACAGCCGCGCCGGATTGTCCACGAGGATCTTCTTTCGGATCGCAGCGTCGGGCGCCCACACCGGCAGGAGGTTCAGCACCAGGCCGTCGTCGACCTGGAAGAGCGGGGTGAGCTCCTCCGGTTTGCGGCCGGAGCCTGAATTCGGGTGCGGCCAGTTCGTCCCCCAGAGGATGCGCTCGGGGTTCGCCGCAATCAGCGCTTTTGCGAGCGGGATGAAGGGAGCGTAGTCCGGTCGCGGGCCGGCGGTGACGGAGATCTTGACGTACGCCTTGCCCGACCGCACGAGCTCCACCAGGTCGGCGTACCCGGGCTGGTGCACGCCGAGCGCTTCCCGGGCGTTGGCGAAATGGTCGAACACGACCGGTACCGGTGAGGCGGCTACCAGGTCCTTGGTCGCGGTGACCATGGCGAGGTTGGTGTTCATCTGGACATGCCAGCTGCGGCCTTTCACGCGCTCGATGGCCCTCTGGAGCCGCTGGCGGCCGACGGCCGGGTCATTGGTGCCGCCGGTCGAGAGGTTCAGGCGGATGCCGCGCACGCCGGCGCGGTCCATCGCATCGAGCGCGCTCTCAGGCGTCTTGTCGTCGATGACCGCGACGCCGCGGGCGTCCGCGCCGCGCGCCTTCATGCCCCAGAGCGTCGCGGAGTTGTCGGTGCCGTAGACGCTGGGCGTGACGATCACCACGCGCTGCATGTGGAGCGCGCGGTGCAGCGCCGCCATCTCCTCCGGGAGCGCGGTCTCGGGCGTATAGACGCGTCCCGAGAAATAGGGAAACGTCTCGGGATCGCCGTGGATGTGCGTGTGGCAATCGCAGGCGCCGGCGGGAACGTCGAAATTCACGGGAGTCGCGGGTTGAGAGGCCTTGGCAAAGCTCATTCGCACGTGCATCGCCGCGCCGGCCGCAATGGCTCCGATCAGGATCTCGCGCCGCGTCGGCATGGAATTTTCCTGAAAGTCGCTATGGCGCTAGCGACGCCACTTCGGGTAGGCGGGGACGAAGGGCTCGGCCGGCCGCATGCTGACCTGGTAGCGCCGGCACTTCGCGCACCTGAGCCAGCCTTCGCTGCTCGTCCCGTCACCGCGGGTGATGACAGCGGGCTCCGAGGAGGTGGAGCCGCAAAGCGGACAGGAGAAGGAGGCCCTAGGTTCGGACACGTGCACGCTTCTCGAGCTTTTTCGGCTGCTTGGGTTTCTTCGGTTCCCTGCGCGGTCTGTCGCGGTTGCCCATGGTCGTATTCCTTTCGTTGGAGGACCGCCGGCTTGCGCCGACGAAGCCCCCGTTCAGCCAGCCGGAGTATCGTCGGCGGGCGTCGGGGGAACTGGCGGGGACTGCGTATCGGGGGTTTGAGGATCGGGAGTGCCGGCCTTGCGCCGACGCTTCTCCTCCTGCTTCTGCTTCTTGGCTAGGTCTCTCTGGCGTCTCGCGAAAGCGTAGTTGGGTTTTGCCATGGGGGTGTCCGTGGGGGCCGGAATCCCTGAGTGTAAGGGAGTTGCCGCTTACCGTCGAACTGACCTCGATCAAAAATACGCTACCATCCCGCCCTCACCCCGCGGAAACAACACAAAGTGGCAAGGCTTCTGGTCGGCGTCGACATCGGCGGCACCTTCACCGACTGCGTAGCGCTCGACCGGGCCGGGCGCATCACCGCCACCAAGGCCTCCTCGACGCCGCGCGACTTCGCCGAAGGCATGCTCGCTGCGATGCGGGTCGCCGCCGAGCGCCTCGGCGTTTCCTTCGAGCAGTTCTGCGGGGATATCGCGGTGCTGACCCACGGCACGACCGTCGGCACCAACGCGCTGATCCAGCGCAAAGGCGCCAAGGTCGGCCTCATCACGACGCGCGGGCACGAGGACGCGATCCACATCATGCGAGGCTCGCGCGGCGTGTCCTCGCGCGACATCGCGAAAGTCGTGCACTTTCCCTCGAGCCAGAAGCCCGTTCCCATCGTTCCCAAGCGTCTGATCGAAGGGGTCTCCGAGCGGGTCGATTGCTTCGGCGAGGTGGTGGTGCCGCTCAACGAATCCGAGGCCGAGGCCGCGATCAGGCGCCTGGTGGCCGAGGGCGTCGACGCGATCGCCGTCTGCTTCCTTTGGTCTTTCAAGAATCCCGCGCACGAGCGGCGCCTCAAGGACATGATCCGCGAGCTCGCACCGCGCGTGTTCGTGTCCTGCTCGGTGGACATCGCGCCCAAGTGGGGCGAGTACGAGCGCACCACCGCCACCGCGCTCAACGCCTACATCGGGCCGGTGATGGCGAACTACCTCGGAAACCTGGACAAGCAGCTGAAGGCCTCGGGGTACAGGCAGCCGCTGCAGATCACGCAGTGCGGAGGCGGCTCGATCTCGGTCGACCACGCGATGGAATCGCCGCTGCTGACGCTCGACTCGGGGCCGGTGTCGGGCGTGACCGGCTCGCTCTACCTCGGCGAGCTCATGGGCGTGCCGAACATCATCACCACCGACATGGGCGGTACCTCGTTCGACGTCGGCATCATCCACGACGGTCAACCGGAATATTCGTTCGTCTCGAACGTGGTGCAGTACGAATACTTCCTGCCCAAGGTCGACATCCAGGCGATCGGCTCGGGCGGAGGCTCGCTCGCCCGCGTCGACGCGCAATCGAAGACGCTCAATGTAGGGCCTGAGTCTGCGGGAGCAGACCCAGGACCGGCTTGCTACGGCAAAGGCGGGACGGTTGCGACCGTCACCGATGCGGACGTTGTCCTCGGCACCATCAACCCCGACAACTTCCTCGGCGGCCGCATCGTGCTCGACAAGGGCAAGTCGGTGGAAGCGGTGCAGCGGGTCGCGGATGGTTTGGGGCTTTCGCTGTACCAGGCGGCGGCAGGGATCGCGCGAATCGCCGAGTTCAAGATGGCCGACATCATCCGCAAGATGACCGTCGAGAAGGGCTTCGACCCCCGCGACTTCGTCCTCTTCGCCTTCGGCGGCGCTGGCCCGGCGCACGCCGGCGTCTTCGCCAAGGAGCTCGGCGTGCAGAAGATCGTCATCCCGCAGAAGGAGATCGCGTCGACGTGGTGCGCCTTCGGCGCGGCTTCCGCCGACATCCTGCACGTCTACGAGCAGGTGGACATCCAGGCGACCCCCTTCGAGGCCGCCCGCATCAACGCGACGCTCGAGGCCTTGGAGAAGAAGGCGAACAGGCAGATGGACAGGGACGGCATCGAGCAGTCGCGCCGTCGCTTCGCGTTTTCGCTCGACATGCGTCATCGCGGGCAGATCAACGAGGTCGAGGTGATGCTCCCGGAGGAGCGCGTGAAAGACGCCTTCTTCGAGCCGTTGCGCGCTCGCTTCACGGCGCGCTACGAGCAGCTCTACGGCCGCGGCTCCTCCTACGCGGACGCGCGCCTGGAGATCGTGACGCTGCGCCTGCGCGCCACGGCGGCGACGCCGCGGCCCAGGCTCTCGGCGGCGAGAAAGCTCAGCGCGAAGATTGCCGCGAAAGCGAAGCGCGGCAAGCGCGGCGTATATTGGGCGGACTGGAAGAAGGTGGCGCAGACTCCCATCTACGACGGCGCGTTCCTCGTCCCGGGGAACGCAATCAAGGGGCCGGCGGTAATCGAGACCACCGACACCACCGTGGTCGTGCACCCGGGGCGCACGCTGCGCGTCGACAAGTTCGGAAACTTCGAGATCGTTTTTGCGCGATAGCTATCCTATCCATGGACAAAGACAGGCTCGCTCGCGAATACCGCGACATCGGCGACGAAGAGCTGATCGAGATGTGGCGCTCGGGGAAGTTGACCGAGCTCGCCCATGAGGTCGCCGCAAACGAGCTCCGCCAGCGGGGCATCGACCTCGATCGGCTGCCCAGGGCCGCGGTCGAGCCCGATTCCGAGCCCGGGGCATCGACCTCCGGCTTCGTGACCGTCTACAAGACCCTGTCGCTCAGCCAAGCCCAGCTGCTCAGGGCGAGGCTCCAAGTCGAGGGATTTCCGCCCTATGTGGCCGACGAGCACACCGTGCAGACCGACCAGCTCCTGGCCCCGGCGATGGGCGGATTCAGGGTGCGGGTGCCGCGAGAAATGGCCGATGAGGCGAGGCAGCTTCTGTCCGACATCGAAGCCGGCAAGCTCGCGCTCGACGACGGCGATCAGACGGCGAGCGCCGCCCCGGCGCCTGTCTCCTTGTGGAATCCCGACGTCGCCGCGGCGCTCTCCGTCGTGCTCACGCCGGTTTTCGGCGCGGTCATTCATGCTCTCAACTGGAAGACCTTGCGCGAGGAACGCCGCGCCCGCGCCGCCTGGGTCTGGGCCGGGGTCATGTTCGCCGTCTTCGCTGCCGCGGCGCTCCACGGCCAGGTTCCGGGCACGACGAACGTGCGCGCGACCTTCGCGCTGGTCTTGCTGGTGAGCCTCGCGTGGTGGTACTTCGGCGCGGCGCGGGCGCAAAGCAAGTTCGTGGTGAACGAGCTGAAGAGCAGCTATGTCAGGGCGAGCTGGTTCACTCCGATCTGGCTGGCGGCAATTCTCGGCAGCGGTGTCTTGACCGTCGTTCGCATTTTCCGTTAGGGAACCCCATGCCCAAGATCAGCGAGATGAAGGACACCGCCTTCGACGGCAGGAAGACCGGCTACGTGCCGCCGAAGAGGTTGAAGATTTCCCCCAAGCTGAAATTGCACTCGAAGCGCGCGAAGAAGATCGACCCGATCACCTACGAGGTGATCCGGCACAGCCTGTGGCACGTGAACGAAGAGCACGGCGCGACGATCCAGCGCCTGTCGGGGTCGCCCGTCGCGATGTACGCGCTCGACCTGAATCCGTCGATCCTCACCGAGGACGGTGAGTTCGTGTACTTCGGGCCGTACATGCAGTACATGTCGGGCGTCACCGACACGCAGGTGAAGTGGACGCTCGAGTACCGCAGCGACAACCCGGGAATCCGCGACGGCGACATGTTCCTCGCCAACGACCCCTGGGTCGGCGCCGCGCACCAGCAGGACGTGATGCTCATTTGCCCGGTGTTCTGGAAGGGGGAGCTGTTCTGCTGGGTGACCAATTGCCTTCACCAATACGATCTCGGCGGCATCACGCCCTCGTCCTTCTGCGGCTCGGCGGAGAACGCCTTCGAGGAGGGCATCTGCATCCCGCCGGTGAAGATCGTCGAGGGCAACGAGATCCGCCGTGACATCGAGGAGCTGTACCTGCGCTCATCGCGCAAGCCCGAGGCGGTGGCGCTCGACTTCCGCGCCCAGCTCGCCGGCAACCTCACCGCTCGCGAGCGCGTGTTCTCGCTGGTGAAGCGCTACGGGCCCGAGGTGGTGAAGGGCGTGATGAAGAGGATCCTCGACAACGGCGAGAGGGCGTTCCTGGAGAAGCTCAAGCGCCTGCCCGACGGCGTGTGGCGCGAGCGCAGCTATGTCGAATGCTGCCGCCCAGGCGACCGGCGCACGCACCGCGTGATGCTGACGCTGCGCAAGAAAGGCGCGAAGCTCGTTTTCGAGAACGACGGCACCGCGCCGCAGGACGGCGCGATGAACGCGACCTTCTCCGGCTGGCGGGGCGCCATCATGGTGGCGCTCAACCAGCTTCTGTGCTGGGACCAGTACTTCTCGATCGGCGGGGCGCTGCGCCACGTCGAGTTCGATCCGACGCCCGGCACCTTCAACTGCGCCAATTTCCCGGCGTCGGTCTCGACCGCGCCGATCCAGGCGATGGAGATCTCGCTTTACCCCGCGTACAACGTGCTCTCGAAGATGATCCACGCGGATCCCGAGATGCGTAAGGACATCATGTGCATCGGCGGCACGAGCCAGTGGCCGGCTACCATTTTCCGCGGCACCGACCAGTGGGGCGAGCGCTACGGCTACATCCTGGTCGACCCGATCGGCGGCGCGATCGGCGCGTTTTCCACCGGCGACGGCATCTCCACCGGCGGCCAGTCGCGCACGCCGATCTGCAAGCTGCCTAACGTCGAGCACACCGAGCAGACATTTCCGCTGCTGTTCCTGTATCGCAAGGAGGTCGTCGACTCCGGGGGCGCGGGCAGAAACCGCGGCGGCCTCTCGGCCGAGTCGTGCTTTGTCCCTCATCACACGGAAAGCATTACCCAGGACACGCTCTCCTCGGGGAACGCGATCCCCACCTCGCCCGGGATGATGGGAGGTTACCCGGGCTCGGTGAACGTCTATAAGTTCAAGCGCTCGACCGACGTGTTCGAGCGATTGAAGCGCCGCGAGATTCCGACGGACATCGCGCAGGTGGAGGGCGAAGACGTGACGCTTCAGCTGCGCCAGGAAAACCTGGTGCAGAAGCCCGACGACGTGTACTCCGTGATCTGGTCGGCGGCGGGCGGGTTCGGGGACCCGCTCGAGCGCGATCCCGAAAAAGTGCGCGACGACGTGGTCGAGGGCCGCTCGGTGTCGGTCGAGGCGGCGCGCGCGATCTACGGCGTCGTCATCGACGGCGAGCGCCTCGATCCGGAGGCGACTCGCAAACTTCGCGCCGAGCGGCGCGCGGCCAACAGAAAGGACGGTGCGGCGACGCTGTCGGGCAAGGTCGTCGCGTCCGTCACCGACAACCTGGAGGTGCGCAGCGAGCAGAGCGGCCTGCGCTGCGCCTGCGCGAAGTGCGCCGCCGACCTTGGGCCGGTGCGTGAGAACTACAAGGCGAGCTGCGTGCGCCGCGACGCCGACATCGGTGCGGCCAACCCCAACATCGGCGACTACCGGCGCTACATCGACGACCGGCCCGTGTTCCGCCAGTTCTTTTGCCCCGGCTGCGGAACGCTCATCGAGAACGAGATCGCCCGCGCAGACGACGAGGTGCTGCGCGACATTGAGCTCGACATGCGCTAGACGAAAACCGGGGACAGACCACCATTTTCGATCCGCGAGGAGTGAGGATCGAGCGAGAGGAAAATGGTGGTCTGTCCCCGGTTTCGTTGACACGCCGGGGCGCGGTTGATAGATTGCGCCGCATCGCCGCGCAGGACCGACATTCCGCATAAAGGAACGCGCGGCGATCGCGGCGGGAAGCGGCGATTCGGGCCGGCGACGATTTCACGAGGAGGATGGATGCAGGCGGCGGGCAATCCCGCGTTGACGAGCGGCGCGCCGGTATTGCCGCGCCGGTTCGACTGGAAGTGGGTCGTGATCGGGCTGTGCGTGGCCCTCACGGTCTACATCGCGGTGATCCCGCTCGCGTTTCTCCTCTGGCAGAGCTTCTTCACGCCGCAGACCGCGGCGAAGGCCGCGCAGTTCACGCTGGACAACTACACCACGGCGTACGGCTCGAGCGAGACCGCGAGGCTTTTCTGGAATTCGCTCAAGTTCGCCTTCGGCGCGTCGCTGTTCGCGTTCACCGTGGGAACCGCGCTCGCGTGGATGAACGAGCGCACCAACACGCCGTTCAAGACGCTGTTCTTCGCCCTGTCGCTCATCCCGCTCATCATCCCCGGGATCCTGTTCACCGTCGCGTGGATCCTGCTCGGCAGTCCCAAGATCGGCATCATCAACCTCGCGCTGCAGTACTGGTTCGGGCTCGAGAAGCCCTTGTTCAACGTCTATTCGCTGTGGGGGATGATGTGGGTCGACGGCCTGCACTATTCGCCGATGGCCTTTCTGCTCATGACCGCGGCGTTCCGGGCGATGGACCCTTCGCTCGAGGAATCCGCGACCATGAGCGGAGCGAACATCTTTCAGGTCGCCTGGAGGGTGACGCTCAAGCTCACCTGGCCGGCGATCCTCGCGACGCTGTTGATGCTCTTCGTGCGCGCGATCGAGTCCTTCGAGGTGCCGGCGCTGCTCGGCCTGCCGGTCGGGATCCACGTGTTCACGTCCGCCATCTACCAGGCCGTGCACCGCTACCCCAGCCAGATCGGCCTCGCTTCGGCTTACGGGATGACGCTGCTGGTGATCACCACCATCGGCGTGTACTTCGTGTCGCGGCTCTCAAGCCGCGGAAGCAAGTACGCAACCATGACCGGCAAGGGCTTCAGGCCGCGGCAGATCGACCTCGGCCCCTGGCGCTGGGTCGCCGCCGCGGTCTTCATAGTGTATTTCCTGTTGATCGTGGTCCTGCCGTTCGCGGTGCTGCTGTGGTCGTCGTTCCAGAGATTCTATTCGGTGCCTTCCTGGCAAGCGCTCCAGAACCTCACGCTCGACCCTTACCGCTTCATCTTCACCTACCCGAACCTCGCCCGCTCCGTGTGGAACACGCTCGTGCTCTCGTTCGGCACCGCGACGCTGATCATGCTCGTGACCTCCGTCATCTGCTGGATCGTGGTGAAGACCAAGCTCCCGGGCCGCTGGCTCCTAGACAACGTCGCCTCGCTGCCCATGGTCTTTCCGGGCCTGGTCCTCGGCCTGTCGATCATGATCTTCTATCTGAATGTCGACGTCGGCGTGTACGGGACGATATGGATCATGTTCATCGCCTACGTGACGCGCTTCATGCCCTACGGCCTGCGCTACAACACCGCCTCCATGCTGCAGATCCACAAGGAGCTCGAGGAATCGGCGGCGATGAGCGGCGCCTCCTGGGGCACGACGTTCCGGCGCATCATCCTCCCCCTGCTCAAGCCCGGGCTCGTCGCCGGCTGGATCTACGTGATGATCGTGTCGATCCGCGAGCTCTCGAGCTCGATCCTGCTGTACAGCCCAGGAACCGAGGTGCTCTCGATCACCATCTGGGAGCTGTGGGAGAACGGCCAGTACGTCGAGCTCTCGGCCCTGGGGGTCCTGTTCATCCTGGCGCTTTTCGTCCTGGTGATGCTCGCTCAGTGGCTGGGAAAGAAATTCGGGATCAAGGAATGAACCGGAGCATGCCGTGCTGAAAGTCGAAGGCCTCTTTACCGAATACCCGAACGAGCGCGGCGAGATCGTGAAGGCGGCGCAGGACGTGAGCTTCGAGGTGCCGGAAGGGAAGCTGTTCACGCTGCTCGGCCCCAGCGGCTGCGGAAAGACGACGACGCTACGCTCGATCGCGGGCCTCGAGCGCCCGCGCCTGGGCGAGATCAGTGTGGAGGGCCGCGTCGTGTACTCCTCGACGAAGGGCGTGTTCGTCGCGCCCAACCGGCGTGGATTCGGCATGGTGTTCCAGTCCTACGCGATCTGGCCGCACATGAACGTGTTCCAGAACGCGGCCTTTCCGCTGGAGGTCGGCGACCGCAGGTTTTCCGGGCAGGAAATCCGCGACAAGGTCCTGCGCGTTCTTAAAGCGGTGCAGCTCGACGAGCTCGCCGACCGCGAGGCGACCAAGCTCTCGGGCGGCCAGCAGCAGCGCCTCGCCCTCGCACGCGCGCTGGTGATGGAGCCGCAGTTGCTACTCCTCGACGAGCCGCTCTCGAACCTCGACGCGAAGCTGCGCGAGCGCATGCGCTTCGAGCTGAAGCGCCTGCAGCGCGATCTGCGCATCACCACGGTCTACGTGACCCACGACCAGAGCGAGGCGCTCGCGCTGTCGCACTCGATCGCCGTGATGAACGAGGGGCGCATCCAGCAGATCGCGACCCCGCGCGACATCTACGAAAAGCCGCGCAGCCAGTTCGTCGCCGATTTCGTGGGAACGACCAATTTCCTGGACGGGACCGTGCTCGCGCGGGCGGCCGGGGCCGATCGCTATCGCGTGCGCACCGAGGTGGGCGATCTCGAGGTTCTGTCGAGCGACGCGCTGCGCGAGGGCGACGGCGTGGTGCTCTCGGTCCGGCCCGAGGATGTCGACCTGTCCGAGGCGAAGCCCGAGGGCGCGAACGTCTGGGAGGCGAGAGTTGACCAGAAGGTTTTTCTGGGCGAGTTCATCGACTTCCAGGTCAAGCTCGGCGGCCGCATCCTGCTCTCGCGCAGCCACCCTTCGCTGCGCACGCCGGTGGGAGACGCGATCTACGTCAGGCTCCACCCCGAGAAGTGCGTGGCCTTCAAGGCGTCGGACCATGCCTAGCCCCAAGAGCCGCAAGGGCAAGAGCTCGACAAGCCCGGCGAAAGAGTGCTGGGCGTCCGACGTCATCGTCGATCTGCTGCACGCGTACGATCTCCCTCACGCGGCGATCAATCCCGGCGCGAGCTACCGCGGCCTGCACGACTCGATCGTGAACTACGGGCAGAACCGCCCGACCATGATGCTGTGCCAGCACGAGGAGACCGCGGTGCAGATCGCTCACGGCTACGCCAAGGCTTCGGGTAAGCCGATGGTCGCGATCCTGCACAACCTGGTGGGCCTGCTGCACGCCAATATGGCGATCTACTACGCCTACATCGACCGCGCGCCCATATTCATCATCGGCGCGACCGGTCCGATGGACGAGACCAAGCGCCGCCCGCGCATCGACTGGATCCACACCGCGCAGAACCAGGGCGAGGCGGTACGCAACTACACCAAGTGGGATTACCAGCCGCATACGATCGACGGCGTCCCCGAAGCCTTCGCGCGCGCCTACGCGGTGATGATGACCGAGCCCAGGGGCCCGATCTACATGTGCTACGACGCCTGGCTTCAGGAGCAGAAGCTCGACCACGAGGTGCCCCTCCCGCCGGCGCACGCGGCGAAGGTGCCGAGCAGGATCGCACCCGAGCCGAAGGCGCTCGCGGCGGCCGCGGATCTCATGGCCGCCGCAAGGAAGCCGGTCATCATCGCCGAGTTCGTGGGACGCGAGCCGGAAGGCTTCGAGGCGCTGGTCGAGCTCGCCGAAACGGGCGGCATCCCTGTATACGACGTCGACAGCCGGCTCAACTTTCCCACGCGCCACCCGCTCAACATGAGCATGGAAAAGGACGTGTTCCGCGACGCCGACCTGGTCGTCAGCCTCGATACGCGCGATTGGGAGCGGCCGACGACGGAGCTCGTGAGCGCCACGCGGCAGCGCGCTTCGCTTGTGCCCGAAGACGCCAAGTGGATAGACATCGGCTTCGGCGACCTCGAGCTCTCCAGCTGGGCGCTCGACTACCAGCGGCTGCAGCACGCGGACCTGCGCGTTCTCGCCGACACCTCGATCGCGATCCCGATGCTGACCGAGCTCCTGAAAGCCCGGCTGAAGAAGGACGGCGCGTACGCGGGACGGGTCGAGACCCGCGCCGCCGAGATCGCGAAGCGGAGCGAAGCGAAACGCACGCGCTGGGCGAAAGAGGCCCGCGAGGACTGGGACGCGAGCCCGATCATGCTGCCGCGGCTCGCCACCGAGGTGTGGGAGGCGATCAAGGGCGAGGACTGGGTGCTCACCGCCAACACGCTCGAGGAATGGACGCGCATGCTCTGGGATTTCGACAAGCCGTACCGCCATCCCGGGCGCTCGCTCGGCACCGCGACCCAGTTCGGCATCTCCCTCGGCGTGGCGCTGGCCCACCGGGACAAGAAACGCCTCGTCGTCGACATGCAGCCCGACGGCGACCTGATGTTCGATGCGGGCGCGATGTGGGTCGCGGCGAAGCACCGTATCCCGCTCCTTGTCGTGATGTACAACAACCGCGCCTACTACAACGACTGGGAACACCAGATCCGCATGGCCAAGCTGCGGGGGACGCCGATAGCGCGCGCTCACATCGGCATGGACATGAGCGACCCCGATCCGGATTTCGCGTCGATGGCGAAATCCATGGGGTGGTACGCGGAAGGCCCGATCGATCAGCCGAAGGACGTCGCCGCCGCGCTCAGGCGCGCGATCGCCAAGGTCAAAGCGGGAACGCCGGCCTTGCTCGACACCATCACGCAGAAGCGCTGAAAACCGGGGACAGACCACGTTTTTCGGATTTTGCACCCTCGGCGCTGCGAAAAACGTGGTCTGTCCCCGGTTTTATTAGGAGTGGAGAATGACGAAGACCGCTGTCAAGACCGTCGGGGTCGTCGGCGCGGGCCGCATGGGCACGCCCATCATCGGGCACTTGGTCCGGAGGAAATTCGCGGTCAGGGTGGCCGACGTCGACGCTTCGAGGGCGGACGCGGTGCGCAAGCTGGGCGCGACATGGGCAGGGAGCGCGCAATCGCTCGCGGCCGAGTGCGACGCTATCCTCGTCTGCGTGGGTTTCGACAGCGAGGTGCGCGAGCTTTTCGCCGAAGGCGGGCCGCTGCGCAAGGCGCGGCGCGGCGCGATCGTCGCGATCTTGAGCACCATCCATCCGAAGACGGTGCAGGACCTCGCCAGGCAGGTCGAAGGCGCGGGAATCCAGGTTGTCGACTCGACGGTGTGCCGGGGGGGCGAAGCCGCGGACAGCGGCACCCTGCTCTCTTTCGTGGGCGGGGACGCGAAAACGGTCAAGCGCCTGACGCCGGTGCTGCGCGCCTATTCCTCCGACGTGGTGCACACCGGCGGCGTGGGGACGGCGCAGGTGGCGAAGGCCGCGAACAATCTGATCCTGTGGGCGTGCCTGGTCGCCGATCACGAGGGGCTCGCGCTCGCGCAACGCTACGGCGTGGACGTCGAGGCCCTGCGCCCCGCCCTGCTCATGTCGAGCTGCGCGAACGGTCCTCTCGAAAAATGGGGAACGCAGACGATGGCCTGGGCCGAGGACGACATGGCGATCGTCGCCGAAATGGCGGCCGAGGCGGGCATCGCCCTGCCGCAAGCCGAACTGAACCGGCAGGTTTGCCGCGCACTGAAGCCGCGGCGTTACAAGCTGGACCAATACGGGCGCTGATACCGCAGCCACCTGACAGTGCTTTCCTTACTTTTCGTTGACAGCGTCGCAGTCGCGGCGTAATTTGCGTCGCAGATGTTCCGTAACAATTTGTTTCCGTTCCGCATGCAGGAACATCGGAGGAAGTGGGCGTGGCGCCGGTTCAGACCGTGTCTGGACGCGCGCTTCAAAATGACCGAGCTAAGGAGGAGATAATGAGTTTGAACAGAAAAGCGATCGTGGTGGCGGTCGGGGCGGCGCTGGCGGCTCCGTGCGCCTACGCGCAAACAGCTGGGACCGGAGACAAGTGGGAGATCTACGGCAAGTTCTATCCGGAATGGACTCACCAAAGCGGCAACGGAGCCACGGATGTCGGTACGACCGTGTCTCAGCTCTCGACTGCGGCAACGGGGACCACCGCCATCATCAGCAGGTGGGAAATGCAGATCAGCAACACCTATATCGGCTTCCGCGGACAGAGGGACCTCGGCGGCGGTATGAAAGCGATTGGGCAGCTCGAGCAACAGGTTGCCATCGACGAGGGCGGGGGCACATTCGCCACCCGCGATTCCTTCGCCGGCATAGCGGCCGATTGGGGCACGGTGAGGCTCGGCAACATGGATACGCCGTTCAAGAAGTACGGCGACGTGCTGGGTTTTCTCGGCGTCTCGAGCGGCAACTTCGTGACGGCGAACAACATTTCGCGCAAGGTAGGCTTTGGCGACAATGCGGCCGCGAGCTTCAATTTGCGGCGCGCGAACGCGATCGACTTCGCCTCGGCGAATTTCAGCGGACTCCAGGTCGGCGTGCAGTACTCGATCGGCAATCCGACCGAGGCCGGCATCAATCCAGCGGGGAACCGCTTTCCGAGAGTGATCTCGCTAGGGGTCAAATGGGAACAAGGCCCCTTTTATCTCGCCGCGGCGGGTGAAAGGCACTTCGACCTCTTCGGCGGCTCGAACAGCCTGGTCGCCGGCGCAGGCGGCAGCGTCGCGACATCGAACGTCGCCAATGCGAACGTCAACTCCAAGGACACTGCGGTGCAGCTGACCGGCGTGTATAAGGTGGGCGTGCATTCGTTCGAAGTGGACTGGAACACGAAGCAATACAAGGAGAACGGCGCGAGCGCCACCAACGCCTTCGAGGAATACAAGAACAATGCCTACGCGGCGATCTGGGAGGGGCGCTGGACCAACCAGTGGCGCACGAGCTTGAGTTATGTCAAGGCGACCGCCGGCAGCTGCACGATCGTCAACGCCAGCTGCAGCGCCGACGGGCTGGACGGCAATTTGGTCGCGGCCGGCGTCGCCTATTACCTCGATCCGAGCACTTATCTATTCGGCCTCTTCGCTCGGCTCACGAACGGCTCCTCGGCGCGCTTCAACAACAACGGGTCCACTACGAAGCTAACGCCGAATGCCGGCGAAGACATCACTCAAGTCTCGGTCGGCCTCGCCTACAGCTTCTAGAGGCGTGCAAGGTAAAGGCGCGATCTAGCGTCAAACGGCAAGACCCGGGCGGGCGCGATGGCGTCCGCCCGAATTTTTCGTAAGAAGGCCCCAAGCAGGCCTTCCGGGCAGTAGGAGGCAAGAGACATGTCCGCAGGCTTCGATGCTCGCCGGAGGCGGGTCATCGCGGGCGCGCTGGGCGCGGCGCTGTGGCCGGTCGCCGGGCTCGGCCAGGGCCGCGACGACGCCGCGAAGAACCGCGCGATCTATCTCTACCGCGGCCCCGACCGCGGCAAGCGGATCCTCGAAGGAGCTCGCAAGGAGCGCGAAGTCGTCGTCTACACTTCCTTGAACCTCAAGGATTCGGTGCCGATCACCGAAGCCTTCGAGAAGAAGGCCGGAGTGAAGGTCCTGCTGTGGCGCTCAAGCTCGGAGAAGGTGCTGCAGCGCGCCGTCGCCGAGGCGCGCGCCGGGCGCTTCGCGTACGACATCCTCGAGACCAACGGACCCGAGATGGAGGCCATGTACAGGGAGCGGCTGCTCGAGGAGTTCTACAGCCCGAACTTCGCGGATCTCCCCGCGGCAGCGTTCCCCAAGCACCATCACTACGTCGCCGACCGGTTCAACTTCTTCACGATCGCCTACAACACCAAGCTCGTCAAATCGGCCGACGTGCCCGACAACTACGAGGACCTGCTGCGTCCCGCGTTCGAGGGCCGCGTGGGGATCGAGGCGAGCGACGTCGACTGGTTCGGCGCCATGGTGAAGGCGATGGGCGAGCAGAAAGGGCTGGCTTTTTTCCGCAAGCTCGCCGCGGCGAGGCCCGAGATCCGAACCGGGCACACCCTGATGGCGGAGCTCGTCGCCTCGGGCGAGATCCCAATAGCGGCGACCATCTACAACCACAACGCCGAGCGCCTCGTGGTCAAGGGCGCGCCGATCAGGTGGAAGGCGCTCAAGCCCACCTTCGGACGCCCCAACGCAATCGGCGTCGCGCGCCGCGCGCCGCATCCCAACGCGGCGCTGCTGTTTTCCGACTTCATGCTCTCGCAGGAAGGGCAGACCCTCATCAAGGAGCGCAACCGCGTCCCGGCGAGCCGCCTGGTGGACACACATCTCAACAAGTTTCCCTTCGAGATGATCGATCCCGCGATCACCCTGGACGAGGCCGACAAGTGGGAGAAACTTTGGTCCGAGCTGTTCCTCAAAGGAGAGAGGGTCAAGCGGGACGCGGACTAGTGCGGAGGAGCTCATGAACGGCAAAACCCATCTCATAGCGGGCCTGGCGGTCGCGGCGGCGGTCTTTCCCTCGGCCGCGCTCGCCCAGGTCAAGCCCGGCGCCACCGCCGCCGACGTGGGCCTCTACACCGGTCCCGACCGGCAGCAGAGGCTGATCGAAGGCGCCAAGAAGGAAGGCGAGCTCTCCATCTACACCTCGGCGCAGTCCGACGACATGGGGGTGCTCGTCGCCGCGTACGAGAAGAAGTACGGTGTGAGGGTGAGCGTGTGGCGGGCGAGCTCGGAGAAAGTGCTGCAGCGCGCGGTCGCCGAGGCGCGCGCGGGCCGGCACACGATGGACCTCGCCGAGACCAACGGGCCGGAGATGGAGTCGATGCACCGCGAGAAAATCCTCCAGGTGGTCCAGTCGCCGTACCTCGCGGAGCTGATTCCGCAGGCGCTGCGCCCCCACGGCGAGTGGGTGGGGACGCGCCTGAACGTGTTCGCGCAGGCCTACAACACCAAGGCGGTCAGGAAGCAGGACCTGCCCAAGCGCTGGGAAGACCTCCTCGACCCGAAATGGAAGGGCAAGCTCGGCATCGAGCAGGAGGATTCCGACTGGCTCGCGGGCGTGATGGGCGAGATCGGCGAGGCCAAGGGCACGAAGCTCTTCAAGGAGATCGTCGCCAAGAACGGCATCTCGGTGCGCAAGGGGCACACGCTGCTCACGCAGCTCGTCGTATCGGGGGAGATTCCCCTCGCCCTGACCGTATACAATTACAAGGCCGAGCAGCTCAAGGGCAAGGGCGCGCCTATCGACTGGTTCTCCATCGGTACGGCGATCGCCCGGCCCAACGGCATCGGCGTGGCGCGCCGCGCACCCCATCCTCACGCGGCGGTGCTGTTCTACGACTTCGAGATCAGCGAGGAGGGGCAGAGGATTCTGGCGCAGCGCGACTTCGTACCGACGAGCAAGAAGATCGACACGCCGCTCAACAAGATGCCGCTCAAGTTCGTCGACGCGCGGGTCACGCTCGACGAGTACGACAAGTGGGTGAAGCTGTACGAGGATCTCTTCGGCAAGGGGCAATAGACAGGGGAATCGGACGATGGGCAAGGAATCGCACTACAGCAGCAAGAAGGACCGCGTCTTCGTGCGCGGCATCCAGGGGCAGTACAGCCTGAAGGACGAGCTCGCCCGCCTGCGAGGCCTGCCGCGCGTGATCAAGGGCAAGGACCTGACGTTCAACGACGGACCGCAGTCCTTCAGCAAGCACTTCATCGAGCCGGTCGACGGCCTCGCGCAGACCCTGCACGTGCACCTCGAGGAGTACGGGCCGGGCGGCCGCACCCAGAAGCACGGCCACGTCAACGAGGCCGCGTTCTACATCCTCGACGGCAAGGGCTACGAGGTCCACGACGGCGTCCGCTACGACTGGTCGGCGGGCGACGTTGCGATCGTTCACATGAACTGCGTGCACCAGCATTTCAACGCCGATCCGGTGAAGCCGGCGCGCGCCCTCGTGCTCAAGCCCAAGCCCTTGGTGCTGTTCATGAACCTGATGTTCCAGCAGACGGTGATCCCGCGGCCGAAAGAGGCCACGGCCGAAGGCGCGGGGTTCGTGCCGCGGCATTTCGAGGAAAACTACAACCACTAGGAAACCGGGGACAGACCACGTTTTTCCTGGACTCCGACGGGAAACAAGGAGCATCGGAAAACGTGGTCTGTCCCCGGTTTTCGGCGCTCTTCCTGCTCGCCTGCGCCGGGACCGCGGCCTTCGCGCAGCGCAATCCTCCGTCCCCGGCGCTCGACGAGAGCGCCGGCCGCGCGGAGCGCCTGGTCGAGGGCGCCAAGCGCGAGGGCTCGCTCTCCCTGTACGCCTCGCTCGCGGAGAAGGACCTCATCCGGCTGGTCGCTGCGTTCGAGCGGCGCTACGGAATCAAGGTCAACGTATGGCGCTCGGGCAAGAACAACGTGCTGAGGCGCGCGGTGAGCGAGGCGCAGGCCGGCCGCTTCGAGGTGGACGTGGTGCACAACCCCTCGCCGGAGATGGAGCTCCTGCACCGCGAACGCCTGCTTCAGGAGGTCCGCTCCCCCTACCCGCTTGAGCTCATCCCCGAGGCCGTGGCGCCGCATCGAGAATGGGCGGGACCGCGCGTTTACATCTTCGTGCAGGCGTACAACACGGGCAAAGTGAGGCCCGAAGAGCTGCCGAGGACGTTCGGCGACCTGCTCGATCCCCGCTGGAAGGGAAGGATCGCGATCGAGGCGAAGGAGCAGGAGTGGTTCTTCACGCTGGTGCGTCAGATGGGCGAGGAAGCGGGCCTTCGTTTCTTCCGCGAGCTCGTCGCGAGGAACGGCCTCACGGTGAGGAACGGCAACGCGCTCCTCAACAATCTGGTGGTCGCGGGCGAGGTGCCGCTCGCGCTCACGCTCTACAGCTATCTGCCTGAGCAGTCGCGCTTGAGCGGCGCGCCGATCGACTGGATCGCGCTCAAGCCGACGATCGCCTACACCGACGGCATCGGCGTCATGAGGCGCGCGCCGCACCCGAGCGCGGCCGTGCTCTTCTACGACTTCGTGCTGAGCGACGGCCTGACGCTGCTCGCCGAGCTGAACCACGTCGTCTCGAGCCGGCGCAACGAAGCCTATCTGAGAAAGTTCGACCTGAAGTTCATCGACGTCGGCGCCGTCCTCGCCGACTACGACCGCTGGACCAAGATCTACGAGGACACGATCTATGGGCGCACCGGCGGTCTCGCCGACCGCGCCGCGTCGCAAGTCGACCGACCATGCTCGCCGCCGAGCGCAGCGAATTGCTGATCCGGGTCGGCCGCGGAACGCCGGTCGGCGAGCTGTTCCGGCGCTACTGGCTTCCGGTCCTGCTCGCAGACGAGCTGCCTGAGCCCGACTGCGCCCCGGTGCGGGTGCAGCTGCTCGGCGAGCTCCTCGTCGCCTTCCGCGACACTAGCGGGCGCCTGGGCCTGATCGACGAGTTCTGCGCCCACCGCGGCGTGAGCCTCTGGTTTGGACGCAACGAAGAGAACGGCATTCGCTGTCCCTATCACGGATGGAAGTACGACGTGAGCGGTCAGTGCGTGGACCTGCCGTCGGAGCCCGAGGAATCCGGCGTGAGGAAAGGCATCAGGCTCAAGTCCTATCCCGCGATCGAGCGCGGCGGACTCGTCTGGGCGTACCTCGGTGCCGCCGACAAGCTCCCGCCCGAGCCGGCGTACGAGTGGACGCAGGTCCCGCCGGAGCACCGCTACGTGTCCAAGCGGCTGCAGGAGACGAACTATCTCCAGGCGATGGAAGGGGCGCTCGACTCGATTCACTCCGGATTTCTGCACCGCTACTCGGTCGCCGACGATCCGCTCCTGAAGCGCGATCCCGAGAGCCTGGCGATGCTGCTCGGCGACCGCCGTCCGAAAATCATGCCCACGGCGTCACCGGCGGGCCTGTACGTCGCCACGCGGCGCGACGTCGGGACCGATCGCTACTACTGGCGGGTCACGCAGTGGCTGATGCCGTGCTTCAGCTTTTTTCCGCCGTACGGGGACAATCCCTACGGCGGCCACGCCTTCGTTCCGATCGACGACGAGCGCTGTTGGACGTTCAGCATCGACTACCACCCGTTCCGCGCGCTCACTCAAGGCGAACGGGACGCCGCGCACGACGGAAAAGGCATCCACGTGCGCCTGGCGGAGAACTCCTTCGTGCCGCTCGCCAACAAGCGCAACGACTATCTGATCGACCGCGCGGCGCAGAAGGCGAAGAAGACTTTTTCCGGCGTGCAGGGCGTCGGAGTCCAGGACGCCGCGATCCAGGAGAGCATGGGAGCAATACAGGACCGCAACCGGGAGCACCTCGTCTCCTCCGACAGCGGCATCGTCAAGACTCGCCGTCGTCTGTTCGACGCGGCGGGCTCGGTCGCGCGCGGGCTCCCGCCTCCGGGGCTCGACCCCGCGGAGCAGGGCGCGCGCGCGGTGTCGATGGTGGCGCCGCGCGATCTCGAGCTGGCCCAGGTGGTGGCGATGGCCCAAAAGAAGGCGCGGTCCGGATGAAGACGGGGATCGCCTCGCTCGTGTTCGCGCTCGTCGCGGCTTCCTTCGCCATGGCGCAGGACGGAAAAGGCGTCCTGGCCGGCCTCGCCGTCTACCAAGGCGCCGACCGCCAGGAGCGCCTGCTCGCAGGCGCGCGCCGCGAGGGCTCGCTCAGCCTCTATACGTCGTTTCCTCCCGACGACGTCGCGGCGCTGAACGCCGCGTTCGAGAAGAGGTACGGGGTGAAAGCGCGCGCCTGGCGGGCCGCCTCGGAGAAGGTATTGCAGCGCGTGGTGGCCGAAGCGCAGGCTGGGCGCGACGAAGTCGACCTCGTGGACAGCAACTCCGTGCCGCTCGAGCTCATGCGCCGGCAGGGGCTGCTGCAGGCGGTGCGCTCGCCGCATCAGGCCGAGCTGATCCCGGCCGCGGTCCCCGCGCACCGCGAGTGGGCCTGGGCCCGGCTCTCCGTTTTCGTCCAGGCGTACAACACGCGCCTCGTCAAGAAAGCCGAGCTGCCGGCGAGCTACAGCGAGCTCCTCGATCCCCGCTGGAAAGGCCGGCTCGGCATCGAGGCCTCGGACGAGGACTGGTTCGCCGAAGTCGTCCAGGCCCTGGGCGAGGAGAAGGGATTGCGCCTGTTCCGCGACCTGGCGGCGAAGAACGGCCTGTCGGTTCGCAGGGGACACAGCCTGCTCGCGCAGATGGTGGCTTCGGGCGAGGTGCCGTTCGCGCTCACCGTCTACAACTTCACCGCCGAGCAGCTCAAGGGACAGGGCGCCCCGCTGGAATGGTTGACTCTCGCGCCGGCGGTCGCGCACGGCAACGGCTTCGCCGTGCTCAAGCGCGCGCCTCACCCGCACGCCGCCCTGCTGTACTACGACTTCATGATCGGCGAGGAGGGCCAGAGGATACTCGCGGAGCGCAAATCGGTCCCGACGAGCAGGAAGATCCGGACCTACCTCGACAGGGATTCGCTGAGGATCATCGATCCGGTGCGCCTCGTCGACCAGAGCGAGCGCTGGGCGAAGCTCTACGAGGACATCATCCTGAAGGGAGGCCGGTGACTCTGCTCATCGACAACGAGGTGGTGCGGCGCGTGCTCACGCCCGCCGCGGTGCGCCGGGCGCTGGAAGCGGCCTACCGCGACCTCGCCTCGGGCGAGGCGGTGTGCCGGCCGCGCATCGACATCCGCATTCCGACCCGCGATCCGGACAAGTTCTACCAATGGGGCACCATGGAAGGCGGCTCGACCGGCGGCTACTTCGCCATCCGAATGAAATCCGATGTCGTCTACGAGCGCGACTACGAGGGCGTGCGCACGCAGGAGAAATACTGCGAGCGGCCGGGGCGCTATTGCGGTCTGGTGTTCCTCACCGACGTCGAGACCGGCGCGCCGCTCGCGATCATCAACGACGGCCACCTGCAGCACCTTCGCGTCGCCGCCGACAGCGCGATCGGCGCCGATCTCATGGCTCGCGAGGACTGTCGCACGCTCGGGATGCTGGGCTCGGGAGGCATGGCCCGGTCGCACGTCGAATCGCTCCTGGAAGTGCGGCAGATCGAGCGCATCCGCGTCTACAGCCCGACGCGCGCGCACCGCGAGCGCTTCGCGGCCGAGATCGCGAGCCGCCACGGCGTCGAGTGCGTCTCGTGCGAGGAACCGCGAGCGGTGTACGAGGGCGCCGACATTCTCGCGGCGTGCACCGACTCGGCGGTCTCCGTCATCCGCGGCGAATGGCTGGCACCGGGCATGCACGTCATCTCGATCGGCGGGCGGCCCGACGACGCGTCGCGCAAGCGCTTCGACCGGCGCTTGCGCCTTGGCACCTCGCCCGCGCCCGTCGGACACCCCGAGCTGGGCACCGCCGACGAGTATCTGGGCTACCTCGCGCGGCCACACGATCCGCGCTGGGGAGCGCTGCGCATGGGCGCTCGAGCGCCCCAGGTGACCGGAATGGGCGGCGACGTGAGCTTCGGCGACGTCGTCTCGGGAAGGGCGCGCGGCCGCACTTCGCGCGAGCAGATCACCTATTCCGAGCGCGGCAACATCCAGGGCGCGCAGTTCTTCGCGGTCGCCGCCGCGGCCTACGAGGCGGCGCGCCGCGAGGGGCTCGGGCGCGAGCTGCCGACGGACTGGTTCTTGCAGGACATACGCGACTGAAGGAGGAAAAGATGAATCCAAGAACAATCATGCTGATCGCTTGCGCGCTCGCGAGCGGAGAAACGGCGGCGCAGGGCGCTCTCTTCGACTACAGCGGCCCGGACCGCACGGCAAAAATCGTGGCAGCCGCGAAGAAGGAGGGCTCGGTCACGATGTACACCACCTTCGCCGAGAAGGACCAGCCCGCGCTCATCGATCCGTTCGAAGCGAAGTACCGGGTCAAGGTGAACATCTGGCGCGCAGGGACGGACAAGGTGCTGCAGCGCACCCTCGCCGAGGCGGCCGCGCGGAAATACAACGTCGACCTCATTCATTTCGGCTCGCCGGAAATGGAAGCCCTGTCGCGGGAAAAAATCCTGCAGGCGGTGAAATCTCCGGTGCACGCGGATCTGCAGCCCGGCTCGGTTCCCCCTCACAGGGAATGGGCGGCGACACTGCTCTCGGTGTGGGTGCAGGTCTACAACACGAATCTCATCCAAAAGCGCGACCTGCCGAAGAGCTACAAGGACCTGCTCGACCCCAGGTGGAAGGGCAAGCTCGGGATCGAGGCGAAGAACCAGGACTGGTTCGCCTCGGTGGTCGACGTGATGGGCGGCGGAGAGCGCGGGATCCAGTTTTTCCGCGATCTGGTCGCGCGGAACGGCATCTCGGCGCGCACCGGGCACACGCTGCTCAACAACATGGTCATCGCGGGCGAGGTGCCGCTCGCGCTGACCGTCTACAACTACATGCCCGAGCAGGCGAAGAAAAAGGGCGCGCCGATAGACTGGTTCGCTCTAGAGCCCGCGATCGCGCGCTCGAATGCGATCGGCGTCGCGCGCCGCGCCCCGCACCCGAACGCTGCGCTGCTCTTCTACGAGTACATGCTCGGCGAGGGGCAGCAGTACCTGGTGAAGATGGACTACGTGCCCTCCAACACCAAGGCGGCTTCGCCGTTGAAAGGCGTGAAGATCCTCCAGACCGATCCGATCCGCTCGCTCGACGAGACCGAGAAGTGGACGAGAATCTTCGAGGACGTCGTGCTGAAGGGCTCAGGAAGCTGAAAGCCCTCTGTGGTAAGGTTGCGGCCGAGGTAAACCCAATGAGCGCAGTCGTTACCGCCCCGGAGGCTTCGCGCGGCTCGTACCGCGAGATGTGGCTGATCACGCTCGGCCACTCGCTCACGCACTGGTATCCGGCGACGTTCTACCTGCTGATGCCCATCATCGGCAAGGAATTGGGGCTCAGCTACAGCCAGATCGGCCTGATCATGACCTGCCAGTACATCGCCGGCGCGGTGGCGAACATACCCGGCGGGGTGATCGTCGACACCGTAGGCCGCAAGGGCGTGCTGATGGCGACCTCGCTCTTCTGGGTCGGGTTTCCCTACCTGCTGATGGGCTTCACCCACAGCTACCTGATGCTCCTCGGCTGCGTCGCGCTGGTCGGCTTCGGCAACAGTCTGTGGCATCCGACCGCGATCCCGACGCTCGCGCGGCGCTTCCCGGACAGGAAGGGCCTGGTGCTCTCGCTCCACGGCATGGGGGGCAACGTCGGCGACGCGATCGCACCGCTCGTCGTCGGTACTATGCTCACCACGCTCACCTGGCGGCAGGTCGTCGTGCTGAACGTCGTTCCAGGCGTCGTGATCGCGCTCCTCATCTTCGTTTTCCTGGGGACGTTGCAGCTCGGAGGGCACAGGCGCGAGGCGGAGAGCCATACGCAATCGCTGCGCGACTATTTCCGCGGCCTCCCGGAATTGTTCAGGAACCGCAGTCTAATTCTGCTCTCCACCAGCTCGGCGTTCCGCTCGATGACGCAGAACGCCCTGCTCACGTTCCTGCCGGTGTTCCTCGCCTACCAGCTCGGCTACTCGCCCTTCCTCGTGGGCGCGTGCATGTTCGCGCTGCAGACCGCGGGGTTCGCCGCCTCGCCCGTGGCCGGGCACCTCTCCGACCGCATGGGCCGCAAGAGCGTGATGATGACCAGCATGGCGATGACCGCGGTGGTGCTCGTCTTCATGGCGCTTGCCGGCAAGTCGGCCGTGTTCGTCTTCTTCGTCGCCGTGCTCGGATTTTTCCTCTACGCGATCCGCCCGGTGATGCAGGCGTGGCTGCTCGAGACGACGCCGAAGAACATGGGCGGCACGAGCATAGGCGTGCTCTTCGGCGCGCAGGCTCTGGGCTCGTCGGTCGGGCCGCTGCTGGGCGGCATGGTCGCGGACCGCTACGGGCTCCCCGCGACGTTCCACTTCCTCGCCGGCACGATCATCGTGGCGAATCTCTTCATCTTCTTCATGCCGAGGACCGAGGCCGCGAAGGCGTGAGGTGGCTCGCCAGCACGTCGAACCGCACCTTCGTCCTCTGGCCGGTCGCGCTCGTCTGCGCCGAGGCGGCGTTGCAAGGAGGCTTCCCCCGTATCGAGATCTGGGCGCTGCCGCTGCTCGCCTGGGGCTATCTCCAGTACTACCTGGTCGGTCGCTACCGCTTGCGCGAGGGAGGCGGCGGGCCGGGAGTCTCGGTTCCCCCCGAGCGCTTGGTGACCGGCGGGCCGTACCGCTGGTGCCGCAACCCGATGTACCTCGGGCACTTGATCTTCCTCGCCGGGCTCGCGCTCGCGCTGCAATCGTGGCTCGCCGCGGCGGTGCTTGCGGCCCACCTCGTGTGGTTCGACCAGCGCGTGCGCGCGGACGAAGCCAGGCTCATCGCGCTTTTCGGGGACCCTTACCGGGAGTATCTCGCTCGCGTGAAGCGCTGGATTCCGGGCCTTCTGTGAGCGGGAATAGAAGCATTAGCAGGATGTTTGCTCATAGCTCGAGGCACGCAAAAGAGGGAGGTACAACATGGGAAACAGGCGAAACCTTTTGATTGCTCTGGTTCTATCGATGAGCGCTTGCGGAGGCGGGGACGAAGGCATGGGCATGATCTCGGGAAGCACCACCGCTAGCGCGGCGGACTCCGGAGGGATCCGCGGTCCCGCAGTGGTCTCGCCGATCGTCGTCGGGAGCAAGGACCCGGGCGGGAGCCTGACCATCGATTCCACCGCCGACGCGACGAAAGGGATCGTCACCATCGCACCGGACGGAGGTAACGTCGGCGTCGGCACGAGGACGCCGTTCCCCGGAGCGCGCCTCGACGTGGTGGGCGGGGGCGGCGCGCAGGGCGGAGTCGGAATTCGCGTGCTGGATACATCGATCCCTTCCGATCTTTCCGGTCCCTTCGTCCGCGCGAGGTTGCATCTGGAACCCACGGCACCGGGGCAGCGCTTGGGAGCGTTCGTGAGCGGCTCGGACACGCTGAACTCGGCGGGGATGATTTTCTACTCGACGGAGGCATGGACGCCGACTGCAAAGGGCACGCGTATCGCGTTTCTGACCACGCCGAACGGCAGCGCAACGCGCACGGAGTACATGACGATCAACAACGGAAACGTCGGCATTGCAACTTCGAATCCGGCTTTCCCGCTGGACGTCAACGGGACTTTGCGGGCAGCGAGTGTCGTCACGCCTTCGGATGCGCGGCTGAAAAAAACCGTGATGAGCCTGGATGGATCCCTGGACAGGATCAGCCGGCTGCGCGGCGTGACGTTCGAGTGGAAGCACGGAAAGCAGGAATCGGGGCGGCAGATGGGGTTCGTTGCGCAGGAGGTGGAGCAAGTCTACCCCGAGCTGGTGAGCTCCGACGGCAAGGGGATCAAGTCTCTCGACTATTCCCATCTGGTCGTTCCACTGGTCGAGGCGGTCAAGGAAATGCGCGGCAAGTATGTCGAGCAGCAGAGAGAGATCGCATCGCTCAGGCAGCAGCTCTCCCGCATCTGCGCCAAGGAGCCCGGAATCTGCCCCTGAGCGACGCTACGTAAGCGAGGGCGGCTGCGCTTCGTCGCGGCTGAACGAGCGAAGATCCTTCAAGGAAACGACCCCTCCGGCGAGGAGGAAAGCCGCGTTTGCCCAGAACACCGGCGCGAGCCCGAATACCGTGCCGATGCCGCCGAACACGAGCGGGATGGCGATCTGCGTGATCTTGTTCACCGTCAGGCGCATGCCGAGCGCCTCGCCCGAGCGTCCGGGCGGCGCGTGGTGGTAGGTGAGCATGATCGTGAGCGGCTGCGCCGAGCCCAGGCCCAGGCCCAGGAGAAACGCCGTCACCACCAGCATCGGGGCGCCCGAAAGAAACGGGAACAGGGCGTAGGTCACGGTCGCGACAAACAGAGACCCGGTCAGCACACCGGTCTCGGTGAAGCGCCGCGCGAGCTCCTGCATGACCAGGCGCACGACGAAGGCCGCCGCAGCGTAGCCTGAGAGGACCATGCCGATTTGCGAGGCGGAAAGATCGATCGACTTGCCGTAGATGGGCAGGTAGAACGAGAACAGCTCGATCCCGGTGAGCGTCACCCCGCTCATGATCAACGTGCGCCGCAGCGGCGGCTCTTTCAGCAGGTCGAGGGCGCGCTGCCCGCGCTTTTCGGGCTCGTGCGCGCCGCGCGAAGGCAGCCTGCTTCCGTAGACGAGAGCCAGCAGCACCACTGCGAGGGATACCGAGGCGAGCAGGACGTAAGTGGGCCGGAAGCCGAGCGCGTCGATCGAGAATCCCGCGAGCGAGGGGCCGACGAACGTGGCGATCGACGCGCCCAGCGAAAAGGTGCTGAAGTTCTTCGCGCGCTCGGCCGCGCCGCCGATCGAGCCCACCGCGTTGTGGATGGAGACGTGGAAGAAGATGTGGCCGAGTCCGATCAGAATCGGGCACAGGATCAGCGTCAGCAGGCCGCCGTGCAGCGCCGGGAGCACGAGTCCCGCGGTGATTCCCATGGACCCGAACAGGATCGGGTAGCGGACTCCCATGCGGTCCGAGACGCGGCCGGCGTAGACGGCGAGGAGGAGCGGAAAAACCGCATACAGCGCGGCGAGGATGCCGACGGTGAAGGAATTCGCGCCGAGCTGCAGGGCCGAGAGGGAGACCAGGACTTTGCTGCCGCGATGCCCGATGCTCGAGAGCACCGACAGCAGAATTACGAAGTAGACCGACGCGGCACCCGGCATGCGGCAAAGTCTATCGCATGCGCTAGACTCCTCGGATGTCCGTCGGAAGAAACGATCCCTGTCCCTGCGGCAGCGGGAAGAAATACAAGAACTGCTGCGGCGCGGTGATACCCCTGCGCGCCGTCGCCGGGCGCCAGTGCGGAACCTGCACCGCGTGCTGCGACGGCTGGGTGAAGGGAACGGTCGAAGGCCACGAGATGAAGCCCGGGCAGCCCTGCCATTTCCGCGGCGAAGGCTGCTGCACGATCTACGATCGCCGGCCGGCCGATCCGTGCCGCAGCTTCGTGTGTGGCTGGCTGCAGGCGCAGAGCCCCTTTCCCGAGGAATTCCGCCCCGACAAGCTGGGCGTGATCATCATCCCGGTCCGCTGGAGAGACAACATCGCCTACATCCTGCGCTCGGCGGGGCGCGATCCGGACGAGGCGCTCCTCGGCTGGATGCGCGAGTTCAGCCTGAGGACCTCCCGGCCTTTTTTCTACGAGCAGCGCGGCGAGCGCTACGGCTTCGGCCCGCGCGAATTCCAGGTCGAGATGCTCGCCCGGCTCGAGCGCGACGAGCGACTCTGGTAGGCGTTTCGCTTGACAATTGGCGGCGCGCTTTCATAATCGGCGGGACAGGCCCACGGGAGGGCCGTGGGCGGGAACCCACCCGCCGCAGCGCAGTCCGCAACCCAATCTAGGAGGAGACATGACAAGGAAAAGTGTTCTGCCCGCCCTGGGGCGCCTGCTGGGAGCGCTCGCTCTCGCGCTGGGGCTCACGGGCTCATTCGCGACTGAGGCGCTCGCGCAGCAGCCGCTGAAGATCGGCTTCGGCATGAGCCTCACCGGCCCGCTCGCCGGCAACGGCAAGGCGGCGCTGATCGCCATGGAGATCTGGAAGGACGACGTCAACGCCAAAGGCGGCATTCTCGGGCGCAAGGTCGAGTTCGTCTACTACGACGACCAGACCAGCCCGGCGACGGTGCCCGGCCTGTATACCAAACTGCTCGACGTCGACAAAGTCGACCTCGTCGTCTCAGGATACGGCACCGCGGTGATCGCGCCGGCGATGCCGCTGATGATGCAGCGGAACCTCATGTTCATGACGCTGTTCGGGCTGAACGTCAACTCGAAATTCAACTACGACCGCTACTTCCAGATCATGCCTGCGGGACCCGAGCCCGCGGTCGGCTGGACGCGCGGCTTCTTCGACGCGGCGATGACCCTGAACCCGAAGCCGCGAACGGTCGCGCTGGTCGGCGCGGACGCGGAATACCCGCACCTCGCGCTCGAGGGCGCGCGCGTGCACGTGAAGCGCCTGGGCCTGAAGGTGGTGTACGACAAGACCTATCCGCCCAACACCGTCGACTACTCGCCGATCGTGCGCGCGATCCAGGCGACCAACCCGGACCTCGTCTATCTCGCCTCCTACCCGCCGGACTCCGCCGGCATGGTGCGCGCGGTCAACGAGGTGGGCCTTAAGACGCGCATGTTCGGCGGCGGCCTCGTCGGCCCGCAATTCGCCGCGCTCAAGACCCAGCTCGGGCCGCTGCTGAACGGCGTGGTGAACTACGAGCTGTATACGCCGGAGCTGAACAAGAAGTTCCCCTTCCTCGATGAGTTCCTGAAGAAATACCAAACGCGCGCGGCGAAGGAGGGCGTGGACCCGCTCGGCTACTATCTGCCGCCCTACGCCTACGCGATGATGCAGGTCCTCGACCAGGCGATCACTGCGACCAAGGGGCTCGACCAGGCCAAGCTCGCCGAGTACATGCACACCCACACCTTCGACACCTTCGTCGGCAAGGTGGGCTTCGCCAAGAACGGCGAGTGGTCCGAGCCGCGCGTGATGATGGTGCAGTTCGGCGGCATCAAGGGCAACAGCATCGATCAGTGGAAGCAGCCCGGCATCGTGACGGTGCTCGACCCCGGCGCGTACAAGACCGGGTCGGTCAGGGCGCCCTTCCAGGACGCCAAGAACTGACGCGCGAAAGGTAACCGGACGAAACCGGCGGGCGCACACCCCGCCGGTTTCGTTTTACCCCATGGAAGCTTCGACGGCGCTGGTCGTCAACGCCATCATCGCCGGGCTGCTGCTCGGCGGCTTCTACGCGGCTGTCAGCGTCGGCATCTCGATCTCGTTCGGCATGCTCGACGTCGTCAACATCGCGCATCCCGCGTTCATCATCCTCGGGTCCTACGTCGCCTACATCGTCAACGCGACTTTCGGCTTCGATCCGATCGTGGTCGCCGTCGTGCTGTCGCCGCTCTTTTTCGTCCTCGGCATGGCGCTGTACCGCATCTACTACCTCTGCTTCGAGAAGCGCGGGCAGGAGTCGCTGCGCGGGCTCGCGTTCTTCTTCGGCATCCTGTTCATCACCGAGGTGATACTGGTGCTGGTCTTCGGCGTCGACTACCGGATGGTCAACACGGTCTACGGCGACGTCACCTGGCGCGCGGGCGAAATCGATTTCCCGATGCGCCTGGTCGTGCCTTTCCTCGTGTCGATCACCATGGTCGTCGGCGTGCAGCTCTTCCTCACGCACACCTTTTTCGGGCGCGCGGTGCTCGCGGTCGCGCAGGACCAGCTCGCGCTGCGGCTGATGGGCGTGAACCCCGTGCGCGTGAAGGAGCTCGCCTTCGCTCTCTCGATCGCGACCGCGGGCGTGGCGGGCGCCTTTCTGATCATCATCCAGCCGGTGCAGCCGGCGATCGGGCGCGAGTACATCGGCCTGGTGTTCGCGGTGTGCGTACTCGGCGGAATGGGCTCGATCTGGGGGACGCTGATCGGGGCGATGGTGCTCGGCACCGCCGAATCCTTCACTTCGACGTTTTTCGGGCCTTCGTGGGCGCCGGCCGTCTCGTTCGGCCTGCTGCTCGCGACGCTAGCGTTCAGGCCTTCGGGGTTGCTGGGAAGATGAGCAACCGCGTCTTCGCCGTCGTCGCCTTCGCCGTCGCCATCGCCTTCGCGGCGGCGAGCCAGCTCATCCCGAACGAGTACTACTTCACCGCGGCGTACATCGTGCTGCAGTTCGTGATCCTCGCCACCGCGTGGAACATCCTCGGCGGCTACACCGGCTACGTGAACTTCGGCTCGGCCGCGTTCTTCGCGATCGGCGCCTATTCGACAGTGGTGCTCTATAACGCGTATAAGGCGCCGCTCCCGGTGATGATCGTCGCCGGCACGCTCGTCGCCGGGCTCGCGGGCTTGGGCCTGGGCTATCTCACCCTGCGCCTGCGCGGCGTGTTTTTCGCGATCGCCTCGCTCGCGCTCGCCGTGGTGCTGTATACCTTCGTCGTCAACTGGGACTACGTCGGCGGCGCCCGCGGAGCCTACGTCCTGCAGCCGCGCGAGACGCCGTTCGGCCTGCGGCGCTACATCCACCTGCTCTACATCGCGATGGTGCTGATGGCCGCGGTGTCGCTCATCGTGGCGCGGGTGATCGAGAAGTCCACGATCGGCCGCGGCCTCGCCGCGATCCGCGACGACGAGCTCGCCGCCGAGTGCTCGGGCGTGCCGACGCTGAGGCTCAAGATTTTCTCGACGATGGTGAGCTGCGCGCTGATGGGCATGGCGGGAACCACGTTTCCCTTCTACCTCTCCTTCATCGAGCCGAGCTCGGCGTTCAGCCTGTCGTACGCCGTCAACAGCATCGCGATGCCGCTGATCGGCGGCATGATGAGCTGGATCGGGCCGCTCATAGGCGCGGTGCTCCTCGGGACCGTGCAGCAGCTGGTGCAGGTGACCATATCCTCGGCGTGGAACCTCCTCATCGTCGGCGTGCTGCTCGTGCTCTTCGTCACGCTCGCGCCGAACGGCATCATGGGCTGGGTCGAGGCGTGGCGCCGGCGCAGGAGGCGCTGATGGCGGAAATGCTGCTCGAAGTGTCCGGTGTCACGAAGCGCTTCGGCGGATTCACCGCCCTCGACGGCGTCGACTTCGCCGTCCGCTCCGGCGAGCGCGTCGGTCTCATCGGGCCCAACGGCTCGGGCAAGAGCACCCTTGTCAACTGCATCGCCGGGACCCTGAGAAACGAGGAAGGCAGCATCCGCTTCGAGGGGCGCGACATACGCGGGTATCCCGCGCACAGGCGCATCCGCCTCGGTCTCGCGCGCAGCTTCCAGATCCCCAAGCCGTTCGGGAGCATGAGCGTGCTCGACAATCTCTGCGTTCCGCTCCTCTACGCCGCCAAAGCGCAGCCCGCGCGCGGCCGTGTCGCCGACGAAGCGAGGCACATCCTCGAGCAGGTGGGCCTCGCCGACAAGGCGGAGGCGATGTCCGGCGGCCTGACGCAGGTCGACATGAGGAAGCTCGAGCTCGCGCGCGCCATGGCGGCGAAGCCCAGGCTCCTGATCTCCGACGAGGCGATGGCGGGGCTCTCGGCCTCCGAGGTGGACGACATCCTGGCGCTCCTCATCGGCTTGAAGAGCCAGGGCGTCGCGGTGATCATGATCGAGCACGTGATGCGCGCGGTGATGAAGTTCTCCGAGCGGATCGCCGTGCTGGTCGCCGGCCGCAAGATCGCCGACGGCGACCCCCAGGCCGTCGCCGGAAACGCGGAAGTCGTGAAGGCGTATCTTGGTGAATAAGTTGGCGAATAGCATCGCCATCGAGAATCTCTGCGCCGGCTACGGCTCGGTGCAGGTGCTCGACCGCATCTCGCTCGCGGTCGGCGACGGCGAGACGGTGACGCTCCTAGGCACGAACGGCAACGGCAAGAGCACGCTGATGAAATGCATCATGGGCATCGTGCGCCCGAGCAGCGGAAGGGTGCGCGCGGTGATCGACGGCGTCGAGCACGATCTGGTGGGCCGCGCGCCCGAGGAAATCGTCGACCTCGGCATCGCGCTCGTCCCCGAGGGCCGGCGCCTGTTCCCGCGGCTCACGGTGGAGGAGAACCTGCTGCTCGGCGCCTTTCGCAAGACCGCCCGCAAGGCGATCGCGAAAAACCTCGAATTCTGCTTCGAGACCTTCCCGGTGCTCGCCGAGCGCCGCAGGCAGCTCGCCGGCAGCATGAGCGGAGGCGAGCAGCAGATGCTGACCCTCGCGCGGGCGCTCATGACCGCGCCCAAGATCCTCCTAGTCGACGAGCCCTCGGTGGGCCTCGCGCCTATACTTGTCATCCACACCATCGACAAGATCAGGGAACTCAAGGAGAGCTACCGGCTCACCGTTCTCATGGCAGAGCAGAATTTCAACCAGGCGATCCGCATCGCCGACCGCGGCTACGTGATCGTGCACGGGCGCATCAAGTACGAAGGGCGCTCGCGCGAGGACCTCGCCAACAACGAGATGATCCACAAGCTTTACATGGGACTTTGAACCAGGACCCTCATGCCCGACCTCGCCCAATGGATACCGCCCTCGAGCCTGCCGTGGATGCTAGGCGCGGCGGTGCTGCTCTCGCTCGGCGCGGTGCTCGTCCTCGCCGGGCTCACCGCGCTCTTCGGGCTGCACCCCTTGCGCTTCATGACGCGCACGCTGCTCGGCCTGCTTCTGATCACGCTCGGCCTGCTCGAGGGAACGATCACGATCGGCGTACAGGGCTACCGCGCGCTCACGCAGGAGGAGCTCGCCGCGCGCATCTCGGTGCGCCCCTACGCGCCGCAGCGTTTCAGCGCGAAGCTGCGCTTTCCCGACGGGCGCGAGGCGAACTACTCGATCTATGGGGACGAGATCCAGGTAGACGCGCGCATCCTCAAGTGGCACGCGCTCGCGAATCTGCTCGGCCTCGCCACGGCCTACGAGCTCGACCGCATCGGCGGGCGCTACCGGGAAGTGGAGCAGGAGCGCGCCGGTCCGCGCACGGTGTACGTGCTCGGCCGGGAAAAGGCGATCGACTTCTTCGCGCTGCGGAAGCGCTACGCCTTTCTGGAGCATTTCGTCGACACCGAGTACGGCTCGGCGGCCTTCGTTCCGGTGGGCGAGCCCGCGGAGCTCGAGCTTCGCGTCTCCACGACCGGGCTTCTCATCCGGCCGGCCCCGGCCAAGCCCGCGGAGACGGCGAACTAGTCTTCGACCTCGAAGCGCTTCCACTGCTCCTTCGGGCGGCTCTTGCCGTCCCAGCCGATGCGGTCCATGTCGCTGAAGAACTGCAGCCGGTTTCCCTCGGGATCGTCGAAGTCGAAGGTGTAGTCGTTGCCCGGCCCTTCGTGCTTGATCTTGCCGCGCACGTTTACGCCCTGCGCGACGAGGTACTTCCGGATGCGCTTGAGCGCCTCCAGGTTCGCGACTTCCATCGCGATCTGCTGCACGACCGTCGCGCCCGCGCCCTTTTTATGGTCCTCGTCGGGCATCTTCGCCAGGACGAGGCTGTGATGATCCGCGCCGAAGCGCAGGAAGGTCATGCCCTTCTCATTGACGTCCGAGGTCTTGAAGCCGAGCACGCGCGTGTAGAAATCGACCATCTTCGGCAGGTCGCGGCAGTAGATGCCGACGTGGCCGATCTTGCGGATGCGGATGGGATGGTCGCCGTCGCTCATCTGAAGGGTCCTTTCGCGCGAGTTGACAACTGTACACCGTAACATTGCACAATGGCTCAAGGTCCAGTCATGTCCCCTCGTCGATTCGCCGCCGCCGCGCTCCTTCCGCTCGCTTTCGCCGCGATCGCCCAGCCTTCCAACCGGGACATCTACATGTACCACGGCGCCGACCGGGACAAGCGCCTCGTCGAGGGGGCGAAGAAGGAGAGGCAGGTGGTGCTCTACAGCACCATGACCGTCGCCGACGGCAAGGCTCTCGCCGCCGCGTTCGAGCGCAAGTATGGCGTCAGAGCGGTCCACTGGCGCGCCTCGGCCGAGAAGATCGTGACCCGCGCCGTGGCCGAGGCACGCGCCCGCCGCTACGAGGCGGACGTATACGAGACCAGCTCGCACCGCATGGAGGCGCTCTACCGCGAGCGGCTGCTCGAGGATTTCCATACGCCGGTGCTGGCCGACATCGTGCCCGAGGCGTTTCCGCGCGGCCACCGCCAGTACGTCGCCGCCCGGTTCGCCTTCTTCGTGATGGGCTACAACACCAACCTCGTCAAGGCGAGCGAGCTGCCGGCGACCTACGAGGATCTGCTCCAGCCGCGCTGGACGGGGCGCATCACGATCGAAGGGACTGACATGCTGTGGTTCGCAGCGGTGGCGAAGGCGATGGGCGAGGAGAAGGGCATCGCCTATTTCAGGAAGCTCGCCGCGATGAAGCCGGCGATCCGCAACAGCCATATTCTCGTGGCGCAGCTGGTCGCATCGGGCGAGGTGCCGTTCTTTCTCACCGCGTACAACAACAATATCGAAACGCTCAAGCTGAAGGGCGCGCCGGTCGAGTGGAAGCCGCTCCAGCCCGCTTTCGGCCAGGCGGCCTCGATCGGCGTGTCGAAGTACGCGCCGCACCCGCACGCGGCGCTGCTCTTCACCGAGTTCGTGCTCTCGAAAGAAGGGCAGGAAATCCTCAAGGCGGCGAACCGCGTCCCGACGAGCACGCTGGTCGACAGCCGGCTCAACAAGTTCAAGTACCAGATCATCAGCCCGACGCTCGCTCTCGATGAGGGCGACAAGTGGGACAAGCTGTTCTCGGACCTTTTCCTCGGCGGCCGCGCCGTGGAGGAAGGCGACTGATGGACGCGCGCATCCAGCCGCCCGCCCGGGAGAAAGACATGCCGCCGGCCGTCGCCGGCCTCAAGCGCGAGCTCGCGCGGCGCGGGATCGATTGCGTGTATTGCGCCGACGGCCGGGCGGCGCTGGCGCTCCTTCTGTCGCGCATTCCGGCCGGGGCCGCGGTCATGAACGGCGGGTCGACGACGCTGAAGCAGATCGGTTTTCTCGCCGCGCTCGAGAGCGGGCCGTACGAATGGCTGCGCCCGAAAGTCGCTGCGATCGCCAATCCCGACGAGCGCGTCCGCGCGCGGCGCCGCGCGGGGACGGCCGACTACTTCGTCGGCGGGATCAATGCCATCACCGCATCGGGCGAGATCCTCAACGCTGACGGAGGCGGGAACCGCGTCGCCGCCTACGCCTACGGCGCGGGCAAGCTCCTCCTCGTCGCGGGCGTCAACAAGATCGTCCCCGATCTCGCCAGCGCGTTCGAGCGCCTGAGGAACCACGCCGCGGTCGAGGAGTGCCGCCATCTGGACGCGGACACGCCCTGCGCGCGCACCGGCCGCTGCGACAACGACGCCTGTCGCGGGGCCGACCGGCAGTGCGGCAAAGTGCTCATCATCGAGAACGAGCGCATCGCCGGGCGCATCTGTGTGGTGATGATCGGCGAGGAGCTCGGCTACTGATTGCGCGGGTTTCCGGATGGAATTAGCATTGTGTCCAGGAGGCTTCCCATGATCAAGAAGCTGCATCACAACGCCTACCGCTGCCGCGACTCCGAGGAGACGCGCAAGTTCTACGAGGAGTTTCTCGGGCTGCGCCTCGCCGGGACGCTGGAGATAAGCGAAACGAAGAGCGGCAGACAGACCAACGCGCTGCACACCTTCTACGAGCTCGGCGACGGGTCGTATCTCGCGTTCTTCGAGGTGCCCGACACCCCTTTTCAGTTCAAGCCTCAGCACGACTACGACCTGCATATCGCGCTAGAGGTCGAGCGGCCGATGCTCGAGAAGAAGCTCGCGGAGGGCAAGGCGCGCGGCATCGAGTCGCGCGGCATCGCCGATCACAAGTTCATCAACTCGATCTACTTTCGCGACCCCAACGGCTATGTGATCGAGCTGACCGCCAGGATGCCGAACCACGCCAAGGAGATGGACCCGGCGAAGAACGGCGCTCGCGAGAAGCTCGACAAGTGGCAGGCCGCCAAGAAGCAGCACGCGCCAGCCTGAAGCGCGGCGAATCCCGCTGAAGCGCAGCGAATCCAGAATACTCACGACGCACGCGGGGAGCCTTCCGCGTCCGAAGCGGCTCGTCGACCTGCAGCTGCGCGCGAGCGGGGGCGGGGCGGTCGATGCGGCCGCGCTGGCGCAGGCGGCGGAGCAGGCGACGCGTCAGGCGGTTGCGCATCAGCTCGCTTGCGGGATCGACATCGGCAACGACGGCGAGCAGCCGCGCGAGAGCTTCGTCACCTACGTCCGCTACCGCATGAGCGGCTTCTCCGGAGAAAGCAAGCGCCCTCAGGTCAAGGATCTGGCCGCGTATCCCAGCTTTCGCGAGCTGATGCAGGCTCGCGGGCGCACCAGCCTGCTCACGGCGCCGCCGCGCGCGACCGGCGAGGTGCGCTACGTCGACCGCCGTCCCCTCGACGCGGAGCTCGCCGCATACCGGAGGATCCTCGCCGAGCAGCCCAGGCCGTTCAGCGAGTCGTTCTGGACCGCGCCGTCTCCGGGCATCGTCGCGAGCGCGATGCAAAACGACCACTACGGCTCGCTAGCGGAGTACGTGAGCGCCGTCGCCGAGGCGCTCCGCACCGAGTACGAGGCCGTCGCCGCGGCCGGCTTCGTCCTGCAGATCGACGCCCCGGACCTGGCGATGGAGCGGCACCGCCTGTTCGCCGACAGGCCGCTCGCCGAGTTCCTCGATTTCGTCGAGCTCACCGTCTCGGCGATCAACCGGGCGCTCGCCAAGGTGCCGCGCGAGCAGGTTCGCCTGCACGTCTGCTGGGGCAACTACGAGGGCCCGCACACCTTCGACGTGCCTCTGGAGGATCTGGCTGCGCGCCTGTACGAGGCGCGCGTCGGCGGCCTGGTCCTGTCCATGGCCAACCCGCGCCACGCGCACGAGCACAAGAGCCTCGCCAGGCATCCTCTGCCTCGCGGCTGGAACCTCGTCGCCGGAGCGATCGACACGACGACGAACTACGTCGAGCACCCGGAGGTGGTCGCCGAGCGGATCGAGGCCGCGGCGCGCGCGGTGGGAGACCCGCGCCGCGTGCTCGCGGGAACCGATTGCGGCTTCGATACCTCGACGGGCTTCGGCCAGGTCGCCGAGGAAATCGTGTGGGAAAAGCTGCGCGCGCTCGCGGCCGGCGCCGAGCTCGCGAGCAGGCGCCTGTTCTGAAGCCATGATCGCGGAAAAATCCACCCGGGTAGGCGCGCTCAGAGCGCGCTACCTCGAGTCGGGCGAAGGAGAGCCGGTGCTGTTCCTGCACGGCGCCTCGCTCGGGTCCTCGGCCGACGTCTGGGTTCCCAATCTGCCGGCGTTCGCGGCCCAGGGCTTCTGCGCGATCGCGCCCGACCTGCCGGGATTCGGCCTGACCGACAACCCCGGCGAGCACACCATCGCCTATCGCAGGCATTTCGTCATGGACTTCATGGACGAGATGGGCCTGCAGCATGCGAGCGTGATCGGCCATTCTCAATCGGGCCGCATCGCCGTCGAGCTCGCCTTTCTGCTCCCCGGGCGCGTCGCCAAGGTCGTCGTGCTCGGGACCGGGAGCCTGCTGCCGCCGCTGCCCGGCGGCGGCAAGTCCAGGGAGGAAGGCGAGGAAGGCGAGCAAGCCGAGCCTACGCTCGAGCAGACCCGGAAGAGCCTGGAGGCGAACCTGTTCGATCGTTCGCTCGTCACCCCCGAGGCGCTGGCGACCCGGCACCGCATGAGCCTCGGCAAGAATTTCCAGGCGTTCCTCGCGCGCGCCAAAGCGCCCCGCGAGGAAAAGGATGCGCAGCCGCTGTGGGAGCGCCTAGCGGAGCTGCCCTGTCCCCTGCTCCTGCTCTACGGCAGGGAGGACCGCGGTCGCGCGGCGGAGCGCGCCGACCTCGCCAAGCAGCGCTATCCGGCGCTCGACCTCCAGCTGCTCGACCGCTGCAAGCACCTGCTGCAGTGGGACGCCGCCGATCGGTTCGCGGCGATCGCGGGGCGCTTTCTCTCGAGCTAGGATGCTGCGGTCCGCGCTCGCGCTGTCTCTGTGCGTGCTCGCGGTCGGCCACGCGCGCGCGCAGGCGAGCGAGGGCGAGGTCGTGTGGTACACCGCCATGAACACGCAGGAAGCCGAGTCGCTGAGGCGCGTCTTCGAGAAGAAATATCCCCGCTTGACCCTCACCGTCCTGCGCCAGCCCGGAGAGAAGCTGCGCACGCGCATCCTCTCCGAAGCCAGGGCGCGCAAGCAGACCTGGGACGTCGTCTCCTTCAATCTCCTCGACATGGATGCCCTCAACCAGGAGGGTCTGCTCGCCGCCTACGTCTCGCCCGAGACCCGCAGCGGCTACCCCAAGGGAGCGGTCGACCCCGAGGGGCGCTGGACCGCGCTCTACGTGCGCCTGTACGTGCTCGGCTTCAACACGAAGCTCGTGCCTGCCGACAAGGTCCCCAGGGACTGGGCCGACCTGCTCGCGCCGCAGTGGAAGGGCCGGGTCGCGATCGACGAGTCCGATGTCGAGTGGTACGCGTCGATGCTCGAGTATTGGGGCCGCGACAGAGGGAGCGATTTCATGCGCGAGCTCGCGCGGCAGGAGCCGACTTTCCGCCGCGGCCACACGCTGCTCTTCAGCCTGCTCGTCGCGGGCGATTTCCCGCTCGCGCTGGTGCTGGCGAGCGAGATCGAGCAGGCGAAGAAGAAGGGGGCCCCGGTCGACTGGGTGAGGAGCACCGATCCGATCGTCGCCTCGCCCAGCCTGATCGCGGTCTCGGCCAAAGCCCCGCACCCGCACGCCGCGCGCCTGTTCGTGGATTTCATGCTTTCCCACGAAGGCCAGTCGGCCGTTCGCGAGCGCGGGCGGATGCCGGCCCGCGCCGACGTCGCCAGCGCCGGCGACGCGGCCAGGCTCAAGCTGCACTACGTCAATCCGAGGCTCGCGCGCGAGTTCAGCCAGGCCGAGGCAGAATTCCGGGATATATTCCTGAAAGGCTTATAGAGATCCGCATCCATGGCATCCAGGATCAAGCACATCGCCATCGTCAGCGATCAGTACGCCCTCGAGGGGAAGTTCTACGAGGCCGTGTTCGGCATGACCACCGCGGACAAGACCCGCCCGGAGCGCGCGGTGACGGTGAGCGACGGCTACCTGGGGCTCAACATCAATCCGCGCAAGGCCGGCCGGCCCGCGGGCCTGGATCACTTCGGCATCGAGGTCGACGACCTCGAGCGCGTGCTCGCGCGGATCGCCGAGCGCTATCCGGCGGTCGAGGTGCTGAAGCGGCCGGCGACGCGGCCCTTCGCCGGGATCAGCACGCACGATCCCGCCGGCAACATCTTCGACCTGTCGCAGCAGAGCATGGAGAACCGCACCTCGGTCTACGTCGAGCCGCCGCGCGAGCGCGAGCGCGCGGTCAGCCACATCGCGCTGCGCACCCTGAACGCCGAGCAGACCGCGCGCTTCTACGCCGACGTGTTAGGTCTCGATGCGCTGCCGAGGAAAAGAGGAGACCCGAACTTCTACCTGAGCGACGGCAGGGTCACGCTGATGCTCATGCCCTGGACCATCCTCGACTACGGCGGGACCGGCATCGCGCGTCCCGGACCCGACCACATCGGCTTCAGGGTCGAGAGCGTGCAGGGACTGAAAGACCGCATCAAGGCATTGAGCGACGACAACCCGCATCTGCGGCCGCTGCCGGTCGGCTCGGGCAGCGAAGGCGAGGCGCGCCTGAAGCTCTTCGCCGGCTGCCCCTTCGGCGCGTACCACCTCGCGGACGTCGACGGCGTTCTCATCGACGTCGCGGAAGGCAAGGCTTAGCGCGGGCTGAACTTCTGCACGCGCTTGCCGGTGGCGACTTCCGACGTATACAGGTTGCCCTTGGAGTCGATGCCGATGTTGTGCAGCACCAGGAACTCGCCGGCGAAGCGTCCCGGCCGGCCGAAGCCCGTGATCACCTTGCCCGACTCGCGCTCGACCGTGAGCACTTGGTCGTTGGTGCCGTCGGCGAGATAGAAATACTTCTGCTCGGGATCGTTCGAGAAAACCAGGTCGAACGACGACCCCGAGCTGCGCGAGGCCTCCTCGAACACGAACTGCTTGACGAAGGTTCCGTCCTTCTTGAACACCTGCACGCGGTTGTTGGCGCGGTCGCAGACGTAGACCAGGCCGTCCTTCGACAGGCGCACGCAGTGCACCGGGTTGGTGAACTGGGGCGAGACCGGGTTGTACATCGGAAGCTTCTCGTCGCTGGGCGCGTTGCCGTACGCGCCCCAGTGGCGCTTGTACGCGCCGGTCGTCGCGTCGAGCACGATGACGCGCTTGTTGCCGTAGCCGTCGGCGATGTAGAGCTCGTTCGCCTGCGGGTCGATCTCCATGTGCGCGGGGCGCCCCAGGAGCGTCGTCGAGTTGCTGCCGCCCGTCTGGCCCGCGCGGCCGATCTGCATCAGGAACTTGCCTTCGGGGGTGAACTTGATGATCTGGTGGTCCTTCGGATCGTTGCCGCCGACCCAGACGTTGCCTTGGCTGTCGACGTAGATGCCGTGCTCGTTCTCGAACCATTCGTAGCCCGGTCCGGGCCCGCCCCAGGCGCGCACCACATTGCCGTCGGGGTCGAACTCGATGACCGCGGGCGCCGGGACGCAGCACTTCGCGCGCCGGGGCTCGAGCGCCGCGCCCTTCTCCTCGTCGATCAGGGTCTTCGGGCGGTGGATCACCCACACGTGGTCGCGCGCGTCGACCGCGAGGCCGGCAACCTGTCCGAGGATCCAGTTGTTGGGGAGCGGCTTCGGCCAGGACGTGTCCACGGCGTAGCCGCCCGAGGCCTCGCGGCCTCCCATTTGCGCGCAGGCCGCCGTCAGGGCGGCGAGGGCCGCGAGCGCGAGCGCTCCAGCGAATCGATTCGTCAGGTTCATGTGTCCTCCCAGGGATTGAGCCTCGTATCTTAAGGTAGTAGTCTGCTTCACGGAGTTCAAGGGAGGTCACACCGTTAAGGAGGACGACGTGGACGCAAATCTGAAAAAACTGGAACTCTTGTACGACCACACGAAGTTTCACATCGGGCTGTGTCTTATCCTCACCTCGGCTTACATCACGCTCGCCACGTCGAAGATCGGCAGAAAGGACGCCCTGCCCATACTGCAGCCGGCGCTCGCCTGGATCGCCGTGGTCCTCTTCATCGTGGCCGGAATCGCGGCCGGAGTGGTCGCGAGCAGCGCCACCCAATCGAAGTGCAACGGCGCCGACGATTTTCTCAGGGAAAAAATCGGCCCGTGGAACACCGCGCTCCTCCCCGCGAGGCTGTGGGTCCACGTCGAGCACACCGCTTTCTGGCTCGCCGTGATCTGCGCGGTGCTGTCGTTTGTGTTTTCGAGGTGAATCGGGCACTGCGGCGTACGTGAACGGCTGCGAAGAAGGCTCCCTGACTCCGTTTCGCCAGGACATCCGATTTGCGCGGACTGCGGATGACTTGCGTATCGCCTACGCGGTATCCGGGCAAGGCTATCCGCTGGTGCGCGCTGCGACCCATATGTCGAACGTGGAGTTCGATTGGCGAACCGCGATTCTCGGCCCGTTGTTCCGCGAGCTCGGCGCGCAGAACAGGCTGTACCGGTACGACGCGCGGGGCTACGGCTTGTCGGAAGGCGGCGACGCCGAGGTCTCGATCGACACTCTTGTGGCCGACCTGGAAGCGGTAGTCGATGACGCCAAGCTCGATCGGTTCGCGCTGTGGGGATCCACCTCGGCGAGCTCGCCGACGGCCATCGCCTACGCGGCGCGTCACCCCGAGCGCGTGAGCCATCTCGTGCTCTCGGCGCCCATCGCGCGCGGAGTTTTGCGACGCCCCGGCGCGAAGCCGGAAGAAAGGGAGCGGTTCCTCGCGTTACTGAAGTTCGTCGAACACGGCTGGGGCGAGGACAATCCCGCCTTCCGGCAGGTTCAGAGCACGCAGATGTTTCCAGGGGCGACGCCCGCGCAGATCGCCGAGGTGAACGAGCTGTTCCGGGTGTCGGCGACGCCGCGCCATGCCGCGCGCATGGTGACGGCGACCGGCGAGGCGGACGTCTCGGCTGTGCTGCCGCGCGTCGCCTGTCCAACGCTTCTCCTGCATTGCCGCGGAGCGCTGCAGCTGCCCGTCGAGGAAGTGCGTCTGGTCGCGTCTTCGATCCCGGGCGCGCGGCTAGTTTCCCTCGACACCGACAACTATCTCGCCTTGCAAGGGGAACCCGCGTTCGAGCGAATGTTGGAAGAGATCCGCGCCTTTCTTCCCCGGGAGGGGCCCGGACACCATGCGCTGGCCGGGCTAACGCGCCGCGAGCGCGAGGTCCTCGATCTGCTCGCGCGCGGGCTGGACAACGGCAGCATCGCTGCGCAGCTCGAAGTCTCGGAAAAAACCGTGCGTAATACGGTCTCCCACATCTTCGACAAACTGGCCGTCCGCAGCCGCGCCCAGGCGGTCGTGTTCGCACGCAGGGCCGGATTAGGGGACTAGAGGCTCTTTCTCGGGGCGATGCGGGACGGCAGTCCCGTTTTTCAAGCGCTGCCTGCGATCGGATTTTCAGTTCCGGGACATTGAGCTCATGACAAGGTTCGCCCTTCGCGCAATGCTATCGGCGGAAGGAGGGGAAACCGTGAAAACACTCATTGTCGCCAGTGCACTCGCCGCAGCCCTCGGCGTCAGCTCGACTGCCGCGGCGCAGTATCCCGCCAAACCGATCCGCATCATCATGCCGTTCCCCGCCGGCACGGCCGACACAGTGGCCCGCATCGTCGCGCAGCCGCTCTCCCAGTTACTTGGCCAGCCCGTGTTGGTGGACAACAGGCCTGGCGCCGACGGCGCAATCGCGGCCGAGCTGGCGGCGAAATCGGCCCCCGACGGTTATACGCTGCTCTGGGCCGGCAACACGCAGATGCTGGGCGTGCCGATCCTGCGCAAGAATCCGCCCTACGATCCGCTCGTCGACTTCGCGCCCATCACGCCAGTCGTCAAGTTCGCCTTCTTCCTGGTGGTGCACCCGAGCGTGCCCGCGAAGACGCCTTCGGAGCTGATCGATTATGTACGCGCCAATTCCGGCAAGCTCAACTATGCGTCCGGCAACGTGCCCGGAGTCCTCGCTGCCGCGCAGTTGATCTCTTTCGGCAAGTTGGACATGGTGCACGTTCCGTACAAAGGGGAGGTGCTGGCCATCCCCGATCTGCTCAATGCACGCGTGCACATGATGTTCGGCAGCGGGGGCGTCACCGCTCCTCTAGTCAAGGAGGGCAAACTTCGGGCGCTTGCAACCCTGCTCCCGGCGAGAAGCTCTCTGCTTCCGGAGGTGCCGACGATGATCGAAGCGGGCATGCCGCAGCTTTCCGTCGTCAACTGGGGCGGTCTCTTCGGGCCGGCGAAGATGCCAAAGGACATCGTCGAAAGGCTCTCCCGCGAGGTCAACGCCATCCTGCGCCGCCCGGAGGTACGCGGTCAGCTCGAAAGGCAGGGCGCTGAACCGGGCGGTTCGACGCCCGCGGAGTTCGCCGCTTTCCTCAGGCAGCAACTCGCCGATTGGGGGAAGGCGGCTCGCGAGGCCGGGCTGAAACCCGAGTAGCGCTTTGCGAATCGCGCCACAGCGCCCGAGGGCGATCCGTGCCTGAACGGATCGAGACGGTGATCATCGGCGGAGGCCAAGCCGGGCTGTCGATGAGCTATCACCTCAGTCAGCTTGGACGAGAGCATATTGTTCTCGAGCGGGGGCGTGTTGCCGAGCGTTGGCGCAGCGAGCGATGGGATTCGCTCGCCTTCCAGACCCCGAGCTGGATGATGCGGCTGCCGGGGTACGCCTACGAGGGCGACGAGCCGGAAGCGTTCATGCATCGCGACGGGGTCGTGCGCTTCATCGAGGAATACGCGAGGCGAATCTCGCCGCCGCTTCGGTGCGGCATCCGGGTCACCGGGTTGGATTTATCGGAATCGGGGAATCTGCGAGTGGCATCCGACCACTTCGCTCTAGAAGCGGCCAATGTCGTCGTGGCGACCGGGCCGTACCAGGTGCCTTCGGTTCCTGCCTTCAGTACCGCGCTTCCGTTCGACACCTTTCAAGTCACAGCCAACCGCTATACCAACCCCAGCCAGCTTCCTTCGGGTAACGTGCTCGTGGTTGGATCCGGAAACTCCGGCTGTCAGATTGCCGAAGATCTCCTCCAGAGTGATCGCCGTGTGTATTTGTCCACCCGGCCTCATCGGCGAGTCCCTCGCCGCTATCGCGGGAAGGACTTCGGATGGTGGCAGGAGAAGACAGGGGCCGCGGATCGGACCGTCGATAACCTCCCTGCGGATGTACGCACCCCGCTTCTGACCGGAATGAATGGCGGCCACGATGTCGACCTTCGCCGCCTTGCGCTACAGGGCGTGACGCTGGTCGGCAGTCTTAACGGTATATCCGGCGGCCGGCTGCACTTTGCCTCTGATTTAGAGGAGAACCTCGCAAGGGGCGATGAGACATTCGATCAGTTCACACGGTCGGCGGATGAATACATCCTCAAGCACGAGATCGAGGCCCCTGCGGCGCTTGAGCGGAATCCGCGCGACAGGATGAGATCGCCAACCGCCTCAGTGATCCGCGATCTCGACATCAGGTCCGCTTGCATCACCTCGGTGATCTGGGCCACGGGGTACCGCTACGACTTCGGCTGGATCAAATGCGCGGTGCTCGACGCGAGTGGCAGACCCATCCATCGACGCGGCGTCACCGCCGTGCCCGGCGTTTACTTTCTCGGTCTTTCGCGCCTCCACAAAGTTAAATCCGCCTTCCTCTCGGGAGTGGGCGAGGATGCGGCTTATCTGGCCGAGCACATCGTGAATCGCAGCACCTCAAGGCGCGTCAGCGCACTTTCCCCAGCGCCCGCAATATGATTTCCGGAGTCATCGGCTGGCTCGTGACTTTCGCCCCCAGCGGGCGCAGCGCGTCGTTCACCGCGTTCATGATCGCAGCCGGCGCGCCGCCCGTTCCCGCTTCGCCCGCGCCTTTGGCGCCGAGCATCGAGGTCTTGGTCGGGGTCTCGACGTGCGCGCAGACGATGTCAGGCATCTCCGCCGCCATGGGAACGAGATAGTCGGCCAGGGTCGCGTTGAGGAGCTGTCCCCTGTCGTCGTAGATGCAGTGCTCGAACAGCGCGCCGCCGATGCCCTGCACGATCCCGCCGCGCGCCTGCTCGTCGACGAGCTTCGGGTTGATGACGCGGCCGCAGTCGTCCACGCACCACATCTTGAGCAGCTTCACGAAGCCGGTGTCGGTGTCGACTTCGAGCAGGCAGCCCTGGGCGCCGTTGCTGAAGACGAAAGCGTAGTCCTTTACCCGGTAGTGGCGGGTGACGACCAGCTCCGGCTGGAAATCGATCGGGAGCTCGTTGCCGCGGTAGTAGCAGATGCGCGCGAGCTCGGCGAGGGAGAGGCCCTGCTCGGTGCCCTTCTTCACCACCTTGCCGTCGGCGATGTCGAGCTCGGCGGCGCCCGTCTTCAGGATCACCGCGCCGACCTCGAGGATGTTGCGCTTCAATGCGAGGCTCGCCTGCAGCACCGCCTCACCGCCTATGCCCGCGGCGCGCGACGCCCAGGTGCCGCCGCCGTAGGGCACCTTGTCGGTGTCGCCGGTGAGCACTTTCACGCAGCTCATCTCGACGCCCAAAGCGGTCGCGGCGATCTGCGCCATGATGGTCTCGGTGCCCTGGCCCTGCTCGGTGACGCCGGTCGCGGCGACGATGGAGCCATTGGCATCGAGCTTGATGGTGCAGCCGTCCTGCGCCGCGATCCTCGCGCCGCCCACGCCGTAGAACATCGGGCTCGGATTCGTGACTTCGATGAAGGACGAGAGGCCGATGCCGCGGTGGATTCCCTTCTTTCGCAGCTCCGCCTGCTCGCGCCTCAGGCCTTCGTAGTCCATCAGCTCGAGGAGCTTGTCGATGCACTTGTGATGCGACAGCGCCTCGAAGCGCATGCCCGAGGGCGACTTGTACGGGTACGCGTCGTCGGGGATGAGGTTCCTCTTTCTCATCTCCGCGGGATCTAGCCTAAGCTTCGCCGCCGCCTGGTCGACCAGGTGCTCGGCGACCGCGATCGCGATCGGGTGGCCGACCGCGCGGTACTGGCACATCATGTTCTTGTTCTGGAACACGACCGTGCCCTTCGCGCGGTATTCCTTGTGCTTGTAAGGCCCGCCGGTGAGATTCACGATCTGGTTGCACTCGACCCCGGACGATCTGGGAAACATCGAGTAAGGCCCGACGCCGGTGAGGTCGTCGATCTCCAGCGCCAGCATGTTGCCCTCGCGGTCGACCGCCAATTTCGCCTTCACGCGGTGGTCGCGCGCGTGGATGTCGGAGAGGAAGGACTCGTAGCGGTCGGCGGCGAACTTCACCGGGCGGCCGAGCATCAGCGAGAGCGCACAGGCGGCGATCTCGTCGCCGTAAGTGTGTATCTTGATGCCGAAGGAGCCGCCGACGTCGCGCACCACGATCCTGACGCGGTGCTCGTCGAGCGACAGGCGGCTCGCGATGATCCCCTGCATCATGTGCGGCGACTGGCCGCAGTGGTACACGGTGATCGATTCGTCGGCGCGATTGTAGTCGGCGACGATCGCGCGCGGCTCCATGGTGACGCCGGTGTGGCGGCCGAAGACGATCGTGTCCTCGACCACGAGGTGCGCCGATTTCATCGCCGCGTCGACGCCGCCCGTGTCGACCGTGCGCGTGAAGCACAGGTTGCTGTCGAGCTCCTTGTGGATCTTCGGCTCGGAAGGATCGAGCGCGCGCTCGGCGTCCAGCGCCGCGGGCAGCTCCTCGTATTCCACCTCGACCGTCTCGACCGCGTCCTCGGCCTCAGCGCGCGAGGCCGCAACCACCGCGGCGACCGGCTCGCCCTGCCAGCGCGCGACGTCTACTGCGAGCGGATACTGCGGCGGCGAGCGCATTCCCTGCAAGTGAGTGAGCACTCCGACATAGGGTTTCACCACCATCGCGATCTCGGCGCCGGTGACGACGCGCACCACGCCCGGCATTGCCTGCGCCTTCTTCGACTTGATCGCGACGATCCTCGCGTGCGCGTGGGGCGAGCGCGCGTAGGCGACGTGGACCATGCGCGGCAGGACGATATCGTCGACGAACTGGCCGCGGCCTTGCGCGAGCCGCCGCGCGTTCGGCCGTGTCACCGAGCGCCCGACGTAGCTGTTGGGCGAATCGAAATTGAGCGTCTTCGCCGTTTCGTCGAACTCGCTCATTTCGCTCTTCCTGCGCGGGCCTTCGCCACCGCCTCGATCGCGTCGACGATCGCCTGGTAGCCGGTGCAGCGGCAGTAGTTGCCCGAGAGGTACTCGCGGATCTGCTCGCGCGAAGGATCGGGCAGGTCGCGCAGCAGCGCCTGCGCGGCCATCAGAACCCCGGGCGTGCAAAACCCGCACTGGAGGGCGTTCGTCAGGACGAAGGCGCTCTGCAGCTCCTCGAGCTCGCGCGAGTCCGAGAGGCCCTCGATGGTGTCGACCTTGCAGCCGTCGGCCTGGCACGCGAACAGGAGGCAGCCGCGCACGATCTCGCCGTCCACCCGCACGGTGCAGGCGCCGCACACGCCGTGCTCGCACCCGACGTGCGTTCCGGTCAGCTCGAGCTCGTTCCTGAGGAAATCGGCGAGGTTGAGCCGCACCGGCACCATGCGCTTCACGCGCTCGCCGTTGACGGTGAGCGAGATCTCGACGGTTTCGAGGAGAGTGTTCATGAGACCAGCTGCTTGAGCACACGCCCGGCGAGCACCTTGGCAAGATGCAGCTTGGTCGCCGCCGAGGAGTACAGGTCGGCGCGCGGGGCGAGGTCGGAATCGAGCTTCGGCAGCGCCGCATCGACGGACTTCGCCGTAGCCGGCTGTCCTTCGAGGGCGCGAGCGAAGTGCGCCGCGAGCTGCGGCCGGTCGCCGACGCCGAAGAAGGCGACGCGCAGGTCGGAAAATTTCGCGCCCTGGGTCGAACCGTGGGCGGCGACTCCGACCATGGCGTAATCCCCGTGGCGGCGGGCGAGCTCGCCGAACGCCGAGGCGTAGCCGGGTTTCGAAAACGGAAACTCCACGGCGACGAGCAGCTCGCCGCTTTTGAGCGCGGTGGCGTAAAGGCCTTTGAAAAAATCCTGGGCGGCGATGCGGCGCTCGCCCCTCTTTCCCGCGGCGATGAAGGTCGCTTCGAGCGCGAGCGCGCACGCCGGGAGCTCCGCCGCCGGGTCGGCGAGCGCGCAGCTGCCGCCTAAGGTACCCCGGTTGCGGATCGCGGGGTGCGCGATGTGCGGAATGGCTGTGGCGACAAGGGGCAGGTGCTTCGCGATGTCGGGCGAGCGCCCGAGCTCGGTATGGCGCACGAGCGCGCCGACGCGCACGTGGTTCTTCGTGATCTTGATGCCCGAGAGGGAAGCGATGCGGTTGATGTCGACCAGCACCCTGGGGCCGGCGACGCGGAAGTTCAGCATCGGCACCAGGCTCTGCCCGCCCGCCAGCACCCGCGCGTCGTCCTTGTGCTTGTCGAGCAGGGCGAGCGCCTCGGCGACGCTCGCCGGCCTCGCGTAGGCAAAGCGCGGTGCTTTCATCTCCTCTCCCGGGTGCCGTATTATGCAGCATAGTTTTCGAGGAGGTCTCCATGGAATACGGCGAAACCCTCCCGCGGCGCGGCTACTCGCGCAAGGAGATGATGAAGCGCGTCGCGCGCTTCAAGAAGCTCAAAGGCTCCGACGGCGGGCTGCCCGACTCGAAAATGCCCGGCTGCGAGCGCATCCTCTACAACGTCATCGGCTTCCAGCCGCCCAAGGTCGAGGCGAACGGCAAGCAATCGCCGGTCGGCGACATCGCCGCGCGGCTCGCCGCGATCAAAATCTCGGAGGGATTCAACTTGGGCTACTGCAAAGCGGTGCCGGGCAAGGGCCCGATGCTGCACAACCACGACACCAACGAGACCTTCATCTGCATGACCGGCATCTGGCGCGCGAGCTGGGAGAACGAGCGCGGCAAGCTCGAGCACGTCGACCTCAAGCCGCTGGACCTGATTTCCTTTCCGCCGGGCGCTATCCGCCGCTTCATGAACGTGACCAAGGGCCCGAAGAACAAGGCTTCGATCCTGATGTTCGTCATCGGCGGAGACGCGCCGAGCGCCGAGTTCACCCGCGAATCTATGCGCGAGCTGGAAAAAGCCGGCGTGCTGCCCGAGTCGGGCTAGCCGACGTGCTTCCTAAGGAACTCGAGCGAGCGCGTGCGCGCCGTCTTGGCGCTCTCGGCATGGTACGAGCCGCGCTGGTCGCAGTTGAAGCCGTGCCCCGCCGGGTAGATGAAAGAGGTCACTTCCTTGTGCTCGCCGAGGAATTTCTTGACGCCGTCGATCGGAATCGCCTGGTCGGTCTCGCCCCAGTGCGACATCACCGGGCACTTCGGCTTCTCGCCTGAGTTCGCGGTGATGCCGCCGCCGTAATACGTGACCGCGGCCGCGAGGCCCGCGAGGCGCGAGGCACTCATCCACGACACGGTACCGCCCCAGCAGTAGCCGACGATGCCGCTCTTGCCCGCTGACTTCACGTTCGCCAGCGCCGCCGCCGCGTCGAGGATCACCTTGTCCCATTGCATCTTGGGGATGAAGGTGCGGCCGCGCTCGATATCGGCCTGCGTGTAGCCGATGTCCAGGCCGCGCTCGACGCGGTCGAAGAAGGCCGGCGCGATCGCGAGGTAGCCGTCGGCGGCGTAGCCGTCGGCGACGCTCCTGATGTGGCTGTTGACCCCGAAGATCTCCTGAACCACGATCAGGCCCCCGCGCGGCTTGCCCTTGGGCTCGGCGCGGTACGCGCCGAGCTTGTGGCCGTCGCCTGCGGTCAGTTCGATCATCTTGCCCACTTTCGTCTCTCCTGTAGCTCGTTCCTGGAGCGCAAAGTGTACTTCGTTCTTTGGCATAATGGAGCCGTACCCGCTCCAGGAGCGCGCCATGCCCGTCACCGAGCTCAACCACTATCTGATCCGCGCCAACGACCTCGAGCGCACCAAGGATTTCTACTGCAGGGTTCTCGGATTCGAGGTGATGCCGCGGCCTGACTTTCCCTTTCCCGGCTACTGGCTCGGGATCAACGGCAAGATCCAGGTCCACATGGCCCAGGCCGGGGTGCCGAACTCGCAGCTCTACTACCTCGGCAGCCCGAAGAACGCGGCGAAGGACAACTCCGGAGTGATCGACCATATCGCGTTTCTCGCGACCGAGCCCGACAAGTTCGTCAAGCACCTTAAGGCGGTCGGCGTCCCCTGCCGTCCGCGCAACTTCCCCGAGTCGCAGCTCTACCAGCTCTTCATCAAGGATCCGGACGGCCTCACCATCGAGCTCAATTTCTTCGGCATCACCAAGGCACCCGACTGGGGCGGCGAGGACTACTCGAAGATGCCTCGGGCGTCCTCGTCGAAAGAAGCGAAGAAGAAGACCACGAAAGCCAGGGTCGCAGCGTAATGAACGCCCCGCACCAGGGCGCAAAGAGCTTTGCCGGCGTCTCCTACGAGGAGGCGCTGGGCCGCGCGCGCGCCATGGTGCCGGCGCTGCGCAGCCGCGCGCCGCGGGCCGAGAAGGACCGCGCGATGCCGCCTGAGACGCTCGCCGAGCTGCACGCGAGCGGCATCCTGCGCACGCTCCAGCCCAGGCGCTGGGGCGGGATGGAGTTCGATTTCATCGCCTACGTCGATTTCTGCTACGAGCTCGCGCGCGGCTGCGCCTCGACCGCGTGGAACTTCGGCAACCTCCAGGTGCACCACTGGATGCTCGCGATGTACGACGAGCGCGCTCAGGAAGAGGTGTGGGGCGCGAATCCCGAGGCGCTGATCGCCTCGGGCATCGCTTTCCCGCAAGGGCGCGCGACGAAAGCCGAGGGCGGCTACGTCATCGGCGGCAAGTGGAATTTCTCGAGCTGCTCCAACATCGCCGAGTGGAACATGCTCGCGGTCACGGTGCGCGAGGGCGACCGCCCGGTCGACTACCGCATGTGCCTGCTGCACAAGTCGCAGTACCAGGTCATCGACGACTGGCAGGTGCTCGGGATGCGCGCGACCGGCAGCATGAGCGTCGCCGCCAAGGACGTGTTCGTTCCCGAGTTCAGGGCGCTGTGCATGCTCGACGCGCGCGGCGGCGACAGGTTTCCCGGCGCGAAGATCAATCCCAACCCGGCGTATTGCGTGCCGCTCTCGGCGCTCGGCGGGCACGGGATAGGCGCCTGCGCGGCCGGCAACGCGAGGGCCGCGCTCGAGCTGACGATAGACGCGGTCAAGGAGCGTAGCACCAACTACACCGGCGCGAAGATGCGCGACTTCCAGGCGGTGCAGCTGCGCGTCGGCGCCGCGGGCGCGAAGATCGACGCGGCGCGGCTCATCCTGCGCGAGGACTGCCTCGAGGCGCAGCGCATCGCCGCGCGCAAGCTCATCCCCGACGCGGAGACCAAGCTGCGCTTCAAGCGCAACCTCGCCTACGCAGTCGGCTTGTGCACCGAGGCGGTGGACGCGCTCCACGCGATGGCGGGAGCGAACGGCATCTACGAAAGCTATCCGCTCGAGCGCATCTTCCGCGACGCGCACTCTCTCGCCGGCCACATCAGCTTCAGCTTCGACGCTCAGGCGTCCGCTTGGGGTCTCACCGCGCTCGGCGGCGAGGTCAACAGCCCAACGCTATGAAAATCTGCCGCTACGACGACGACCGCCTCGGGATCGTCGAAGGCGACGAGGTGCTGGACGTCACCGGCGCGCTCTCGGCGATCCCTATGCAGCACTGGCCGGTCGCACGGGGCGATCCGCTGATTCTGAACCTCAAGCGCGTCATCGCCGTCGCCAAGAAGCTCGCGTCCAAGGCTAAAAGGAAAAAGCTCGCGAACGTGAAGCTTCTCTCGCCCGTGGCCAACCCGGGAAAGATCATCGGCGCGCCGATCAACTACAACGACCACATCGCCGAGTCGGTCAAGGACCCCGGCATCGCTCACGGGCGCACCAACATCCAGAGGGGAATAGGCGAGTGGGGCCTGTTCCTCAAGGCCAACTCCTCGCTCATCGGCTTCGGCGAGGAGATCCGATTGCGCTGGCCCGAGCGGCGCAACGATCACGAGGTCGAGCTCGCGCTCGTCATCGGCAAGGAAGGCAACAAGATCCCCAGGGAAAAGGCCCTCGAGCACGTCTGCGCCTACGCGATCGGCCTGGACATGACCGTGCGCGGCCCCGAGCTGCAATGCTTCCGCAAATCGATCGACACCTACTCGGTGCTCGGCCCGTGGCTCACGACCGCCGACGAGATCGGCGACCCGAACGAGCTCGATCTCTCGATCACGGTCAACGGCGAGCTCAGGCAGCGCTCGAACACCCAGTACCTCGTCTACGACGTCCAGCGGCTGATCGAGTTCGGCTCGTCGATGTACACGCTCCATCCCGGCGACATCATCATGACCGGCACTCCCGCGGGGGTGAGCCCGGTGAAGCCCGGCGATACGCTTCACGCGTTCGTCGAAGGGGTCGGCGAGGCGGACATCCGCATCGCGCCTTCCTATGGCTGAGCAGCCGCGCGGTCCCGTCTCCTATATAGGAGGGCCCGCGCCCGCGGCGGAGAAGAGCGTGCTGACGGCCGAGCTGCGCCTGGACGTCCAGGAGTTCTACGCGCGCTACGCCGAGTGCCTGGACGGCGGCAGGCTGCAGCAGTGGTCCGAGTTCTTCATCGAGGCCTGCACTTACCGGGTCACCACGCGGCGCAACCTGCGCCTGGGCCCGGACCAGGACATCGTCTCGCTCTTCAACCGGACCGCGATGCTCGACCGCATCGTTGCGATAGGCCAGTCCGAGGATTACGAGCCGCACGTGCAGCGCCACACCATCTCCAACTTCCGCGTCCAGGCCGCCTCGCAGAACGAGCTGCGCGCGCAGGCGAATTTCCAGATCCTGCGCACGTTCCCCGAACGGCGCACGGAGTATTTCGTCTCGGGCGCCTACAGCGACCGCATCGCCATCGCCTCGGGCCGCCTGAACTTCAGAGAGAAGATCTGCGTGCTCGACTCGGATATTCCGCCCGAGTCGCTCGTGTATCCGATTTGATCGGGCTTCCGAGAGATATTGCATGGCAGCAGATTGACGCACTGGCCGGGTTTCCCTTAAAATTCTGCGGTTTTCGCAGCGGGGTGGGGTGTGTGGCAGGTCTTCCGCCCGGTGATCGGGCTGCAGGTCTTATGCACCGCTGCCGCAAGTCTGCTGTCGGCCTGGCTCGCCGGGGTACACGGCGCGATCTCCGCCGCTGTTGGCGGCTCGATAGGAATCATCGCCAGCCTGGCTTTCGCTGCCTTGGCAGCACGCAGCAAACCGAAGTCTGCAGGGGAGGCTCTATACGCCGCTTTGAGGGCAGAGGCCGTCAAAGTGGTCCTCATGATCGTCCTCCTGTGGATCGTATTGGCGACGTACAAGAACGTCGTCGCGGTCGGACTGATAGGCGCGTTCATCGCCACGGTCCTGATCTTCACCATGGCAGTATGGGTTCGCGAAAAGTAGGGTTCAGGAGAGGATTCCCGCAATGGCCGCCGAGCACGAACTGACGCCGGGCTCGTACATCGGCCATCACCTCGCATTCCGCGAGCACTCGCTGGGCGATCACCCGTTCTGGACGCTCAACCTCGACTCGCTGATCACGGCGGTGGGGCTGGGGGTCATCGGCATCGGCTTCATCTGGTGGGTGGTGCGCGGGGCCACCTCGGGCGTCCCCAACAAGCGCCAGGCCTTTGTCGAGCTCGCCTGCGAGTTCGTCGACAAGCAGGCGAAGGACATCTTCCACGGCGACCGCAGCTTCATCGCGCCGACCGCGCTCACCGTGTTCGTGTGGGTGCTGCTGATGAACGCCATGGATTTCCTTCCTATCGATATCGCGGGCGGGTTCTGGGAGCACGTCGTGCGCGTCGAACGCTGGCGCGAGGTGCCGACCGCGGACGTCAACACCACCTTCGCCCTGTCGCTCTCGGTGTGGCTGCTGATGATCTACTTCTCGATAGCGGTGAAGGGCTTCGGCGGCTGGATCCACGAGCTGTTCTGCACGCCGTTCGGGGTCAAGCCTCTGTGGGCATCGCCGCTGCTGGCTTTCTTCAACCTGCTTTTCAATCTGGTCGAATACATCTCCAAGCCGCTGTCGCACTCGCTGCGGCTGTTCGGCAACATGTACGCGGGCGAGATCATCTTCCTGCTGCTGTGGATGATGGCGGGCGCGGGGCTTGCCGGCACGATCTTCGCCGTCCCGCTCGCCCTGGCCTGGGCGATCTTCCACATCCTCATCGTGGTACTGCAGGCGTACATCTTCATGATGCTGACCATCGTGTACATTTCGATGGCGCACGAGAGTCATTAGTCAATAGAGCTCAAAGAAAGGGAATCACAAATGGAAAAGCTCCAACTCATCGCCCTGGTCCAGGCCTACACCGGCGTGGGCATCGGCCTCATGGTCGGCCTGGGCGCGCTCGGCGCCTGCGTCGGCGTCGGCATCATGTGCAGCCGCTTCCTCGAGGGCGCGGCGCGCCAGCCCGAGATGATCCCGGCGCTGCAGGCGAAAGTGTTCCTGCTCCTCGGCCTGATCGACGCGTCGTTCATCATCGGCCTGGGCATCGGCATGTTCTTCGCCTTCGCCAATCCGCTGCTCGGCGCGCTCGCTGGATGAATCTGAACCTCACACTGATCGCGCAAGGCCTTGCCTTTGCGCTGTTCATCTGGTTCTGCGTCAAGTTCATCTGGCCGCCGCTGATGCGCGCGATCGAGCAGCGCCAGAAGACGATCGCCGACGGGCTCGCCGCGGGCGAGCGTGGCCGGCAGGAGCTGGAGGCGGCGGGCAAGCGCGCGGGCGAGGAAGTCGCCCGTGCGCGCTCCCGCGTCGGCGAGATCATCGCCTCGGCCGAGAAGCGCGACGCGCAGATGCTCGACGAGGCGAAAGCCGCCGCGAAAGCGGAGGCCGACCGCATCCTCGCCGCTGCCAAGGCCGACATCGACCAGCAGGTCGCGCGCGCCAAGGAGGCGCTGCGCGAGCAGGTGGCGGCGCTCGCCGTCGCCGGAGCCGAGAAGATCCTGCGCCGCGAGGTCGACGCCAAGGCCCACGCCGAGCTGCTCAACCAGCTCAAGCGCGAGATCTGATGGCCGAAACCGCGACCATCGCCAGACCCTACGCCGAGGCGGTGTTCGGCCTCGCCGAGAAGGCGGGCGCTTCCGGCAACTGGCTTACCATGCTCGCAACGATGGCGCAGATCGCAGGCAACCCCGAGATGCGCTCGTGCATCTCCGACCCCAACGTAAGCGACAAGGCGCTCTACGACCTGTTCATCGCGCTGTGCAGGCAGGATTTCCCGGCCGAGGCGCGCAATTTCGTGCGCGTGCTGATCGCCAACGGGCGGCTCGCGCTGCTGCCCGAGATCCACGCGCAGTTCGCCGCGCTCAAGAACGAGCGCGAAGGCGTGCTCGAGGCCGAGATCCGCAGCGCCTTCCCGCTCGACAACGCCCAGGTCAACGCCCTAGTCGCCGACGTCTCCAAGCGCTTCAAGCGCAGAGTGCAGCCGCGCGTGACGCTCGACCGCGAGCTGATCGGCGGAGTCCACATCACCGTCGGCGACGAGGTGATCGACGGCTCGGTACGCGGCAAGCTCGCGGACATGGCGACCGCGCTGAAAAAATGAAACCGGGGACAGACCACGTTTTTCGCACGTTGCCACGAGTGAACAGGCCCACGATGAAAAACGTGGTCTGTCCCCGGTTTTGACAGAGGAGCAAGAATGCAACAGCTCAACCCATCCGAAATCAGCGACCTGATCCGCAGCAAGATCGAGAATCTCTCGCTGGCGGCGGACGTGCGCACTCAGGGGACGGTCGTAACCGTCACCGACGGCATCTGCCGCATCCACGGGCTTGCGGACGTGATGCAGGGCGAGATGCTCGAATTCCCGAAGAGCACCTTCGGCCTGGCGCTCAACCTGGAGCGCGACTCGGTCGGCGCGGTGATCCTGGGCGAATACGAGCACATCACCGAAGGCGACACGGTGAAATGCACCGGCCGCATCCTCGAGGTGCCGGTGGGGCCCGAGCTCCTGGGACGCGTGGTCAACGCCCTCGGCGCGCCGATCGACGGCAAGGGGCCGATCGCCGCCAAGGCGAGCGACGTGATCGAGAAGGTCGCTCCCGGCGTGATCTACCGCAAGTCGGTGTCCCAGCCGGTGCAGACGGGGCTGAAGGCGATCGACGCCATGGTGCCGATCGGCCGCGGGCAGCGCGAGCTCATCATCGGCGACCGCCAGACCGGCAAGACCGCGGTGGCGATCGATACCATCATCAACCAGAAGGGCAAGGACCTGATCTGCGTCTACGTCGCGATCGGGCAGAAGGCCTCGACCATCGCGACCGTGGTGCGCAAGCTCGAGGAGCACGGCGCCATGGCGTACACCATCATCGTCGCGGCCTCCGCGTCCGAGTCGGCGGCGATGCAGTACATCGCGCCCTACTCCGGCTGCACCATGGGCGAATACTTCCGCGACCGCGGGCAGGACGCGCTCATCATCTACGACGACCTCACCAAGCAGGCCTGGGCGTACCGGCAGATCTCGCTGCTGCTGCGCCGCCCGCCCGGGCGCGAGGCGTATCCGGGCGACGTGTTCTACCTGCACTCGCGGCTGCTCGAGCGCGGCGCGCGCGTGAACGAGGAGTACGTCGAGAAGTTCACGGAAGGCAAGGTCAAGGGCAAGACCGGGTCGCTCACCGCGCTCCCCATCATCGAGACGCAGGCGGGCGACGTCACCGCCTTCGTGCCGACCAACGTGATCTCGATCACCGACGGCCAGATCTTCCTCGAGACCGACCTCTTCAACGCCGGCATCCGTCCCGCGATCAACGCGGGCATCTCGGTGTCGCGCGTGGGCGGGGCGGCGCAGACCAAGATCATGAAGCGCCGCGACACGGGCGGCGGCGTGCGCCTCGCGCTCGCCCAGTACCGCGAGCTCGCCGCGTTCGCGCAGTTCGCCTCCGACCTCGACGAGGCCACGCGCAAGCAGCTCGAGCGGGGCCGCATGGTGACCGAGCTGATGAAGCAGCCGCAGTACCAGCCCCTCGCGGTGTGGGAGATGGCGCTCACGCTGTTCGCGGTCAACACCGGCTACTTCGACGACATCGACGTGAAGAAGGCGCTCGCCGCCGACAAGTCGCTGCGCGATACGCTGAAGAGCAAGTACGCGTCGTTGGTGAAGACCATGGACGACAAGAAGGACCTGAGCGCGGACGACGAGAAGGCGCTCAAATCCGCAATCGAAGACTGGAAGAAGAGCGGGAGTTATTAATGGGGACAGACCACGTTTTTCGCGCGCTGTCCCGCACCTTGCGCACGAGAGTGACGACGAAAAACGTGGTCTGTCCCCGGTTTTAGCCATGCCCGGCACCAAAGAAATCAGGATGAAGATCCGCAGCGTGCAGAACACGCGAAAGATCACCAAGGCGATGGAGATGGTCGCCGCCTCCAAGATGAGGAAGGCGCAGGAGCGCATGCGCCACGCGCGTCCCTACGGCGAGAAGATCCGCAACCTCGCGGCGCACATCAGCCACGCCAACCCGGAGTACCGCCACCCCTTCCTGGTCGAGCGCGACACCGTGAAGGGCGTCGGCATGATCGTCGTCACCACCGACAAGGGCCTGTGCGGCGCGCTGAACACGAATCTGCTGCGCCTCGCGCTCTCCAAGTACAGGGAATGGGAGGGGCAGGGCGAGAAAATGGAAGCCTGCGCGATCGGCGGCAAGGGCTTCGGCTTCATGCAACGCCTGGGCGCGAACGTGGTCTCGCACGTGGTACAGCTCGGCGACCGGCCACAGATGGACAAGCTGATCGGCGCGGTGAAGGTGATGCTCGACGGCTACATCGCCGACCGCTTCGACCGCGTGCTGCTCTTCTACACGAAGTTCGTGAACACCATGAAGCAGGAGCCGGTGATGGAGCAGCTCCTGCCGCTTTCGGGCGAGCGTCTCGGGTCGCCCAAGGAACCGTGGGACTACATCTACGAGCCCGAGGCGAAGGTCGTGCTCGAGCAGGCGCTAACGCGCTACATCGAGGCGATCATCTTCCAAGCGGTCTCCGAGAACATGGCTTCCGAGCAAAGCGCGCGCATGGTCGCGATGAAGGCGGCCTCCGACAACGCCGAGACCCTGATCGACGAGCTCACGCTCATCTACAACAAGAACCGGCAGGCGGGCATCACCAAGGAAATCTCCGAGATCGTAGGCGGAGCGGCGGCAGTATGACGCCGCGCTGTCTGGACGATTGGGCGAGACTAATGGGCGGCTCTTTGCCCGTTATGGCGAGACCAAATCGTTCAGAAGCAGCCGCCGTTTAAGGAAAGCAATGGCCAAAGCAACAGCTCAAGCGCAAGCGAAGACAGGAACCATAGTCCAGTGCGTCGGCGCGGTAGTCGACATCGAATTCCCGCGAGACGCGATGCCCGGAATCTACGACGCGCTCGTCCTCGAGGAGCCGTCGCAGAAGACGTTCGCCGAGAAGGGGCTCACCTTCGAGGTCGAGCAGCAGCTCGGAGACGGCGTGGTGCGCTGCATCGCGCTCGGCTCCTCCGACGGGCTGCGCCGCGGCATGGCCGTCAGGGGCACCGGCGCGCCGATCTCGGTGCCGGTGGGCAAAGGGACGCTCGGCCGCATCATGGACGTGCTCGGCCGCCCGATCGACGAGGCCGGACCGATCGCCTCCGACGTTCGCCGCTCGATCCATCAGCCCGCGCCCAAGTTCGACGAGCTCTCGCCTTCGGTCGAGCTGCTCGAGACCGGGATCAAGGTGATCGACCTCATCTGCCCGTTCGCCAAGGGCGGCAAGATCGGCCTGTTCGGCGGCGCGGGCGTGGGCAAGACGGTCAACATGCTCGAGCTGATCAACAACATCGCCACGCAGCACAGCGGGCTCTCGGTGTTCGCCGGCGTGGGCGAGCGCACGCGCGAGGGCAACGACTTCTACCACGAGATGATCGAGGCCGAGGTCATCAACCTGAAGAACATCTCCGAGTCCAAGGTGGCGATGGTGTTCGGCCAGATGAACGAGCCGCCGGGAAACCGGCTGCGCGTCGGCCTCACCGGGCTCACCATGGCCGAGCACTTCCGCGACGAGGGGCGCGACATCCTGCTCTTCATCGACAACATCTACCGCTACACGCTCGCCGGAGTCGAAGTGTCCGCGCTGCTCGGGCGCATGCCCTCGGCGGTGGGCTACCAGCCGACGCTCGCCGAGGAGATGGGGCGCCTGCAGGAGCGCATCGTCTCGACCAAGACCGGCTCGATCACCTCGGTGCAGGCGATCTACGTGCCCGCCGACGACCTCACCGACCCCTCGCCCGCGACCACCTTCGCGCACCTCGACGCGACGGTGGTGCTGTCGCGCGACATCGCCGCGCTCGGCATCTACCCCGCGGTCGATCCGCTCGACTCGACCTCGCGCCAGGTCGACCCGAACACCATCGGCGAGGACCACTACAACACCACGCGCTCGGTCCAGGCGGTGCTGCAGCGCTACAAGGAGCTGCGCGACATCATCGCGATCCTCGGCATGGACGAGCTCTCGCCCGAGGACAAGCTCGCCGTCGCGCGCGCGAGAAAGATCCAGCGCTTCCTGTCGCAGCCGTTCAGCGTGGCGAAGAACTTCACCGGGCAGGAAGGCAAGTACGTGCAGCTCAAGGACACCATCAAGGGCTTCAAGATGATCGTCGCGGGCGAGTGCGATGCCCTTCCGGAGCAAGCTTTCTATATGGTCGGCACTATCGAGGAAGCCTTCGAGAAGGCGAAGACGCTCAAGTAATGGCGAACACCATCCACGTCGACGTCGTCTCTGCCGAAGCCGCGATCTACTCGGGCGAAGCCGAGTTCGTCGTGCTTCCCGGCGAGGCGGGCGAGCTCGGCATCTATCCGAAGCACACGCCGCTCATCACCCGCATCAAGCCGGGCTCGGTCAGGATCAAGCCCGCGGGCGGCGGCGAGGAGGAGCTGGTGTTCGTCGCCGGCGGCATCCTCGAGGTGCAGCCCGAGGTCGTGACGGTGCTCGCCGACACCGCGATCCGCGGCAAGGACCTCGACGAGGCCAAGGCGGCCGAGGCCCTGAAAGCCGCCGAGGAAGCGCGCCGCCACGCCAAGGACAAGCAGGAAGTCGCCACGGTCGAAGCCGAGCTCGCGTCGCTCGCCGCGCAGCTCGCGGCGATCAAGAAGCTGCGCAAGAAATAAGCGGGGGTAGTGCAGGGAGGTAGCCGCATGAAGCCGGAGGTTCGCTTCTGCACGGCCAGGGATGGCGTCAAGCTCGCCTACACGGTCTCCGGCGGCGGGCCTCCCGTTGTGCGCGCCCAGCACTGGTTCACCCACCTCGAGCACGACTGGAACAATCCGGCCGTTCGTCCCTGGGCGGAAGACCTCTCCAGGCGCTATACGCTGCTGCGCTTCGATCAGCGCGGCACGGGGCTGTCGGACCGCGAGGTCCCCGAGATTTCCCTGGAAGCTCACGTGCGAGACCTCGAAGCCGTGTTGGACGCCGCGCGATTCGAGCGGTTCGCGCTGCTCGGCCTGTCGCAGGGAGCGGCGTATTCCATCGCCTACGCGGCGCGTCACCCCGAGCGCGTGACCCACCTCGTCATCTGCGGCGGGTTCGCGCGCGGCTGGGCGAAACGCTCGCTGTCGCCGGAGAGCCTCGAGCAGATGCAGACCCTGGTCAAGCTGATCGAACAGGGATGGGGGAGCAGCGACCCCTCGTTCCGCCAGGTCTTCGCCACACAGTTCATGCCCGACGCGAGCCTCGAGGCCATCCACGCTTTCAACGACCTGATGCCGCTCACCGCATCCGCACAGACCGCTGCGACCATATTCAAGGCGAACAGCGTGCTCGACGTGCAGTCCGAGGCGCGCCAGATCAGATGCCCGACTCTCGTGCTGCACGGCCGCGGCGAGATGCGCATCCCGTTCGAAGAGGGAAGGATCATCGCCGGCCTGATCCCCGGGTCGCGCTTCGTCACCCTCGAGACCCGCAATCACCTGATGATGCAGGACGAGCCCGCGTGGCGGCATTTTCTGGAGGCGCTCGCGGCGTTCTACCCGCCCGCGGGCGCCGCGCCGGGCGCAGCGGCGTTTCCCGCGCTCACGGGGCGCGAGCGCGAGGTTCTCGACCTGATCGCGCAGGGCCTGGACAACGCGCAGATCGCGGCGCGGCTCGACCTGTCGGAGAAGACCGTGCGCAACAACATCACCCATATCTTCGACAAAATCGGCGTCGAGAACCGCCCGCAGGCGATCGTCCTCGCCCGCGACAAGGGCTTGGGCGCACGCTAGCCCGGGACTGCTGTCCCGGTTTTCCCGTACGGTTTCTCCCTTGTCCCGGGACAGCGGGCTCATGCGCATCTGCGCGCTGCGGGCGACGATGCATGCGCATCCCGAGCCAACCCATTCTCACGAGGAGATAACGATGGACACGCTGCAAGCAAACGCAACGACCGAGCGCTACGCGAAGGTCATAGAAGTCTCGAAGCGCATCCGCTGGGACATCGACCGCGACGTGATCCGCGGCCGCAAGTTCGACTTCACCAAGAATTTCCTGCCCAAGGGGCTCTCGAAGATCGACCAGCTGCCGTTCCTTTCCGCGCAGGAGCGGCGCATGCTGAGCCAGATCCAGGGCCGCACCTACGCCAACATCTTCGGCCTGGTCGAGCGCTACATCGGCGCGAAGGTGCTGGAGATCAGCAAGGAGCATTGGCTGGGCGACCAGACCGCGCTCGAGGCGCTGGTGCGCTTCACCGACGAGGAGCTCAAGCACCAGGAGCTGTTCCGCCGCATCGAGGTGATGATCGCCGAGGGCATGCCTGCGGGCTACACCTTCCTGCCGAAGCCGAACGAAGTCGCCGCGGCCGTGCTCTCCAAGTGCACCTGGGCGGTGCTCGCTCTGACCTGCCACATCGAGCTGTTCACGCAGGCGCACTACCGCCAGAGCATCGACCCGGACGGCGAGCTCTCCGAGCTCTACAAGGACGTGTTCCTGTTTCACTGGAAGGAGGAGTCGCAGCACGCGATCCTCGACGAGCTCGAATGGCGGCGCGAGGACACCCGGCTGACCGAGCCGCAGCGCGATCAGGCCGTCACCGACCTGATCGAGCTGGTTGCCGCGGTGGACGGCATCCTGCAGATGCAGTCGGCCGCCGACGTGGATTATTTTCTGCGTGTGTGCGGCAGGGTATTCGACGGGAAGCAGGTGCAGCAGATCCGCGACACGATCCTCAAGGCCTACCGCTGGCAGTACATCACCTCGGGCGTGCAGGACGAGCGCTTTCAGAAGATCCTGGGCGGCATGATCACCGGGGCGCAGATGCAGCGCATCGGCGCGGCGCTGAAACCGATCGTTTCCTGATTCATTCGTCCCAAAGGCGGTCCGCAAGAAACGGGCCGCTTTTTTCTTTTCCGGCTGGCGGAACGAGCCGCCGCCCCCCGCAAGCCGCGCCAAAGGCAGTAAACTCGACGTCTCGCCGCAGTACAACAAGAAGGGCTACGTCGCCAGGCCGTTCAGTGGGAGACGTGATGGCTGCCGAAAAACGCGCAACAAAGAAGCAGCGGAGCTCGGCCGCGGATACCCTGCGGCTGATCGACGAGCGCTTCAAGTGCCACCTCGACCTCTCCTCCGAGTGGTACTGGGAGCAGGACGAGAACTACCGCTTTACCCTGCTCACGGGGGCGAGCTTCGAAAAGATGGGGATCGACCCCAAGCGGGTGATCGGGACCACGCGCTGGGAGGGGAGCGCCGTTCCGGTCGGCGGGGACGGCAGCTGGGACGCGCACCGGCGCGTGCTCGAGGCGCACCAGGCGTTTGCCGATTTCACGTTCAGGCTCGTCGATCGGGCCGGCGCGATGCGCTACATCAGCACGAGCGGGCAGCCGGTGTTCGACGCGAAGCGGTTCACCGGATATCGCGGCATCGCCAAGGACATCACCAGGAGCATGCGCGAGGAGCAGCTGCTGCGCCTCGAGCACGTGGTGGCGCGCTGCCTGTCCGAGGCCGACACAGCGTCGGGCGCGCTGAAGGCGGTGATCCGCGCCATAGGCGAAACGCAGAGCTGGGAATGCGGCCGGTACTTCGGCTGGGACGAAAAAGCGCAGCTGCTGGCGTTCAACGAGTTCTGGCACATGCCCGGGGCCGCTCTCGAGGTCTTCATCAACAAATCTCGCGAGCTGACCTACGCCACGGGCGCCGGGCTCATCGGGCAGACCTTCCAGGCGGCGGAGGCCCTGTGGGTCACCGACCTCGCCAAGGACCCTCGCGCCAAGGCCGGGATCGCGCGCGAGGCCGGCATGCACGGCGCCTTCCTGTTCCCGGTGGTGTCGGAAGGCAAGCCGATCGGCGTGCTCGTCTTCCACAGCCGCGAGGTCCGCGATCCGGACGATCGCCTGCTGCAGGCGGTGCGGGTGATCGGCGCGCAGATCGGCCAGTTCGTCCAGCGCAAGCGGGCCGAGGAGCGCGTCCAGTACATGGCCACGCACGACGCGCTGACGACACTCCCCAACCGCGTGATGTTCAGCCAGCTCCTCAACCACGAGATCCAGGTGGCGAAGCGCTACAAGCGCAGCTTCGCCGTGATGTTCATGGATCTGGACCGCTTCAAGTTCGTCAACGACACGCTGGGGCACGACGCCGGCGACAAGCTGCTGCAGGAGATCGGCACGCGCTTTCGGGCCTGCGTGCGCGCGTCCGACGTGGTCGCGCGCCTGGGCGGGGACGAGTTCGTGGTGCTGCTCCAGGAGATGGGCGACGAGGAGCAGGTCTCGATGGTCGCGCGCAAGTTCCTCTCGGCCGCGATGAAGCCGGTCCTCGTGAGCGGGCAGGAGTGCCGCGTCACGGCGAGCATCGGCATCTGCCTGTACCCGAACGACGCGCAGGACGAGCCCTCGCTGATGAAGAACGCCGACATCGCCATGTATCTCGCCAAGGAGGAGGGCAAGAACAACTTCCAGTTCTTCTCCGAGAACATCAAGACGCTCTCGCTCGAGCGGCTCACGCTCGAGTCCAGCCTGCGGCACGCGCTGGAGCGCAGCGAATTTTTCCTGCAGTACCAGGCCAAGCTGGACCTGAGGACGAAGACGATCACCGGCGTGGAAGCGCTGCTGCGCTGGCGGCATCCCGAGCTCGGAATGGTGCCGCCCGCGCAGTTCATCCCGGTCGCCGAGGACACCGGCCTGATCGTTCCCATCGGCAGCTGGGTGCTGAGGACGGCCTGCGCGCAGAACGCGGCGTGGCAGCGCGAAGGCCTGCCGCCTGTATGCATGGCGGTCAACCTGTCGGGGCGCCAGTTCGCCGACGACTCGCTGCTTCAGGACATCCGCGCGGCGCTCGAGGAGACCGGCATGAAGCCGGAGCTGCTCGAGCTCGAGCTCACCGAGAGCATGGTGATGCGGAACGCCGAGCGCGCCACCCGGATGCTCGGGCAGATCAAGAAGATGGGCGTGCGCATCGCCATCGACGATTTCGGAGTCGGCTACTCCTCGCTCGCGCAGATCAAGCGCTTCCCGATCGACACCCTCAAGGTGGACCGCTCCTTCATCCGCGACCTGGAGAGGAACGCCGAGGACAGGGCGATCACCGAGGCGATCATCAGCATGGGCAAGACGCTCAGCCTAACCGTCGTCGCAGAAGGCGTGGAGACCGAGGAGCAGCAGACCTTCCTCACCGACCACGCCTGCGACGCCATGCAGGGCTACTATTTCAGCAAGCCGATCGACCACGACGAGTTCGCGACCTTCGTGCGGAAGCACCTCGCCGCTGTGCGGTGACGGAAGGAAAAACGGGGAAGGGAGCGGGTCCCTTCCCCGTGCGATCGGTTACGGCGTGGTGCTGCAGTAGACGTAGAGGCGCTTCGTCCACACCGGGTCGTTCTGCTTGATGGTCACGTCGATGGTCCCGGCTCCCAACAGGTCCGGGCTGCAGAAGTGCCCGGTGTCGTAGCACCAGAACCTGACCACTTTGCAGCCCGGCTGGTCGGAAATCGTGATTCCATGCACGCCCGCTTCGACGGCCTCGACATGGGCGAAATGGCTGCTGAACCCCTGACCCATATACGAATACTTGGTGTTGGTCGATCCCAGCGTGTCTGTCCACGTGAGCTGGATACCATCGAGCAACTGACCGGTCCCGAACTCGATGAACTGCGTGTCGATCTCGAGATTGTTGGTCTGGCCGACCTTGAAGTTGTCGGTCTTGGTGTGCCGCGGGATGAAGCCGTGGAAGTTCCCGTTGCCGCGGCCGCAGTCGACGACGTTCAGGCCGTTGGCGACGCCGAGCGCCGCACAGCCTTGCAGGAAATCGCCCAGCCGGACGACCCAGGCCTTGTACTCCCCGCCGGGGTTGGGCGTGTCGGCGTAGGGCATGAGTTGCACCGTCACGGCGTTGTGATCGACGTCAATGCCGGTCAGGTGCTGGCAGCCGGTGACGACCACCGCCGTTATGATTCCGCCGCTTACGACAAACTGCCGGCACTTCGCCGGGTCTTGGGAAAGCAGGGTCCTCCCGCTCGGCTCGGTGACCTGAAACACGTAGGTGTCATCGTCGAGGCCCGCGGCTCCCTGGGGCGCGCCGGGTCCCGGGCCGCCGTCGAGGTAGACGAGGTCCTTGGACGCGTAGATGTTGGCGTTGACCTCGCTGCCGTCGGCGACAGTGGTGAAGAGCGCTCCCGAAGGGGCGTGCGCCAGGGCAGACGAAGCGAATGCTGCGGTGAACAAACAAGAAATTAAAGACAAACGCTTGCTTAGACTAGACACGGTGTCCTCCACTTTTGTTGGGTTTGCGCTGCCCAGCAACGGCAGCACGGGTTTACACGCTCGCGGGCGTGAAATAGTTCCTTCGAGGAAGTAAACTCGAAGCCTGCCGAGGAGGGTTCCGATGCTGCACCGACTGCTCTTAGCGCTGGCCGCCGCAGCCGCCGCGGCGGCCCCCGCGGCGGCGCTCGCCCAGAGCTACCCGTCGAAGCCGGTCCGGGTTGTCGTCACCTTTCCGCCGGGCGGAACGCCCGACATCTACGGCCGCATCATGTCGGTGGAGCTCGCCAAGCTGTGGAACCAGTCGGTAGTGGTCGAGAACCGCACCGGCGCGGGCGGGACCATAGGCACGGACTACGTCGCCAAGGCCGCGCCCGACGGCTACACGCTGCTCTTCGCCGCGGACGCGACCATCACCATCGCGCCGCATCTCTATTCGAAGCTGCCCTACGATCCGCAGCGCGATCTCGCGCCCATCGTCAACGTCGCCGCCGGCCCCTTCGTCCTGATGGCGAACCCGGCGTTCGCGCCGAACGACGTGAAGGAGCTGATCGCGCTCGTCCGCGCGCAGCCGGGCAAGATCAGCTATGCGTCATCCGGCGCAGGCGGCCAGCAGCATCTGGCGATGGAATCGATCCGCACCATGGCCGGGAACATGGACATGATCCACGTGCCCTACAAGGGGTTCGGCCAGGGGATCGCCGACGTGCTCGCGAACCAGGTGCCGCTCATCTTCGGCGGCATCACCGCGTCGATCCAGCTCACCCACAGCGGCAAGCTCAAGGCGCTCGGCGTCACCGGTGCGAAGCGCGCCAAGGCTCTGCCGAACGTTCCTTCGATCGCCGAGACGCTCCCCGGTTTCGACATCACCGCCTGGTACGGCTTCATGGCGCCCGCGGGTACGCCGCGCGAGATCGTGAAGAAGGTCCACGACGACTCGGTGACCGTCATCCGGCGCCCGGATTTTCTCGAGCGGCTGGACCGCGACGGCATCGATCCCGTCGCCAACTCGCCCGAGGAATTCGCCGCCGAGATCAAGTCCGACCTCGCGAGATGGGCGAAGATCGTCAAGGCCGCCGGTGCAAAGCTCGACTGAAAACCGGGGACAGACCACCATTTTCCCTCGTATCATGCATTCAACTTTTCCGTATCTGAAAATAGTGGTCTGTCCCCGATTCGCTTCCGTCCTCGCAGCGTTCCTCGCCGCTCTCCCCGCCTTCGCGCAGGATCCGGCGGCGAGCTATCCCAGCAGGACCATCCGCATCTTCGGCCAGGGCACGGGCAGCACCGCGGATTATCTTTCGCGCTATCTCGCGCAGAAGCTGGGCGAGCGCTGGGGGCAGCCGGTGATCGTCGACAGCCGCGCGGGCGCGGGCGGCACGATTCCCACCGACGTGGTCGCCAAGTCGGCGCCCGACGGCTATAACGTGGTGATGGGCCACGCCGGGCCCTTCGTGTCGGCGGTCACGCTCTACGCCAAGACCCTGCCCTACGATCCGATCAGGGACTTCGAGCCGGTCACCATGGTCGCGACCGGCGTCACGGTGCTGGTCACGAATCCCTCGCTGCCGGTGTTGAACGCCAAGGAGTTCCTGGTCTACGCGAAGCAGAAGGGCGACCTCAGCTACGGCTCGGCGGGGAACGGCTCGATCAGCCATCTCACCGGCGAGCTGCTGAAGAGCGTCACCGGCGTGCCGCTGCAGCACATCCCCTACAAGAGCGCGGGGAACGCGCTCACTGCGGTGCTCTCGGGCGAGGTGCAGGTGTCCTTCCTCTCGCCGCTCACTGCGCACGGGCAGCTCAAGGCGGGGAAGCTCAGGCCGCTCGCGGTGTCGAGCGCGGCGCGCTTCCCCGGCGCGCCCGACATCCCGAGCGCCGTCGAGGCCGGAATTCCCGGGATGGAAGCGAAGCTCTGGTTCGGGCTGTTCGCCACCGGCAAGACCCCGAAGCCCATCGTCGCCAAGCTCAACCGCGAGATCGGCGACATCCTGCGCTCGCCGGAGACGCAGGAGACCTTCCTAAAGCAGGGCGTGCAGGCCGCGCCGTCTACGCCCGAGGAGCTCGCCGACTGGGTGAAGAGCGAGCTCGCGCGCTGGACTCCCATCATCCAGGCGACTGGGATCAAGGCCGACTGATGAAACCAGCATACCAATGACTCTCGGGTATTATTGCTAACTCCGTTCTGGAGATCCTGGTAATGAGCGATCCGGTAATTCATTCCAACCCCCGGATTCAAGGCGGGGTACCCGTATTCTTCGGTACCCGCGTGCCGGTGAAGAATCTATTCGACTGCATCGAAGCGGGAGACTCCCTGGATCGGTTCCTCGCGGATTTTCCCTCGGTATCTCGGGAGCAGGCGATCGCAGCGCTGGAGCTCGCCCGCGAAGCATTGACTGCGGATGCGAATCCTGCTTGACGAGTCGCTTCCTCGTTCGTTGCGTGATGAGCTACCTGGTCATTTCGTCAAGACAGTCGCAGAGATGGGTTGGTCGGCTTTCGAGAACGGCGAGCTCCTTCAACATGCCGCGGACCAGTTCGATGTTCTCGTCACCGCGGATCAAAATCTCCAGTTTCAGCAGAACCTCGATACCCTGCCGCTTTCGGTGGTCGTGCTTGCCGCGCGAACCAACAGGCTTGAAGACTTGCGACCGCTGATCCCGGAGCTGCTCGCGGAGCTGGGTACGCTTCAGAAAAGGTCACTCGTACGCATCGGTGCGGCATCATGAAATACCGCAAACTCGGCAAGTACGGACCGATGGTCTCGGCGATCGGTCTCGGCGCGGGAAGCGCCACGACGAACTTCGGCGAGCGCGACGACGAGGTGCAGATCGAGACGGTGCACCGCGCGATCGACCTGGGCGTGACGCTGTTCGACACCGCCGACCGCTACATGAAGGGTCGCCACGAGCGCATGCTCGGGCGCGCGCTCGTCGGACGGCGCGACAAGGTGATCGTCTGCTCGAAGTTCGGCAACATCGACAAGCCCGACGGCACGAAGGCGTACAACGGGCGCCCCGAGTACGTGCGCTCGGCGTGCGACGCTAGCCTGAAGCAGCTCGGGATCGAGACGATAGACCTCTACTACCTGCACCGCATCGATCCCGACGTGCCGGTCGAGGAGACGGTGGGCGCGATGGCGGGGCTGGTCAAGGCGGGCAAGGTGCGCTATCTCGGCCTCTCGGAGGCCGGGCCGAAGTCGCTGGTGCGCGCCTCGAAGATCCATCCGATCACGGCGCTGCAGACCGAGTATTCGCTGTGGGCGCGCGACGTCGAGGCCGAGATCCTGCCCGCGTGCCGCGAGCTCGGCATCGGCTTCGTCGCCTACGCGCCGCTGGGGCGCGGCCTCTTGACCGGCAACATCAGGAAAATCGACGACATCGCGCCGCACGACATCCGCCGCAAGCAGCCGCGCTTCCGCCCGGGGAATTTCGAGAAGAACCTGGTGCTGGTGAAGACGATAGAGTCGGTCGCGGCGAAGCGCGGCGCCGCCCCTGCGCAGATCGCGCTCGCGTGGCTGCTGTCGCGCGGCGAGAACGTTTTCCCGATCCCGGGGACCAAGCAACAGAAGTGGCTCGAGCAGAACGTCGCCGCGGTCGATCTCGCACTCGATCCGAAAGAGATCGAGACGCTGTCGGCCGCTTTCCGTCCCGGAGCGCGAGCGGGCGACCGCTACGATCCGGGTTATTTCGTCACGCTGGGAGCTTAACGAATGTCCGCAGTCATCCAATCCAAAGCAGAAAAAGACGCCCGCGTCGAGGCAGCGATCTCGCACTGGGCGCCGCGCTTCGTCGCGAACGGCGTCCCTCTCGCCGATTTCCAGGAGGTCACCGCCTCGGTCACGCGCTGGGAGGACTGGTGCGACGCCTGGTCGGCGCGCGCCGCGATCCACCAGGAGCTCGGCAACAAGGCGCTCGCCGGCGGCTACAACTACTCCGCCGCGCAGCACTTCACGCGCGCGGCGGTGTGCTACCACTTCGGCAAGTTCCTCTTCGTGAACGACCTGGCGCAGATGCGCGAAGCGCACCGGCGCGCGGTCGAGTGCCGCAACAAGGCTCTGCCCTATCTCGATCCGCCGGGCGAGCGCGTCGCGATTCCTTACGAAGGCAAGAACCTGTACGGCAATCTGAGGAAGCCCAAGTCGTCGAACGCAAACGGCTCAAAGCCTCCGATCGTCGTGATGTGCATGGGCCTCGACTCCGCGAAGGAGGAGATGGACGACTACGAGAACCGCTTCCTCGTTCGCGGCCTCGCGACCCTCGCCTTCGACGGCCCGGGCCAGGGTGAGGCCGAATACGATTTCGCGATCTGCCCCGAATACGAAAAGCCGGTAAAGGCGGTGTTCGACTACCTCGCGACGCGAACGGACGTCGACGTCTCGCGCATCGGCATCTGGGGTGTCTCGCTCGGCGGCTACTACGCGCCGCGCGCCGCCGCGTTCGAGAAGCGCGCGAAGGCCTGCGTCGCGCTCTCCGGTCCGTTCCAGCGCTCGGCCGACTTCACCGGGCGGCCGCAGATGAACGTCGAGGCCTTTCGAGTCCGCTCGAAGAGCGCGAACCTCGAGGAAGCGGGCAAGGTCGCGCTGCGGTTCACGCTCGCCGAGTGCGCGAAGAACATCACCTGCCCGATCTACATCGTCGCCGGGACCAAGGACCGCCTCACGCCGCACACCCAGGCCGAGAAGCTCGCCGCCGCCGTGTCCGGCCCTTGCGTGCTCTCGGTCATCGAGGGCGGCAACCACGTGGTCAACAACCTCTGGTACCGCTACCGCGACCAGACCGCCGACTGGATGGCGACGCAGCTCGGCGTCGCGAAACGCTAGGCCGGCGAGGGCGCCGGCGAGGCACCGAGCGAATACCAGTCGACCTTGCGCGTGATCACCATCGCCGCGGCGACCAGGGCGAAGACGAGGATCGAGCCGAGCAATAGCGCGTTGTCCTCCGAGATCAGCAGGCCGTAGAGCGCGCCGTAGAGCGCGGTGAGCAGGAGCGAGAACGATGCGCCGCGCCACGCGCTGCGCAGCACCGTGCCGAGATAGAAGCCCTGCAGCAGGATGCACGCGGCCGCCGCGACGAGGTACGCGATCCAGAACGCGATGTGCTCGGAGAGCCCCAGGAGCAGCAGGAAGAAGGTCGCGAGCGCGAGGCCGACGAGAAAATACTGCGCCGGGTGGATCGGCAGCCTCTTCAGGATCTCGAACAGGAAGAAGCAGCCGAAGGTGATCCCGACGAAGAGGAAGGCGTACTTCAGGGCGCGGTCGGACAGCGTGTAGATCGCGACCGGCTCGATGAACTGGACGCTCAAGCCGTCCATGCAGGGCGCATCGCAATCCCGGCCGGCTTCGATGAGCGAGCGCAGCTGCTGCTGCGCTCCCGATGCGAGGGCGCTCACGGCCCACTGGGCTTCGAAGCCGCTCGCGGAGCGGCGCTGGGATTCGGGCCGCGGCAGAAACTGGCCGCCGAAGCTCGGATGCGGCCAGTCGGACGCGAGCCGTACCGTTTCGTTGCCCGCGATCGGCGCGATGGACAGCGACTCGGTTCCGAGGAGACCGATGTCGAGCGCGTATTCGAGCCGCTGCGACTTGGTCGGATCGACCACGGGAAGGATGGCGTGCAGCCCGCTCGAGTTGCCCAAGGCGCTGCCGCGCTCCAGCTCCACCCGCAGCCCCTTCCATTCCAGGGCGGGCGATCCGATCAATCCGCGCGGGTCGCTCAAGAGCAGGGTGAGCGTCGGCTGACCCCAGGCGATGCGCGAGTTGGCGCGCACGCGGTCGGGCGCGAATTTCCCGTCGAAATGGAACACGCCCTTCGCTTTGGCCTGCCAGTTGAAGACGCGCACCTTGAACAGGCCGCGGTACTTGGTTCCGATCGCGGCCTTGCCGTCGATATCCTCGCTCTCGGGAAAAAAGCGCACCACGCCTTTGTGCCGTATCGTCTCGCTCTTTTTTTCCTTCTCGAACGTGTAGGTCTGCTCGTATTCCTCGACATAGGGTATGGAGAGGATCGGACCGGCGAACACCTGCTTGCCGTAATTGCCGGTCGAGATCTCCTTGACCACGGCCGCCTGGCGTCCCTGGCGCTCGGCGACGAGGCTGCCGATCATGCCGAGCGGTATCTGCAGCAGGAGGAAGATCACGCCGACGAGGCCCGCCTTGATCAACAGGTCTTTCTGCATCCGGAGCTCCCGGAAATTGGGGAAGCCCCCAGGCTAACTGGCGACTGTGCGCTCCCAGTGGCGGAGTCCGGACGGATTGCGGCTCAATCGTGGCAGAAACGTGGCGTATGCTACGCCACGTGAAATCCCTCCGCTCCCTGTCATTCCGAGGCCATGTCATCCCGAGGACGAAGTCCGAGGGATCTCCTTACGCTCGGTGCTAAAGAGATCCCTCGCTGCGCTCGGGATGACGACATTGGCGGTGACGCTTCTCCTCGCGCTCGCCGCCGGCGCGCTGGCGCAGTCCTACCCCTCGCGCCCGCTGCGCCTGATCGTCCCCTTCCCCCCGGGCGGGTCGACCGACATCCTCGCGCGCGCGCTCGCGCAGAAGCTCGGAGAGAACCTGGCGCAAGCGGTGGTGATCGACAACCGCGGGGGAGCGGGCGGCACGATCGGCTCGGAGGCCGCGGCGAAGGCGGCGCCCGACGGCTACACGATCATGATGGGGCACCTGGGGACGCTCGCGGTGAACGTGGCTATCTACAAGAAGCTGCCCTACGATCCGGTGAAGAGCTTCTCGCCGGTGTGCCTGATGGCGATCGTGCCGAGCGTGCTGGTGGTGAACAACGCGCTGCCCGTCGCCAGCGCCGCCGAGCTGGTCGCCTACGCCAAGGCCAACCCGGGCAAGCTCGCCTACGGCTCGGCCGGGTCGGGCAGCACCTCGCACCTCACCACGGAGTATTTCAAGCTCGCGACCGGCACCGACATCCTGCATGTGCCCTACAAAGGCGTGGGCCCGATGCTCACCGACCTCGTCTCGGGTCAGCTCTCGATGGGGCTGAATGGCGCGCCCGCGGTGATGCCGCACGTGAGCTCGGGACGCCTGCGCGCGCTCGCGGTGTCCAGCCTCAGGCGCATTCCCTCGCTGCCGCAGATCCCGACGCTCGACGAGTCCGGGGTAGTAGGTCTCAAAGGTTTCGAGGCGAACGGCTGGTACGGCATCGTCGCGCCGGCGGGGACGCCGCGCGAGATCGTCGCGAGGCTCAACGCCGAGATCCGCCGCGCGGTGCGCTCGCCCGAGCTGCTCGCGCGCCTGGACGCCGAGGGGGCGATCCCCGCTGCCGATACTCCCGAGGCCTTCGCGGCCTTGATCGCTACCGAGATCGCGCGCTGGGCGGAGGTGGTCAAGCGCGCGGGCGTGGAAATGCAGTAACCGACTTCAACTGTAAGCTCGGTGCCCTCCTAGATCGAGTGAGCCTTGGCTTCCGACCTGCGCACCAGCTCCTCCCACAGCCCGTCGGTTTTCTTCTCCAGAACCAGTTTCGCGTCGGCCTTGTCGACGTACCAGAAGCCGCGGTCGAGCTCCTCGTCGAGCTGCCCCGGGCCCCAGGTCACCAGGCCCAGGAAGAATCTCGCGTGCTCCGGGTCGGCGGCGATGACGCGGTCGACGGCGTTGCCCTCGGCGACGAGGAACAGGCCGGGCATCAGCGGCAGCGCGTCCTTGCCCGCCGCGTCCTTGCGGTCGACCAGGGCGAACACCCGGTTGTAGCTCTCGGGTCCGCCGAGGTAGAGCGGATCGGCGACTTTTTTCGAGGCCTCGTCGTCGGGGAAGAGATCGCCCAGCTTCGCCGTCGTCGGCCGGTTGATGATGATTCCGACGTGGCCGCCGCCGTCGGTCGGCCGCACGAAGATGATGGCCGAGCCGAAGATGTCGCTCTGGAGCTGGGGCTGCGCCACGAGAAGCAGCGGCTCGCCCGTGTCGGGCCCGGCGCGGAGCGCGAGCGGCGCGAGCAGCGCGCACAAGAGGACAAGCTTTCGGAGCGTCATGGCAACCCCTCCCGGTCATAGGCCCCCGAAGCGGGGGCCAGCGCCCGGTCAAACGCAAAAGGAATGCCAAGCGCCGGCCGCGGAGATTCTTCAAGGATTTCAGGGAAGATCGCCAAGCGGGCCGGAACGGCAGTGCCCGCGCATGCCCCCGGTGGGCGCACGCTTACCGGGAAAGGGCACTCCCGACGGGCACTTGGCGGATTGATGCCGGCCCGACATTCCGTCGGCGCTCCGTCGCCCGGGGACGCTGGATCCGGCCGCAGCCGCCAACTTTTTCACCCGTTTGGGTCCCGCGGGAACAAGTTTACTGAGCCGAAGGTCTTAGTTCCATTGGCATGGGCCTTGCTCGCTATCTCCGAAACCTAGTTGGTTTCACATGTTGCGGAGGGCGAGATGGAACAGGATGCCGGCGTTCAGCAACTGCTCGTTGAGTTTCGCCAATTGCTGCCCGCGCAATGCCTCACCGCGCAGGCGATCGACCGGCACGAGCCGTTCGACAGGATCGCGGTGAAAGCCGTCGAGGACGGCTACATCGAATTCGCGCAGCGCTTCACGCAGTTCATGGAGCTCTGCCTGCGGAAGGGACAGTGAAGACCGACACGCAAGAGACGCGCAAGACCCGCATCCTCGCGGACGAGTCCGAGGGGAGCCTCTTCTCCGGCAAGCCCGTGCGCGGCTTCCGCAGCAGGAAGATGCGGAACGCGCCCGAGCTGACCGCGGCCCGCGTGCTCTGCCGCCAGCTCCCGCGCAAGCGCGTGATCACCGAGAAAAAGCGCATCGTCCACCTCATCTGCCTCAACCTGCTCGCGATCCTGAAGCGCGGCTCGCCGCAGGCGTAAGCGTCTTTCCCGTCCGCAGCTAAGAGGGGGCATCCCCGGGTGTATCCTTGCGCATCGCGCAGCAATCTGCGCAGGGGAGAGCCTGGATGAACCTCACGAACGACCATCTCGCCGACATTCTCATCGGCATCGCCCGCGCGCAGAACGCCGTCATCGACGCGGTCGACCGCATCAACCCGGGAT